>Ga0066667_10000826_pt1 | contig 11019 bp, 6 predicted proteins | sample GraSoiAngelo_116_FD_133943 | JGI IMG/M metagenome (GOLD analysis project Ga0066667, IMG submission 133943) | Grasslands soil microbial communities from the Angelo Coastal Reserve, California, USA - 14_0903_16_30cm | ecosystem: Environmental > Terrestrial > Soil > Grasslands | place: USA...
TCGCCCTTCCAGAGCAGCGCCCGCTCCTTGTCCGACAGCTTGGCGTAGGGCGTCGTCAGACTGACTCCGCGCCGCTTCATCGCCAGCAGCATCTGCCTCTGCCACCAGTCCGTGCCGGGCTTGGTCCAGGGCTCGATGGCGCCTTCCGCCAGCGAGCGATGGCGGTCGGGGACGACCAGATCCTCGTGATACCGAAGGATGTTGCCGAAGCCCTTGCAGTCCGGACAGGCGCCCAGGGGATGATTGAAAGAGAACATCACCGGCCGGATCGGCTCGAAAGTCCGTCCGCAACGCTGGCACTGGTAGCGGAGGCTATACGTCTGCGGCGCGTGGCCGATCACGTCCACCCGGCAGACGCCGTCGCCCTCTCGGAACGCGGTTTCCACCCCCTCGATCAGGCGACCTCGGTTCTCGCGACGGAACACCAGCCGATCCAGGACCACATGGAGATCAGACCGGTTCGTCCGGGGGAGCAGGGTGCCGGCGTGAAGGTCTACGAGCTCATTCCCGCACTTCAGTCGCACGAAGCCGCGGGTGAGCAGAGACTCGACCAGGACGCGGTCGTGCCCTGGGCCCGGGTCCTGAATCGGGAACAGGATCATCGCGCGCGCCTGGGGAAAGCGGGTCAGCAGATCGTCCGCCACGCCCCCCGGATGGTAGCCGCGCGCCTCTTCCCGGCAGTCGGGGCAGATGGGCCGGCCCAACTTGGCGAAGAGCAGCCGGAGGAGGTCCGCAATCTCGGTCGCTGTGCCGACGGTGGATCGAGCCGTGCGAACCGGGTTCTTCTGCTCGATGGCGATGGCCGGGCGGATGTTGACCAGCCGATCGACATCGGGCCGGTCCAGCCGTTCGAGAAACATCCGGGCGTAGGTGCTCAGCGATTCCACGTAGCGCCATTGGCCTTCGGCAAACAAGGTGTCGAAGGCCAGCGAGGACTTGCCGGAGCCAGACACGCCGGTGATCGCGGTCACCGCATTGTGCGGAATACGGAGGGTGATGTTCTTGAGGTTGTTCTGCCGCGCCCCCTCGATCAGGAGGTCGCCAGCGGCCCCCTGACACGTGTGGGCCAAGACGTGAGAGGCTTCAAACATTCCGGCATCGTAACAAGGGGAGGGGCGTCAGAGCAACCGGAACGGGGAGAGAGGTTGACTTGTTACGAGCTAGTTCGCCCTGGGAGAGCAGCTGGGGTCCACGATGAGGCGTGTGCCCGCGATGTCCTCCCAGGCGTACAGTTTGAAGTTCTGGTTGCCGCCTGAATTTATTCCGTCCTGAACAACGAAGACGCCCTTGGGAAATCGCTTCGACGTCGGACAGTTGGTCACGGCGATGCCATCGGTATCGCTGACGTCGTCAATCTTGCCCGCTTTGGGGTCAATGGTGAGCACGAGGCGGTTGTCGCCCTCGCGGGTGTAGACCTTGAAGGTGTGGTTCCCCTGGCTGGAGGCGATGAGGTAGCCCTTGCCGCCGGAGACATAGTACATCGTCAGTCCTTCCACCTGCGCCGTGAGTCCGTGGTCTCCGACCTTGGCGACCAGGGTGCGCTGCTCGCCCGCGTCTGGCTCCGCGCCAAACTTCCAGATGCCGACCTCTTCCTCACTAACGTAAAGGTACCCCAGTTCGTCGTCGGCGACGCAGCCTTCGGCCTGGGAGCGGACGCTGAACGCACGCATTTGGATCGCTTTGATTGTGCCATTGCCCGCGTCCTCGAGCAGGTACTGTTCAATCCGTCCCTTGTTAGTGGTGACGAAGAAATAGAACTTCCCACTCTTGGCGCTCTTGTAGCCGCAGGACCCGTAGGGTGCGCGACCGCCGAACACTTTAAAGACGCCGCCGTCTGTCACGTCGGAGAGTGTGCGGGTGGCCGGGTCAATCACCCAGACCTTGGCACCGCGTGCCCTCTTTGCACGCACCCCTGCCAACGCGATGTCCACTACCCTGTTCCCCAAGTTGAAACCGTAGAGCACGCTCACGTTGTTCGGCTCGGTGCCGTCAGAGACCATTTGGTGGTGGCTGCCGTCCATATTGTAAATGTGCAGTCCGCCGTCTTTGTCTGTACCGAGGATAAGACTCTTTTCGGGGTCAGTGGGATGGATCCAGATGGCGGGGTCATCGGCGGCGTCGCCCGGGTGAGGCACGGGCACGGTTTGCGCTTTTGCCTCTGGCGTCACCGTCTCCTCTTGAGCGAGAAGCGCCTGGCCTCCCGATGCCATCAAAACAGTGGCCACCACGCACCATCCCCACCGTACGATTTGAGGGTTTTCATGCTGGCTTGAAGGCTGTCGCACCGGACTCAACCTCCTCTTTCACCCATCAATTATTCACTCCCCGCCTGCACGGTGAAAATCCACGCAACCAGTCCGTTCCGTATCATACGATGTGGGTGTGCACTATATGCCCGCACCGCGTTGTTGCCTAGAACGATGATGTCGTGCAGAAGCCAGGGGTGTCCTCTCCTTCGAGGTAGCGGGGCATGGCAACGAGTATCGCTATCTCAATCGTATAGCCGTCGTGCACCGGGCGCACCGTTCGTCAGCAGAGACGCCACACTATTCGTAGCGCAGCGCTTCGATCGGATTGAGACGCGCAGCCTTGTTGGCAGGGTAGAGGCCGAAGAAGAGCCCCACCGCTAGTGAGAACACAAAGGCGAGGAAGACGGAATCGGGCGAGATGATGGTCGGCCATCCGGCTATGGCCGACGTGGCCTGAGCTCCGATGATTCCAAAGAAGATGCCAAACAGGCCGCCCACCAGGCTCAACATGATGGACTCAATCAGGAACTGGATTAGGATCTGCCGACGTTTTGCGCCCACCGCCATCCGCACCCCGATCTCACGGGTCCGCTCGGTCACTGAGACCAGCAGGATGTTCATTATCCCGATGCCGCCAACCAGGAGCGAAACGGAGGCCACGGCAAACAGCATCAGAGTCAGCGTCTGGCTGGCTCCCTCACTCACGCTGCCGATGTCCACCTGGTTCTTGATCGTAAAGTCATCTGGCTGATCTGGCTGGAGCCGGTGGCGGGCGCGCAGGACTTCGCGAATCGCCTCCACCGCATCCGGCAAATCCTCCGGCTGGTCGGTCGAGGCGTACAGGCGGCGCACCGAGCCGAGAAATTGGGTGCCAAGCACTTTGCGCTCGGCGGTCGTGAAGGGGATGTACACGACGTCGTCCTGGTCATCCCCTTTCATCGATTGCCCTTTCGGCGCTAGCTCGCCGATGACCTTGAAGGGCACATTCTTGATCCGGATCGTGGACCCGACCGGCTCTTCGTCGGGGTCGAAGAGATTCTCAACCACCGTCTGCCCCAGCAGCGCCACCCGGGCGCCGGAGTCCAGGTCAGCTTGGGTCATCGGGCCGCCGCTGGTAAAAGACCAGCCCCCGATGGTGAGGTACGCTGGGGGGATCCCATACAGGGGGGCTAACCAGTTCCGGTTCCCATTCACGATCTGCATCACATCTCGTATCTCCCAGGCCGTCTCTTTTAGGACCGGCACCTTCATTTCAAGGTCCTGCGCATCGGCTACTGTCAGCGTGACCGCTCCTCCTTGTCCTCCCCGTACCCCGCTGACGGTGGTTGCCCCGGGTGCGATGCTGATAACGTTCGTTCCCATGCTCGCGATCTGTGCGCGGACCACGGCCTTGGCCCCTTCCCCAATGCTCACCATCGCGATCACCGCTCCGACGCCGATGATGATCCCAAGCATCGTCAGCCCGGCCCGCAACCGGTTTCGCCTCAGGATGCGGAAGGCCGTCACGACCGTCATCAGCGTGAACGCACCCAAGACGCTCTCCCTAGCTCCTGCCCGCCTGAGTGGAGGCGGCGGATCGGTCACTCACGATCTGCCCATCCTTGACCACAATCTCGCGTGCCGCGTAGGCAGCGACCTGGGTCTCGTGGGTCACCACGAGGACGGTCAGGCCGTCCTCCCGGTTCAAACGAGCCAGCACCTCCATGATCTCCTGGCTGGATTCGGTATCCAGATTGCCGGTTGGTTCGTCGGCCAGGAGGATCGAGGGGGAGGCTACCAGTGCCCGCGCGATGGCCACGCGCTGCTGCTGCCCACCCGAGAGTTGAGATGGATAGTGCCGGTCGCGATTGCTCAGCCCCGTGCGCGCGAGCGCCGCCGCCGCCCGCGCACGCTGCTCGCGGAGCGGCAATCCCCAATAAGACAGCGGGAGCTGCACGTTTTCCAACGCGCTGGTTCTCGGGAGCAGATTGAAGTTCTGGAAGACAAAGCCGATCTGCCGGCCTCGAAGCTCGGCCAGTTCGTCCTGGCTGGCGCGCCCGACGTCCCGCCCGTCCAGCCAGTAGGTGCCGCTGGTCGGCGTGTCGAGGCACCCGAGCAGATTCATGAGCGTGGACTTCCCCGAGCCGGATGCGCCCATCACCGCGACGAACTCTCCTCGCTCGATTCCTAGACTGACGCCGCGCAACGCCTGCACGTCAACGTCGCCGAGCCGATACACCTTCCAGACGTCCTCACAGAGAATCAGCGCGCCCATGACTGTTTTTTCCCAGGCTTTAATCCCGCGACTTGGATTTTTGCTTCGAGGTTCCGAATCCAGGCGGCAGCTTCTCGCGCTTTCGCGTCCCCTTCGGCGATTCGATCCCGATAATGACCTCATCGCCCTCCTGCAGCTCACCACTTGCTAGCTCAGTCACGTTCCCGTCGGAGATGCCCCATTGGACGGGGACCGGCTCCGGGTTGCCGTTGGGACCCAGCCTCCAGACTGTCTTCGAGTCGCCTCTCTGATCGCCAGAGGCCAGGACGACGCGCGTGGTCTTGGCATCAGGGTCGGCTCGGTCACTCGTCGGAACAGGCGCCTGTCTGTTTGTTCGTTCGGACTTCGAGGGGGTGAACCTCAGTGCCACGTTCGGGACCTTCAGCGCCTGATCCTTGCGGGCCACGATGAGCGACACGTTCGCAGTCATGCCCGGCTTCAGCCACAGATCACGATTGTCCACCTCGACCACAACGTTATAGGTCACCACGTTCTGCAGGCTGATGGGGGCGTTTCTGACTTGATGGACATGTCCTTGAAAGACCTTCCCGGGATACGCATCCACGGTAAATGCGGCCACTTTCCCCTTTGTTACTTTCCCGATATCCGACTCACTGACGTTGGTGTGCACCTGCATTTTCGCCAGGTCGAGCGCGACGAGAAAAGGACTGGGAGTCTGAAAGCCCGCATTGACGAGTTGGCCCACCTCCACATTCCGGGCGATGACGATCCCATCGACCGGCGAGCGGATGACGGTATACTTCAGGTCCAGTTCGGCGGCGTTGAGGAGCGCCTCCGCTTGCTTGACCTGGGCTTCGGCCACCTGAACTAGGTTCACCGCCCCTTCATAAGCCGTCCGGGCCACCTCCACCTCGTTGTTGAGGGCTGCCTCGGCTTGCTTGACCTGGGCGTCGGCCACCCCGAGCAGGCCCACCGCCCCCTCATAAGCCGTCAGAGCCACATCCGCTTCATTCTGGGAAACGAATTGTTGCTTCAGGAGGACCTGGGCCCGTTCCAGCTCGCGCTTGCGCTGGGCGACGTCGGTTCGAGCCTTCGCCACGTTTGCCTTGGCCATCTCAAGATTGGCGGCCGCGTGCTCACGGCGTTTTTCAAACGGTGTGGGATCGATCCGAGCCAATACATTACCGGCCTTCACGACAGAGTTGAAGTCCGCATGAAGGCTCAGAATCGTGCCGGGCACCTGGCTCGAGACCTGGACCGACACCACGGGATTGATCGTCCCTATCGCGGTCACCGTCGAGATCACCGTGCCGCGCTCGACGCGAGCGGTCTTGTAGCGGATGTGGGCCTTTTGCTCACCGTTGAGAAACATGTAACCGCCGACGGCCAAGCCCACCCCGAACAGCGCCACGATCCAGACCGCCCTACCCACAGCGCCTCCCCTCCTAGGCACGCTAGTCACAGCGCTTGCCCTTGGCACGAGTGGGACTGCTGTAGCTACATTGTCTGATTTCATCCTGTCACCTGCCTCTCCCCAACCAGGCGCTCGAACAGGGAATTCAGCGCGGAATCGCCACCCGTTTCAGAGTTCGCCCGAGCCAGCCGAGATCGTTCGTGTCATTGGTTCTGATATGGGCAGCGGTTCATGAGCACAAGCGAGTCGTCGATCTGTCACTCAGTTAAGGCACTGACGTAACTCAGGCGGTTCAGGGGCTGGGCGCGACTCATGTCTCTTCCCCGGCCAAGGCATTTGCCTCTCCCGCACGAGGCTCAGGTCTGAGCTTGCGGGATTCTGGCGTGCGAAGCGTAAAGCACCGGCTTCATACCTCGGTGTTGGAGTCCGTCGCTTCCACGGGAATAGCCAGTAGGGCTGAGTTGAAAGCATTCTCCGTATCGGTCGACATCTGGAGACGATAGAGACGTGCGTACCGGCCACCACGCGCCCAAAGCTCGCGGTGAGTCCCTTCTTCAACGATCCGACCCCGGTCGAGGACCACGATGCGGTCAGCGAGGCGCACGGTCGTCAGACGATGTGCGATGATCAAGGTGGTGCGTCCCGCAGCAGCCCGCTCCAGCGCGTCCATAACGGTTTGCTCTGCGACCGCATCCAGGCCGTTCGTCGGCTCATCCAGAATTAAGATGGGCGCGTCCCGCAGAATCGCCCGCGCGATGGCGATCCGCTGTTTCTGTCCGCCGGAAAGGGTCGTGCCTCGCTCCGCCACCAAGGTCTCGTAGCCATCCGGGAGTCGCTGAATGAACTCGTCGGCGTTGGCCGTTACCGCGGCGGCGGCAACCTCTTCGTCGCTGGCACCTGGACGCCCAAACGCGATGTTTTCGCGGACGGTGCCGCTGAACAGCAACTGGTCCTGCAAGACGAGGCTGATCTGCTCTCGTAGCGACTGGAGGGTATAATTGCGGATATCTTCACCATCGATACGGACCGCGCCGTCGCTCGGGTCATAGAAGCGAGGGATAAGGCCTACCAGGGTGCTTTTGCCCGCACCGGTTGCTCCGACAATGGCCACCGTTTCTCCCCGTTTCATCGCGAGATCAATGTGCGACAGCACCGGTAGACCAGCCTCATATTCGAACGAGACGCCCCGGAATTCGATATCCCCTTTCAGCCCTGAGACCGCCTGCGCCCCTTCTCGGTCCGTCACATCGCTCCGCTTGCTCATGACCTCGGCAATCCGCTCCGCTCCCGCACTCGCTTTACTAAACCGAACGGAGGAGCGCGCCAGCCCCTTCATCGGTTTGTAAAGGTTCGTGATGTAGACAAAGAAGAGGACGAGATCCCCGGTCGTGAGTTCGCCCGCGAGCACGCGTGTGGCCCCGTACCACATCACGAGTGTGAGTCCTGCTGCAGCGAAGATATCTACCACCGGCACCATGCGCGCCTGATACCGCACAATGTCTAGATATGCCTGATGCTGGCTCGCACTGCGGGCGTGGAAGCGCTCGCTTTGTTGCTCTTCTTGCGCCAGCCCTTGCACGATCCGGATGGAAGCGAGTGTCTCCTGCGCCAGTGAAGCCAGTTGGCCGGTGCTGGCGCTCGCCTGGCGGGAGGCAGACTTGATACGCCGTTTGTAGCGGTAGAGCGTCAAAAACAACAGGGGGGCGACCGAGAGCGAAACGAGGGCGAACTTCCAGCTTAGCCAGAACATCACCACGAGCATTCCCATGAGCACGCAGGCATTGGTGCCAAACGTGATGATGCCCTCGGCAATCATCTCCTGGATCGCCTGGGTATCCGTAGTCAGTCGCGTAATCAGGTCCCCCGTCCGTTGGCGGTCATGGAACCGCAACGAAAGGCGCTGCATATGCGCGAATAGATCCCGGCGAATCGCGAAGACAAAGTGTTGTGCGACATTGCCCATCGCGCGCGTGAAGTAGTAGGTCAACAGGCCCGTCACGATAGCAATCAATAAGGTCGCGGCACACGCGCCGAAGAGAATCGCCGTCCCGCTGAACTGGGCGCTATCTAGCCAGGCATCCAGGAAAGGTAGGCGGCTCGGCTTATGCGAGAGGACGCGGTCAATCACGATCTTGAGAGGCCAAGGCTGACAGACGCTCACGAGCGCCCCCAGCACCATCGCTAACACCGCCGCACAGAGCTGTTTCCAAAACGGGCGAAGCAATGGCAGAACGTGTGCCCAACCCCTGCCGGTCGTCTTGTCACGCATTAGCACCGTGCTCCTTATCATAGAAGGCTGGCGACGTCGCGGGTAAACCAAGTATACGCTCAAGATCATTCATCACGGCATGCGCGCGGCGGATCGCCTGTTTGGTGAGAGACACCCAGTCGTGGTCGAACAGTGGCACGCGACGAGCTATTTTGACCAACTCGACCGCCTCGTACAGACGGGCGCGCAGCAGGCGCCCGTCTGGCGCGCCAGGAGCGTACCCCAAGAGGAACCTTTCCTGCGCCTGCTCCAGTCCCGGCTGGTCGTACGTGGCGTGCCACAACTGCAGGTCGGCCAGGAACTTCCCGACGTCGTACGCCGGGTCGGCCAAGCAGGAGGTGTCGAAATCGATCAGCATTGGCCCACCAGGGGCGGCCCACACGTGCTCGGATTTAAAGTCCCCGTGCGTGAAGGTTGGTGGCTCCTGGGGTAGCTGCTCGTGGAGTTCTCGCGCGCGCTGGAGGAGCGCGCCGATCGCCCTGCCTTCCGATGGCAACAACGCGGGGATGTGGTCGCTCGCCTCGTGCGCGATCTCGGTGACCTCCGCCGCGAAGACATGGGGTTGAAGCGGGCCGGCGACCGCCTGCGGCAGGTGATGTAAGGCGTGGAGAGCCGCCCCGGCCTGCTCCAAGCACCGTGCCACGCCCTGGCCGGGATGCCGCAGGTGCTCGGAGAGCGGCGCGCCGGACAGTCCCGGGTAAAGCACCACCCCGTCTTCGGCTATATAGCCGAGCGGCCGCACGGCAGCCACGCCCTCTCCGTGCTCTGCGAGCCAGTCTGCCGCGTGCCTCGCCATACGGAAGGCGCGCGCTCCCTCCTCGCCAGTGTAAAGCTTAGCGAACACCGTCCCTCCCTTCGCGGCGTCCAGGGGGTCGTAGCGCAGTACGTGCCGCTGGCCGGGGTGGTAGATGACAGGGGTGACGGTGTACTGACTGCCCCGTACTTGATCCGGTGTGACATCTTCCGCTGCGTAGGCGCCCGCTAGCAAATCGCGCACGTGCCGCGGATCCGACAAGCGTACGAGCTGGGGGAACTGTGCGTCCAGCGGCGAGACCTGAATATGCATGCTCCACTCAGGTAGGTCCGCCGTTAGTTGCCGAAACGGTGCCGCCACGCCGTGACGAAGTGCCTCGGCCTGGATCCGGGCGAGGTCATCCCCGCCTTCACGCTGATTTGCGTCTCCATCCGATCTCCAGGTGACTGCGATGGGGCGAGCGCAAAATCCCTCGATCCCTTCCACGCGGACGAGCGCGTCGTAGTGGGCTGTCAGCTTGCGGCCGGGCTTGAATCTCGCGCGCCGTAGGCGACAGGGCCCTAGCATGTTCGGAGCGGAAAGCAGTCCTTTGAGGTGATCCCGCAATACCCTACGCGGGACCAGAGAGAGCAGTAGCCACTGGATGACTTCCAGTTTGGCGCGCTCCGACAGCGCATCGGCGAGGTTCAAGGCCAACGACCTCCTGTGACTTTCAGCCGGTATTCCCCTGAAGCGTCGAACCGTTCGCTCCCCCTCATCCAGAAATGGCAACGGGCCGTTCTCGCCTTACCACCGGCCTGGGCACACCGAGGGTACGCTGAAGATTGTTCAGCACGGCCTGAGCGCGGCCGATCAGCCGCAGGGTTCGGCGCGCCGCGTGCTGCTCGAACAGGCGCGCGCGAAGAACGGTCATTTGGACCAACTCGACTGCCTCGTAGAGACGGGCGCGGACCAGGCGCTCCGGCGGCTCGCCAGGTGCGTACCCGGCAATGAACTCCTCTTGCGCCTGCTCCAGTTCGTCTTGGTCGTAGGCGGTGAACCACCACTGCAGATCGGCCAGGAACTTCCCGACGTCGAATGCCGGATCGGCCAACGCACACCGGTCGAGGTCGATCAGTGTGAGCCCGCGAGGAGCGACCAACAGGTGTTCGCATTTGAAGTCGCGATGTGTGAAGGTCGGTGGCTCCTGGGGTAGCCGCTCGTGTAGTGCTTGCGCACGGTCGAGGATCGCCCCGATCGCCGCGCCCTCCGGGGGCAGTAGCGCGGGAATGTGAGCGCTGTCCCGCTGGATCTCCCGGATCTCCGCCGCAAAGTCATAGCGTTGGAGTGGGCCGGCAACCGCCTGGGGCAGGTGGTGCAAGGCGTGGAGAGCGGCCCCGGCGCGCTGCAGGCACCGCGCGAGGCCCTGACCGGAACGGTGCAGGCGTTCCGAGAGCGGCGCGCCGAACACTCGCGGGTAAAGGACAACCGCGTCCTTAGCCATGTACGCCAATGGCCGCACAGACGTCACGCCCTGTCCGTGCTCCGCCAGCCATTCTGCAACCTGTGTGGCCACGCGGAAGACCCGCTCGCCCTTCTCGCTGGGGTAGAGCTTGGCGAATATGGTCCCGCGCTCTACCGTGTCCAGGGAGTCGTAGCGCAGCACGTGGCGCTTGCCAGGACGGTAGCGAATGGATGTGACGGTGTACTGCCTGGCCGGGAAGTGATCTGGCGCTATCCCACTCGCCGCACAGGCTGCCGCTACCACGTCGCGCGCGTAGCACGGATCGGATAATCGCACGAGCTGGGGGAAGTGCGCGTCCAGCGGTGAGACTTGGACATGCATGCCCCAGTCTGGGACATCGGCCACTAGCTGCCGGAACGGGGCCGCGACACCGTGGCGCACCGCCTCAGCCTGGGTCTCGGCGAGACCGGCTGTCCCGTGATGCCCATCCGCGTCTCCATCCGATCCCCAGGTTACAGCGACTGGGCGAACACAATATCCCTCGGTGCCCTCGATATGGACGAGCGCGTCGTAGTAGGCTGTGAGCTTACTGCCGGGCCCAAACCTCGCATACCTCAATTGACAGGGCCCGAGCCTGTCCGGGGTGGGCAGCAGCGAGCTGAGATCGCGACGCA
>Ga0066667_10000830_pt1 | contig 11008 bp, 8 predicted proteins | sample GraSoiAngelo_116_FD_133943 | JGI IMG/M metagenome (GOLD analysis project Ga0066667, IMG submission 133943) | Grasslands soil microbial communities from the Angelo Coastal Reserve, California, USA - 14_0903_16_30cm | ecosystem: Environmental > Terrestrial > Soil > Grasslands | place: USA...
CGACGCCAGACGGCGAGAAAGTCCGCGCTATTCTTCCGGCGCATTTGTTTGGGTTGTGCTGCGAGATGAATGCGATCCAAAAAATTTCAGAGCGCTATCAGCTCCATGTGATCGAAGATGCAGCGCAGGCGATTGGCGCAGAATATCGATTTGGCGGAAAAATTGCGAAGGCGGGCACGATGGGTAAGGCCGGTGCGCTCAGTTTTTATCCTTCGAAAAATTTGGGAGCCGCCGGTGATGCGGGAATGATCATTTGCAGCGATGATGAATTGGCGACGAAAGTGCGCATCCTCCGCGAGCACGGGATGGAACTGCGTTATTACCATCGTGTCATCGGAGGGAATTTCCGCCTCGACGAGATGCAGGCCGCGATCCTCTCGGTTAAACTTCCGCATCTGGATAATTGGTCGGCAGCGCGGCGGGCCGCTGCGGATTTTTATCGCGCGGAATTCATGAGGACCGGACTGACGGAAAAAATCACGTTGCCAGCCGAACCTTACCGGGGGCGCGGTTTACCGAATCACCACATTTATCATCAATACGTTATTCGCACGCCAAGGCGGGATGTTTTGCGCGAACATCTCGCCAGGCGCGAGATCGAGACAGCGATCTATTATCCACTCGGATTGCACGAGCAAAAATGCTTTGCATATCTCGGCTACAAAAAGGGCGATTTCCAGAAGACCGAGCGGGCCGCAGGCGAGGCGTTTGCCCTGCCGATTTATCCGGAGATTTCACGCGAAGCGCAGCGATACGTGGTCGACGCCATCGTTGAATTTTTCGAATAAACATCGACAATTAGCGTTCGCATGCGCAGGCAGGATATCTGTGCTCTGCTTGCAATTGCGGGTAGGTACCGAAGCGGCCAAACGGGGCAGACTGTAAATCTGCTGGCTTCACGCCTTCGCTGGTTCGAATCCAGCCCTGCCCAATTCCACTTATCGATCGCATTTCGCGATTGATAATTCGCAAAATTCGGACGTCAATGGCCTCGGCGCGAACCGCCTTCGCGGCGACCGTACCCACCGCCGCCGCCATAGCCGCCGCCTCCACCGCCGTAGCCGCGTCCCCCGCCACCCGGCGGACGAGCCTCCCGCGGGCGGGCCTCATTCACGGTCAATTGGCGACCTTCCATCGTTTGGCCATTGAATTTGGAGATCGCATTTTGGGCCTCCTGTTCCGAGCCCATGGTGACAAAGGCAAATCCCCGCGATTTGCCGGTGAATTTATCCTGCATGAGAGTAACTTCCTGCACCACGCCAGCCTGTGAGAAAAGCTCCTGCAGTTCGTTTTCCGTCGTATTGAAGGGAAGATTGCCCACGTATAATCTAGTTGCCATTGAGTTTATTCTGGAAAACGCAGCCCGGTCACTGTTCCCGCCTATCGGATTTCAAATCGCCACTGAATAAACTCAACTGACAATCCACCAACTCCCAAGCTTCCGTTTCCGTTTCGCCCCACTTTTAGAATGCTTCTTGTAAGAAGGCAATAGAAATCACAATCAATTTTTCTTTCTCAAAATGACTCAATCTGGCGATGCGAATGGGAAGAAGCGCGCTGCGCGAGTCGCTGTGGTGGCAGCGGGCGTGGTCAGTCCGCTGGGATTCGGCTTGAGTGAAACGCTGGATGCGTTGCGTAAGGCGCGCGACTGCGTCACACCGGTGACCCGCTTTTCAGTCACTCAATGTCGATGCAAGACAGCAGGGCAGGTGCCCGATGATCGCCTGCTGAACAAAAAGCGTGATACGCGCGCGCAGCGTTTGCATCGCGCCTCGCACATGATGATTGAGGCGCTGGGAGAAGCACTGGCGTACGAGCCTCAGCTCAAACCTGAATTGCTGGTAATTGGGACCACCAGCGGCGGCATGTCATACGGAGAAGATTATTACCGATCTTTACATCGACACAGAAGTTTGCGACACGCGCCTGCCTGGATCGCGAATTACCCAGCGCAAAAACCGCTGATCGACGCGCAGGAAGCGTTTGGAATTTCTGCGCCATGCCAGGTGATTGCGAATGCCTGCGCCTCCGGCACAAACGCGATTGGTCATGCGTTCGAGTGTGTGCGGTCGGGGCGCTACCAACGCGTGTTGACCGGCGGATATGACGCGCTCTCGGAGCTGGTTTTTGTTGGGTTTGATTCTCTCCAAGCATCGACGCCGGAGAAATGCCGCCCGTTTGATCGGCATCGCACCGGAATGGTCCTCGGGGAAGGCGCAGCCATTCTTGCGCTGGAAAATCTCGATAGCGCTCACGCGCGCGGCGCGCGTATTCTGGCAGAAATCACCGGCTACGGAGTGTCCACGGACAATTTTCATCTGACGCAGCCGGATCCGTCAGGCGTTGGGCCGCGGCGAGCGATGGAACGAGCGATTGAAAGCACCGGTACAGAGGCCCTAAGACTCGATTACATCAATGCGCACGGAACAGCTACGGAGCTTAATGACGCAGCCGAAGGCAAGGCCATCAGCGAGTTGTTTGACGGGGTGCCGGTGAGTTCGACCAAAAGCATGATGGGGCATTCGTTAGGCGCAGCAGGCGCGGTCGAAGCGGTTGTCTGTTTGCTCGCTTTACGGCATCAATTTCTCCCCGCCAATATCAATTTTCGCGCTCCGGACGAGGCCCTTGATCTGAACATTGTTGGCAACGAAGCCCGGCCCGCGCCACTCCGGACAGTGATGTCGAACTCCTTCGGCTTCGGGGGAACTAACGCCTCCATTGTGATGCATAAGTTCGAGACATGAGCCTGGCCATCGCCGGCATGGGGTGGATCACTCCACTCGGGAGCGGCGTGGACGCAGTCTGGAACTGTTTGCTTTGCGGCGAGCAGGCGTGCGGTGAAAAAATCACCGAACAGCTTGGCAAACAATCTTACACTGCCTTCCGAGTGCCTGAATCCGCGTTGACCAGTTTGACGCCGCATCCGCGGCTCCGCCGTGCCAGCGTGATTTCGCGATTCGCCGCAGCCGCAGGTTTTGAAGCGTTGAAAAACGCAGGAGTCAACGTGGACGAAAAGACTGCGGAACGAATCGCTCTCGTTTTCGCGATTTCGAATGGCGGAGTGATCTACACGAAGCGTTTTTACCGCTCCATTGTTGAGTCGGGTGCGCAATCAGCCAGTCCCCTGTTGTTTCCCGAGACCGTCTTCAATGCGCCGGCGAGCCATCTCGCGGCCATCCTGGGTGTCACCGGTGCCGTTTATACGTTGGTAGGAGACGGCGCAGTGGGTCTGCTGGCGATTAAAATGGCCGAGGACGTGATGGCGAATGCCACGTTTGACTATTGCCTGGTCGTCGGCGCGGAAGAAGTCGATTGGCTCTTGTGCGACGCGTATCGCCGGTGGCGACTGCTCCGCTTCGAGCCGCCGGTGGAGCCATTCCGCCAGCCCGCCCGAGGAATGATTTTGAGCGAAGGAGCAGGAGCAGTCCTCCTTGCTCGAGAAGGTTCGCCGATGATCGAACGCATAAATCCGGGCGGGCATTACCGCAAGCGCGCTGAAGCAGAAGAAATTTTGAAGCGAATTCTCTCCGACCTCAATGAAACCAGAATCGATTTCGTTCTGTCTAGCGCAAACGGCACATTTGTCGATGAAGCAGAGCGCAAGGCATTAGCACAGGTTCTTCCAGGCGCTCTGGTTTACACGCCAAAACCGGCGCTTGGCGAAAGCGTTGGCGCGGCAGGAATGTGGCAGATCATTATTGCAGCGTTGGCGCTGCGACGCGGCGAGCTGCCGCCGTTGCTTCACGCCGAGCTAAGTAGCCAGTTGCGGATTTCGACTGCGCGCTTGTCCCTGCCGCATGCGAACGACGCAATTGTGTTAAGTTGTGGGCTCAATCAGCAGGCCGCTGGTTTGCGACTATCGATTCGATGACTCTCGACGTAATTCCTACATTTTCTCGGCCTGCGCGCCACATGCTTTTAACTTTGCAGAGAGCGTTTGCTGCGGTTACCTTCGGCGTCCGCCATGCCAAAGCTGCTTCTATCGCTCGTCGCCCTTGCCGCGGGCGTCGGTTTGGTCAGAGGCGCGATCAAAACGCCAGAGAACGCTCCCATCGAGATCACATCTACCGGACAAACCACGTACGAGGGAGGGCTGGCGACGGCGCGAGGTAATGTGGCCATTCATGTGGGCGACACAGATATCTACGCCGATTACGCCCAATACAATTCCACCACACACGAAGTCGAGCTGAGGGGGAACGTGCGGATTTACCGAGGCGTGAGCTTCTATACTGCCGAGAGTGGTATTTATAATATCGACACGAAACAGATCCGGGCCATCAATGCGAAAACGGAATCCCAGCCTTATTTCTTAAGTGGCGAAGCAGTGACGGAGATTTCCGAGAATGCTTATCGGATAACAAATGGAACTTTCACCACGCACGATTCGTCGAAGCCCGATTTTCACATGCGCGCGCATACCATCCGCGTGTATGAGAACGATCGGGTGATTTTTCAGAACGTGACGTTTTACATCGGCAATGTGCCGGTGTTTTGGTGGCCGTACATGTATCAATCGCTGAATGACTCATTCAGCTTCCTCGTCTCACCGGCGTACCTGAGCTCATGGGGACCATCTCTTCTGACTCAGGTGAGTTTCCCCATCACCGAGCAGATCCGGGCACGACTTCGGCTGGATTATCGGGGCCGGCGCGGTCTCGCGGTTGGCCTTGATTCTACCATAGATTATGGGAAGGACGACAGCAGTACGGCCAAGATCAGGTCCTATTACATCCAGGATCAAAATCCGAATTTGAATCAAACAGGGGTACCGCGAAAGGATGTCCCCACTGGACGATACCGGCTCAGTCTGGAAGATCGAACTAATTTTACCCAGGACATCTACGGCATCGCTAATATCACCAAACTCAGCGACCAATGGATTATGGAGGACTTCTATCCGGCTGAGTTTCGTATCGATCCTGTCCCGGACAACGTCGTCGCGCTGACCAAGATCAACCCGTTTTTCACCCTGACAGGAATCGCGCGTTTTCAAGCGAACCAGTTCTTCACGACAACGGAACGTTTGCCGGAAGTGGTATTGGACGTTAAGCGTCACGCGCTTTTCGGGGGACCGATTTTTTATGAAGGCGAGACTGGCTTTGCTGATTTGCGGCTACAATTCCCCCAGGGTTCGGGGTTCGAGAATTATGGCACGTATCGCTTCGATACCTTCCATCAATTAACTTATCCAAACACGTACTTTGGATGGCTTTCCATCGTGCCGCGGGTTGGCTTTCGCGGCACCTACTATGGTAAGACGTGGGACCTGGGGACGACAACCTTCGTACCACCTTCAAATCCGCTTGTGCCTGACTTTATTCTCCCGCCCCCGACGTTGGCTAACCCGATCAAGTTCAACGGAGATACATTTCGAACAGTCTTCGATACAGGCGCAGAGGCCTCTTTTAAAATCTCGCGGAGATGGGAGGACGTACAAAGCCGCGCGTTCGGGCTGGATGGACTGATGCATGTGATCCAGCCATTCACAGATTTTTCATACGTTTCGGAAAGCGGAGCGAACCCCACGTCAATTTTGGAATTCGATCGGTTTTTGCCTTCCACACAACTGCGGGCGATCGACTTTCCGCAATTTACTCCAATCGATGCAATCGATAGTTGGACTGTCTGGCGGGTCGGTGTTCGCAATCGTTTGGAAACGCGGCGCGACGACGAAACGATGACTTGGTTTGAACTGGACAGCTTCTTCGACGTGAACTTCGAGAATCCGTACGACCGTACCGATTACTCAAACTTTAATAACAACATCCGGTTCACTCCGCTGCCGTGGATGTCTTTCACGATTAACTCTCAAGTGCCGGCGTTTGCCAAAGGTTTTACGGAGGTCAATACCATCGCGCGTGTCCAACCGCTGGCCAATCTGCAATTGGAGGTCGGGCATCGTTATTTGAACGACAATCCCTTTTTCAATAGCAGCAGCTTGTTTGTTGTCGGTGGATATTGCCGCCTCAATGACAACTGGGGTGTTGGCGCCCAGGAACAATATGAAGCCGCGACCAGCACGCTCGAGGAACAGCGCTACTCGGTGTACCGCGATCTATCCAGTTGGGTCGCCTCAATCGGTGGAGTGATACGGGACAATGCCGGGGTGAAAGAATATGGCGTCATCTTCACGGTGACGCTCAAGGCGTCCCCGAAATTTGGATTCGATTTGAACTTCGATCCCACGTCCCAGGGACAATGAGCAGACACGCCCGAAGGACGGTGACGTTGCTAGGCGCAATGCGCTACTGGCGTTGTGATTGATTACGCCCGGTTTCGCTTATGGATCTTGCAATTATCGGTTCGGGTTACGTCGGCCTCGTCACCGGCGCGTGCTTCGCTGATGTTGGCCATAATGTCATTTGCGTTGATAACGACCTGGAAAAAATCAAGCTGTTAAAAGGCGGGAAAGTGCCAATCTACGAGCCTGGACTGGAAGAATTCATTCATCGCAATGTCTCGGCGCATCGGTTGCGTTTCAGCAGCAGCATCAAGGAAGGAGTCGATCACTCCCAGATCGTTTTCATCGCCGTTCCTACTCCGCAACAACCCAACGGCGATGTCGATCTTAGTTTCATTGAGAAAGTCGCGCGGGAAATCGCCGGCGTGTTGTCCGATTATCGCGTGATCGTGGACAAGAGCACCGTCCCGGTGAAAACCGGCGAAAAGGTGGCCGAATCGATTAAACGCTACAATCGTCACGGCGCAAGCTTCGACGTGGTCAGCAACCCGGAGTTTCTGCGGGAAGGCTGTGCGGTTGCCGATCTGATGCATCCTGATCGAATCGTGATTGGAGCGCAGAGTGAGCACGCCGTCGATCTCATGAAGAAGGTTTACGAACCATTCATGGCGCCGATTCTGGTGACCGACATCAATAGCGCCGAGCTGATCAAACACTGTGCAAACTCATTTCTGGCGCTGAAAATTTCCTACATCAATGCAGTCTCGGCGATTTGCGAGATCAGCGGCGCCGATGTCGAAAAAGTCGCCGATGGAATCGGCATGGATCATCGGATCGGCCGGGATTTCCTCAATGCGGGAATCGGCTACGGCGGCTCGTGTTTTCCCAAAGATATCGCGGCCTTTATCGCAATCAGCGAACAGCTTGGTGTCCCGTTCGATTTGCTGAAAGAAGTGCAACGGATTAACACCGCCCAGAAGCGGCGTTTTCTGAAAACGATTCGAGACACGCTCTGGGTCCTGCGGGAAAAACGGATCGCTGTCTGGGGGCTCACGTTCAAGCCGGATACAGACGATGTGCGCTCCTCAGTGGCGATTGAACTGCTGGCGGATCTCCTGCGCGAAGGCGCACACGTTGTCGCCTACGATCCCAAAGGAATGGAAAAGGCGCGCGGCGTGAAAGCAATCGACGCAGCCGAGTTTGCACCCTCCGCGCTCGACGCGGTGAATGGCGCCGAAGCACTGGTCATCGCCACCGAGTGGAGCGAATTTGCCAACGTCGATCTTGCGGTGGTGAAGGAAAAAATGAGAACGCCCATCGTTTTTGACGGGCGAAATCTATTGGATCCCGAAACGATGAGACGCCTGGGTTTTCACTATCATTCGATCGGCCGCAAGAGTGTGACGTCTCAATAAACATTTTCGCGAACATCTATGGCGCGGCTCTCAGCTCGCCAAATTGCGCTGGGGGCGCTGCGCACATGGCGAAGAGAAGGACGCTTTGCCGATTCCGTTATTTCGCGGTCGTTTGCCAAGACGGATCTTACGAAGTCCGATCGCGCGTTTGCCCTCGAGTTGTTTTATGGCGTCCTGCGCAATTTGACTTTGCTCGATTTCTGGATCGGTTGCGTGCGCGCCTCCCGCATCGACGTCGATCTTCGCGACATCCTGCGGCTTGGCTTATACCAACTTTTCTTCCTGGAAACGGCTCAACACGCAGCCGTCTTCGAAACCGTAGCGCTGGCGCCAAAGAAGCAGCGAGGGGCAATCAACGGCCTGCTTCGCGCCGCTGGACGAAGACGCGAAGAACTGCTTAGCCGGGGCAATGCGCAGCCGCTTTTCGTTCGCACCTCGCACCCCCAGTTTCTCGTTACGCGGTGGCAGCAGCATTTCGGCGATAAAAACGCTGAAGCATTGTGCAAATGGAACAATCTGCCTCCGCCGGTTTATGGCCGAATCAATCGGCTAAAAATCGATCCGGAAAATTTTGTCCAGCTTTATCCAAGCTCGCGAGTGCTGGCGGGCAATCCTGATTTTGTGGAGTTTGACGATCTATCGACCAAGGCTCTCGATTCAGGTCATTCCTACATTCAAGATCCAAGCACCGTGCTCGCCTGCCAGTTCCTCGATCCGAAACCTGGAGAAAAAATCCTCGACGCGTGTGCAGCGCCGGGCGGGAAAACGGGCTACATCGCGGAGGTTATGCAAGATCATGGAACCATCATGGCATGCGACCGCGATTTGGAGCGGTTGGAAACACTGAAGCATAACGTCGCGCGGTTGGGCGCCGGAATTATTCATCCTGTTGGTCACGATTGGACACGCGATCGTCTTCCAAAAGAAATTGCTTTTGTGGCGCCATTCGATCGCATCCTAGTTGATGCGCCGTGCAGCAACACCGGCGTGATGCGTCGCCGCGTAGATGTGCGTTGGAGATTAACTCAGGCGGATTTCAAGCGTATGCAGACTCGGCAGCTCGAGATTGTGCGCGCTGCGCTTCCATTGTTGAAGGCGAATGGTGTCCTTGTTTACAGCACATGCAGTCTCGAGCCGGAAGAAAACGAACACGTTGTTCGTCGTATCCTCGCGGAGATATCGAGCTTGCGCTTGGAAGCAGAAAGATATTCGCTGCCCTTTCGCGACGGTTTTGATGGCGCTTACGCAGCGAAACTTGTCCAAAGCGCGTAACCCCGCTCGAGTTGCATACGGCATGGCTGATGGAATGATAAGCGCCTATGCACGATGTCCGGTTTGATAAGCTGGCGAAAATTCTGGTGGAATATTCCATTCGCCTCAAGCGGAATGAAACGGTCCTGATTGAAGCATTCGATGTCCCAGATGAAATGACCATCGCGCTGATTCGCGCGGCGCGTAAAGCGGGCGGGATGCCCTTTGCGCAAGTGTATCACGCTCGAGTCAACCGCGCGCTCGCGCTTGAAGCCTCGGATAAACAGCTAAGCATGTTGGCGAGCCACGAACTGGCACGGATGAAAAAAATGGATGCATACATCGCCGTGCGCGGCAGCAACAACATCACGGAATTGTCCGATGTGCCGGTGGATACGATGAAATTGATCGCCAAAAAAATGCAGCCGGTGCAGGACCAGCGCGTAAAAAAAACCAAATGGGTCGTCTTGCGCTGGCCGACGCCATCAATGGCGCAACTTGCCGGAATGAGCACGGAGGCATTTGAAGATTTTTATTTCAACGTCTGCACGCTGGACTACCGCAAACTGCAGCCTGGCATGAAGGCGCTGAAGCGGCTGATGGAAAAAACAGATCGCGTCGAAATCAAAGGACCCGAGACGGATCTTCGCTTCAGCATCAAGGGAATTCCCGCAGTGATTTGCGGCGGCGACCGCAACATTCCCGATGGCGAAGTTTTCACTTCTCCGGTGAAACATTCCGTGGAAGGACATGTGACGTTTAATGCACCAAGCATCTATCAGGGGATTGGTTTCGATGGCATCCGTCTCGAATTCAAGAATGGAAAGATTGTCGACGCGACCAGCAACGAGACGGAAAAACTGAAAAAGATCCTCGATTCAGATGTGGGTGCCCGATACATCGGCGAATTTTCACTCGGGTTTAATCCGCGCATTTTGCAGCCGATGCGGGACATTTTGTTCGATGAGAAGATCGCGGGTTCGTTTCATTTTACGCCGGGACAGGCTTACGAAGAAGCCGATAACGGCAATCGGAGCCAGGTGCACTGGGACATGGTAAGCATCCAGCGGCGGGAATACGGCGGCGGGGAAATTTACTTTGACAGTAAATTGGTCCGTCGAGATGGCGACTTTTTACCGCACCCCCTGCAAACACTCAATCCCGGCCGCTTCATCAAAGGGGCCTGAGATCGATACTACCATTTCGGGACAGCGGCGCTGGGAGAACAAAGCACCACGGTTGAGACACGGAGCGTTCGCGCTCGCTCTTACAATGGTTGAGGCCTCGTGCTAAATGGCATCGAGTTCCAGTATCTCGCTATCGCCGCTGCCGGTAAGGCGAACATTCGCAACATTAAAGACAGGTGCTCCTTCGATGGCGCTCGGATCGGCGCCAGCCAACTGCACAGAAACTTGCCTAGAAGTGGAATTTAGAACGACTCCGGTTATTTCAAAGCACGTTGAGAATTCCACCTCTGCCATCTGGAAGTCTGCCGTAACCTGCACATGGGCCTTTCCTGGCTCAGACGGAGCAAGCTGGACCATGGCGGCGGCGTCTGAACTCGAAATCGGCTGCAAGGCTGTAACCTCGAATGAAGGCAAAGCGATGTCGACTGGTTGCTGCGCTAGTTGCTGTCGCTGACGTGTCGATTTGATAAGCCGGACTGTCCCGAGACCAGAGTCTGCAGGCTCAATTTTCGCGACTTCGAAGGCCACCTGCGGATGAATCTGAGGTTGGGAACGTTGCGATGAGGCAAGGCGCATCGTTACGATCTTTGATGCGGGCCGCACTTGCAAGGTACGCACCTTGAAAGTTCGTGTTAGTTGTACAGAGACGATCTCAAAGGAGAAAGTGAGCTGCACAGGTGTGTGTGCGGCAGAAACAGGACGCGCTGCGTCTGCGGCGAGTGGCACTTCGGCGGGTTGAGGCTGTTCAGATTGTTCAGGCATGGTCAAAGATGTTGTTGGCGAAGATACAGGTGCGTTGGAAATATTTGGAGAATAAGATGGGCCCACGGCAACCTCCGCAATTGCAGGATGTTCCGTCGCGGAAATGGGTATTTGCTGGGCAACCGGTTGGCCTTGGTCGATTGCTTCGAACTGAGGCTCTGCTACCGGCTCAATCGCGGGTGCCACAGTCTCTTCAGCGACCGCGGGGA
>Ga0066667_10000832_pt1 | contig 10999 bp, 8 predicted proteins | sample GraSoiAngelo_116_FD_133943 | JGI IMG/M metagenome (GOLD analysis project Ga0066667, IMG submission 133943) | Grasslands soil microbial communities from the Angelo Coastal Reserve, California, USA - 14_0903_16_30cm | ecosystem: Environmental > Terrestrial > Soil > Grasslands | place: USA...
AAACATCGCCGCCCCATCCACCACCGGGGCGTCGGGCGTCGTCAGAAACACCTGCTCCGCGGATTGAATCTCGTGCAGGACGTGCCCCCTCACGGTCGGGTCGAGCTCCGAGAGCGCATCGTCAAGCAGCAGGATCGGCGCGGTGCCCGCCGCGTCGGTCACCGGCAGGATCTCCGCGAGGCGAAGCGCCAGCGCGGTGAGTCGCTGCTGGCCCCGCGAGCCGAACGCGCGGGCGTCGACGCCGTCGATCTCGATCGCCAGATCATCGCGATGCGGGCCCACCAGTGTCTGTCCCCGACGAATTTCCTCGCGCTCGCGCCGCTCGAGCGCTGCCAGCAGCGCCGCCGGCTCTGCCGCTTCGCCGAGCGCCGTTCGATAGCGGATCTCGACCTTGGACCGCGCACCCGACAGCGCTGCATACACGCGAGCGAGCTCTGTCTGCAGCGCGGCGACTGCCTTCCGCCGCCGACCGAGCAGCTCCATGCCGACCGTCGCGAATTGCTCGTTCCACGGCCCGAGTCGCGTCGCGAGGCCCGCGTCGACCGAGCGCTGCTGCAGGAGCCGGTTCCGGCGGGCGAGAATCTGGCGAAAGCGAATGAGCGTCGGCACGTGATTCGCGTACAGACGCGCGGCGAACCCATCGATGAAGTTACGGCGGGCTGCCGGCCCACCATTCACGATCTCGAGATCCTGCCATCCGAACGCGATCGCCCGTGCCCACTCCGGCGCCGACTCGCCTGTGGTCTGCCACGTCCCGTCTTCGAGTCGGGAGAGCTTTCGACGAACGGTTCGCCTCGTCTCGCCCCGGATGAGGTCACCCGAAAGGATCGCGGCCTCGGACCCCCAACGCGCTACTTCGGCTGCCCGGGCGGTGCGGAAAGACCTCCCGGTGACGATGAAGCCGAGGGCCTCCAGGAGGTTGGTTTTGCCCTGGGCGTTAGGCCCCGTAATGACGTTCAGGTGGGGCGCTGGCGACCACGCTAGGGCGCGATAATTTCGAAATTCCAGTAACTGGACGCACCCTATCTGCAATGCGGTAAGCCTCTGTTTTAAAAGGATAAAACAACGTCTAAATCCGCATTGGCATTATAACACAGCAGTAACCTTCGCCCTCGACGCTTTTAATGACACCGGGACTCTGCGCATCCTTAATTTCGAGCACCACCTGGTCCTTCTCCAGGGCCGCCATCGCCTCGAGCAGATAGCGCGAGTTGAAGCCGATCACCATCTCTTCGCCGGCGTACTCGACATCGAGAATTTCCTCGGCCTCACCGAGCTCCTGGCTTGACGCGCTGACCTTCAGCGAGGCCGGGCTGAGCGCCAGCTTCACCGGCTTGTTGCGCTCCTCGGCCATCACCGCGACGCGACGGAGCGCCGAGGACAGCCCTCCGCGAGCCGTCGTGAGCCGCGCCGGATGGGTCTTCGGGATCACCGCGTCGTAGTTCGGGAACTGACCTTCGATGAGTCGAGCCGTCATCACGAAGTTCGGCATCTGCAGAACGAACTGATTCTCCGTGATCGCGATCTGAACCTCTTCACCCGCGCCGATGACACGCATGATCTCGGTGACCGCTTTGCGTGGAACGATGCCCGTCGCGCTCGCGACGCCCTGCCCGAGGCTCCGCGCGGAGAGCGCGAGCCGATGACCGTCCGTCGCGACCATGCGCACGTCTTTCCCCTGAAACACGAACAAGACACCGTTGAGTGCATAGCGCGTCTCGTCGTGCGACACCGCGAAGCTCGTCTGGGTGAGCATCTCGCGCAGCATCTTGGCCTCGATGCTCACCCACGACTGCGGCGACGCGGGCACCACGGGCGGAAAGTCGTCGGGCGCCAGACCGACCATCCGATAGGTCGCGCCGCCACACCGCAGGCTCACCGTCACGTTCTCGGAGACCTTCAGCGCGACCGCGGCGGCCGGCAGCTCCTTCACGATCTCGGCGAGCTTTCGCGCCGACAGCGTGATCGCGCCCTTCGCACCGACCTTCGCCGGGACCGAGACCCGCGCGCCAACCTCGAGGTCGGTCGCGGTCAGGCGCACACTGTCGCCCGCCGCCTCGAGCAGGACGTTCGCGAGAATCGGCAACGTTTGGCGCGGTTCGACTATGTTCTGAACCATCTGGAGGCCTTTGAGAAACGCGTCGCGATCAATCACTACTTCCATGAGGTTCTCCAGTGTTGTCTTGAAGTAGAAAGAAAGAACTTCGTAGCCGTAGTCATCGTCGAGCGGTGTGGATCGGGAGGATCCGTGAGAACTGGCGATGGCGCCGCGAGTTCGGCGGCGCGCGAGACGGGGATAAGCGTGTGGAGATCGCCGGGTGCCTGGTGGATCACAGGTTGACGCTCTGGATAAGCCCGTCGATGGTCTTGCGGAGCTTGGGATCATCCTGCAAGAGCGTCTGGATCTTGTCCACCGCGTGCAACACCGTCGTGTGATCCTTGCCGCCGAAGGCGCGGCCGATCTCGGAGAGAGACGAGTGCGTCATCTGGCGGGACAGGTACATCGCGACCTGACGCGGGAAGGCAATCGCCTTGGTCCGGTTCTTGGCCTTGAGATCCGACATCTTGAGGCTGAAGAAGTCGCACACCCGCCGCTGGATCTGGTCGATCGTGATGATCTTCTCGTCTTCGCCCCAGAGTTCGCCGAGGACTTCCTGGGCCAGGTCGACGGTCATCTCGCGGGCGGTCAGCGCGCAGAAGGCGATCATGCGCGTGAGCGAGCCCTCGAGCTCCCGGATGTTCGACTTGATCCGGCTCGCGATCAGATAGGCGACGTCGTCGCCGAGCTGGACGCGCTCGAGCGCGGCCTTCTTCTTGATGATGGCCACGCGCGTCTCGAAGTCCGGCGGCTGGATGTCGGCGATCAACCCCCACTCGAAGCGCGAGCGCAGACGCTCTTCGATCTCGGGAATGTCCTTCGGCGACGAGTCGCTCGAGACGATGATCTGCTTTCGCGACTCGTAGAGATCGTTGAACGTGTGGAAGAACTCCTCCTGAGTCCGCTCCTTGCCCGAGATGAACTGGATGTCGTCGATCAGGAGCAGGTCGATCGTGCGGTAGCGCGCCCGGAACTCGGCGTTCCGATCGTAGCGGATCGCGTTGATCAGCTCGTTGGTGAACCGCTCCGACGAGAGATACGCCACAGACATACCAGGGAAGAGCCGTACGCACTGGTGACCGACCGCGTGCAAGAGATGCGTCTTCCCGAGGCCCACGCCGCCGTAGATGAAGAGCGGATTGTACGCGCGCGACGGCAACTCGGCGACGGCCTGGCATGCCGCCTGCGCGAACTGATTGGACGAGCCCACGACGAACGCGTCGAACGTGTAGCGGGGGTTGAGCCCCTCGACGGTACCGCCGCCCGGCGCGCGCTCCAATCGCGGCGGCGCCGCCGGCTCGGCGGGAACCGCATCATCCACGATCAGCGTGATGCGCGGATGGCCGCCGAGCACCCCGCGCGCGGCCTGATGGATCGCGTCGAGATAGTTCTGCGCCAGCCAGTCGCGTGAAAACTTGTTCGGCGCGCCGATTCGGAGGTGATCCCCTTCGACCGCGAGGAGGCGACAGGGGCGGATCCAGTTGTCGAGGACCGGCGTGGGGAGCGTCCGAGCCAGGGATTCGATGAGTCGAGCCCAAAGTTCATCCAACACGGGAGTCGCCCTCACTTACACACAGAGTTATCCACAGGTGTGGATAGCTCGGGGCATCTTGTACGACCAGAGTATTGCGCCGCCAGGCGCGCACATCGGGACAAAATTCCTCGCGCCGATCCGTCGCACGATGGATGGCGGACTCTAGCATGACGGTGAATCGCGTCGCAAGGGTCTTCGCAAGTCGACAGCGAGTTGACTCGTCTCGGAGCGCTGTCTACACTTGGTCGATTCGACGATCTCGGGGGGAATACGGTTCATGAAGCGGACGTTTCAACCGAACGTGCGGCGACGGAAGAAAACTCACGGCTTCCGTGAGCGGATGAAGACCAAGGGCGGGCGGAAAGTTCTCAAGCGTCGGCGCGCGAAGGGGCGGAAACGGCTAACCGTCTGACCGGCCGGTTTCCTCGACGCGAACGGTTGACCACCAGCGCTGAATTTCAAGCGCTCTTCCAGCGGGGCAAACGAATTGACCGGCCGTCCATGATCGTACTCTGGCGTGCGACGGCCGAGCCGCGCCGCGCCGGGTTTGCGGTGAGCCGGCAGGTGCGGGGCGCCGTGCAGCGAAACCGCGCTCGCCGCCGCCTTCGCGAGGCCTACCGCGCGATGCGGGACGCCGCGCCTACGCACACGGCGCTCGTGATCATCGGTCGCCCTGCGGCGCTCCGGCAGCCCTTCACGGCGCTGGTAGATGAGCTCCACGACGCGCTGACCACGATTCCAGGTCCGCGAGCGTGACCAGCGCCGCCCGGAGCGCTCTGGGAATTCTGCGAGCCTACCAGCAGCTCGTCTCGCCGCTCCTGCCGAGCGCCTGCCGCTTCGCCCCGACGTGCTCGGAGTACGCAACGCTGGCGATCGCCGAGCATGGCCTCGTGCGCGGCGTGGGGCTCGCGGCCTGGCGTCTTGCGCGTTGTCATCCATTCCATCCCGGTGGATACGACCCACCGCCGGCTCGAGCCCCGCAGGCCTGACGATGGAAAAGCGCGCGATCCTCGCAGCGGTTCTGATGGCGGCGGTGTTCATCGTCTACCAGATGTTCTTCTTCCCGGAGTCTCCGTCTCCCCAGAAGCCGCCCGCGCAGACGGCGAGCCAGCCGGCTCCTGCGCCGACCCAGGCGCCGTCCACGCCTCCGACGACTGCTGCGACCGCTCCTGCTCGCGCGCCCCAAGCCCAGCGACCGCTGCAACGCCTGGCGACTGTCGAGTCGCCGCTCTATCGCGATGTGGTCAGCAGCGAAGGCGGAAAGCTCCAGGAGCTAGTGCTCCGCTATCGCGGCGAGAAGCCGATGGTCATCCTTGGCGACCTCGGGCCCGCCGGCCTGCAGCTGTCGCCCGACGGCAACGGCCCCGGCGAAGTCGTCTCGATGAGCTTTGACAAGGACGCGCTGGTTCTGACGGACAAGCCCGCCGAGCTCGCGCTGACGGGAGAAGCCGACGGCCTCAAGATCCGCCTGATGCTCAGATTCCAGCCCGACGGATACGCGATCGATGCGCACGTGCGGGTCGCGAATCCGGGCGTCACGCCACGCACTGTGGCCGTCGGCCTCCCATGGCTCACGCGTCAAACGTGGCGCGGGGCCCCAGAGAAGTTCCAGGGCCAGCATCCGACCGAGATCGTCTACTCCACGCGCGGATCGGTCAATAGAATCGATGATTTGGGCGCGGCACACAGCGTAGTCACAGACGGCGACTGGGTCGCCCTGGACAGCGTTTGGTACCTCGCAGCTCTCGTTCCGAAGGGGCCGGGGTTCAAGGTTGTTGCCTCGACCGACGGCAAAGTTCCCGACGCAAAGGCCGGTGACACCACACCCGCCGGCCGCGCAACGATCGCTGTGAGAGCGACACCCACGATCGAGCCAGGCCAGGCGTGGGAGGGCAACGTAGTCCTGTACGCCGGACCGAAGGAGTACGACCGCCTGAAGGCGCTCGGCCTGCAGGAGACGATCAACTTCGGCGGGTTCCCCCTGCCCCGCAAGTGGGGCGGGCTGCCGATGGAATGGCTCGGCGTGCCGATCCTGTTGCTACTGAACTGGACCTACAAGCACGTCGGCAACTACGGCGTCGCGATCATCCTGCTCACGGTCGTGTCGAAGGTCCTGTTCTATCCCCTGACCGTGAAGAGCATGCGCTCCATGAAGGCGATGCAGGCGCTCCAGCCCCAGGTAAACGCGCTCCGAAGCAAGTATCAAAAAGATCCGCAGTCGCTGCAGCGCGAGACGCTCGCGCTCTACAAGAAGCACCGCGTGAATCCGATGGGCGGTTGTCTGCCGATGGTCGCGCAGGTCCCGATCTTCTACGCCTTGTATCTGGCATTGTCGGTATCGGTCGAGCTCCAGGGCTCGCCGTTCCTCTGCTTCGGCCGCCTGATCGGGTTCGACTTCTGGATCTGCGATCTCGCCGTACACGACCCCACGTACGTGCTGCCGGTCCTCATGGGCATCACGATGTTCGTGCAGCAGAAGATGACGCCGACGATGGGCGATCCTCGGCAAGCGAAGATGATGCTCTTCATGCCGTTCGTCTTCACCTTCATGTTCCTCAACCTTCCCTCGGGCCTCGTGCTCTACTGGACCGTGTCCAACGTGCTCCAGATCTTGCAGCAGAAGCTCATGGATCGACCCGCGCGCACGCGCGCAACGCGCGAGGCCAAAGACGCCGGCCGGGCCTGAGTCCCCGCGCGCCGACGACACGATCGTCGCCGTCGCGACGGCGTTCGGCGAGAGCGCCATCGGGGTGATTCGCGTGAGCGGGCCGGACGCGATCGCGATCGTTGCTCCCCTGCTTCGCAGCGCCATTCCGCTGGCGGCATTTCCCTCGCACGCGCTTCGTCGGGTCGGCGTCGTCGACGCCAAGAGCGGCGAGCGCGTGGACGAGGCGCTGTGCGCCGTCATGCTCGCGCCGCGGTCGTATACCGGCGAGGACGTCGTCGAGCTGTCGTGTCATGGATCGCCGGCGCTTTTGCGGATGGTGACGCAGTGGATCGCCGGGGGTGGCGCTCGCCTGGCGACGCCCGGCGAGTTCACCCGGCGAGCGTTCCTCAACGGCCGCATCGATCTCGCCCAGGCCGAGGCCGTCGCGCTGATGATCGGCGCACGGACCGAGCGCGCCGTCGCGCTCGCGGCACGCGCGCTCGCCGGCGGGCTCGCTGATCGTGTACGAGCCGTGCGCGACGCGCTCGTCGACGTCATCGCCGGCCTCGAGGTCGAGCTCGACTTTCCCGAGGAACGCATCGGCCACGATCCTGATCGGGCCCGTTCGATCGTCGCGCGGCTCCGAGCCGACGTCGACCGCTGGGCCGTAGCCGCGCGTCATGGCCGAGTCGTTCACGACGGAGTCACCGTGGCCCTCGTCGGTCCACCGAACGCCGGCAAGTCGAGCTTGCTGAATGCGCTCCTCGGACGCGAGCGGGCGATCGTGTCTCCAATCCCGGGCACCACTCGCGACGTCGTGGAAGGAACGATCGCCGTCGCAGGCGTGCCTGTTCGGCTTCTCGACACGGCGGGCCTCGACGCGCCGCGAGACGATATCGAGGCCGAAGGCATCCGGCGTAGTCGGCTGGCGATCGAGGAGAGCGATCTTCTCCTCGTCGTGCTGGACACGAGCGTTTCCCCGGATCGACGCGTCTTGGCCGAGACGGCGGGGCGCGCACGGGTCGTGGTGAGGGCCAAGAGCGATCTGCCCTCTCACCCCGAGGCTGCGGCTCTGTCTGACGCGGTCGACGTTTCTACCGTCAACGGCGGAAGCATCGACCCGCTGCTCGAGCGCCTGGCAAAGGACGTCGAGCACCGTGCGGCCGCGGCTGGAGATGAAGGCGGCATCGTCACCTCGCTCCGCCAGCTCGCGCTGATCGACGCACTTGGCAAGTCGCTCGCCTCGAGCGGAGAAGCGCTCTGCGACATGCCACTCGAAGCAGCCCTGGTCGACTTGAGGCTGGCGCTTGGAATTACCGGGGAAATGCTTGGCGTCGACGTGACCGACGCTGTCCTCGACCGCATCTTCTCCGCGTTCTGCCTCGGCAAGTGACGCCGGTCGAGGCCCTGGACAACGGGGCCGCGGCCATCCTCGGACGGCCCCTGACTCCCCGCGAGCGAGAAGACTTCAGCATGTATCTTGGCCTACTGCTCAAATGGCAGAAGGCCCATCGGCTGATCGGTTCGGCCGACCCGATGTGGATCGTGGAACATCTTTTCCTCGACAGCCTCCTCTTCCTGAGACTCCTTCCGCCCCCCGTCCGCACGCTCGCAGACTTGGGCTCGGGCGCCGGCCTCCCTGGCCTGCCCATCAAGATCGTGCGCCGAGACATCGAAGTCGTACTGATCGAGTCGCGGCGGCGCCGCGCGATGTTCCTCACCAGCGTGATTCGGACGATCAAGCTCGCCGGAGCGCGGGTCGTCGAGGGCCGAGTCGAGGGCGTCACCGAGCAGCTCGGGGGTCGCTTCGACGCCGTGGTCATGCGCTGCGCCGGCGACATCGAGGCGATGATCCCGACGGCCGACACGCTGTTAGCCGAGCGTGGAGTTGTCGTCGCATCGGGTCCCCCCGAGCCCAGGCCTATTTCGGTTGCCGAGTGGGTCACGCTCCCGGGGGTCCGGCCCGGTACGACTCGCCGGTTTGCGGTATATCGGAAGGCCAAACCGGCCTGAGCTCCGGGCGTCCGAGATCCAACAAGGCCTGGAAGTTGTCTCCCGGGGCCGGAATTCACGGAAAGTTTGACTCGACGCACCAGACTGTGGAAAGTGTTGCCCGTGGAACACAGCGCCAAGAGTAAACACGTGTTGATTAGATAGTGTGCGTCGTGGAACATTCAAGCGCGCGGGCGACTGATTAAGGTGGCCAGGACCGTCGCGATCGTGAACCAGAAGGGCGGCGTCGGAAAGACGACCACCGCCGTCAATCTCGCGGCCGGGCTTGCTCTCGCCGAGCGCCCAACTCTTCTCGTCGACCTCGACCCCCAGGGCAATGCGACGACCGGCCTCGGTGTCCAGAAGGCCGGCCTCCATCCCACGGTCTATCACGTCATCCTGGGCGGGGAGGCGACCGAGAAGGCGATCCGGGCGACCGTCGTGCCCGGCCTGCGGCTGCTGCCGGCGGACATCGACCTCGTTGGAGCGGAGATCGAGCTCGTCGGAGTCGAGAGGCGCGAGCATAGACTCCGAGACGCGCTGGAGGTCATCTCAGCCGCCTACGACTACATCGTCATCGATTGTCCGCCGTCCCTAGGGCTCTTGACGATCAATGCCCTGGTCGCGGCGGACCGAGTGCTCGTCCCGCTCCAATGCGAGTTCTACGCGCTCGAGGGACTGGCCCATCTGCTCAAGAAGACCGTGAAGCTTGTTCGAGAGAAGCTGAATCCGAGTCTCGACCTCCTCGGGATCCTGCTCACGATGTTCGACGGCCGTACGAGCCTCGCCCTCCAGATCCGCGATGAGGTCAACCGATACTTTCCGGGGCAGGTGTTCGACACCGTGATTCCACGCAACGTCCGTCTCACGGAAGCGCCCAGCCACGGCAGGCCCGTTATGATGCACGATCTCAAGTCCAGTGGCTCCGCCGCATACCTCGAACTGACTCGGGAGGTGTTGAACCATGATTACTAAGCGCGGGCTCGGTCGTGGGCTGGGAGCTCTATTGTCCTCGGAGCCAGCAGAGACTGAGGCCCTCGTCGACGTGCCGATCGACCAGATCGAGGTGAACCCGAATCAGCCGAGAAAGGTCTTCGACTTCACCGCGCTGGACGAGCTCGCCGCTTCGATCAAGTCTTCCGGCGTGATTCAGCCGATCATCGTCCGCCGAATTGGAAGCTCGTATCAGCTGATCGCGGGCGAACGCCGCTGGCGGGCGGCGCGCCAGGCCGGCCTCGATCGGATTCCCGCGATCGTGCGCGAGGCCACTGACGCGCAAAGCATCGAGCTCGCGCTCGTCGAGAACCTCCTGCGCGAGGACCTGAACCCGATCGAGGCGGCGCAGGCCTATCAGAAGCTTCTGGCGGAATTCGCGTGGACGCAGGAAGAGCTTGCGCAGCGGATCGGCAAGGATCGCACGTCGATCGCGAACTGTCTGCGGCTGTTGAGGCTCCCGGAGGAGATCCAGGCCGACCTGCGAAGCGGGCGGTTGACGATGGGCCATGCGCGGGCGCTGCTCGCGTTGCCGACCGTTACCGAGCAGTTGCGGCTGCGAGACGAGATTCTGGCGAACGACTGGTCCGTGCGCGCGACCGAGGATTCGATCCGCGCGAAGGAGTCGCTTGCCGAAGCCCGCGGGGTGACGCCCCGCAAGGGCAGGCGGCGGTCCGTCGAGCTCGCGGCCCTCGAAGAAGCGCTCCAGCGGGGGCTGATGACACGGGTGAGGATCATCGGCAACGAGCGAAAGGGTAAGATCGAGGTCAGCTACGCGACGCCGGACGAGCTCGAGCGCTTGGCCGAGCTGCTCGGCGCGCGCCACTAGACCGGGACACGGACGAGATCGCGACAGAGAAGCGCGGTCGCGGCACCACGAGCGTAATGGCTGAGCGCATCGTCGTCGGCATGAGCGGAGGCGTCGACTCGTCGGTCGCCGCGGCCCTGCTGGTCGAGCAGGGCTGCGACGTCGTCGGGATCACCATGCGCGTCTGGCCGCGGCAGGAGGCGGAAGAGCCGACGAAGCGGTTCGGGAGCTGCTGCGGCACCGAGGCGGTGGAGGATGCGCGCCAGGTCGCCCGCGTCCTCGGGATCCCGCACTATCTCCTGAGCATGGACGACGAGTTTAACCAAAAGGTGATAGGACAGTTCGTCGACGCATACGGAAATGGCCGGACTCCGATCCCGTGCCTGTCGTGCAATAGCAACCTAAAGTTCGGCTCGCTGCTCGGCCGCGCGCGCGCGTGGGACGCGGTCGCCGTCGCGACCGGGCACTACGCGCGGGTCGCACGCGATCGGGCGACGGGCCGTCATCTGCTCCTGCGGGCCCGGGACCCACGAAAGGACCAGACCGACTTTCTCTGGCCGCTCACGCAGGCGCAGCTCGGCGCCGCGCGGTTTCCGATCGGCGAGCTGACCAAGGACGAGGTGCGGGCCCGGGCGCGCCGCCTCGGGCTGGTCACCGCCGACAAGCCGGAGAGCCAGGACATCTGCTTCGTGCCCGACGACGACTATCGCGGCTTCCTCCGCCGGCGGGCGCCCGAGGTATTTCGGCCCGGCGCGGTGATCGATCGGCTCGGGAAGACACTCGGCACCCACGCGGGAATCGCCGGGTTCACGGTCGGCCAGAAGCGCGGGCTTGGCCTGGCGACCGGTCGGCCACTCTACGTCATCGACCTCGACCCCGAGCACGACACGATCAGGGTCGGCGAGGCGGCCGACCTCGAGCGCGACC
>Ga0066667_10000835_pt1 | contig 10995 bp, 11 predicted proteins | sample GraSoiAngelo_116_FD_133943 | JGI IMG/M metagenome (GOLD analysis project Ga0066667, IMG submission 133943) | Grasslands soil microbial communities from the Angelo Coastal Reserve, California, USA - 14_0903_16_30cm | ecosystem: Environmental > Terrestrial > Soil > Grasslands | place: USA...
CGGCCTCGGCTGGCCACTGTGGCAGTAAATGCATCCTGCGAGAATCGGCCGGTTGAAGCCGTAATTGCCAAATTCGTATCCCGGCGAGAGTGCCCAACGGTGAGGCTTTGAATAGAAAGAGAGCGGGGCCTGAAAAAGATAATCACCTTTTCTTACGACTCCGCCGAAACCATTGGCTCCTGACCCGATGATCCACTCCACCTCATGCGTGTCGCGAAAGATTTCCTTCCCGTTGGCATCGGCCTCATATTCACCCTGGTATAGCTTCCCGTCTTGGGCAAAAACTTCAAAATCCCGGTCCGGATTCCTCTGGTGAAAAGATGCTTTGGCCGGCAGCGTTTCCAGCAGTGCAGACGTGACTTGGGTCATGGAGCGGCCCATACCGGTTCGCGAGAATTGGTCATAGATACGCTGATGGCATTGGGCGCACACCTTCGAACCGACATATCCGCTGCTGGTTGTGATGCTTTGGGTCGCATGGGTTGCGATCGTTCCATCCTGTCCAAGTGAAGCCGCAAATTCTATCGGCAAATACAAAAGGATGAATGCTACCAGGATGAGCAAAGATCTATAAAGGTCGATGGAGTATACCTTTTGCTGAAATCTCGGGTTTGCGGTCCTCAATTTTCCCACCCTGGATCGAAGCCTGCGGTTCCCGCCGAACCATCCCACTATATCCTCCGCCGAACGCCATGACGAATGTGCTTAGCGCGGAACCACTCGCCCGCTGGCGAAGAGTTCTTGCCCTCCGTCCCTGAAACGAAGGAGTCCTTCAGGTCATTAGATCCGGCCAAAGGTCAGAAACGGAACAAGATGCAGGCCAGATTTGAGCGCTCACATTCCCGCGCATGTGAAAGAATATAGCCCAAATACGATAAAATGCCATGGCCTTCCGATAGAGAGTCAGCTTGAGCGCTCAAATGTCTTGACAAGCCCTAATATGTTCGTACTATCATGCGCGCAAGTTTAGTGTATTTGACGAGCGGATGGATGAGCGAAATCGGCCAGTTAGAAACCGCGATTTAAAGGTTGGGGTGCAATCTAAAGAGGTGAGAATTCATATGAATCGATCTCAATGGTTATCAAAGGCCCTGCGGTCGAGTTTTTCCCTTGCCATTCTGCTCGTCGTGTCGGCTGGCTCAGCTTTTGCCCAGCTTTCCACGGCAACGCTCAATGGGGTGATCCGGGATAATAGCGGTGCTGTCGTCGCGAAAGCGACAGTAGTGTTGCGAAACGTGGACACCACAATCGAACACGCAACCACTTCGAACGACGCCGGCAACTATGTGTTTCTCAACCTCACGCCGGGCAAATACACTCTCGAAATAAGCGCTGATGGTTTCAGTTCGAAACATATCGCGGAGTTCATCCTGGCGGTGAACCAGACTGCTACGATCGACGTCGCTTTGAGCGTGGGTTCACAGAAAGATGTGGTTACTGTCGTCGCTGAGGACGAACAGCTTCAGGTCTCCACGGCCGATCTGGGAACTGTTATCTCTACAAAACAAGTGAACGACCTTCCGCTCAATGGCCGGAATTTCACCCAGCTTCTTTCTCTGACGCCCGGTGTCGCTCCCGTCAGCGTTTCACAGAACAATAATATGGGTGGCGGAAGCGGGTTCTCCGCTCCTGCCGCCATCGGATCGGCTTTCATTTTTCCAGCTATTAACGGACAGACGAATCGCAGTAACTACTTCCTGACCGACGGCCTTATCAATCAGGGTTCCTTTCTCAGCACCTATGCCGTGCCTCCGATTGTGGATGCCATCCAGGAGTTCAAGGTCGTCTCCCATACGGACGAAGCTCAATTCGGATCTGTCCTTGGCGGCGTCGTTAACGTTGTGACCAAGTCCGGCACAAACGACTTTCATGGGTCTGCGTGGGAGTACCTTCGAAACGATGCGTTTGATGCTCGCAATACGTTCAACACCAGGGTCTCACCATTCCGGCAAAATCAGTTCGGCGCCTCATTCGGGGGTCCCGTCTGGATTCCTAAAGCATATAACGGCAGGAACAGGACCTTCTTCTTTGTTTCCTACCAGGGTTTTCGCTACACGCGGTCTGCTGACACCAACCTAAGCGTTCCGAACGCTACGGAGCTTGGTGGCGATTTTGGTGTTCTATGCAAGACCGGTTTCGATGCTCGCGGTATCTGTCGGACAAACCCCGCCGACCCGACTTCGCCAATTGTGAACCAGCTTTACAATCCGTTAACCACTCGTCCAGACCCCACGCAGCCTGCTGGTTCTTATATTCGTGATCCGTTCCCGTTTAACAGGATTCCATCCAACCTGATTAATACTAACTTAGTCGCTCTCGCTCAGGCCATTTTCCCGCCAGCAACGGCGGGGAGAGACGCCCTCTTGGGAGTAACAAACGCCGTCGATCCAACCCCGGTTCATCAGGCCCAAAATGAAGTTACGTTCAAAATCGATCAAAACTTCGGCGCGAAAAACTCTCTCTTCTTCCGCTATAGCATGATAAATAGTACCGTAACCGGTACAGGTGGCTTTCCGAATTTAAAGCGTCTCAACGAAATCCCGGCCCGTAACTGGGGCGGCAGCTACTTGCATGTGTTTGACCCTAGCCTGATTCTGCAAGTCCAGTACGCTCGCACCACAGTTGCAGATAACTCCTCAAACCGCTTCACCAACATTCCTGCAAGCGTTGTTACCGCGGTGGGGTTCTCTCCGACATTTAACGGCGGGTTCACCACAGCCGGATCGCTCATCCCTAATGTGAGTATTGGCGGGTTTTCTACAGGAGGCGAGAGCGTTAACCTTACCCCCAAAGCTACCGATAGCCATCAGGTCAGCGGCGACTTAACCAAAATAACCGGCAATCATGCCCTGCATTTTGGGGCCGGTTATACCAGTAATAATTTCGCCAGCCCGCTTGCGCAATTGACAGTTTCATTTGCCAATCAGCAAACGGGGGACCCGCAAAACTCCGCTTCACCTGGCAACGCGCTTGCCTCCTACCTTATTAACGTACCCGATGGAGCCAATCGCCGCGATGTCAACGAGAAAACTCGCCCCGGTGGCGTTATGAGCTTATACGTTCAGGACTCTTGGAAAGCCACCCCCAGGCTCTCCCTCAACTTCGGCTTCCGTTATGACCGGACTTTCATCCCCCCGTATGGCACGACGGACACCATCGGACAACACGGCGGAATTGAGACAGGAGATATGAATTTCAACGATGGTACCTATGTTCTTCAAAAAGTACCACCGCCTTGCAGTGTGCGCGGTTTCGCGCCGTGCATTCCCGATATGCGCGATGCAAACGGAAACCTAATAGCGCCTCCTGGCACGCTACCCGCCCACGTGGTAGTCGATCCGCGTGGAAAGATCGCGCACGATACGCTCACCAACCTCGGTCCACGAATCGGCTTCGCCTACCGCCTTGGGGAAAAGACGGTCATTCGGGCCTCCGGTGGAATTCTCTACGATAACTGGGCTGCGGTAACTCAAATGGCTCAGAATTTTGAGGGTTCTTGGCCGGACATCGGCCAGCAGATCGCTAGTAATCTCAACCAGCCGACCTCACAATCGCCTACGCCAACTGTCACTGCTCAAAACCCGTTCGCATCGAGTGGCCTTTTTCCGGCCCCCACGCCTTTCAATCAGGTGCAGTGGTTCTATGATCCGAACGTAAAGAACGCTTATTCGATGCAGTGGAACTTCGGAGTGCAGCGTCAACTGGATTCGACTACATCTCTGACCGTTAACTACGTGGGAAGCGGATCACGGCGGATAAATGTCGGCGGATACTACAACACCGCGTTGACGCCTGGGCCGGGGGATATCCAGCCGCGAACCCGCTATCCCTACATCACTCCTACATTTTGGGATCGCAGCATCGGCATAGGCAGCTACCACGCCTTGCAGGTCCAGCTAGACAAGAAGTATAAGAGCGGCTTGGCTTATCAGGTTGCTTATTCCTTCTCGAAGGCCATTGATGAAGGGTCTTCCGGGTGGTTTGGTGTCGAAGGTCAGTCGCTCACCGATCCCTATAACATCAAGGGTAGCCGCGGGCCTTCAGGCTTTGACCTCCCGCATGTTCTCTCCGTGAACCTTCTTTATGAGATTCCTGTCGGGAGGGGCAGGCGGTTCAGCACGGGCAACCGCGTTGCTGACTACGCTTTGGGCAACTGGCAAATCAATGAAATTTTTACTACCCGTTCAGGTATGAACTATAACGTGATCGCCGGCGGTGACATAGCCAACACCGGCAACATAGGATGGGACGGATATGAGCGTGCCAACCTGGTAGGTGATCCCAATGCAGGGTCCTGTCCGGCTCGTGTTCCTGGTGGGCCTCCTATCCCTGTCCATACTACCGACTGCTGGTTCAATACCAGTGCTCTTGTAACTCCCGCGAGGTTCACGTTTGGGAGCTTGGGGCGGGATGTTATGCGCGCCAATCACTATTGGAACTTAGACATGTCCGTATTCCGCCAGTTCCCCTTATGGAAGGAAGGGAACCGCCTTGAATTCCGGGCGGAGGCCTTTAACCTTCCAAACCACGTGGTTTACGGAACCCCGAATAACGATGTCACGAATCCGGGATCTTTTGGCGAGGTCAGAACAACGGCAAATAACGCTCGTCAGTTGCAGTTAGGTCTTCGCATGGTGTTCTGAACACTCGTTTGGTCAAGGGGACCTTCGCCCGCTTTCTGTTCACACGGGAAGCGGGCGAAGCCGTCTAGATGGGCAGAGTTGAAGACGAGAAAGTTACAGTGGATAATCGGGCCTGCAATGCGCTGCGAGGACAGCCGAGAGTTTATGCCCGAAGAGGTGACAAAGAAGCGTGATTCATTGCGGCTGAAACAAGTGCACAAACACTCTGGAGACGGAAACTCTGCAACGCGCAGCCTGCTGAAAGAGAGCCTCGCGACGAAGCTCCGCGAAGAAATTCTGGCAGGCAGAATCGCTCCCGGCGAAAAAATCACCGAAGGCCGATGGGCCCGGCAGTTTGGGGTGGCGCAAGTTTCCATTCGGGAGGCGCTCAATATTCTCACGGCGGATGGCTACGTGACCAAGGGACACGGCCGAAGCGCTCGCGTGCTAAAACTTAGAGATCCAGACATTATCCATATTTACCAGGTTCGGGGCGTGCTTGAGGGGTTGGCGGCGAGACTGACTGTCGAACGGCGAGTTCCGGTGGACGATCTGGAATCAGCCATGGTAGCGCTGAGGGAAGCTGTTGAGAGCAATGACGTTCGGAAAGTGGTTGAGCGCGTTCAGCATTTTCACGTTTGTCTTCTGGAAAAACCCGGAAATCCGATCCTGCGAGAGCACGGGCGCCGGGTGGTCATACCATTGTACGCCTTCACATTGATGCGCGCCTTGGCTAAGAACCTTGATGCTAGCCCTTGGGCATTTCAGCTTGGAAACCATCAGCGGATTATTGATGCAATCCATATGCGGAATCCTCATGTGGCTGAGCAAGTCGTGGTTCATGTCATCAACCTATTTCTAGAATCGGCCTTGAAAGTATGGGCCCACTAGCCCAAAAGCTTCGCAATACAAAAGTAGACATTGCCGTATCCCTGCTTCGTTTGCACACGATTCGACGCGCGGAATTTCTGAAGGGGCCTGGCCAGTTCAGCTGGCTAGTGCTGCCGATTGTGACGACCCTGTAGCCATCCAAGTTTTGTTTTTAGCTCCTCAAAAGCGTTGAACGCGATCGGACAAATCGCAACATTGTCAATCACACCTATGAGTCGGGTTGTGAATCCTGGTTGCTCTAGGTGAGGAAACGACCTGCAAACCTCCGGTCTATTCTCGTAAATCGTGCAAAGCTTCCCGTCCAGCATTGGGCAAGGCGGATTTACCATGCCTTCTGACATAAATTGTTTCTCGAACGCTTCCATCGACTGCCCGAGCGTCTTTGCAATGGCGTGAAGCTCGCTTTTCTTGAATTCCGTTTGCAGTGATCGGCAGCAATTTGCGCACTGCGTGCAGTCGATAAGGGAGAAGTATTTCTGACTGAGCGCCTCGACGATGCCATCGATATTATCTGGAGCGTTCTGTTTTAGCCACGACCGGAATTCCCAGTTTTCGTCGTCGTGCTCTTGTGAAAAGCGTTGGATCCTTGATAGATCGGTCTCAATCTCAGAAGCGGCGGGCTGCTTCCGCTTCGGCTGTATCATTTCGGGGTCGTAAGCCATGATGATTCGTACTAGTTCATGATGTCCACGGTTGGGGCTGTGCTTTTGCAAGACCTTTAACCTATCAGCGCTCGAATTTTGGCGCGCACTTCCGCAAGCTCGGCCACCGATATGATCCCTTTGCGCTTGGCTCTCCTTTTGCGCCAATCCAAGCTCTTGACTTGATCTGCCAGAACCGCGCTTGGACTCGGCCCGGCAATCACCACTTCAAAGGGATAGTTCTTGATCTGCGTCGTCATCGGGCAGCAGACCATCAGACTGGTCTTCGCGTTATATGCGGCGGGGCTCAACACAACTGCGGGCCGGTGCCCAGCCTGTTCATGTCCAGTCTGTGGGTCGAAGCTGATCCAGACTATGTCCCCAGCGTCGGGCACATAGGGCTGCGCCATTACAACGCCTCTTTGCCAACAGGTTTGCCGAAATCCGCCTCGTCATGCAAATTCTCACGAGTAATCCCCTTCACAAGCTCGGTCAGATCATATTCCTTGCGCTGTTGTGGCTCGATGACGATGCGCCCGGACTCTTCGCGCACGTCAACGGCATCGTCTAGATCCAGATGGGCCGCCTCCATGATAGCAGCGGGAATTCGCACCGAGGCGCTGTTGCCCCATTTCTTGACCACCGTCCTCATATCGTCATGACTCCCTGTAACTACATTGCAGCGACTATTTTGTCAGGAATTCAGGCCTGTGTCAACAATGTTGATACTGTGCACGAACTGTGCAAGAATCCAACCTTTTCAGTTCATTGGGGTTAGCTTTTGAGCGCAAGCAGATTCCCCGATTTGTTGGAAACGTTAGTGCTTAAAGGTTTCCAGTGGAATTGTTGGAGGCGAGTTTCTTGCTTTGCAAGCAGGGGGTCGCCGGTTCGATCCCGACCACGTCCACCAAATTTTTTCGTCTTACCGTGAGTCACCAAAACGGTCCCGTGTCTGCCATTGGCCATGTAGCGGATTCGGTCCCCGTTCCTTACCGGCCTTGTGCAAACAATTTTTGACGTTGATCCGAAAGACGGCCAGCGCTTTATCGGAAGTGCCGCGCCGGACACAAGCTCCCTTCCTTTAAACGTGATCACCAACTGGACTGCCGAACTGAAGAAGAAGTGAGCCTTGTAACCGCGAGCAAAGACCGCGCCCGCGCATCCTAGGAATGCAGCCGCGAGGAGCGGAGAACTCAATGGGACGTGGGTGGTGCTCGCAGAAGGGGAACAATGTCGGTACGGCCGTTCTTTTTGGCGAGTGAGAGAGCCGTGCCGCCCTTTTTGTTTTTGGAGTTGGGACTAGCGCCCCGGCTCAGGGTTTCCGCGTGTTGCACGTCTACAAGGGGAGGCTATTATCACGGGCAGGGACTTCCCAGCTAAAGCCAGCAGCGCTTCATTTTTGACTTTGGCGCTAGTTCCGCGCTTCAAGAGAATTTCCACTTTAGTGGCATAACCCGATCGAGCGGCGCTGATAAGAGCGTCGTCACCTTCGAAGCCTGCCGCGATCTTGTCAGCACCTTTGCCCATCGGGAATCGTGCCGTATCCGCGTGGCCAAACTCCGCGGCGAGAGCGAGCGCGGTCGAGCCGCCCTCGTCTTTCGTGTCGACGTGCGCGCCCTTCTGTAGCAAATGCTGGACAGCTGCCGTATCTTCGGGCAGCAGCTCGCAGGCTTTCACCCACGTTGCCAACACGGGAGAGCGTCAATTGAAAAAAGCATGATAGCAAGAACTCGCCCGCGAAAGCTGGCGAGTCAGATGGCAATTTCGACTACACATGAGTTGTCGCCGAGCGTCGGTACAACCCGTTGCCAGGACGGTGAATCTCCACTATTTAACGAGGTGTATCCGCCACTTCAGAAGTGCTACAATGCTTACAATAATTACGTTGTAGAGGAGAGGCCCCATGAGAACAACTCGTTCCGTCGTCATCAGCATGCGTCTGCCAGCAGAGAGCGGAAACCGTCTCAAGCGAATGGCCAATCGCCATGGATGGACACCTAGCGATGCAAGCGCTCGGTTGGTTGAAGAAGGCCTCAGACGGTCGGACTTTGCGTTTGTCGACTTTCGCGAATCTCCTGCGGGCCGACAAGCCTACATCCAAGGGAGTACGCTCTCTGTGTGGGAGGTTATGCTCCTCGTTCAGAGCTATAAGGCTAATGTCTCCGCCGTGGCCAGGCATCTCAAATGGCCAGAAGCGAAAGTCCAAGCCGCCATCAATTACGCGAAGGCGTATCCAGAAGAGATCGAGAGCGCACTGTCCGAGAATGCTGCGACCGATTTCGAGGCACTAAAGCGCATGTTGCCGCAAGCCACCGAACTCGTCTCCAGAGGAGCACCCAAGGGCTAAGATGCTCAAGCTTCTTTTGGATGAGCATATCTCGCCGACGGTCGTGGATGGTCTTCGCCGTCGCAATCGCCCGCTAGTAGTTTCTTGTATGGTGGAATGGGAAGAGGGAGAATTCTTAGGACAGCAAGACACCGCCTGCTTGCAACAAGCAGCCGCGCAAGGGCTGACGTTGGTTACTTACGATCGAAGGACGATTCCCCCGTTGCTCAAAGCGTGGGTGGAAGAAGAGCGGAAGCACGGCGGAGTGATTTTTGTTGACGAAAAGACCATCTCGCCATCGGACATTGGTGGCCTCGTACGAGCCTTGAGCGACCTCTCGAGGAAAACGGCGAAATGGGACTGGACCGATCGAGTCTGCTTCTTGCGGCGTTGACGGACCATCAAAGTTGTCGCGTTCATGCAAGGTTGTGTCTCGCCTAAAGTAAATTAGTTGATTTGGGCCGCCAGGCCCATGCAGAACTCAGAAGGAAAGAACGACTGAGGACGGCCTAAGCGTTAGGATGATGTGGAACTCATGCAGTTTCCTATGGTCATTCTTGGAGCAACTTCGGAGCAATCTAAGAAGGGCCTGAAACTAATAAGCGCAACCGAAGCAACGACTTAGATTGAATTTACGCTTGCTTTGCAAGCAGGGGGTCGCCGGTTCGATCCCGGCCACTTCCACCAATTCTTTCACCAGCAAGACCATCGTTAAGCTCATCGACAAGTACAACTATGCGCGCTTTACAAAAGGATGGATCTAACCCTCATCAGCTCTTGCCAGCTTCCGCAACGCCTCTTACTCTGCCCAGTTTAGAGCACCGCGTCTGTCCCCCATGACACAGGAACACCCATTCTCCCGAATCGCCCGCCTTGCTTACGATAGCACCGGCGAGCGAGCAAGGGCCCTCCATCGCGCCGCCAAGGCGACCATGGCACCTACCTAAACCACCCTTCTCCTGTCCGCAAGTTCGCGCCCGTCGCGTCAAACCATCGCGTCCGGCATCGGACTCACAGGAATCTGCGCCTCTCACCGCTACGCGCTCCGCCCGCATCGCTTCCTCCGCGCGCCTCACGTCGCCGCCGTCCACTCACCGCCCGCCTTCGCCACCAGCAGCATCGTCACCGCCGCCATCGAGGCCGTCGTCGCCGGCGTCAGCATCGGCATCATCGTCGCCATGGCGGTCTTCATGATCGATGTCGTCGTCGTGCTTCTTCTCTTCCTATTTCTTCTCACCCACCTCCTCGTTCTCCGCGTCCGCGTCGTTCCCCCGTTTCTTGCTTCTCCGTAAACCTCCCTTTATCTCAAAATTTGATATCCTCCAACCATGGAGAATCATTCTTTGAGCGATGTGGGTGGAACGCCGGGCGGCCTCGGCCATTTCCTGATCGGATGCGTCATGGCTTGTCTGGGAGGATATTTCCTGGCGAATCAAGTCAGCGTGGTCGGCTCGTACTGGAGTTTTTACGGTGCAAACACGTTTGGGATAACACTGGCGCCGATGCTGCTCGGCGTGGGGATCTTGTTTTGGAACGGTCGAAGCCTTGCTGGTTGGATTGTTACTGCGGCGGGTGCGCTTTTCATTCTGGCGGGGGTGATCGCCAACATGAGCATCTATTTTCGACCCACCAGCCTTTTCAATACGCTGGTGATGCTGATCCTGCTCGTTGGCGGCCTCGGGCTGATTGCGCGTGCGCTGCGGCCGCACCCTGCGGCTAAGAGCGAGTGAGCGAGCGACTCCGTTTCACGATTCTTTGTGCTGGTTTCTGCTACGAGCGGGAGAATCGAGACGCGCGACCGAAGGGGGGTGGCTCAGAGGGTCTGAAATCTTTCTTTCACTTCGCGGACAAATTCCAGGAACTTAGAGGAGTTCGTAATGCCGGGATGCCAGCATAGGTCGCGCTCGATCAGGTCGTAAGTCTCTTGGATACGTGCGCCGGGGATAGTATTTCCGCTAGCATCGCGGTCGCGGCCCATGAGCCACAAGTGATCCGCCACCGTCGCCGCAGCGGTGACGTCGTGCGTCACGACGATAATGGTGTTCAGTTCGTCCAGGCAGGCAATCTCGTTGATTAACTCGCAGACTTTGGCTTCCATGACCAAGTCGAGCCCAGAGAAAGGCTCGTCCATCAGCAAGAAATGCTCGCTGCAAAGAAGTTGCTGGGCGATGGCGATTCTCTGGCGCTGGCCGCCGGAAATCTGCGCGGGATAGAGCTGCGAGCACTCGATCATGTCCAGGCGCTTCAGGTACTTCAATACTTTTTCGTGGGCAGCGTCGCTGTTTTTTTCGATTTGCTTCGCGGCCAGGATCAAGTTGCTGAAAATCGTTCGATTTTCAAACAGCGGATAATTTTGCGCGACAACACCAACCATTCCGGCTTTGACGGGAGTGAGCGTGGAATTGACCAACACCTGTCCCGAGGTGGGCTGATTCAGCCCCGCGATAATGCGAAAGAGCTGGGTCTTGCCGATGCACGAGGGGCCGAGAAAGCCGACGACTTGGCCTTGCGTGCA
>Ga0066667_10000836_pt1 | contig 10994 bp, 11 predicted proteins | sample GraSoiAngelo_116_FD_133943 | JGI IMG/M metagenome (GOLD analysis project Ga0066667, IMG submission 133943) | Grasslands soil microbial communities from the Angelo Coastal Reserve, California, USA - 14_0903_16_30cm | ecosystem: Environmental > Terrestrial > Soil > Grasslands | place: USA...
CGCGCCAAGCAGCTCGCGTACAACGAGGAACACGGGATCACGCCGGAATCGATCCAGAAAGGCGTTTCCGACATCGCCGAATTCCTCTCGCTCGAGTCTCCGACCGTGCCGGGCCGGCGCCGCCGCGACGGCCGCAAGGTCGAGGGCATGAGCCCGGAGGAGCTCGAGAAGCTCGTGATCACGCTCGAGGAGGAGATGTTCACCGCCGCGGAGGAGCTGCGCTTCGAGTATGCGGCCAAGCTCCGCGATGAGATCAAGGATCTGCGCCGCGAGCTGCTCGCAGCGGCGCCGAGCTAGCAATGACACTCGCCTTCATCGTCGCGATCCTGGTCTGGGGCTTTGTCATCGGCGCGCTTGCGCGGCTTGCCATCCCAGGGCCCGATCCGATGCCGATCTGGATGACGATGGCGATCGGGATCGGCGGTTCGCTGATCGGCGGCGTCGTCTCCCGGCTTCTGTTCGGGACGGCGACGAGCTTCTTCTTCGCCTTCCTCGGTGCCGTCCTGCTCGTGATCCTGTACCGGAAGTACGTCCAGCATCGGGCGATCTGGGGCCCGGGCGCGCGCCGGCCGCCGCCGGCCTAGAGCTACGCAGGCTCGGTTTCGAGAGGCTCGGGACCGCGCGGAAATCTTCGTATTCCGGTGAGGCCCCAGTCCGCCTCGCGCCAGACGTAGGTCTCGATGATCAACTCGCGCCCGTGTACCTCGTAGACGTGCAGGCCGCGCGCCTCGCCGCGGCGGTCGGGGCGTGGCTGGCCGAGCCCGGGCGCGATCGAGACCGTCGCCCCCCGCAGGTTGCCGGGGGCCACTTCGAACTCGTGCCGCTCGGAAACGGCCGCCTGGTGGATATGACCGGCAAGGATCAGCTCGGCGCCGGCGTCGACGAGCGAGGCGAGCACGTGGCTGCGCCGTGCGACCGGCTTCTTCCGCGAGCGCCAGGGCGCCCCGATCAGGTGGTGATGGAGCGCGACGACGCGGAGCGCGCCGTCGGGCGCTCCGGCGAGCAGCCCGGCGGCCCGTTGGAGCTGTCCCGAGCGGACGCCGCCCGACTGGTGGCGCCAGGGCCGCACCGAGTTGAGGCCGACGACGAAGAGGGCCTCCGAGCTGTGGACGGGCTCCGTTGTCTCCCACCGACGCTCGAACTCCCGGAACGGGTGCGTGAACCGGGCGGGAAAGGCCCACGGAATATCGTGGTTCCCGGGAACCACGAGCAACGGCCGTCCAAGCCGCTTCAAGAACGCCGCCGCGCGGTCGTGCTCGCCCGGCCGTCCTCGGTGTGTGAGATCGCCGCTCGCGACGATCAATTCGGGTCTGACGCGCCCGATCAGAGCGCCCAGCGCACGTTCGACTATCGGTTCTTCCGACGTTCCTACGTGAAGATCAGAGATGTGGAGGAGGCGAACTGCCACAGGAGATCAACCTTAGATTTAGAAGGAGGGGACTCATGGGGAACCGTGGGTTTCCCCATGCCCAGGCGTACCGGCACCGGCGAAGGAGGCTAGTACACTGAATTACGTGCCTGACGAATCGACGGAGATCTTCGACGATCTCTACCTCGGCTTGCGCGCCGGCGGCGCCATGCGGAAGCAGCGCCGGGGCGAGCCCTTGACGGATGAGGAGCAGGAAGCCCTCGGCCGCTGGCAACGCCTCTCCACGTGGCGGAAGGCCGCTGCGGTCGGCGCGTTCGGAGTTGGGACGTTCGGCCTGGGCTTCACGCTCGGCGGCCTCGTCTTCGGCCGCTGGCGCAAGGCCTAACTAGGACCTCACGCTTCCGCGTCCTTGGCAGGGAACAGGAGAGTCGGCACTTCCTCCTCCGCTGGATCCTTGTCTCGGACGATCACGTCTACGAGCGTGACGAGCACCGCGGCGATCGGCACCGCGAGCAGCACGTAGACGCCGCCGAGCAGCAGCCCGATCGCCGTCACCGAGACGAGCACGACCAGCGGCGAGAGGCCGACCGCGTGGCCGAGCACCTTCGGGACGACGATGTAATCCTCGAGCAGCCGCACGCCGAGAACGGCGAGTCCTGCCCCAAGGGCGACCGGCCAGGACACCGTGAGCCCGACGCCGATCGCCAGAGCACCCGCAGCCAGCGGGCCCACGATCGGGACGATCTCGACGACGCCCGCGAAGATTCCGAGCAAGAGCCAGAACGGCACCCCGATCGCCCAGAACGCGAGCGAGAGCACCGTCCCCACGAAGACGATCAGGAGCAGCTGGCCGCGAACGAAGGCACCCAGCTTCGCGTCGATCAAGTCCCAGGTGTCCCGCACGGTCTTCCGTTGATCGTGCGCAACGACGGATAAGAGCAACCGTCTGGCCCGGTCTCGCTCGAAGATCCAGTACGCCGCGACGGCGAAGGTGAAAAAGATTCCGATCAAGACTTCGAACGCGGCTTTCGTCACGCCCACTGAGGCGTGCAGGACCGAGCCCGCGGTTGGAAGCTTCTTCAAGCGTTTCTGCAACGCGCTCAGAATCGTGTGCTTGATCCCCGTCGAGTGCTTCGTCGCCTTGTTCAGCTCGCTGGTGGACGTCGGCACGGTCCCGAGTGCGTCGCCCACCTGGTTGACAGCACGTGGGACAATCTGCCAGAGGAAGAGCGCGATCACGCCTGCGAGGGCCAGGTAGTGGATCGCGAGGCCGGCGCTGCGCGGCACGCGTCTCGCCTGCAGCCACTCGATTCCCGGCCGCATCGCAGCTGCGATCACGAGGCCGAGGAAGAACAGCGAGACCAAGACGCGGAGCTTCCAAAGTGCAAGCGCAAGCGCGACAATGCCGACGACGACCAGTGTCGCAACGGCAGCCTTGCGAGCAGTCACGCCCATGGTTTAGGTCATCCCCTTCGTCGGAGGTCGCCGAAACTCCGGCAGGACCGGGCTCGTTCATGGCGAAGCCGCGCGCGTGCGTCACGATCCCCACGAGCGGATCTACCTCGACTCCCGCCGTCACGGGGTCGTTCTCGTGCCTGTGCTGCTACGCGCCTTCCTGATCGCAGGCGCTGGCGGCTTTCTCTTCTCGCTGGCGTGGCCGGTCCCGCTTGCCGGCGCCGCCCTCGTCGTGGTCGCGGCGCTGCTCGCGCTCCGGGCCGTGTGGAGATGGGAGCGAACCCACGTGATCATGACCGATGATCGGCTCGCCCTCGTGAGAGGCACGCTTCGGCGGCGCACCGCGGCAGTGCGGCTCGAGCGCGTCGGGGCGGTCGAGGTCGACCAGAGCCTGCTCGGCAGGGCGTTGGGGTACGGCACGCTGATCGCCGGGCCGCTCGAGATCACGTACGTGCCTCAACCGCGCAGCGTCTACGGACTCGTCGAGAGCCGCTCTCCGTAGGCTCAAAACGGCGGGCGTTCAGGCAAAACCGTGATCGAAGTCGAGCATCTCACCAAGCGCTTTCGTCACGCGACGGCTGTCGACGATCTCAGCTTCAGCGTCCCGCGCGGTCGGATCACCGGCTTTCTCGGCCCGAACGGCGCCGGCAAGACGACGACGCTGCGTGTGCTACTCGGCCTCGCACTGCCGACGAGCGGACATGCGACCCTTGCCGGACGCCGCTACCGCGAGCTCGCTGCGCCGCTGCGAACCGTCGGCGCGGTGCTCGAGGCCTCCAACTACCACCCGGCGCGCAGCGGGCGTAGCCACCTCCGAGTCCTCGCTGCGGCGGCCGGGATCCCGCAGGCGCGTGTCGATCAGGTTCTGGCCGAGGTCGAGCTGTCGGGTGCGGCGAAGCGCAAGGTCGGCGGTTATTCGCTTGGCATGCGACAGCGCTTGAGCGTGGCCGCCGCTCTGCTCGGTGAGCCTGAGCTGCTGGTGCTGGACGAGCCTGCGAACGGTCTTGATCCCGAAGGGATCCGCTGGTTGCGTAACTTCCTGCGCTCTTTCGCCGGCCGGGGCGGGACGGTCTTCGTCTCGAGCCACGTGCTTGGCGAGATGTCCCAGCTCGCGGACGAGGTCGTGATCATCCACCGCGGCAAGCTGGTCGCGCATCAATCGGTCGCGGAGCTGACGCTCCAGGCCACCGGTGCGACCCGGGTGCGCTCGCCGCGTGCCGAAGACCTGCTGGCGCGGCTGCGCGCCGGGGGGATCGACGCGGAGCCGACCGAAGCGGGGACTCTCGCTGTGCACGCGCCGCCCGAGCGGGTCGGCGACCTGGCCGCCGAAGCCGGTATTCCGCTGCACGAGCTCGTTGCCGAAAAGGGCTCGCTCGAAGAGGCTTTCCTCGAGCTGACGGCGGAGCCCCAGCCATGAACGCGCTGCGGGCCGAGCTCCTCAAGGCTGTGACGACGCGGCTACTGCTCTGGTTCGGACTCGGGCTGCTGGCGTTCCTGCTGCTCGTCCTCTCGATCCACATCGGCTCCCACGACCTGCTGAGCCTCAGCCAGCGCTCAACCCAGCGTTCGACGCTCGCGTTCGGCGGCCTGGCGGCGATCGTCGCCGTCCTGATCGGCTCGCTGCTCGTGACCGCCGAGTATGCGCACGGGACGATCAACCAGAGCCTGCTCGCCGTGCCGGTGCGCGAAAAGTTGCTCACGGCCAAGCTTGCCGCAGCGGTGCTCATCGTTTTCGCGATCGCCGTCCTCGCCGACGCGGCTACGTTGCTGATCGCCGAGGTCTGGTATCACGGGCGTGGGGTGAACCTGCACCTCGGCAGCGACACGCTGGCGCCCTTCCTCGGCGCTGTGGGCGGCTCGATGATCGCCGCAGGAATCGGGGTTGGAGTCGGCGCGCTCCTCCGCAGACAGACGGGCGCGATCATCGCAATCCTCCTTTGGCTTCTGATCGGGGAGGGCGTGATCAGCGCCGCCGGCGACTCGGCCCGGTTCGCACCCGGCCACGCCCTGGGAGCCGTCGTCGCCGCGCACGAGGTTGGCGCGAGGGACATGCTGGGGGTCTGGGCCGCCGTGGTCGTCGGGCTCCTCTACGCCGCCATCTTCTGCACAGCGGGTTTTCTGGTCGTGCTCAACTCCGACGCTCCGACCAGCGGCGACTAACCGCAGCGCGAAGGCGCAAATACGAACACTTGTTCGACCGGCCGTCCACGGCTAAACTGGCTTGTTCATGGCTGCTGCAGACGAGCTGGTCGTCCACGGCGCCCGCGAGCACAACCTCAAAGACATCACCGTCCGGTTGCCGCGGAACGCGCTGATTTGCGTCACCGGGCTTTCCGGCTCCGGGAAATCGAGTCTTGCGTTCGACACGATCTACGCCGAGGGACAGCGCCGGTACGTCGAGAGCCTGAGCGCCTACGCGCGCCAGTTCCTGCAGATGATGGAGAAGCCGGACGTCGACTCGATCGACGGCCTCAGCCCGGCGATCTCGATCGACCAGAAGACGACCTCGCGGAACCCGCGCTCGACCGTCGGCACCGTCACCGAGATCTACGACTACCTGCGGCTGCTCTACGCGCGAATCGGCAAGCCGCACTGCCCGATCTGTGGCCGGCCGATCTCCGGCCAGAGCCAGGAGTCGATCGTCGACCAGATCCTCCAACTCGAGCCCGGCACTCGCTTCACCGTCAATGCGCCGGTCGTCCGCGACCGCAAGGGCGAGTACAAGGACGTCTTCGAGCACCTCCAAGCCGAGGGCTTCAGCCGCGTCAAGGTCGACGGCGAGCAGCGTCTGCTCGAGGAGGGCGTGCCGGAGCTGGACAAGAAGTTCAAGCACACGATCGAGGTCGTCGTCGACCGGCTGGTGATCAAGGACGATCTCCGCACGCGGCTTGCGCAGTCCGTCGAGACGGCGGCACAGCTCGCGGACGGCCTGGTCGTGATCGACATCGTCGACGGAGCGGAGCTGACCTTCAGCGAGAAGTTCGCCTGCCCCGACCATGGCGTCTCGCTGCCGGAGCTGCAGCCGCGCATCTTCTCCTTCAACTCGCCGCACGGCGCCTGCCCGCGCTGCACCGGCCTCGGCCACCAGCAGGAGATCGACCCGGATCTGCTCGTTCCGGACACGACGCTCTCGATCGGCGAGGGAGCGCTCGTGCCCTGGGCGCTCGGCAACTCGGGGTTCTACGAGTCGGTGATCCAGGCGATCGCCGACCGCTACGAGATCGATCTCGAGCACCCGTGGCAGGACCTGTCCGAGGAACACCAGAACCTCTTCCTCTACGGCACCGACGGCGAGCGGATCTACGTCTCGTACCGCAACCGGATGGGTCGTCGCCGCGCTTACACGATGGCTTTCGAAGGACTCGTCCCGAGCCTCGAGCGTCGCTATCGCGACACGGACTCGAGCCAGCAGCGCGAGCGGATCGAGGAGTACATGAGCTTCCGCCCCTGCCCGGTCTGCCACGGCGCGCGCCTGAAGCCGGAGGTGTTGGCCGTCACGGTCGGCGACAGGAATATCCACGAGTTCACGAAGATGTCGGTGACGCGTGCGCTCGAGTTCCTCGACACACTCCAGCTGAGCGAGACCGACCAGCTGATCGGCTCACGCGTGATCAAGGAGATCAAGGAGCGGCTGACGTTCCTCGACAACGTCGGCGTCGGCTACCTCGACCTCGACCGGACGGCGGCGACGCTGTCGGGCGGCGAGGCACAGCGGTTGCGGCTGGCGACGCAGATCGGGAGCCAGCTCGTCGGCGTTCTCTACATTCTCGACGAGCCGTCGATCGGCCTCCACCAGCGCGACAACGGCAAGCTGATCGGAACGCTCGAGCGGCTGCGCGACCTGGGTAACACCGTGCTCGTCGTGGAGCACGACGAGCAGATGATGCGCTCCGCCGACCACTTGGTTGACATGGGACCCGGGGCGGGTGAGCACGGCGGCCACGTCGTTGCCGAGGGGCCGGCGACCAAGGTCGAGCGAAACAAGAAATCGGTCACCGGCCAGTTCCTCTCGCGGGCCCGCTCGATCCCGGTGCCGGAGCGCCGCACCGAGGACCTCGGCTCGTTTTGGGTGCGTGGAGCCTCGATGCACAACCTCAAGGACCTCGACGTCGAGTTCCCGGTCGGAAAGTTCGTCTGCGTTACCGGCGTCTCCGGGTCCGGGAAGTCGACGCTCGTGAACGAGATCGTCTACAAGTCGCTCGCGAACCGGTTGCACAGGATGCGGGTCAAGCCGGGCGACCATGAGTCGGTCGAGGGGATCGAGGTCTTCGACAAGGTGATCGACATCGACCAGTCGCCCATCGGCCGCACGCCGCGTTCGAACCCGGCGACCTATACCGACCTGTTTACGCCGATCCGCGAGCTGTACTCGCTGACGCCCGAAGCGAAGGTGCGGGGCTACAAACCCGGCCGCTTCTCGTTCAACGTCCGCGGCGGCCGCTGCGAGACCTGCAAGGGAGACGGCCAGATCAAGATCGAGATGCACTTCCTGCCCGACGTCTACGTCCCCTGCGAGACCTGCAAGGGCGCGCGCTACAACCGCGAGACGCTCGAGGTCCGCTTCAAGGGCAAGTCGATCGCGGACGTCCTGGCGATGTCGGTCGAGGAGGCGCTCGCGTTCTTCGCCAAGATCCCGAAGCTGCGACGGAAGCTGCAGACGCTGCACGACGTCGGCCTCGACTACATCAAGCTCGGCCAGCCCGCGACCACGCTGTCGGGCGGCGAGGCCCAGCGGATCAAGCTGGCGAAGGAGCTCTCGAAGGTGGCGACCGGGCGGACCCTCTACATGCTCGACGAGCCGACCACCGGCCTGCATTTCGCGGACATCGAGAAACTGCTTGACGTCCTGCAGCGGCTGGTCGATGCAGGCAACACCGTGCTCGTGATCGAGCACAACCTGGACGTGATCAAACAGGCCGATTGGCTCATCGACCTCGGGCCCGAGGGCGGAGAGGCCGGCGGCGAGATCGTTGCGACCGGTACGCCGGAGCAGGTGGCCGAGGTCGAGGAGTCCTTTACCGGCCGATACCTGCGTGAGGTGCTACCCGAGCACGCTGCCGCGGCGGCCTGACGCAACTCGCCGACGACGCGGACTAGGAGGACATCCTGCGGCCCGGCTGCACGGGCCGCAGGGGGCTCGCCAAACAGTGTTCCTCGTTGGCTTTCATCGGCATCCAGGCAGCGCGCTTGAGCGTTAAACGTCGGTTTAGTGGTCTTTTCCGTATCAAGACTGTCTAAATCTCACGCACGCGACGCGTTGCGTACGCTGCCGACGTGAGCGCCCACGTGGAGCCGGCGCGTCAGGACGACGCGCGCGCCTGGTGGTTGCGGGCGTTGCTCGTCGCACAAGCTCCGCGACCGGTCTTCGCGGCCCTGCGCGACGATTCGCGTGACGCAATGGAGCATCGTCAGGACGCGATCGCCGCCGTCGTGTTCCTCGCCGGGCTCGCGCTGACCCTGGTCACTTCGCAGGCTGCGACGTTCGCCGATGATCCCGCCAGGGCCGGGATCGTGATTCCGGTCTGGCTCTTCATCGCGGGGCTGCTCGTGGGGAGCCTCAACTACTGGCTGGCCGGCGGCGTCCTCTACCTCGCGCTCAGCTGGCTTGGTGCGCGAAGCAGCTACAGGCAGGCGCGTCAATTGCTGGCGCTGGCGGCGGTGCCGCTCGCCCTCTCGCTGGTGCTGTTGCCGATCCGTCTCGCGCTCTACGGAGGCGACATCTTCCGCAGCGGCGGCTCGGACTCCGGCGCCGGAGCCCACATCTTTACCGTGCTCGAAGCGGGCTTCGGGCTCTGGTCGGTCGGGCTGCTCGCGATCGGCATTCGCGTCTTGAATGTCTGGAGCTGGCCGAGGATCGTGGGGGCGGTGCTCCTTTTCGGCGGCCTCGTCGCGGTCGCCGATCTAGCGTTGAGCTTGCTCGGCGGCTAGTTCTGTCTCGAACTCGGCGAGCTCCTCGTCCGGGATCGAGTACGTGTGCTGCTCCTCCGGAAAGCGCTGCTCGCGCACGTCGGTGGCGTAGCGCTCGAGCGCGCCCTTGATCTCCGTGGCCAGGTCCGCGTACCGCTTCACGAAGCGCGGGGCCCGGCCCTCGTAGAGCCCCAGCAGGTCGTGGTAGACGAGCACCTGACCATCGGTCGCCGGCCCTGCGCCGATCCCGATCGTCGGCACGGTCAGAGCTTCGGTGATTCGTTCCGCGACCGCGGCAGGGACTGCTTCGAGCACGACCGCGAAGCAGCCGGCGCGCTCGAGGGCTAACGCGTCTTCGTAAACCTGCCGGGCCTGATCGGCCGTGCGGCCCTGGGCCTTGAAGCCGCCCAGAACGGTCGCCGATTGCGGCGTCAGGCCGACGTGGCCCATGACCCCGATGCCGGCACCGGTGATCGCGCGCACGCGCGAGAGCGACGGGCCGGCGCCCTCGAGCTTGACCACGTCAGCCCCGCCCTCCTTGATGAAGCGCACCGCGTTGTGTACGGCGTCGTCGTCCGAGGCCTCGTAGGTGCCGAACGGCATGTCGCCGATGATCAACGGCCGCTTGGCCGCCCTTGCGACCGAGCGGGTCAGGAAGAGCATCTCGTCCAGCGTCACCGGCACGGTCGAGTCGTGGCCGAGAACGACCATCGCCGCGGTGTCGCCGACGAGGATCAGGTCGATGCCGGCCGCATCCGCGAGGCTGGCGCCGGGGGCGTCGTAGGCGGTGACCATGACGATCTTCTCGCCGCGCCGCTTCATCTCGAGGAGCTCGGGGAGGGCCAGCTTTCCGGGTGCCGGTGTCGCCGGGCCGGGTTTGCGCGGACGGGTGCTCATTGCGCCTCCTTGTCGAGGACGACATTGTCGATCAGACGGGTCTTGCCAACGCGAAGGGCGGCTGCGAGCACGCGCGGCTCGAAGTCGGCGACCTCGACGTAGTCGACGTCGAGACCGTTCAGGCGGGCTCGGGCCTGCGCCGCATCCTTGGTCGCGAGGGCCCACGGCAGCGCCAGCGCAAGCTCGCGTTCCTTGGGCGAGAGGTAGGCGTTCCGCGAGGAGAGCGCGAGCCCGTCCGCGTCCCTGACAGTGGGGACGACGCGGATCGCGACCTCGAGATCCAGATCGCGAACCATCCGTTTGACGACCGCGACCTGCTGCGCGTCCTTCTGGCCGAAGTAGGCCCGGTCGGGTCGAACGATGTTGAAGAGCTTGAGGCAGATCGTGGCGACGCCGCGGAAGTGGCCGGGCCGCCGCTCGCCTTCGAGGCGGCTGCCCAGCTCCTCGACCTCGACCCAGGTCTGGAACCCGGGCGGGTAAAGCTCGCCGGTCTCGGGCGCGAAGAGGAGGTCGACGCCAGCCTCCTCCGCGGTCTTGGAATCGCGCTGCTCGTCGCGCGGGTACGCGTCGAGGTCCTCGTTCGCCGCGAACTGCGCCGGGTTGACGAAGAGGCTTGCGACGACGAGGTCGTTCTCGGCGCGAGCGGCGCGGAAGAGAGCGAGGTGTCCCTCGTGGAAGGCCCCCATGGTGGGCACGAGGCCGACGGTTCCGTCGTGTGTTACCAGGCCGGAGGCATCGGCGATCGTCCTGACGATCTTCACGAGCGCGTCGCCTCCGCCAGGATGTCGTAGAGCGGCTCCAGGTCGGGACGGGTGGCGCGGATGGCCTCGCGGTGGGCCTCGACGGTCTCCCAGTCCCCGCGCTCGATCGGTCCCGTCAGCTCGAAGCCGTTCTCGATCGTCCGCTGCATCAGCGGGACGAGCGCCTCCGGGGGCGCGCCCGCGGCGCGGAAGAGCTCGGACGCGACCCGATGGAGCGTGATCAGGTAGTTCGAGGCGATCGCGGCGCCCGCGTGGTAGAGCGGCCGCGCCTCGTCGGCAAGCTCGAACGGCTTCAGGCCTAGCAGCCGCGCCAGCTCGAAGCCGCGCTCGCGCGCCTCCTCGGTTTCCGCCGTGACCGCGGCGAACGCGCCGTCGAGCTGTTCCGGCCCTCGCGCGCGCGAAAACGTCTGCAGCGGGTGGAGTCCGAAACGCTGGTCGTGTGGATCGAGCGCCGCGAGCGGCGTGCCGCCGCTGACGTGGGCGATCCAGCCAGGTCCTGGGACCAGGTCCCGGGCCACGTCCCGAATCGCCGTGTCGGGCACGCACAAGAGGATCAGCTCGGCGCCGTCGTCGCGCACTGCAACGCCGCGCTCCTCGAGCCGCGC
>Ga0066667_10000837_pt1 | contig 10979 bp, 10 predicted proteins | sample GraSoiAngelo_116_FD_133943 | JGI IMG/M metagenome (GOLD analysis project Ga0066667, IMG submission 133943) | Grasslands soil microbial communities from the Angelo Coastal Reserve, California, USA - 14_0903_16_30cm | ecosystem: Environmental > Terrestrial > Soil > Grasslands | place: USA...
CCCGGAGGCAAGCATCTGGCCCGGCGCCCGCCTCGCCCGCATCAACCACGAATACACCCACGGCGTCTCCATCCAGCTAATCGAACGTCGGTAGGACCCGCGCATTGGCTGGCTTAACAGCAGGACACTGGAGGTGACAGTGTGTTTCCTGTGTAAAATGACCGCGCGCTCGCGTTTGCGATCGCCTTCCTGCAGCCGCTCGGAGATAGCGTTGGTACGCGCGACGCACGGGCTCTGCTGGCCTCGCTGGACGCCAAGTAGAGCGCGGGTTCGAATAAGCGATGCCGCTGTCTGAGGTGAGTTGGCGAGGCACAGCTTGACCGACCTGAACATCCAATACACCACGACGGACGATGGTGCTGGCATCGCTTACGCTGCCGTAGGGCGGGGGTACACGGTAGTGCGCATGAGTGCGATCGTCGGGTCGTTCTTGACCTACTGGCGGGATCCGGTATTCGGTGCAATTGGGAGGCGAACGAGCGACTATTACGAAGTAGTTCAATACGATGGGCGAGGGTGGGGATTATCGCAGCGCGACGCCGCGGACTTCTCGATGGAGGCCCGACTGAAGGATCTGGACGCTGTGGTTCGTGCGACCGGCCGGCGCAGGTTGGCGTTATATGGCGACGAGTGGTCTGTTCCGGTCGGCGTCGCCTATGCGGTGCAAAACCCTGGGACTGTCCGGCACCTCATCCTCGACGGGGGCTTCGCCCGTGCGGCAGACGTTGCACCCTGGGCACAGCTCAAGCCCCTGGTGGAGCTGTGCCGAACGAATTGGGGGCTTGGATCCAAGATACTCGCAGATGTCGCCCATCCGACCAGGGCAGCCGACGACACGACCGCGCAGCGCCTGCGCAACATATTCAAGGAATGCATCAGCGGTGAGTCGATGGCAGAGTGGTTTGCTGAAGCCTACAAGATGGACGTGACCGATCTGCTGCCCCAGCTGCGAATACCGACGCTGATCTTTCACAGACGCGGTGATCAGGTGGTCCGTTTCGCCCTCGGGCAAGAGCTAGCGGCACGCGTACCTAACGCTCGCTTCGTCCCCCTCGAGGGCATGGACGCCGCGCCATCGGCGGAGCAATTTCAGGAACAGCTTCAGGTGATTCACTCCTTCCTCCGGCCCCGAAGCCGCGGTCGCTCACCCCTGGCGGCGTCCGTTTCCAGGGCTGAGACCTCGACGATTCTCTTTACGGATGTTGAAGGCTCGACGGCACTGACGGACCAGATGGGCGACGCCGAAGCGCGGCAACTGTTGCGCCAGCATGAGCGAATCACGCGACAGGCGTTGAAGGCACACGGCGGGTCCGAGGTAAAGGCAATGGGCGACGGCTTCATGGCCTCCTTCGGCTCAGCCACGAAGGCCTTAGAATGCGCCGCGGCGATACAGGGAAATATGGCCGCCACGGAGGTGCGAGTGCGGATCGGGCTGAACGCTGGAGAGCCGATAGCCGAGGACGATGATCTGTTCGGGACAGCTGTCATAGTAGCCGCACGCATCGCCGCGCAGGCGCAAGGTGGCGAGATTCTGGTCTCGGACGTCGTGAGGCAACTTGTGGCCGGCAAGGGCTTTCTTTTCAGCGACCGCGGGAATCACGCGCTCAAAGGCTTCGAGGAGCCGGTGAGGGTCTACGAGGTGAACTGGCGGAACGCCTGATCGCGAAAATCAGTCACCGGCGTGCACAAAGAGCGGGAATGGCCGCCCAGGCACCTCGAGAGGCCATCGCCTTCCTGCAGCCGCTCGGAGATACCGCCGGAATGCGTGATGCGCGCGCGCCGCTGGCGTCGCTGGACGCGAAGTTGCGGGCAGAAGAGATCTGGCCGGTGAGAATAAGCAGCTAGGAGCACAAGTGTGACGCAGCAGCCCGACATGATCCAACAGATAACGGGCTATCTTCGGCGCGAGGGATCCCGGCCGCTCGACGAACTGGGTGTGCTCATGGACACCGCAGCCGCCGACTGGCAGCGCTGCCTCGACGCGATGACTGAGGCTCAGGCCTGCTTCCACCCACCCGACGGCCCGACCCCGACCACGCCAGGTAGCGGCGAAGGCCCAAAATGGTGTGCGAAGGAGGTCATCGGTCACTTCCTGTTCAGCGAGCGCAGCCTGAACCAGAGGATCGCCGAAATGGCGGGACTGCCCCCTCCCGCGGTGCAGATACCTAGAGTGCGGGCGATGGGCGAGCAGTCCGCGGAAGACGAGAGACAAACCATCGATGAATTGCGCCAGCGCCTGGATAGCTTCTTCGATGACACCCGGGCTCTGTTGTCGTCGCTGGAGTCCCTGGGCGTGCCGAACGGCTCGTTCCCTCATCCTGTGTTCGGGCCGCTCACTGTACCGGAGTGGATCGCTTTCCATCGGCTGCATAGTATTGACCACATTCGCCAGATCGACGCGGTGAAGTCCGCGCCCGGGTACCCCGCCGCATAGACCTACGGAGTTTTAGCGGACGCAGTAGACCTGAGGGAACCACGGAGGTTGCTTCTCGACGAAGGCCGCCACCCCTCCCGGAAGTCGGCGAGGCGCGAAAGCACATCGAGAAGGCGATCGCGTTCCTTCAGCCACTGGGAGATAGCGTGGGCATGCGAGACGCGTGCGCGTTGCTGGCAACGCTCGATGCTAAATAAGTAGCCCCAACGAGCATTTGAGTGTCTCTTCACTAGGCACTGGATTTGAGCCGGTGCGGTTTGACTAGGTCCCGGCGCCCGTACTGACCGACTAATGATTCCTTCCAACCCCCTGCTATAATCGAACAACCGTGACCCAGGAACGCAAAATCAAAATCATCATCGCCAAGCCCGGCCTCGACGGCCACGACCGCGGCGCCAAGGTAGTCGCCCGCGCCCTCCGCGATGCCGGCTTCGAGGTTGTCTACACAGGCATCCGCCAGACCCCCGAAATGATTGCCGAGACTGCCCTTCAGGAGGACGCCGACGTTATCGGACTCTCCATCCTCTCCGGCGCCCACCTCGAGCTCTTCCCCCGCGTGGTCGAAGAGCTGAAGAAGCGCGGCATGGACGATGTCGTCCTCTTCGGCGGCGGCATCATCCCCCACGATGACATACCTCACCTCGAGAAGCTTGGCTTCAAGGGTATCTTCGGCCCCGGCTCTTCCACGCACGACATCATCGATTGGGTGCGCAACAACGCCCCCAAGCGCGGCGCCGCATCCAGCGCGTGACCCTCCCTCCTACCCCTTCGTCCCACATGCCTTACCGCTTTAGCTCGACGCGCGCACTTGGTTTGCGGGTTTGTGGGTTTGGAGGTTTGCCGGCGCCTCGCTTGTCCCGGTTGTCCGTTTGTCTGCTCCTTTCCGCTCATCCTGAGGTATCGAAGAAATGAGCGGAGACATCGCCCAACGCGTCCTCGAAGGCGATCGCCGTGCCCTTACCCGCATCCTCACCTGGGTCGAGAACGGGTACCCGGAGGCCCGGGACGCCCTCCGCTCGCTCTTTCCGCACACCGGCCGCGCGCACATTGTCGGCGTCACCGGTCCGACCGGCTCCGGCAAGAGCACTCTCCTCGGCGCTTTGGCTCGCGAGTACCGCAACATGGGACGGAGCGTTGGCATCGTCGCCATCGACCCCACCAGTCCGTTCTCTCACGGGGCCATCCTGGGCGATCGCATCCGCATGCAAGACCTGACCTCGGACCCCGAGGTCTTCATTCGCAGCATGGCTACCCGCGGAGCACTTGGCGGCCTCGCCGCTGCAACAAACGACGTCGTCACCGTGCTCGACGCTTGCGGTAAAGACGTAGTTCTTGTCGAGACCGTCGGCGCCGGCCAGGACGAAGTCGAGATCGCCGACACCGCCCACACGACGGTCGTGATCAACATCCCCGGCGCCGGAGACGACATGCAGGCCATCAAAGCCGGCATCCTCGAAATCGCCGACATCTTGGTAGTGAACAAAGCCGACTTGCCGGCCGCCGAAAGCGTCTTTAAACAGCTTCACATCTTCATGGCGCTCGACCGCAACGAAGGCTGGCAGGTGCCGATCCTCAAGACCGTCTCTCACAAAGGCCAGGGAATCATCGAACTACTTCAGGCAATCGATGACCACCGCGCCTACCTGGAAAAGTCCGGACGCCTCGACCAGATGCGTCGCCAGCGCGCCCGCCGCCAGCTCTTGGCCGCCGCCCAGGCCGATCTCTTATCGAATCTCCTCTCCGCCGCCGAGTCCAACGGCCGCCTCGACAAGCTCGTTGACGCCATCGTTGATCGCGAGTTGGACCCCCACACCGCCGCTGAGAAGCTCATCACATCAACTGGCAACTGATAACCGACAACTGATAACTGCTATAATCCTACGCGGGGTCGGTCACGCGCCGGCCCCCTCTTAAATGGACGACGTTTTATCAATATCCGGGCGCCTCGTCCTCGTTCTGGCGCTTGTTGCGGCCAACGGTCTCTTTGTCGCGGCCGAATTCGCAATCGTCACGACTCGCCGCGCGCGCATCGAGACCCTTGCTGCCCAGGGCAACCCCGTGGCGGCTGTCGTGCGCCGCTCCCTCAACGACCTCGGCAACTTCCTCGCCGCTGCTCAGCTCGGCATCACCATGGCCAGCATCGGCCTCGGCTTCGTCGGAGAGCCTCTCCTCGCCGACCTCATCGAGCCGGCGTTCAGTTTCCTCCCGGAGGGTGGAAGCGCGCCGGCCGCACATACGGTTGCCGTGCCCGTCGCCTTCGCCTTAATTACGGCCATGCACATCGTGCTCGGCGAGCAAGCGCCCAAGGTTCTCGCATTGCGCCAGCCCGAACGCATCGCCTTACTCACCAACCCGCCCACACAGGCCTTTCGCTACGCTTTCTGGCCGGCCATCTGGCTACTCAACGCCCTTGCGAACATCACCCTCCGGCCTTTCGGCCTCCGGCCCACGGAGGGCATAGTGCACAGCGTCCATACTGCCGACGAGATCAACCTGCTCGTATCTCAGAGCGCGGAAGCCGGCGTTCTTGAAAGCGAAGAGGCGAAACTTCTCGCCAGCGTCTTCCAGTTCGGCGACAGGCGCGTCAACGAAGTCGTGGTCCCCCGTACCGAGGTCGTCTGGCTGGAGAGAGGCACGCTAATTCGTGACTTCTACGGTACCTTCGCCGAGACGCCCCATTCCCGTTTCCCTGTCTTCGAAGATTCCCAGGACAACGTCGTCGGAATCGTTGGCATCAAAGATGTCCTCCGCGGCATTGCCGAGGGCCAGCTCACAGAAGACTCTCCGATAGACCTCGCCATGAGGCCAGCCATGTTTACTCCCGAGACGAAACTCGTCGGCACCCTCTTCTTTGAGATGCAACGCGCCGGCCACCAGATGGCTGTCGTTGTGGACGAATACGGCGGCACAGCCGGCATCGTGACGCTCGAGATGCTGCTGGAAGAGCTCGTCGGTTACGTTAGCGATGAGCTCCGCCGCCACGAGGATGAGTTCGTCACCGTCGACGAGCACACCTTCCAGATCGATGCCGGTATGACGATCCACGACGCCAATGAGCAACTTGGCCTCCAGCTGCCCGAGGGAGAATACGAAACTGTCGCCGGCTTTGTTCTCAGCCGTCTCGGCCATATTCCCAGGGAAGGAGAGCAGTTCACATATAACGGACTCGGCATCTCCGTTACCCGCGTTGACGGCCACAAGGTCGAAGAAGTGACAGTAACGCGCATCTAGCCATGGCGGACCTCCCTTCTTCCTCCTTCTATCATCCTTCTTCCTCCCACCGATTTCGCATTTCCCCTTACCTTTAATGACCATACAGCGGCTGCGCTTCCGTTACAGGCTAGAGACCGCAGCCTCGCACCTCGGTCAGCGAGAGCTCGTGGAGGCCTGGCAGGAAGCCTGCGCGCACGCCGGCCTTGGGCTTGCCCCTCCGGAGGGGCGCCGCCCATCGTCCCAGCTTGCCATCGCCGCACCCCTCCCTCGCGGCGTAACCTCCGGGTGTGAGCTCATTGATGTATCGTTAGCGGCTCGAAGCCTCCCCGAAGAGGCGCTGGCGCGTCTGGCTCCCCACTTGCCGCCCGGCGTCGAGCTAACATCGGTGGAAGAGGTTGGTCCTAACTCTCCGTCCCTTCAGTCTCAGGTGCGCTGGGCCGAGTACGAAGCGCGTGTCGATGGCGTCGACCCGGAGCCGCTTCGCCGAGCCGTCTCCTCAATGCTCGAAGCCACAACCCTGCCCTCCGAATACCGGCGCGAAAAAAAAGTCCGTGAATACGACCTTCGCCCCCTCATTCTCGATCTTCGTCTGACCCGCGGCCCGAAAACTTGCTCACTTATCGTGATGCGCCTGCGCGCCGAGCCGGAGCGCACTGCCCGCGCCGACCAGGTCGCGGCTGCCATCGGTCTGCCCTCGACCGCCGAAATTCGCCGGACACGTCTCTCGCTCGAGGAAGTTCCGCCCGTGCTCTCCGCGTACCGCCGGGCGGGCCAGCGCGAGGAGTAATCGCTACGCGTCTCTTCCTGGTGCGGCACGGCGAAACCGACTCCAACCGCCAGGGGCTGGCCCTCGGCCGTGCGGACGTTTCCCTCAACGAGACGGGTCGCCGGCCGGCCGAACTCCTGGCGGTGGCGCTCAGCCCTCAGCCGATGGTCGCCGTTTACGCGAGCCCCCTCTCGCGGACGGTCGACACCGCGAGACCGATTGCCTCCGCTAATAGCCTCACGGTCGAGATCGATTCCCGGCTCATCGAAATGGACGTTGGTGAACTCGACGGCCTTGCGTTTAATGAAGTGCGAGAGCGCTATCCCGGCCTCCTCGAAACTTGGGTCTCCGAAGGCGGACCGGCTCATGCCATGCCCGGCGGCGAACGTCTCATCGACGTGCAAGCGCGCGTGACCGATGCAGTCCGCTCGCTGGCGGAGCTTCATTCTGAGCAGGCGATCTGCGCGGTCACTCACAATTTTGTTATCCTCTCGCTGCTCGCTGACATCCTCGGGATTGACCTCGCCGGGTTCAGGCGCCTTCGTCATGCCGTCGCCGGAGTCACGACTATTGAGGTAAAGAACGACCGCCGGCGGATTCTTCGCTTCAACGATACGTGTCACGTCGCGCCGGAGGGCTAACCTATACGGGCCCGGTCACGTTCTACTGTGTTGCCTGAACAAGCAGCGAATGGTATTATCCCGGTCAGCTAAGGGCTAAAGTGTCTAAGCACTTAACAACGTTCTCGACGACCAAGCTCATTATCCTCATTACCGCCGCCGTCATCGTCTACTTCCTCGTTGTCGCCGGCCTCGGTACCGTCCGCTCCTACCAGTTGCACCAGCGTGAAGGCCGCTTACGCAGCGAAGTCCAGCAGCTTCAGGCGCGCTACGACCGCCTCCAGGCCCTCAAGGACTACCTCAACTCCGACGAATTTATCGAGGCCGCCGCCCGCGAGCAACTCGGGCTTGTCCGCGAAGGAGAGACCGGCTTCGTCACGATTTCCTCGCAACCGGCGCCTACCCCGGCGCCCGGTGACCCCCACCCAGAACTCTGGTGGGACATCCTCATCCGCTGACCGTCCGAACGTAGTGGATCGCCCGTAGCCCGTAGGGGCGAGGCATCCATCGTCCTTCGAACAACCTCGCTCGTGTAAATGCCTCGCCCAGCGCCTGTCACGCTACAATCGACATGAAACGATGCCACTCCAAATGCAAACGCAGACCATCACTCTCGCCTCAACGCGCTTCACAGCCGCGCTCGAGCGACGCGTACTGGGCCATATCCGCAAGCACCGCATCTTAACTTCCGGCGAGCACGCTCTCGTCGGCGTTTCCGGCGGCCCCGACTCGACCGCTCTTCTCGTTATCCTCTCCCGGCTTCGCCCCAAGCTCGATATCGACCTGACCGCCGCCCACTTCGACCACATGCTCCGCACCCGTCGGGAAGCCGCAGACGATGCGCGCTTCGTAAAAGCAGTCGCCGCCAGGCTCGATGTCCCACTTCTCAATGGTGCAGCCGACGTGCGGGCAAGCGCCCGCCGCAATCACCACTCGCTCGAAGACATCGCGCGCCGCCTTCGCTACGCCTTTCTAGGTGAGCAGGCTCTTTCTACCGGCGCCTCCTCCGTCGCCGTCGGCCATACATTGGACGACCAGGCGGAGACCATTCTCCTTCATCTCATCCGCGGCGCCGGCCTCGACGGCCTCGCCGGTATGCGCCCGCGCTCCGCCTGGCCCTTCGGCGCCGGTCCCGACCTTGCTCGCCCGCTCCTCGGCATCCGCCGGGGGGAGACCGCGCGTTACTGCCGGGAGCTGGGCGTGGACCCGCGCGCTGATCCGACGAACCTCCTTCCGGTCGCTACCCGCAATCGATTGAGGCACGAACTCATGCCCGTTCTCCGCCGCTTCAATCCCAAGATTGAAGAAGCGGTCGCGCGCCTCGCCGATGCCGTCGCTGGCGAGTCCGGTTACGTCGATGAGCTCGCAAGGTCATACTTCACGGATGTGGCATCCACAAGTCCGACAACAGTATCGATCACTCGCCGTGATCTACTCGCTGGCCATCCGGCTTTCGCCCGGAGGCTCATTCGCCTCGCTCTCGAGCAAGCGAGGGGCTCGGCGACGGACATGGAAGCGGTTCACCTGGAGACGCTCCTGGACGCTCTGCACAAGCCACCCGGCAGCTATTCGCTTCCCGCCGGCTTCATCGCCACAACTGACCAGCGCTCACTGATCATCCATCGCGGCCCCGCTCCGGCTATGCGCGAAATCCGGGAGACGACGCTTTGCGTGCCTGGGAACACAAACACCGGATGCTGGACCGTCCTCGCCGAAATCATCAGCGTGCCACGAGAGGTCCGCCAGGTGAGTCCTAACGAAGCTTATCTCGATGTCGCCGAGACTGGCCCTGGCCTGACTATCCGCCGGCGCCGCCCCGGAGATCGTCTCCGTCCCCTCGGCCTCAGCGGCGAAAAGAAGCTGCAGGATATCCTCGTCGACTCCAAACTCCCCGCCCGGGACCGCGACGGTATTCCGATCGTGTGCGTGGGCGACCAGATCGCCTGGGTCGTCGGTCACTGCATCGACGAGCGCTTCGCCCTCACCCCCACTTCCAGTCAGGGGCTGCACCTCGTCGCGACTCGAAACCACATCGCGGCGGCCGCTGACACCTGACACGTATCGCCTACTAACCGCCAGCCATGACATAAGACCTGCATCTCCTCCGCCGCTTCCGTTGACAACCCCCGGGGGGCATGTGACAATACCAACGAAGCAAAGTTCTTTAAAAGCCAACCCAGAAACGCCGGTCGCGGGGGCCGCGAGGGCCCCGGGCAGTCAACCAAGAATGATTGACAGGCTTCTTCTCGGCGTTTAGACTTGCTCGTTGGTAGGTTCCCAAACAAACAGCGATATCGCGAGGCTCGCTCGCGAAAGCGGGTGGACTCGCGGGTTTTTGTGTCTTGGGAGGGCACCTTAACAGCTGAATAGTGGATGGAAGTGCGAGGCTCTTGAATAGGCTAGGTTGAACCTGAAATTTTTTAATGAGGGTTTGATCCTGGCTCAGGACGAACGCTGGCGGCGCGCCTTACGCATGCAAGTCGCACGGACCTTCGGGTTAGTGGCAGACGGCTGAGTAACGCGTAGGTAACCTGTCCAGTGGTGGGGGATAACCCTTCGAAAGAAGGGCTAATACCGCATAAGTTCCGGGAGTGAAAAACTCCCGGAGGAAAGCCGCAAGGCGCCACCGGAGGGGCCTGCGTCCTATCAGGTAGTTGGTGAGGTAACGGCCCACCAAGCCTGTGACGGGTAGCTGGTCTGAGAGGACGACCAGCCAGAAGGGGACTGAGACACGGCCCCTACTCCTACGGGAGGCAGCAGCGAGGAATCTTGGGCAATGGGCGAAAGCCTGACCCAGCGACGCCGCGTGGAGGATGAAGGCCTTCGGGTTGTAAACTCCTTTTGCCGGGGAAGAAGTTCTGACGGTACCCGGCGAATAAGCCACGGCTAACTACGTGCCAGCAGCCGCGGTAATACGTAGGTGGCTAGCGTTGTCCGGATTTACTGGGCGTAAAGGGCTTGTAGGCGGTTCGTTAAGTCCGGTGTGAAATCTCCCGGCTCAACCGGGAGCGGCCATCGGATACTGGCGAGCTAGAGGTGGGCAGAGGAAGGCGGAATTCCCGGTGTAGCGGTGAAATGCGTAGATATCGGGAGGAACACCAGTGGCGAAGGCGGCCTTCTGGGCCTATCCTGACGCTGAGGAGCGAAAGCGTGGGGAGCAAACCGGATTAGATACCCGGGTAGTCCACGCCCTAAACTGTGGATGCTAGGTGTGGGGGGTATCGACCCCCTCTGTGCCGTAGCTAACGCTTTAAGCATCCCGCCTGGGGAGTACGGCCGCAAGGCTAAAACTCAAAGGAATTGACGGGGGCCCGCACAAGCGGCGGAGCGTGTGGTTTAATTCGATGCAACGCGAAGAACCTTACCAGGGCTTGACATGCTGGTGGTACGGATCTGAAAGGTGAAGGACCCTTCGGGGAGCCAGCACAGGTGCTGCATGGCTGTCGTCAGCTCGTGCCGTGAGGTGTTGGGTTAAGTCCCGCAACGAGCGCAACCCTCGCCGTCAGTTAAATCTCTCTGACGGGACCGCTGGGTTAAACCCAGAGGAAGGTGGGGATGACGTCAAGTCAGCATGGCCCTTACGTCCTGGGCTACACACACGCTACAATGGCCGGTACAGTGGGCTGCTAAGGCGCAAGCCGGAGCCAATCCCCCAAAGCCGGCCTCAGTTCAGATTGCAGGCTGCAACTCGCCTGCATGAAGGCGGAGTCGCTAGTAACCGCAGGTCAGCACACTGCGGTGAATACGTTCCCGGGCCTTGTACACACCGCCCGTCACGTCATGGAAGCCGGCAGCACCTGAAGCCGTTGAGCCAACGCGTAAGCGGGGCAGGCGCCTAGGGTGAGGCTGGTAACTGGGACGAAGTCGTAACAAGGTAGCCGTACGGGAACGTGCGGCTGGATCACCTCCTTTCTAGGGAGTGACCACGCACGGGCCTTACGAGGCC
>Ga0066667_10000840_pt1 | contig 10963 bp, 10 predicted proteins | sample GraSoiAngelo_116_FD_133943 | JGI IMG/M metagenome (GOLD analysis project Ga0066667, IMG submission 133943) | Grasslands soil microbial communities from the Angelo Coastal Reserve, California, USA - 14_0903_16_30cm | ecosystem: Environmental > Terrestrial > Soil > Grasslands | place: USA...
AGGGGGCCGGCGCTCGGGGAGGGGAAACCAGCGCGGAGCGAGTGGGGGGTTCCCCCGGCTGAGATCCTCGCCGCAGGTGAGGCGATCGCTGGAGAAGAAGGGGGTTCGTGGGGGAAATATGGTTTCCCCCACGGCAGCGCGCGGGAAAGGCGCGCTGCGCCGGCGCCGGCTACAACGATCCGAACCATCGGTCGAGCTCGTCGCGCTCGTCCTCCGTCAGGCCACGTAGTGGCCGACGTACGTCCTCCCGGATCGGCACTCCACGCCTTCGGAGCACGCGCTTCGCGGCGGCATGAAAAGGAAATTGCTCCAGACCGTCACGCAGCGACTCGAGATCGGGGCCCGGGACGCCGCGAACCGCGGCCGCCACCTCCCCGGGAAACGCCGTCGCGAGGCCGGACACAACCCCCACGGCGCCGTCCGCGAGGCCCCGCTGGATCAGCCCCTCCGGCCCGACGAAGACGTCCAAGCCCTCGATCAGATAGGGCTCGAAGCGCTCCCAGGGCCGGTCCGACACCTTAAGGCCGGCGAAGTTCGCTGCCTGGTCGCGCAAGCGGTGCAGAACGCCCAGTGGAACCGCATAACCGCTTCGCGCTTCGAACTCGTAGACATAGAAGGGAAGCGGCTCACAGGCCTGCGCCGCGGCCGCAAAGTGCTCGAGCAGCGCCCGCTCGTCGAGCGCGAAGTACGGCGGCCCGATCACGGCAACCGCATCGGCGCCTAGATCGGCGGCGTGCGCTGAAAGTTCAACGGTCTCGCGAGTCGTCTGGGCCCCGCAGTGGATGGCGACAGCAAATCCTTCCGGCCTCGCGGCGACGAAGAGCTCGGCGGCGCGGCGGCGCTCGGCGGCCGCGAGCAGGATCCCTTCGCCGGTGGTCCCGAGCGCGAGCAGACCATCCAGCCCGGCGGCCTCGAGGAATGCGACGAGCGGATCGAACGGATCCTCGTCGAGCGTGTCGCCGCCGCCGGCGAGCGGCGTCACGGCGGCCGCGAGAGCGCCTTTCAGCATCTGACCAATCTAAGCTCCTGCGAGTGAGCGCGCTGCGGATCGAGCGTGACGGCCCGCTGCTGCGGATCACGCTGGCGCGCCCGGAACGCCGCAACGCGTTCGATGCCGAACTGATTCGCGAGCTGACCGAGGCCTTCTCCGACGTCGGCGACGCGCGAGCAGTGGTGCTGGCGGGTGACGGCGAGAGCTTCTGCGCCGGCGCCGACGTCGACTGGCAGCGTTCGGCAATCGATCTCTCCTACGACGAAAACGTCGAGGACGCGCTCCGCCTCTACCGGATGCTCGCGACGATCGACTCCTGCCCGGCCCCGGTCGTCGCGCGGGTCCAGGGCTACGCGCTCGGCGGCGGCTCGGGGCTCGTCTGCTGCACCGACGTCGCCGTCGCGGCGCCCGCTGCGGTTTTCGGCTTTTCCGAGGTCAAGCTCGGGATCGTCCCGGCCGTTATCTCGCCGTTCGTCTTTCCGCGAATCGGCACGGCGGCAGCGCGTCGCTTCTTCCTGACCGGCGAACGCTTCGATGCCGAGACGGCGCTCCGAATCGGCCTCGTCCATCAACTCGCGGCCGACCTGGACGCCTCGGTCGACAGCCTCGTCGGTGAGCTGCTGAGCGCGGGCCCGGAAGCGACACGCGCGGCGAAGCGACTGATCCGCGAGCGGCCGGACGGCGAGAGGGCGGCCCGTCTGGCGGCGAAGCTGCGCACGAGCCCGGAAGGCCAGGAAGGTCTCCGCGCCTTCCTCGACAAGCGTCCCGCCGCGTGGAGATCCGGAAGCTCCTCGTAGCCAACCGCGGCGAGATCGCAATCCGGGTCTTCCGCGCCTGCGCGGCCGAAGCGATTGCGACGGTGGCGGTTGTCGCTCCCGACGACGAGGGCTCGCTGCATGCGCGCCGAGCGAACGAGGTCGTCGAGATCGACAACTACCTCCACTCCGAGGAACACATTCGCGCCGCGAGGCAGGCCGGCGCGGACGCGATCCACCCGGGCTACGGATTCCTTGCCGAGAACGCCGACTTCGCCGAAGCCGTCGAGGCTGGGGGGCTCGTCTTCGTTGGTCCCACCTACGACTCCCTGCGCCGCGGCGGCGACAAGCTCGAGGCGAAGCGCGCGGCCGAGGGAGCCGGCGTCCCCGTCCTGCCGAGCGGCGAACCGGAGGAGATCGGCTTTCCGCTGATGATCAAGGCGGCCGCCGGGGGCGGCGGGCGCGGGATGCGGATCGTTCGCGAGCCGAGCGGGCTCCCGGATGCAGTCGCGGCGGCCGGCCGCGAGGCCAAGGCCGCTTTCGGCGACGAGACCCTTTTCTTCGAGCGTTATCTCGAGCGGCCCCGGCATGTCGAGATCCAGCTGCTCGCCGACGAGCACGGTCACATCTATTCGCTCGGCGAGCGCGAGTGCTCGATCCAGCGGCGGCACCAGAAGGTGCTGGAGGAGGCGCCCTCGACCGCTCTCGACCCCGAGCTGCGCCGGCAGATGAGCGACGCGGCGATCGCCTTCGCGCAAGCGATCGGCTACCGCAGCCTCGGCACGGTCGAGTTCCTGCTCGACGGCGGTGAGTTCTTCTTCCTCGAGCTAAACGGGCGCATCCAGGTCGAGCATCCCGTCACCGAGGAGGCGACCGGACTCGACCTGGTCGCGCTCCAGCTCGCGATCGCCCGCGGCGAGCCGATCGCCGATCCCGAGGCCACGTTCCGCCGTCACGCGGTCGAGGTTCGGCTCTACGCCGAAGATCCGGTCGACTTCCTCCCGCAGGCCGGGACCGTGGAGCGCCTGCGCCTGCCCGACGCGATCCGCGTCGACGCCGGCGTTGCCGAGGGCGACGAGGTCGGCATCGCCTACGACCCGCTCATAGCCAAGCTGATCGCCTCGGGGACGACTCGCGAAGAGGCACTCGCCCGACTGGAGAGCTCGCTGGGCGAGACCGAGGTCGAGGGCGTCATGACCAACTTGCCGTTCCTGCGCTGGCTCGTCTCGCACCCGGCCGTTCGGGCCGGGCGGACGACGACCGCGTTCCTGACCGACTTTCCGGCACTGTCGGCCACCCCTGCGCGCCTGCCGAGCGAACCCTGGGCGATGCCGTGGCGCCTGAACCTGCCTGCGCCTGCCCCGCATCCCCTCGCCGACCCCGACACCGCCTTGCACAACCAGCGGCACACAGGCGAGCACAGCGCGCTGACGGCCCCGATGCCGGGCACGGTGATCCGCGTCGCCGTCGCGCCCGGCGACCGCGTCGCGGCCCGTCAGCCGCTCGTCGTGCTGGAAGCGATGAAGATGGAAACGCCCGTCGTTGCTCCGTACGAGGCGGTGGTCAGCAGCGTCAACGTGGCCGAAGGCGACCGTGTCGCGGGTGGAACGGTGCTGGTCGAGTTGGAGGACTGACGGGCGCGTAAAACTCTTCGCTAGGGGCTTTTGCAAGGCTCAGAAGAGCTGCTGCAGCTTCATTGCATTGCCCATGTCGCCGCGGACCTTCAGCTTGCCCATCATGAACGCGCTGGTCGCGTTCTGCTCGCCGTTGACGATCTTCATGAATGTGTCCTCGGACGCCGAGATCGTCGTTTCCGCCTCCTCCTCGCCCTCGCGGACGCTGACTTTGCCGTTCTCGACGCGCACCGTCCACTTGCCCGCCCCATCGATGTCGAAGAGGTAGGTCGCGTTCAGCCCGGCCGCCTTCGAGGACGCCGCGGCGCGCGTCTCGAGGCCCTCGAAGAACTGACGGGGGTTCTCGGCTCCCACGAGCGCGACCTTAGCTCACGGGCTGAAGAAACGCGGGGCGGCGCTGGGCCCAAAAACCGGGTTAAGACGACGCGCCTGGCGGCGGCTCACGGGACAACGGGCTCGGCGGCGAGCCGGCGCGAAGGACGCGACGACGGCAACAGCGCGGTCAGCGCGAGCGCGGCGAGCGCCGATCCGGCAGCGGCATAAAGGGCGACGCGCAGATCGATGGAGTCGGCAACCGCGCCGAGGGCAACCGCGCCGACGCCGCCGAGGCCGATCGAGAGCCCAATCGACAGCCCTGAGGCCACGCCGATGTGACGTGGCAGGTACTCCTGGCTCATCACCATCGTCACGCCGAAGGTCGCGATCACGGAGATCCCGACCCCCGCCAGCGCGATCGCTCCCGGGACGCCACCGACGAGAACGAAGACAAGGATCAGCGGCGCCGTCGCCGCGGTACTCGCAAGCAGGACCGGCCGGCGGCCGAAGCGGTCGGCCAGGGGCCCGGCAGCAAGCGTGCCCAGCCCCCCGGCGAGCAGCATCAGCGAGAGCAGGTGGTTCCCGTGCGCCTTCGAGTGCCCGAGCGAGACCTCCCAGAGCGGCACGAACGTGATCAGACCGAACCAGGCGACGCTGCGAAAGGCGATCACGCCGAGCAGCAGCAACAGGGCTCCCACGCGATCGGGCTCGTCCGTCTCCACCTGCCGTCCAAGCTCGGGCGCAAAGGAACCGAGGAATGGCGCGAGCAGTAGCAGGGCGACTGCCACGGCGAGGCCGGGCACGGCGAGCAGCAGCCCGCCGTTGAGACCGAACGCGAGCACGAGCGGTGTTGCCGCGATCGGCCCGAGCGCGAAGCCGAAGTTGCCGCCGATCGAGAAGAGGGACATCGCGCTCGCCCGCCGACGGCCGCCGGCGAAAGCGGCGAACTTCGAGCCCTCGGGATGAAAGGCCGCCACACCGAGGCCTGAGACGACGACGAAGAGCAGCACCAGCGGATAGGTCGGCGCCGCCGAAGCCAGCGCGATCCCGATTCCGGCGAGCGCAACACCGCCCGGCAGCAGCCAGATCGCTCCACGCCGGTCGGACCAGAGCCCGAACAATGGCTGCACGATCGACGACGAGACCGCGGAGGCCAGCACCGCGGCCGCCGCCAGCGTGTACGAGAGGTCGAATTTCTCGACGAAGAAGGGCAGCAGCGCAGGCAGAGCGCCGTTCGCGAAGTCGGTCGCGCAGTGGCCGCTCGAGAGCGCCGCCATTGCACGCTTGTCGAGCTCGGCCCGCACGCGCGCAGGCTAGCGAGCGGTGCGACTCAGGCCACGCTGGGAGCGGCGACCGGATCGTGGTAGCGCTCGATCAGGGCGCGCGAGAGCTCCCACTGGCACTGCACGATTGCAAGCCGGTTGCGCTCGAGCTCCTCGGCGGCGGCGCCGTCGCGGCGCAGCTGCTGGCGCTCGTTGACGAGCGACGTGTGGTGCTGTCTCAGCGTCTCGGGGTCGAGCTGCCGCCCCGGTCGGGGGCGCTGAGAGACGAGCCGCAGCAAAGCTGGTACCGCCATAGTCGCTCTATCGGCGCGCCGGCGCCGAAGTTGAGACCGGCCCCGCATTCGAGTGAGACTACGAGGAAGGTCGGATAGCATCGCGCCCCGATGCGGGTCGAGGTCGAAGCCGGATCGCCGGAGTCCGTCGAGGCCGACGTTCTTGCCGCACCCCTGCTCGCCTCCGCCCCGCTGGCGGGACCCGTCGCGGCGCTGAATGGACGCCTGAGGGAACGCTTGGCGGAGCTCGTCGAGCAGGGCGAGGTGAGCGGAAAGCTGCAGACGGCGCCGCTGCTGCATCTCAACGGCGAGCTGAAGGCCGGACGGCTCGCGATCGCCGGCATCGGCGCCCGCGAGGCTCTGGACGCGGATTCGGTACGCACCGCGGCCGGCACGGTCGCGCGCGAGGCGCGCGGCTTTGCGCGGAGCATCGCCTGGCTCCTCGACGAATCGCTGCCCCTCTCTGCCGCCGAGCAGGCGCGGGCGATCGTCGACGGGACCTTTCTCGGCTCCTACGATCCCGGTCGGTGGAAGAGCTCGCCCCAGGCGCCGCGGCTCGAGCTCCTCACGATCATTTCCAGCGATGCCGACGCCCGAGCAGCCGCGCGGCGCGCGGCGGTCGTCGCCCAGTGGACGAATCGCGCGCGTGATCTGGCCAACGCGCCACCGAACGAGCTGACACCCGAGCGCCTCGCCGAACGCGCGGCCGAGATCGCCGGTGGCTCGCCGCGGCTCTCCATGGAGACGCTCGACCTCGATCGGATCGGCCAGCTCGGTATGGGCGCCTTCGCCGGCGTCGCTCAGGGAAGCCACAACCCGCCGCGGTTGATCGTGATGCGCTATGAGCCCCCGCAGCGCACCCGCGAGGACGTCGTGCTCGGACTGGTCGGCAAGGCAGTCACGTTCGACACCGGCGGCATTTCGCTCAAGAAGCCGACCTACCTCGAGGACCTCAAGGGCGACATGGCCGGCGGCGGCGCCGTAATCGCGGCGCTCGGCGCAGTGGCCGAGCTCGAGCCGCCGGTGCAAGTGCTGGGAGTCGTGGGAGCGACCGAGAACGCGATCGGCGGCGGCGCCTACCGCCCCGGCGACATCCTGACGGCGATGAACGGGAAGACGATCGAGGTCATCGACACCGACGCGGAGGGGCGGCTCGTGCTCGCCGACGCCCTCCCCTACGCCAGGCAACTCGGCGCCACCCACGTCGTCGATTTCGCGACGCTCACGGGAACGATGGACCGCGCGCTCGGCGATTTCTACGCCGGCGTCTTCGCGAACGACAGCGACTGGCGGACGCTCGTCGTCGAGGCCGGCGAGGCGAGCGGCGACCACGCCTGGCCATGGCCGCTCCATTCGCGGTACCGCCGCTATGTGGACTCCGACTACGCCGACCTGAAGAACTCGAACATCCGCAGGCAGGGGGTCCCCGTGCTCGCGGCCGAGTTCCTGCGCGAGTTCGCGGGCGAGGGGCCCTGGGCCCACGTCGACATGGCCGGAACCGGCTTCCTGACGTGGCCGCGGCACGACTATCTCTGGCAGCGCGGCGGCACGGGCTACGGCGTCCGCCTGATCTGCGAGCTCATCGACAGGCTGGCCGCGGCCGCTTGAACTTCGACCTGACGCCCGAGCAGCAGCTCGTGCGCGACACCGTGCGAAAGTTCGCGGAGTCGCGGATCGCGCCCGTGGCCGCCGAGCTCGACCGCGAGCACCGCTTCCCGTACGAGCTCGTCGCCGAGCTGGCCGAGCTCGGCTTGATGGGTATGACCGTGCCGGAGGAGTACGGCGGCGCGGGCGCCGACACCGTCTCGTACGCGATCGCGGTCGAGGAGCTGACGCGGATCGATTCCTCCGTTGCGATCACGCTCGCCGCGCACCACTCGCTCGGGACGCTGCCGATCTTCTACTTCGGGAACGAGGAGCAGAAGCGCGAATGGCTGCCGCAGCTCGCCTCGGGCAAGCGGCTCGCGGCGTTCGGGCTGACCGAGCCGGGCGCGGGCTCCGACGCGGGTGCGTCCCGCACGACCGCCACGCTGCGGGACGGTCAGTGGATCGTCAACGGCTCGAAGATCTTCATCACCAACGCCGGCACCGACATCACCGCCTGCGTGACGATCACGGCCCGGACCGGCGAGGGCGAGCTCTCGAACCTGATCGTTCCGAACGGAACGCCGGGCTACGAGATCTCGCCGCCGATGGAGAAGATGGGCTGGCACGCCTCCGACACGCGCGAGCTCTCGTTCCGCGACTGCGCCGTACCTGAGGGAAACCTGCTCGGCCCGCGGGGCCAAGGCTTCGGCCAGTTCCTCGAGATCCTCGACGGCGGCCGGATCTCCGTCGCCGCGATGGCGGTCGGGCTCGCGCAGGGCGCCTACGACCTCGCAGCCGCCTACGCGCGCGAGCGGGAGCAGTTCGGTCGCCCGGTGGCGAAGTTCCAGGCGGTGCAGTTCCGGCTCGTCGACATGGCGACCGAGATCGAGGCGGCGCGGAACCTCGTCTACAAGGTCGCCTGGGTCAAGGACCAGGGACGGCCGTTCGGCAAGGAGGCGGCGATCGCGAAGCTCTACTCCGGCGAGATGTCGAACCGCGTTGTCAACTGGGCGCTGCAGGTGCACGGCGGCTACGGCTACATGGACGAGTTCGCTATCTCGCGGCTGTATCGCGACCAGAAGATCCTCGAGATCGGCGAGGGAACGAACGAGGTGCAGAGGATGGTCATTGCGCGGCACCTGGGCTTGTAGCCTCGGCCTCGTCGCGCTCGGGGCATTCAGCGTCTCACCAACCGCCTCCGCGCACATCTCCGTCAGCCCCGGCCAGGCGAAAGCGGGGTCCGAAACCACGCTTACGTTCAGCGTGCCCGACGAGACGTTCGCGGAGCAGGGGACATCGCGGATCGATCGCATCGTCGTTATCGCTCCGCAGAGCGTGAAGATCGGCCAGGCGCGGCCCAAGCCGGGCTGGACTGCCTTCGTGCGAGGGCGGTCTGCGACCTGGCGCGGGGGGTCGATTCGCGCCGGGAAGCACGACACATTCAAGCTCGTCGTCGAGTTGCCCGAGAGCAAGGGCAGCATCGTCTTCCACGCGACCGAGCACTTCGCGTTGCCGCGCGGTCGCGTCGAGGAGTTCCCCGTTCCGCTCGACATCGAGCCGGCGGCGCGAGGCACGGCCGTGTGGGTCACGATCGCCGCGGCGACCGCGGCTGCGCTGCTCGGCGCAATTTTCTTCCTTGGATTGCGGCGCTGGCTGACCGCTGGCGAGGAGTGACACGCTCGGGCTCGCGCGGCAGCACGAGCCTTCCTAGTGATGTTGATGCCCGGCGTGTCGTACCGCCACGACCGCCAAATCGCCGCCCAGTCCATGACGAAGTCGTCTGCGGCGGAGTGGTGGCAAAGGGACGCGGCTGAACTGGCGCGAGAGCCCGCGTCGCGGGCTCTCGCGCCGCTAAGTGTTCCTCTACAGACTCGTGTGAATGGGGTTCGCCCAGCGGACGTACGTGATCCGCGTTAGTCCGTTCGCCAGCCGGTCGACGTACTTCGACTCGCCCATCTGCCCGAGTGGGACCAGCTGCGACCCCGTCGCGGCGCCGATCGTCGTCGAGGAGTCGAGGTGCGTGTAGATCGTGGCCAGCTCGTCGTAATCGTGCTGGTTCGGGTGGGTGCTTTTGGTGTCTGAGGCCGAGGTGTTGTGGTAGTAGTCCATGCAGGTATTGAGCGATGAACCGTCGGTGCTCTGGTGGTCGAGCCCGAAGGTGTGCCCAATCTCCTGGCAGATCACGTGCTGCATCTCGGCCGTATTGTTGTACTGGTAGCTCGAGCTACCGAAGTAGTAGTCGTTGTTTTTGACCGTTCCCTGCACGATGTGTGTCGTGCCTGACTGCAGCCAGACGCTCGCGACCCCAAGCCAACCGGTGTTGCCGTAGCTGGCGCTACACACTTCGACGCGTCCGGCGGTCGGCCGGCAGTTTTTTGGCCTCGCGCTGCCGGCGACGATGGTCGTGTCCATCACCGTCGACTTCGACCAATCCGACGATGCGGTCACCAGCATCCCGTCCCAGAGCCCGCTGACGTTGTCGCCGAGCTTGATTGTGAACGGGTTCGACGTTCGCGCCCAGTGATAGCCATTCCACGAGTGGTTGGCGAATGCAGCCGGCGCTGAAACAGCGGCGATCGCGGCGATCGCGGCGATAGCGAGAAAAATCCGACTCCTCATTGACCCCTCCCGAGTGATGGTGAACTGCGGCAGCCCCATTCTGAGCGGGTGCGAGCGGAAGGTCAAGAACAGCGGGGGAGAGGGCCGGCACGCGAAGCGCGTGCCGGCCCTCGTCCGAGCTACGGAGCCGCGCTCTTCGCGAGCCGCCCGGCGTCGCCGAGGTTCGAGTTCCCCTCGAGGAAGGAGATCCCCGCGGCCTCATCAGCGTGCGGGCCGGTGTAGCGCAGCACGTACAGCCCGTTCCGAATGTCGATGACGTAGATCAGCCCATCCCGGATGATCGGGAAGCTCCAGACGACGACCTTGTTCGGCCCCCGCGAGAGGGCTGGATCCTCATTCGCCACCGCCGCCAGCGGCGTGGGTGAGAACCAGCCCGCCTGCACCGGGCTGCCCGGGTCGGAGACGTCGATCGCCTGCTCGCCTCCGGAGTGCCAGGAATCGAAGATCAAGTTCCTCAGCACGGTCGGGTTGTGCGACGAGTACGAGTTGAACTCGTTTTCGCCGGGCGCCGGCGTGTAGGCGCTCGTGTTCTGGAGCAGCTTGTATTGGCCGATGATGTGTGGTCTGCGCGGCTGAGCGATGTTCCAAAGGCGAGCCCAGCCCCAAGGCCAGCCGAACGACGGCGTCGTGAAGCTGCCGTAGACCTCGTCGATCGTAAGCGCGAATGGCCGACCCGGCAGCGGCACCGCCGAGTGGCTCTCGGCACAGCCCGTCGCTGTATGGCCGTCGCAGTGCGGCCCCGTGCCCCAGGTCGGGAAGGGAACCGGCGTCAGCAGGTTGTCGTTCAGGCTCTCGACCGTTCCTGCGGGCACTTGGTCGTTCGCGACCTTGCTCGTGTCGAGGACGCCGAAGCCGCCGCGCAGATAGGCGAGGTAGGTGCGCGTACCGTCGAACGAAGGCGTCATCGAGTGCAGCGCGAGGTCGAAGTCGTAGTTCGCCTGGTTGGCCGAACCGGGGAAGAACTGGTTCCAGTTCCCCTCGGCGACCTCCCGCGCCGCGCCCCCGGAGGGCACGGCGCTGATGTCGACGACCATCAGTTGTGGCCGCGCCGAGTTGTCGGAATGGGTCCCGCTGAACGGCGTCGAGAGCCAGAGCAGCGCCCGGTCCGGGTTCTTTGGGTCAACCCAGAGGAACATCTCGTGCGGCTTCACCTGCTGACCGGCGACCGAGGTCGGCACGTAGCTCGAGATGAAGGCCGGATGCACCGGATCGGTGAGGTCGAAGAACTTGATGTCGAACGGGAACGTCGTGTCATTCCCCAGTGGGCAGGCGTGGATGACGGAGCTGCAGCGGAAGGTCATCACCATCAGCAGCTTTTTCTGCGGCCAGACGCGGAGCTCGCGTGTTGTGATCCCGACCTGGCCGGCGTACGGCGATCCGATCTCACCGACCACGGTCGGGTTCGTGGGATCTGCGATGTCGGCGATCAGGATCCCTGGATGCGGGTGCGGACAGGGCACGACCCCGCGCCGCGGGTCGCCGATCCCGCAGGTATCCGAGCCGTCGG
>Ga0066667_10000842_pt1 | contig 10949 bp, 10 predicted proteins | sample GraSoiAngelo_116_FD_133943 | JGI IMG/M metagenome (GOLD analysis project Ga0066667, IMG submission 133943) | Grasslands soil microbial communities from the Angelo Coastal Reserve, California, USA - 14_0903_16_30cm | ecosystem: Environmental > Terrestrial > Soil > Grasslands | place: USA...
ACAAAGCTGTAAGTCCGGCCGATTCGAGTCGGTCAGGGCCCCTTCTCCGAACGTGGAGTACCCGATGGTTTCGCGGCGCCTTGTGTTGTTCACGTCCACGCTCGCCACGGCCGTCTCGTTTTTCACGCTTGGCGTGATGCACTCGCGGCGCACGGAGGCACGCGCGTCGTACGAGGCGAAGCTCGACGCGATTCGAGACGAGGTGCACTCGGGCCTCGAAAGGACGCAGCGCTCGGACGCCGTCGTGACAGCTGGAAACAGCGGGAGGATCGCCGGCACAGCGGATTCGGCCGAGCTTTCCCGCGCGCGCATGGTGGCCCAGATCAAGCAGGAGCTGCAGAGCGAAATGGGGCTGCTGCCTGTTCATCTGCTCCGCGACCGCCGACCGAGCTTCGTCGAGCTCTATTCGTACGACAGCCTGGGGAAAACCAACTACGGAACCGCCGGCTATCTCGGCGGCGGGTACTTCATCACGGTGAAGCACGCGGTCATCGCGCTGAAGGACGAGGACGATCGGCAGAACAACCGCAGGATCACATCGGTGAAGATCGTGTATCACGGCAAGGAGATTCCGGCGAGGGTCGTCGACGCCGGCGATGCCGAGGCGGAGGTCCACAGCGGCGATTGGGCGATCATCAGGACGCGCGATCTCGATCTCCCGCCGCTGCGCGTGGACTCGGCGTTCGCGTACGATTTCGCCGATCCGATCTTCCGGCTGGGCAACGACTACTCGAAGGGCATCATCCTGTCGACCGGCTACGTCGGCCAGAAAACGTCGAACGGCCTCGTGACGTGTCTGACCGACGGCCACCCCGGCGTGTCGGGTGGCGGCGTCCTCGACCAGCGCGGCGACCTCGTCGGGATTCCGATCGGCCGGATGCAGGGCGACTATCGCTTCTCCTTCATCCTGCCGATTCGCGCCGAGATGCTCCGGAAGCTGCCGGCCCACGACCAGGCCGAGCCGCAGCACGTCGTCGCCGGCGAGCAATAGCCCCTGAAGCAGCGCGAGCTGCTGCGGCGGGACACTCGACGGTTGCCAGGCAGGGTGGTGCCTGGTGGCTGCGCTTCACAGCTGCCAGCACACAAGATCTCGAAAGTCGCGCACACCTATGCGCTCCGCACAGGCACGGCGCGTGCCAGCACCCTTGCCGCGAAGTTTTCGAAGCACCCTGCAGCGGAGTCGAGCACCCTACAGCGAAGGTGCCAAGCACTCTGCTGCGCGAGCTCTCAGCCCTGCCAGCCCGTGGCCCCTGTCGGGAAGGCGGCCGGTATAATCGTGCATGATTAGACACCGGACACCCGGTTTTCTCTGCGTGTGTCTCGTGGCAGCCACGACTGCCTGCCACGCGCCCGGGGAGCAGGCGAAGCCAGCGCCCGCACGTGAGTCGTCCGACGCGCGCGTTCGCGCGCTCGCCGACGCTTACCTCGCCGGATACTTCGATCGAAATCCCGACGGGGTGACGCTGTACGGCATCCCCGGACGCCATCACGACCAACTGCCGGACAACTCGCTTGACGCGCTCAAAGCCTGGGAAGCCAAAGAGGACAGCTGGCTCGCGCAGGTCAAGCAGATGGATCCCGCGACGATCGACGCGGCGCCTCTGCGTGGCACCTACGCGATCGTGCGCGAGGCGCTCGAAGGCTCCGTCGGCAAGCGCGTGTGCCGGGACGAGGTGTGGAACGTCAGTCAGATGACCGGCTGGCAGGTGAATTACGGCTATCTCGTCACGATTCAGCCGGTCGGCAGCGACCAGGCGCGGAGCGAAGCGCTCGCACGCTGGAGCCGGCTGCCGGATTACATCGACACCGAGATCGTCAACCTCCGCGAGGGCTTGACGGCCGGCTACTCCGCGCCGAAAGGCAACGTCCGCATCGTCATCGACCAGTTGAACAGCCTGATCGCGACGCCGACGGCAGAGTCCCCGTTCGACTCGCCGTCGCTGCGCGACAAGACGCCGCCCTTCGTGAAGCAGTTCGACGTGCTGCTGCGCGGCCCGATTGTGGCGGCGTTCAAGCGGTATCGCGACTTCCTGGAGAAGGAATACCTTCAGGCGGCGAGAGAAGCGATTGCGGTGTCGGCGAATCCGAATGGCGCCGCCTGCTACGACGCGTCGGTCCGGTACCACAGCTCGCTGCCCGTGCCGGCGAACGATGTCCATTCCACCGGGCTGCAGCAGGTCGAGCGCCTCGACGCCGAAATGAAGGCCATCGGCGAGCGGTCGTTCGGCATGAGCGACGTGCCGAAGCTGCTGCAGCAGGCGCGGACCGACAGGAAATACCTGTTCAAGAGCCGTGAGGATTCGATCGCGTACTCGCAGGCCGCGCTCGTGCGCGCCAAGGCCGCGATGCACGACACCTTCGGTCTGCTGCCGAACGCCGATGTCGTCATCCAGCCGTATCCGAAATGCTCGGCATGCTGGAGATCCGCAAGGCGCGTGACGAGGCGCAGCAGGCGATGGCACAAAAGTTCGACATCAGGAGCTTTCACGATCGCGTCCTCGAGGACGGCGCCGTGCCGGTCAGCTTTCTACACGAGAAGATCCGGATGTGGGCGACCAGGAACCGAGGACTCTAGTCGCCGCCGGCGCCTTTGAATTGATCCTCCTCCTCGGCGAACAGCACATTGAAGCTGGTCAGCGTGCCGTAGCAGCCGATGATATACCCCTGCAGCCGCACTTTCACATCGTCGGGAAGCTCGGCGCTGTTGATCTGCTGTTCCATCGTGCGCAGCCGGTTCCGCAGCATCACGACTTTGTGAAAGAACGTCTCGATCGGCCACGTCTTTTCCTGCAGCCCGGGCGAGCCGGGGCGCAGGACGAGCGTGCCGCCGCGCCATTTATCGGCGGGCGCGACCGGCGTGACGCCGGCCTCTTCACGAATCACTCGGCGGAGCAGCAGCTCGAGATCGGCCTCTCGATCGGGCGTCATCGTCGGACCCGTCCTTTCGCGCTCGCTGACGATTGGGAATGGCTCGGGAACGGAGCGCGATCGCGGGCCCGCTGCCACCGCGTGACGTTGAGGTTGATCGCTCCCCCCGCGACGTTGAGGTTGATCGGGGTATCGGGCGCCCCTCTCAGGGGCACCGCCCCGCGAGGCCGGCGCGGGCGAGCCGGGAACCGCTCCGACGCGCGGGCCGCCACGGTAGTTGTGCTCGCTGTGGCAGAATCCGCAGTCCACACGGATGGGCCGCCCGCCGGCATCGGCTGCGACGACCGTGTGCATGCGATCCGTCTTGCAGGCGCGACAGAAATCCTCGATCGATTCGCCCGCACGGTAGCGGCGGCCTGATGGGTCCATGGCGAATGCTATGATCGCAGACGCGCGGGAGACGCACAAATGAAGCGAGACGAGGGCATTCTGTTCAGCGGCGGCGCGGTGGGAGCGGAGGCGGCATTCGGCGCGTCGGCCGAGCACCACGGCGTCGAGGAGGTGAATTTCACGTTCGAGGGCCACACGATCGACCGGCACCGCGGCGTCCGCGTCCTGAATCACGAGGAGCTGCAGGCGGGCGACGTCAGCCTCGCATATGTGTCGCGTCTGATGCACCGGCGGTTCACCGATTCGCCCACCATTCGAAAGGTGCTTCAGACGCTCTGGTATCAGGTGAACAGCGGCCAGGAAATCTACGTCATCGGGACGATTCTCGACGACGGGACGGTCCGGGGCGGCACGGGGTGGGGCGCCGAGTTCGCCAAGCTGTGCAACAAGCCGCTGCACGTGTTCGATCAGGAGAAGAACGGCTGGTTCACGTGGAGCGGCGAAGACTGGCAGAAGCGCAGCTCCTCGAACGGACCGCTGATCACGCACCAGCATTTCACCGGAACCGGGACGCGCACGATGCAACCGAACGGCAGGCGCGCGATCAACGAGCTTTTCAGTCGGTCGTTCGGCGCTTCTTCTTGATCTCTTCCCACCCGTCCAGCCGCCGTCTGATTTCCTTCTCGAACCCGCGCTCGGTGGGTTCGTAGTACTTGCGTCCCTCGAGGGCGCTCGGCAGGCACGACATGTCGGCGATCGCGTCCGCCTCGCGGTGCGCGTACTTGTAGCCCTTCCCGTAATGGAGGTCCTTCATCAGCTTCGTCGGCGCATTGCGGAGGTGCAGGGGCACGGGCTGCGCGACGTCCTTGTGCGCGTCCTCGGCGGCGCGGCTGTAGGCCTCATACACGGCGTTGCTCTTCGGCGCCGTCGCGAGGTAGAGCGCCGCCTGCGCCAGCGCCGTATTGCCCTCGGGCATGCCGATGAAATGCACCGCCTCTTTCGCCGCGACGGCGACGGCCAGCGCCTGCGGGTCGGCGTTGCCGATGTCTTCCGACGCGAACCGCACGAGCCGCCGCGCGATATACAGGGGATCCTCGCCCGCCTCGACCATGCGCGCGAGCCAGTACACGGATCCGTCCGGATCGCTGTTGCGCATCGACTTGTGCAAGGCGGAAATCAGGTTGTAATGCTCCTCGCCGGACTTGTCGTACAGGAGGGCGCGACGCTGGATCGTCTGCTCGACCTGCGCCACGTCCACGCGCCGCTCGCCGTCGACGGTGGGCGCGGCCGCGACGCTCAGCTCCAGCAGATTCAGGGCCGAGCGGGCATCGCCGTTGGCGTAGAGCGCGATCGCGCCGATCGACTCGTCGTCAACCGTCACTCGCTCATGGCCCAGGCCGCGGTCGGCGTCCGAGAGCGCGCGCTGCAGAATAGACACGACCTCCTCGACCGTCAGCCCGTGGAGCACGAACACCTTCGAGCGTGAGAGGAGCGCGGCGATGACTTCGAACGACGGATTCTCGGTGGTCGCGCCGATGAGCACGATGTCGCCGGCCTCGACCCGCGGCAGAAATGCGTCCTGCTGCGCCTTGTTGAAGCGGTGGATCTCGTCGATGAACACGATCGTCCGTCGTCCAGCCGATCGCCGCAGCCGCTCGGCTTCGGCCATGACGTCGCGGATTTCCTTGATACCGGCGAGCACCGCGCTGAACGAGACGAAGCGCGCCTGGTCGTGTCAGCGATGATCCGGGCGAGCGTCGTCTTGCCGGTGCCGGGCGGGCCCCAGAGGATGATCGACTGCAGCAGATCGCGCTCGATGGCCTCGCGCAGCGGCTTCCCTCGCGCGAGCAGATCCTGCTGTCCCACGAACTCGTCGAACGTCCGCGGACGCATGCGCTCGGCGAGCGGCGCAGGGGCCACGGGTCCGCGAGGTTCCTCGTCTGGAAACAACGTATCCATTCACATATCTATCCGCCACGAAGAACACGAAAAACACAAAACGACGAAATCAATCGAGTACTAAGCTAATCGCTGCCGCCGTACTTCGTAGAGGATGATCGCCGCGGTGACCGCCGCGTTGAGCGAGTCGACCGGTGGCTGCATGGGGATCGTCACGCAGACGTCGGCGGCGTCGACGAGAGAGGGCGAGAGCCCCTGGCCCTCGCCGCCGATGAGGACGGCCACGGGTCCCGTGAGGTCGACCTCGAAGACGGACTGGCCGTCCCGCGGAACAGCGGCGACGATGCGGCAGCGGCGGCCCCGGGCGTCGGCGACGGCCCTGTCGGCGCCGACGCCGTGCATGGTCGGGAGTCGAAGCGCGCTGCCCATCGATCCGCGCAGCGCCTTCCAGCCCCACGGGTTGGCCGACGCGGCGGCCGCGATCACGCCGGTGGCGCCCGCGGCCTCGGCCACTCGCACGATCGCGCCGACGTTCCCGGGATCCTGAACGTCGATCGCCACGACCACCAGCGGCGCCTCACCGGCGTAGAGCTGCCCGTCGCCGATCGCGGGACGGTCGGCGAGCGCGACGATGGAGCTCGAGGATCGCACGGGGCTCATCGCATCCATGACCGGCGCGGAGACAGTGGCCACTTCGACCTGCATGCGGGACAGCGCGGCGAGCAGTTCGCTCACGTCGTCTTTTTCGCGCGATGCCGGCGTGACGACCGCAAGGCGGATGGTGAGGCGGGCGCCGACGGCGTCGGCGACCAGATGCGCACCGTCGAGAAGGATCGGTCCACCGTCCCCGCGCGCGGCGTCGCGAAAGCGCACCACGAGCGGGTTCTGCCGGCTGGTAATGGTCACTCGGGAAAGGATAACACTGTGGTACGATTGGCCGGCTCAGGGCGGAACACGAGATGAAAGACCGGTTGATCAAGAAGTTCGAAGACGAGATTCAGGCGCTCAACCACGAGCTCAAGCTGGAGCTGCCGAAGGAAATCAAGCGCGCGCGCGAGCTGGGCGACCTGCGCGAGAACGCTGAATACCACGCCGCGAAGGAGCGCCAGCGTCTCGTCGAATCCCGCATCAGCATGCTGCAGAAGCGCGTTGCCGAGATCGCGCTCATCAACGTCGATCGCATTCCGAAGGACCGCGCCGGGTTCGGTTCGACGCTGCACGTCGTCGAGGGTAACGGCGAGAAGATGACGTTTCAGCTCGTCATGCCGGAAGACGCCGACGCGGAGAAGGGGCTGATCTCCACGACGTCACCCATCGGTCGCGCGCTGATCAACAAGGAGCCCGGGGACTCCGTCAAGGTCACGACGCCGGGTGGGATGCGCGAGTTCGAGATCGTGAAGCTCATCACCATTCACGACGAAGCCGCCGGATGACGGATCGGTTTGCCGCCGGTCGGTCAGCGTCGCCTCCGACTCCCGAACTCTACTCTCCGCTCCGCCAGACCGCGCTCGTCCTCGCCGGAACGGGAACCGCCGGGGCCTATCACGCCGGCGTGCTGCGCGCGCTCCATGAAGCGGGCGTCAAGCTCGATATCGTCGCCGGGCAGGGCGTGGGCGTCATCGGCGCGCTGTTCGCGGCGGTAGACGGCGCGCAGCGGTTGTGGGACGAGAAGGGGTTCTGGCGGTCTGCCGCGGTCCGGACGCTGTACGGCTGGCGGATGGTGCCGACAGTCATCGTGTGCGGGCTGGCCGCATCGCTCGCCATCGTGGCGGTACCGATCGCCGCCGTCGCCGCCGGCTCCATAGTCTTTCCCATCGATTTTTTGGCGAAGATGGTCGGCGCCGCCGGCGCGGTGGGTCTCGTCGACGTGTATCTCCGGACAGCCCAGGCCGCGTTCACGCCCGAGGCGTTGCCGACCTGGCTGCCACGGCTCGTCCTGCTGGTGCTCGCCTCAGCCGGCATCGCGGCGCTCGCCGACGGCTGGGTGAATGGCCGTCGCCGGAGCCGCGGCGGACGCGGTGAACGGGGACCGCTATGGTGGCGGGCCGCAGGCGCGCCCCTGTCGTCGGCCGCCGCGATTGAGCAGTGCTGGCGCGTGATGTGGGACCTCGTGCGCGGCGCCACGCAATTGAAACAGCCGACGCCCGCCGAGCTCGGACGGCGTTACATGGAGATGCTCACCGAGAACATCGGTCAGCCCGGCTTCCGGGAACTGCTCGTCGTCGTCCATGACGTCGACGCCCATCGCGATTTGATCTTCGCGCTGGTCGGCGAGGATCGCCGCCGCGATCTCATTCGACGGCCGACGAGTGACGCGGCGGACGTGCGGCGCGCCGAGGTCTTCGATCTCGCGACGGTCGCCCGCGATCATCTGCCGGACGCCGTGGCCGCCGCGCTCACGATCCCGCTGGCGACCGAGTGGCACAGGGTCACGTTTGCGCCGGACGCCTACTGGCGCGGCGAGACGCACCGGCTGTGCGACCGCCCGTCGAGCGTGATCCGGCTGATCGACGAGCTGATCGATCTCGGCGTCGAGCAGATTGTGCTGGTGTCGGCGGCCCCGGAATCGCGCGGTCCGCACGCCCTCGCGGCGGCGCGGCTCGACGGCCGCGGGCGGCTGGGCGAGTATCTCCAGTCGACCGAAGCCTCCATCGTCCGCGACGCGACGACGACGACCGGCGGCGTGCGCATTTTCACGGTGCGGCCATCGCACAATCCGATCGGTCCGTTTGATTTCGACGGCGGCTACGACGATCGATCGCACCGGCGGCAGGGCCTCGGCGAGCTGATGAGCCGCGGGTACGAGGACGCGTATCACCAGTTCGTCGAGCCCGTCGTCGGCGCCTCGGGTGAGCGGGTAGGAATATGAAAGTCTGAAGTCTGAAGTCTGAAGTCAGCAATCCGCCATTGGAGATGCTATGAAGGGCGCGGCCACGGAGCTGATTCACGCCGGAGAGGTGGATCGCGGCGTCGCGACGCCGTTGACGACGCCAATCTACGAGACCACGACGTTCGTCTTCGACAACGCGCAGGAAGTGGCGGCATACAACGAGGGGCGATCGGCGAGATTCCTGTATTCCCGCTACACGAACCCCACCGTCGTCAGCGTCGAGCAGAAGCTGGCGGCAGTCGATCACGCCGAGGCGGCGCTGGTCTTTTCATCGGGCATGGGCGCCACTGCGACCATCCTGCTGGCGCACCTCAAGGCGGGCGACGAGATCCTCTGCGGCGCCGCGATCTACGGGGGCACGCTGCATCTGCTGCACGACCTGCTGGCGAAGCTGGGCATCGTGCCGCGGTTCATTTCGCTGGACGAGCTTGCCAACCTCGATCGCGTGTTCACCGACCGTACGCGGATGGTCTGGTTCGAATCGCCCATCAACCCGACGCTGCGCTGCGTGGACATCCGGCGCGTGTCCGAGGCGTGCCGGGCGCGCGGGGTGACGTCAGTCATCGACAACACGTTCGCCAGCCCGATCAATCAGCTGCCGCTCGCCCTCGGGATCGACCTGGCCATGCAGAGCGCGACGAAGTACCTCAACGGCCACAGCGACGTGACTGGCGGTGTGGTGACCGGCTCGACGGCGCTCGTCGCGCCGATCGAGAAGGCGCGCCGGCTGGTGGGGACGGTCATGGACCCCCAGCCGGCCTACGCGCTCGGCCGCGGCCTCAAGACGCTGCCGTTGCGCGTCGCGAAGCACAACGGGAATGCGCAAGCCGTCGCGGAGTTCCTCGAGAGCGACCACCGGGTCGGCCAGGTCTACTATCCGGGCCTGACGTCGCATCCCGATCACGAGATCGCCGAGCGGCAGATGTCGGGGTTCGGCGGGATGGTCTGCTTCGACCTCGACGGCCGGTACGATCGCGCCGAGCGGGTGTACGACAGGCTGCAGATCGTCAAACGCGCCGCCAGCCTCGGTGGCATCGAGAGCCTGATCAGCATGCCGGTGCTGACGTCACAGTGGGGGCACAGCGACGAGCAGCTGCGCGCCGCCGGCGTGACCAGGGGCATGCTACGGCTGTCGGTCGGGTTGGAGGACGCGGCCGATCTGATCGCGGATCTCGATCAAGCGCTCGGATAATCTGGAATTAGGAATTTGGAATTCGTGCGCATTCCAAATTCCAAATTCCAAATTCCTAATTCTTAATTCCCGCGGCGGCCTCGCGCTTCTTGTCAGGCGCCGCGGGCTCGTGCGTCAGGAATTCGTGCACGAATGCCTGCAGGCGTGCCCCTATGTCGTCGCCGGCGAGCTCGCCGAACTTCTCGCGGAACGCACGCATCGGCGCGACGGCCTTGGCCATGGCCCGATGACCGCCCGCACTTCCGATATCCGCGAAGAAGCGGCGCACGAACTCACCCGCGTTCTTCGTATAACCCAGATTCCGCACCGACACGACCAGCGACTCGTTGACGATGCCGGCGACGACCGTCCATTTGACGTCTTCGAGCTGCAGGAAGAAATCGGCGACGTACGGGATGAAGTCCTCGCGCGGCGACGAGCCGATGAACGCGCAGAAGACCTGGTCGATCAGCGTGCCACCTTTGAACGCCTTGAGCACGTAGTCCAGGCGTTCGAGCGTGATTTCGGCGCCTTCCATCTTGCGGATCAGCGCCGCGTCCGACAGCGGATAGAGATACGAGAAGGCCTCCAGATCGACGCGGTTGGTCGAGCGGTTGAAGAACAGCGTGTCGGACTTGATGGCGTAGAGCATCGCCGTCGCGGTGCGCTCCGAGATGTTGACGTCGACGGCGCGCAGGTGCTCGGTGAGGATCGTGGACGTCGAGCCGTAATCGGGCCGGATGTCCTTGAAGACCGCCGCGTAGCCCGGCTGCTCGGGGTGATGGTCGATGACCAGGTCGACCCGGTCGATCAGCCCGCCGAAATAGTGCGGCTGCACGTCCACCATGGCGACGCGGTCGTACTCCTTCAGCGTTTCGTGCGTGATGGTTTCGACGTGGATGTCGAGCAGGTTCACCATCCGCAGGTTCTCGGGTCGCGTCACGCCCTGAATCGCTCCCATGATCGCCGTCGTTTTCGTACGCCGGAGCACGTTGCGCAACGCGAGCCCGCTGGCTATGGCGTCGGGGTCGGGGTCGTTGTGCAGCATGATCAGCACGCGGTCTGCGTCGCTGAAATAGCGCTGGTACTGCTGCACGCGCGCGCGCGTCAGCGAGCGGCTGAACTCGGTCAGGAGCGGCCCGCCGAAGAGCTCCGCCATCGAGAGATACGCGACGTCGGGGAACTCCGCGTGGAGTTCGTCCGCGCGCGTGGCGGGTGACGCCGCGCCGATGCCGAGCACGTAGACGAGCGTGCCGCCCGCGTCGCGCACCGCTTCCAGCATCTTCTTCAGGCTGCGGCGGCCGTTGTCTTCGATGATGACGCAGGTGCCGGGGCCGATGTCCGCTTTGAGGTAGGTATCGGTGCGCCGTGGATCGCCGACCGTCACGGTCACCCCCGCGTCGTGGAGGCGGCGGGCGAGCGGCCGGTTCTCGATGATGAACTCGACTTCGAAGCCGGGCAGCAGGATCTCGTCGAGCATCCTGATGACGAGCTCGTCCTGACAGACCGCTAGACATCGCATCAGAGTACCAACCAGCGATTATACGCCTCGCCCGCCCGCGGTCGGATGTACAGTCTCATGGTGTGAACGAGCTCGGCGGACAAAGGACACTAAGGAGACCAAGGACACCAAGGAAGCCAAGGACATCAAGGAAGCCAAGGACATCAAGGAAGCCAAGGACATCAAGGAAGCCAAGGACACTAAGGAACCCAAGGACAATAAGCACGCCA
>Ga0066667_10000849_pt1 | contig 10914 bp, 8 predicted proteins | sample GraSoiAngelo_116_FD_133943 | JGI IMG/M metagenome (GOLD analysis project Ga0066667, IMG submission 133943) | Grasslands soil microbial communities from the Angelo Coastal Reserve, California, USA - 14_0903_16_30cm | ecosystem: Environmental > Terrestrial > Soil > Grasslands | place: USA...
CCCGCGGGTGCGTGCAGGTCCAGCGAACGGTGCCGCCGGGCCCGTCGAGCAGGGTTGCGCTGCAGGACGGGTCTCGCCGTTCGAAACGCGCTGACAGATCCAGCGGCGGCGCTTGCCAGCTCAATACATCCTCACCCGAGGGCTCGGGGCAGGAGCGCACGGTCCACCGGCTGCGCAAGCCACCCCGGTCGTCGAAACGAAGGAGGCTGGCCGTCGCGAGCTGCGCGCCGGCGACGTTCAACTCCGCGCGGTAGGCGATGCAAAGGTCGCCGGAGTCGCCGACGCAGTCGAGGTACCACTTGCGGAGCGAGAACACCGCGCCATCCTCGCGCGCTCGAGGGGGTTCAGGGAACCGCGACTCCGCCGGGGCGACGGATCAAGGCTGCTGGCGCTCGACGATCAGCCGGGAGCCGTCCTCGCGGACTCGCCGATATCCGAAGAGATGCAACAGCTTGAGCGTGAGAGGCCGTGCTGACCGAGCGTCGACGACGAACCGCGACGGGTCGCGAGGGTCACGCGCCATTCCCGGGAGGATGCCGAGGAGCCGCTCCGCGCCGATCGCCCGCAATGCCTCCGACGCCAGCAGGCGCGCACCGCTGACCTCCCTGCCCCAGAAAAAGCCGTCGCGGCCCAATCCCTGGTACAGCGGCAGGAGGACCATGCCGTCGGCGGGAGCGCGGATCTCGCCGTTCTGGTCACGCGCCAGAAGCTGCCCCTTCCGCGCGCGGTCGATGTTGCGGAATCCCGGCTCCATGCGGAATCCGTCCTCGGGCGATACCGACCGCCGCGAGATCACCTCCACCACGCGCGGGAGGCCGGCGCGTCTCTGGTCGAGGAGCGCGGCGCTGCGCGCGACCTCGGTCGGAGCGTGGCCCTCGAGCAGTCCGGCTCGGACTAGCGCGAACCAGAGGAATGCCTCGATCGCGTCGGTCGAGTCTGGGCTCGCGTGCTGGCCGCCCTCGATGGCCAACGTCGTGCAACCGCGCCGCGTCCAGTATTCCGTGAGCACGGCGTCGAGCTGCTCCTCGAGCCCGATGATCACGGGCAGGGGAAAGGCCCGTGCGAAGCGCCGCTGCGCCAGGGTGTCGCCGAAGAGGACGAAGGGAATGCCCGCGGCGCTGGTGGTGTGCAAGTCGACGAGATGGACGCGGCCACGGGCACGGCCGAGGGCCGACTCGATCGCAGCCAATAACTCGAGCTGCTCCCGATCTTCGGGATCGTGCTCGCTGGACCGCTTTTCTCGCAAGGCCGCGATGTGCGCTTCGCTCCAGACGCGGTTCAGGTCCTTGGCCTGGTAGCGGACGCCGAGCCGCAGGCCCGCCAGGTTGCCGGCGAACGCTACCAGCTCGCCGCGGATGCGGAGGTCTCCTCTCGACAGCCGCGCGAAGAGGCGTCGGGCCGCCTCCGTACCGGCGGGCTCGTTCCCGTGGATGCCGGCGACGATCACCAGGGTGGGGCCGGGCTCCTCTCCCACGAGCCGGCCGATCTCGCGCCGTTCGATCTCGATGCCGCGCGCCTCGATCTTGTAGGCCTCCACCTCTACGCGTCCGCCCGCGTGCCGCCGGTTGTCTCCGGCGTGCCGTGCTTCTGCTCCTCGGCCAGCACCTTGGAAGCGATGCCGACGAAGTCCTCCTCGGTCAGGACGGCGACGATGTGTCCGTCCTGCACGACGGGCAAGCAACCGATGCGATAACGGCGCATGAGAGAGATGGCCTCCAGCGTGGGTGTATCGGGTGTGACAGTGATCAGCTCGCGCTTCATGATGTCCGAGACGGGCGAGCTGGCCCCCCCGGGCTGGGGCGGGAACTTGTGCAGGCCGCTCAGGTGCCGCAAGACGCCGCGATACGAAACCAGCCCGACCAGCCGTCCTTTGTCGTCCTCGACCGGGACGTGCCGGATCCGCTCCCAGCCCATCAGATCGGCTACCAGCTCCACCGGGTCGTCGGGCCGGACGGTGAAGATGTCCGTGTTCATGTACTGCGAGACCTTGTGGTGGCCCACCCGTTCGCTCTCGCTCTCGTCCAGCCGCGCCCGCTCCCAATCGCTGACCACGCGGTCCGTCTCCTGGCGCGCGATCATCGCCGCGGTCAGCGCGTTGAGGCGCGCGCCCGTCGAGCCGCGGCCTTTCATCTCGGAGAGCGACTGCAGCATCCAGCGCGCGCCATTGCGTCCGGTGCGCACGCGGCGCTCGACGATCCCGAGATAGCGGGCCGAATCCTCCGCGTCGGCGCCGGCGCGGTCCAGGCCCGCCTTCGCCAGAGGGAGCAGGTGATCGAGGATGAGCTGCTGCGCCAGCATCTGCTTGCCATCGAACCAGGTGACGTGCGCTCCCAGGCCCTCGCGGGCCGCCGCGTAGAGATTGACGCGCGCGTCGTCGAACTCGATCCGCGCTGGCAGGTCGTCGATGGTGGCGGACATCTCCATCATCAGCCCCAGCCAGAAGGCGCCGTTGGCCACCTCGTCGGCGATGGTCGGCCCCGAGGGAAGGACGCGCAGCTCGACCCGCAGGTGCGGCTTGCCGTTTTCGGAGATCCCGTAGCAGGGCCGGTTCCAGCGGTAGATGGTCCCGTTGTGCAGCCGCAGCGCCTTCAGCTCCGGAATGCGACCCTTCGCAAAGGCGACGCTGGCATGCTCGTCGATCTCGGTGCCCACCAGTGCGCGGAAGCGAACGACGTTCTCGCGGAAGATGTCGGCGACGGTACCCTTCAGCCAGCCGCTGCCGAAGGAGACGCGGGGGATCGAATCCCGCAGATGGTGCCCGGGCGTGCGGATGTCGCAGGCCTGTTCGAAGAGGGCGATGCGCGTCTCCGACCAGAGCCGCCTGCCGAACAGCACGGGCGAGTTGGGCCCTGCCGCCAGCACCGGCGCCAAGAGGAGCTGGGCCAGATTGTAGTAGTGGGCAAATCGCTCCGGCTCCGGGATCTGCAAGTGCACCTGGAAGCTGGCGTTGCACGCTTCCACCATCACCGAGTCGTGCTTGACCACCAGGTCGTCGATCCCCTTGATGGAAAAGTCGAAGGCCTCGCCGCGGGCCTCGCCCATGGCGCGGCTGAGCGCGTGATAGCGCGGATTCGGCACCATGTTGTGCATGCCGAGATCGGACTTGCCGATGGTGGGCAGGATGCCAGCCAGCACGGCGTGCATGTCGAGCTCGGCGGCGGTCCTCCGCACCTTGTCGAAGAGCAGGGCGAGCTGCTCCTCCATCTTCGAGAGGCCCTTTCCGGCGAGCGGCTGCGGATCGGCGTTCGCTTCCAGGTTGAAGAGGCCCAGCTCGGTGGTGAAGTGGGGATCGTCGATGCGCTCGAGGATCTTCAGCGCGCCTGGCGCCGGGTGATAGGCGCGGTCGACCAGGAACAGCTCCTGCTCGGCGCCGATGCGGACCACTCCGCGCTCGAAGGCGCCGGCCTCCAGCATCTGCTCGAGCGCCCGGAGATCGGCAAGCACGGCGCGCATGAACCGGCGGCGCGCCTCGCCTTCGAGCAGGCCGTCGGTCTTCTTGTGTTCCCGCGTGTCTTCCATCGTCGTTGCTCCTACCGGGTCCACTCGTCCAGATACTTGGGCATCATCGCACGCCAGGTCACCCAGTCGTGGTCCCATTTCGTTCCCCAGGAATCGAGATGGTTCGGGATGCCCTTCGCTCCGAGGGCATTCGCCAAGGCCCAGCTCTCCCCGATGTTCTCCCACCGTCCTTCGCCGGTGGCGATGTGGATGTACCGCTTGCGCAGCAGCTCGAGATGCGGGCCCTGCAGGTGCGGGAGGAAGTGAAGCGGCGAGGAGACGCGGAATTCCTCGTTCGGTTCGGACACCTCGATGAAGCGCATCAGGTTGTACGTGCCGCTCATCGAGAGCGCGCGGTGGAAGAGGTCGGGAAAGCGGCAGACCACGGCGGCGGCGTGAAAGGCGCCGATCGACGAGCCCGCCGCCCAGACGCCGATGTCAGGCGTGTGGCAGTCGGTGCGGATGGCGGGCACCAGCTCGTGCTTCACGTACTGGTGGAACTCGTTCTGCATCTTCATGCGCTGGTCCGGGCTGCCTTGCTTGTTGAACCACATCGAGCCGGCCACGTTGTCGCAGGAGTAGATCTTGATGCGGCCCGACTCCAGCAGCGAGCCGAGCGCCTTGATCAACTGGAACCGCTCGATCTCCTCCGCGTCGCCACCCGCGGTGGGAAAGACCAGCACGGGCTGGCCGAACTCGCCCCAGCGGGCGAGGGTGGCCTCGCAGCCCAGGCGCGAGGAATGCCAGCGCGACTTCAGGAAGAAGCTCATGGGCATCCCTGGCGGCGCCAGTCCTGGATCCGGTTCCAGAACAGCTCGGTGAAGCGCTCGAGCTCGTGCTCCGGGAAGAGGGCGGCCACCTTGACGCGCACGGCCTCCTTTGCCTCGGGGCTGCCGAAGAAGTCGAAGGCGATCTGGTCGAGGTGGCCGAGATGCTTCTTGCAGAAGTCTTCGAACCGCGCCGTCTCGAACCGTTCCTCGGCGATCTTCGCGTAGCGATCCAGCTTCTCCTCGTAGGAGAGGTCCTGCGCCGCCACGGCGTAGAAAGGCTCCCAGTCGAGCGTCCGGCGCATCTTTCGCTTGGTGGCGGCGCAGAAGATCGTCCAGCGCAGATAGGCCTTGACCAGCCAGGGAAAGTGGAAGTGCAGCGAGGTCACCTGCGAGTCGGGGCAGGGATTGGCGAAGTCGATCGGGTACCACACGCCGTTCTTGCGCAGCGCCTCGCAGGAGTTGAACTCCCAACCGAAGAAGGCGTTGATGGTCAAGGTCACCTTGCGCAGGTGCTGGATGTCCGCGGCCGGCATGAACCCGGCCTTCATCGTGTAGCGGTCGTGCAGCGCCGCGGAAGGATCGTAGAGCACGCAACGGGTCTGCGGCCCGAAGCCGATGCAGCGGACGAAGAGGTCGAATCCTTCCACCGCGGCTTGCGCGTGCATCACCGCCGTGCCGCTGTCTTCGTAAGCCTTCCAGGCGGCCTTCTCGTCGGCGACGCGATTCACGCCGCGCCAGCCGCCGCCGTCGTAGGGCTTGAGGAAGAACGGCCAGCCGACCGCGTCGCCCACTTTCTTCAGGTCGAACAGCTTGGCGTAGCGGATGAGCGTCGGCTTCAGATCGGGCGTGGGATCGTAGCTCTTGGGCGGAAGCATCCACGTCTCGGGAATCGGCATCCCCAGCCGCATCATCGCGCAGTAGGAGGTGTGCTTCTCGTTGGCCTGGACGCTCCACGGATTGTTGAAGACGTAGAGGTCATTCAGGACGATGCACTTCTTAATCCACTCGCGGCTGGTGTGATACCAGTGCGTCAGCCGATCGACGACCACGTCGTACTTGCAGGGTTGGCGCAGCTCGAACGGCTCGATGGTGACGCGCTCGACGTCGAAGAGCAGCGTGTCGCCCTGCCAGGGAATGCGAAGGTCGAGCCGCTTGAGCATGTGCTCGAAGCAGAGAGGCCAGCAGAGGTCGGCCCCGAGCGACAATCCGATGCGACGCGTGACCTCGGCCATGCGATCCTCACTCGTAAATGAAGCTCAACGGCCCGGGGAAGAGCCAGGAGAGACCTTCCCGGAGGCGGTCGCGCCAGTTCTCCCAGTTGTGCCCGTCGCGGGACTCCACGAAGCGGACTTCCATGCCCGTGGCCGCGAGCAAAGGCACCATCGAGCGGTTTTCGTAGATCAGCGATTCGTAGACGCCGCAGCTGAGGAAGACCCGCTCGCTCACCGCCTTCGGCTCCTCCCGATAGCTGTTGACGAACTCGACCACCCGGTCGAAGAGCGGCCCGCGGCGGTTGCGCTTGCCGATGTCCGTGAAGGCGAAGGAGCCGGACTGCAAGAGCAGCCGCCCCCAATGCCCGGGATATCGCCAGGCGGTGGAGAACGCGGCCACCGCGCCGAAGCTGGCGCCCATCAGGCAGCGAGACTGCGCCCGATCGAGCAGCGGGAACCTGCTCGCCAGCTGCGGATGGAGCTCTTCGGTGAGAAACCGCGCGTGGCGCTCGTCGTTGGCGTATTCGGTCAGGCGCTCGGGCGAGTCGGTGAAGGCGACGATCAGCTCCGGGATCTCGCGGGCGTGGATGAGGTTGTCGAGTACCGTCTTCATGCCCGCGTAGTTCAGGTAATCGCTGCCGTCGTGGACCACGAGGAGAGGGTACTGGCGGCTCTTGCGAAATCGCGCGGGCAGGTAGAGGACGCCACCTCTCTTGCCCAGAAAGGCGCTCTCGATCGAGAGCGGCTCGAGCGCGCCCGGCCGCGCATGCGGATCGGGGCGAGTCCAGGAAGGCGCCTCGTACCCTTCGGTCTGCAGCACTGAATTGGCGCCGAACGGATCGCGGGCGCGGTTGGGATTGAGGGGATCCTCCATCCATTCACTGCCGCCGCCGCGGTGGATCTCCAGCTTGTACTCGACGCGCGAAGCAGGCGGGATCTCGAGGGTCAGGTACCAGAGGTCGGTGCCCGGCACGCGCGCGAGCGCGGTGGACGACTCGAGGCCGTAGATCCAGTGGCGGAGGCTCACGCCATCTGCCTGCCCCACCCAGATGACGGTGACGTGGGTTCCCTCGACCAAGGGAAAGCGGTGGGTCTCGAGGAAGCGGCCCGCCTGCTGCGGATCGGCGAGGACCTCTTCGATGGCGAGCTTCCCGCTCATCTGAGCGCCTCCTGCGGCTCGAAAGGAACCGTCTCGCCGTCCGCTCGAAGCCATTGCACTCCGCGGCTGGAGTCGAATCGACCCGCTCGCAAGGTGATCCGCGAGCGCGCCGGCAACGCCAGGCAGAAGCAGGGCGAGAATCGGCGGGCCATCCGCGCGACGAGATCCTTCCGGTCGAGGCGGAGGCGCTTCTCCGGCTCGGGGAAGACCACCGCGCCCCGGCAGATGCCCAGGCCCGTGTCGAGCACTTCGCTGGCGCCGGGACCTTGCGGGGGATCGTCGTGGAAGAGGACCACCTGCTCGCTGACGGCCATCGCTCCGCCCGACCAGGCGAAGACGACCCGCCCGCCGGCCAGCTCGCCGATCCCGAAGAGCTTCATCCGGTTGATCAGCGTGACGACGTGGCCTCCAGCGACGGCAATGGCGGCGCAGTCGGCGACGATCCGGGAGATCTCCTTGCGGTGCCGCGCCACGGTGGGGCGATCGCGCAGGTGCAAGCGGTGCTCGAACGCCTCGTGTTCCCGGGCGCACTGCGCCAGGTGCCAGCGGTCGAGGTCGCGGATGGAGTCGATCGATGCTTCGGTCTGCTCGGCGAGGATCTCCGGCGGGGCGACGCGCTGGCGGATCACGTGGTCGGCATCGAGCTGGTGTTCCAGGCGGATGCGATAGAAGTCCTGGCGATGCCGGAGCGCTTCCTGGCGTTCGCGGTGTGCGGCGCGCAGCTCCGGGTCGGCGGCGAACAGCTCCTCGCCGCGGGTGTGCAGCCGCAGGTTCACCGTCTTCCTTCCCAGGTGCTCCGAAAGCTCCTCGTCCTCGAGCTCGCGCTCCTGCCATCCGGCGGTGATGGTGGCGATGCGGCCGGTCACGCCCAGCTCGGCGACCGCGGCTCCCAGCGTGGGATCGAAGCGCTGCGCGCCGAGGAGAACGACTGCGGAGGGGCCCTTCGGGGTCACCGGGCCCGCACCTTGGCGGTCCGGCCGACGAAGTCGAGCATGCCGCGCAGCTCGTCATAGTCGGGGTGCCTGAGGCGCATCCATGCGTTCGCCATGTAACCGGCCTCTACCGGCTGGGTCGGCGTGCCGGGAGGGGGCAAGTGCTGGTCGATGATGAAGTCGCCGAAGCGTCGGTGGACTTCGTCGACGCCCTCGTAACCGGCGATCGCGCCGTCCCGGTCGGGCCGCAGCGCAATCAGACCGGCGGCGAAGCGTCGCGACGGCGGCTGGCTCGGCTTGCCGTGCACGACGGCCATCGCCCACTCGCGGTAGAGGTCGAACTCGTTCGCGGCGCAATACAGGTCCCAGGTGCCGACGCCCGGCGGGCGGCAGCCGATCTCGCTGAACTTGAGTCCCTTGGGTCCGGCGAACCACTCCATGTGCGTGGCCGACGTCTCGATGCCGAGCACCGCGAGCACCTTGCGGCCCATCTGCTTCAGCTCGGTGTATCCCTCGGCGCCGAGGCGGTTGGTGGTTACGAACTGCGGCGAGATCCACCGCGTCCGCATCGCCTCCAGCACCGTCGGGTAGTAGTGCGTGATGAATTCGTGGACGACCCGTCCGCCGATGGCGACGGTGTCGTAGAAGCCTTCGTGGCCCTCGATGAACTCCTCCACGGCGGCGCTCCGCCCGCGACCGACCCCGAAGGAAGCCATCGCCTGTTCGAGCTCGGGGGGATTGTCGACCCGCGCTGTGCCGGAGGCGCCCGCCGCGTCACGCGGCTTGATCACCAGCGGAAAGCCGACGCGGGCGGCGAAGCCGCGAATCTCGTCCGGGCTCCCGGAGCCGATCGACTGGGCGCAGGGGATTCCAGCCTGTCTGAGGGCTTCCTTCATCGCAGGCTTGTCGCGGCAGAGAAATGTCGTCCGCACGCTGGTCCCGGGGATTCCGCACATCTCCCGGACCCGCGCCGCGCACATCACGTGCGCCTCGACCACTACCTCCAGCCGGTCGACGCGCACCTTCGACTGGACGAAGCGGACGGCGCGTTCCACCTGGGCCTCGTCGGTGACGTTGCCGACCTGCTCGTAGTGGGTGAGCCAGTGGCGCAGCTCCGGGTCGAGCCATTCCTTCGGACGCTCGCCGATTCCGGTCACCCGTGCGCCGACGGCGTGCAGCGCGCGGACGAACTCCCGCTGGTTCCGGGGGAAGGAGGGCTCGAGGAAGATGACGTCTGCGGGCATTCGAGGAAGCCTATCAGAACCGGGGTCGGGGTAACGCCGCTGGCGCTAAGCTTTGCACGACGACCATCAGGCGTAATGCACCTCGACGGTCTCGATGATCCTCTTCAGCGCCTGCTGGACGACGTCGGTGCTTTCGTCCCGGACGATCACGTAACCGTCCCCTTCGTATCCGTCGCTCTTCAGAGCGCCGACTGAGGGTAGCTTCGCTTCCACGACCAGCCTTCCGACCGCCTGGTGGACCTCGTGGACGCCACCCACGTGAGCCACGCGCCCGTGCCCCATTCCGCGCAAAAAAGCAGAGCCGACCGCGTACTTCCGGTCCCAGGTGCCCTCCAACTCGCCGTCGACCACGGCGCGGACCCAGGCGCGAAACGGGTCCACTCCGTGCGCCAGTCCGGTCATGGTCGTGATGTTGGCGCCCGGGGGCCTTTGCGCGATCTCGCCAATCACCAGACTGCCGTCCGGGCGCTGGAACCATTCCATGTGCGTCATCCCGTCGGTCAGGCCCAGCGCCGCGATCGCCCCGCGCGCCATCTTCCGTGCGCCGTCGTACTGAGCGGCCGAGATGTCGCGGGGGAGCACGCAGCACCACTGGATCCAGGGGTTCTCCAGCACTTCCAGGCAGGTGGGCTGGTAGTGCGAGATGGATTCGATCCGGGGAACGCCACCGAGCGTGATGGTCTCGAAGCTGAACTCGCGCCCGCGGAGAAACTCTTCGGCCAGCACCGGTCTCGCTTCGCTGGCGCCCATTCCTGCGCTCCCACGCAGCAGCTCGTCCAGCGAGCTCACCCGCCAGGTGGACTTGGCGCCCATTCCCGCCGGCGGCTTGAGGACCAGCGGAAAGCCGACTTCGTCGGCGAAACTGCGCGCATCGCCCGGACCGCCGATGAGGCGGCTCCTTGCCACCGGGAGCCCGGCTTCGCGCAGCGCTGTCTTCATCCGCGCCTTGTCGCGGAACAGCTCGGCGATCTTCGGCTGGGTCCCCGGGACGCCGAAGTGCGCGCGGGTCTGCGCGAGCTGCACCATCATCGCCTCGAGAATCCCGATGATCCGGTCGGGATGGCCGTGGCGGCGCCGCAGGATCTCGGTGGCCTCGATCAAGTCCTGCGTCGAGAGCGGGTCGGTGACCCGGACCAGGTCGCGATAGACGGCCGCATCCTCTCCCTCAGGAGGCGTGTGCACGATCCCCAGCAGCCGCACCTCCGGCAGCCGTGCCGCGGCGCGAACGAATCGCATGGTGATGTCGGTGGGGAAGGGCGCCGCGAAGATCACGTTTCGAGGCATGGCGGAGGGAGAATGGCGATCCGCGGCGACTCCGTCAAACCGCGCCGGGTGCTAAGCTGCCCTCGATGCGCGCGGTCTTCCTCTCGCCTGCGTTTCCGCCGGAGATGATCCAGTACACGCGCGGGCTTTCCGAGGTGGGCGCGGAGGTGCTCGGCATCGGCGACACGCGTCGCGCGGCGCTGCCCGCCGAAGTGCGGCCGCACCTGCACGATTACCTGGAGGTGCCGCGCATCCTCGACGAGGACGACGTGATGGCGCGCGCCACTGCCTGGCTGCGTGGCAAGAGCGTCGACCGGATCCTCGCCAACTGGGAGGTGCTGGTGATGCTGGCCGCCCGGATGCGCGAGCGCTGGGGGTTGCCCGGCATGAGCCCGGATACGGTGCGCGGCTTCCGCGACAAGGAGCTGATGAAGGAGCGCGTGCGCGCCGCGGGCCTTCGCGTGCCACGGTCGCGCCGCGTGCGCACCAAGCGCGAGGTGTACGAAGCCGCCGAGGCAATTGGACTGCCGCTGATCCTCAAGCCGATCGCCGGGGCGGGCAGCGCCGATACGTACGCGGTCCGGACCAGGGCGGAGCTGGAGGCGGCCCTGGAGGCGACGCGCGGTGTGCCGGAGGCGAGCTGCGAAGAGTACGTGCAGGGCGAAGAGTTCACGTTCGATACCGTCTGCATCGACGGCAAGCCGGCCTTCGAGAACATCGCCGCCTACCTGCCCAAGCCGCCCGAGGCGCGCTCGCAGGAGCGGCTGAGCCCGGGGATCATCACCGTGCGCGACATGGCCCAGGAGCGCCTCGCCCCTCGCGTCGAGCGCCGCCGCA
>Ga0066667_10000852_pt1 | contig 10902 bp, 9 predicted proteins | sample GraSoiAngelo_116_FD_133943 | JGI IMG/M metagenome (GOLD analysis project Ga0066667, IMG submission 133943) | Grasslands soil microbial communities from the Angelo Coastal Reserve, California, USA - 14_0903_16_30cm | ecosystem: Environmental > Terrestrial > Soil > Grasslands | place: USA...
CAACGTTCGTGTGGAACGTTTCCATCGGAGTCTGCCAGGACGCCGCGACGAAGCTCTGCGCCGCCAGGTGGATGATGTAGTCGGGCCGCGACTGCTCGAGCACTGTCCTGACCGAGAGGAGGTCGCGCAGATCCGACTCGATGAGGGTCACGCGGTCGCGGAGCTCATCGATGTTCTCGGTCTTGCTTCGCCAGCGGACCGACCCGAATACTTCGGCGCCGCGCTCCAGCGCGTACTCGGCGAGGTGACTGCCCACGAACCCCGTGATGCCAGTGATCAGAATCCGCATCCCGATCATAGTACTACACCCCGTGCGGCGGGCCTTCGAACGGCGTTGGCCCGCGAAGTACTCGCCGCCAGGCGGCCGGCACGGCGAGCGCCGCGAGGGGCCGGAGGGCGAAGACGGCACACCACCACGGATAGGCATGGCTACGGACCGCCCGCCAGCGCACTCGCGCCTCGGCCCTGAGCCGGTCGTCGTCGCGGACCGCCGAGACCCGTCCGGGGGCGAGCCGCCGGATCACGAGCGGCTCGGCCAGGTTCGCCAGACGCGTGACCCGCGACAGACGCATCCAGAGGTCGTAGTCTTGCGCGACCGGGAACGAGGGATCGTACCCACCCACTTCGTCCAGGACCGAACGACGCATGACGACGGAGGAGTGCACGAAGGGGTTCGCGCGGATGAGTGCCCGGCGAATCGCGTCGTGGTCCGCGGGCGGGCGCACGATCCTGACCTCACGGCCGAACGGATCGAGCTCGCGGGCGCCGGTTCCCAAGAGTCCGACCTCGGGCCGGCTGTCGAGGAAGCGACGCTGGCGCGCGAATCGATCGGGAAGGGCTACATCATCGGCGTCGAGCCGGGCCAAGAGCGGTGCCCGCGCGAGCTCGAGCGCCCGGACGAGTGCCCGTGTGAGTCCCGCGCTCGGCCGCCGCTCGACCCGCAGCCGCGGATCGCGAAACGCTGCCAGCACCTCGGGCGTGTCGTCCGTCGAGCCGTCGTCGATCACGATCAGCTCGAGATCGCCGGCGGTCTGCGCGAGCACGCTCGTCACCGCCTCGCGGACCCACAGCACGCTGTTCCGGACGGGCATGAGAACCGAAACGGCCGGGACGCTCACGCCTTCGGCGTCACGGCGGGAAATTTGCGGAGCAGCAGATTCAAGTAAGGCAGGCACAGCGACGGTGGTCGCCCGAGCTTCTCCAGGGTTTTGACGGCCAGCGCGAAGAGTGGGAAGAGCTTCCGCCGAGCTCGCGACCGCGCGGTGTCGCGAAAGAAGCGCCAGCCGTAGCCGGCCGTCTCGGTCAAGTCTTCGAGGCCTCGAATACCCGCCGAGGGCAGGCAGTCACCGAGTGTTGCGTTCTGCCAGCCCGAGCCCTCCGCGGTGAAGTCTTCGTACGACATCGCACCGTACAACGCGGGCCGGAACGTGCGGGCATAGCCATAGGCCAGTCTCGGCGGCAGCCACTGGACGAACGGGAGGCCGACCGAGTGCGTCTCGTACGGAAACCAGCGGTTCGGCGTGTCGAGGATCGCGATGTGGCCGCCCGGCGCCAGCACGCGGTAGTACTCGTTCACCTGGACGCGACGGTAGCGCCGTGACAGATGCTCGACGATGCCGACCACCAGCACCAGGTCGAAGGTGCCGTCCGCCCACGGCAGCCGGCACGTCTGCTCGTTGGTCAGCAGGGTGACCTCGCTCACCTTGGCGAGCCGCATCTCCTCGACCTTCGTCCGGACCATCGCCACGAAGTCGGGGTCCGTATCGTACGTGTGGATCCTCGTGACGGCGGGCCGCTCGGCGAGATACTCGGTGTTGTGGCCGAACGAGCAACCGACCTCGAGGACCGTGAGACCGGTCACGGCCTTCGTGTCGAGGTAGCGGAAGAGCGGGCCGAGAAAATGCTCACCACGCTCCTTCTTGAAGGGGAAGTAGAGCGCTGCGCGTCGCGGCCCCTTGCGCGCGATCAGCATCCGAATCACGCGCTCGCTGTAGTGGGTGTGGAACTCCTGCCCGTCAACCGTCAGCACGCGCTCGTCCCCGGCGTCGACGAGTCGGTACGACGCCTCGCTCATCGCGCGCAGTATACCAACCGCTCGCGCAGGCCTCTGCCCCCGCTCACCGCTTGCGCGCGACCGCGAGCAGCATGTGGCCGAGCAACCGGAGCGCCGGTTCGGTGTAGAGCACGCGCCGCGCGGCGCCGCCGAGCATCCCCCGCCGCGGCGCCACCGCCCCGCCGGTCCGGCGTTCGCCCGGCGCCTGCCCCCAGAAGCGGCGGAGCAGGCGCGCGGGATCGTACGGATGCGCGTCGAGCGTCACGAGCCCGTGGCGCGCGAGCGCGGAGACCAGCTCCCGGCGTGTGAACGCGTACTGGTAGAACGTCGCGCCGCGTCGCGCGAGCGCCCGGTTACGATGGGCGAGCCACGCGCGGCCGATGGTCCGCACGCCGTTGAGGTACGGCACCGACACGACCGCCACGCCGCCCGGCTTCAGCACCCGCGCCGCCTCGGCGAGGATCCCGTCGGGACCGGCTTCGTCGTGCTCGACGACGCCCAGCGAGACATACGCCTTCAGCGAGGCGTCGCGAATCGCGAGAGCCTCGAGCTTCATCGCGGCGAGCGGCACCGGAGCGAGCCGCCGGCACATCCTGAGCGCGTCGACCGCCCAGTCGACGCCCGCGGCCCGCCAGCCGCGCTCCCGGAGCAGCACGACGTACTGGCCGAGCCCGCAGCCGGCCTCGAGGACGGTGCCGTCGCGCGGCAGCGCGCGGCTGATGAGCTCGGTCAACGGCGAGCTTCGCGCCGTCTCGAGCAGCTCCCCGGTGGAATGGCCGCCCCAGTGCTCGGCCCAGAAATCCCGGTCGGCGCTGACCGAGTAGTACGCGAGGGGCAAGGGCGTCACTCCCCCTTCGCGCAGACGGCGAAGAGCTTGTTGCTGAGCCGGCGCCCGAACGGCGAGTCCTTGAGGGCGCGCACCCATCGGCTCCGGCTCTCGCCGAGCAGCGAGGTCCCCTCGAGCTCGACGGACTCGAAACGCGGTCTGAGCAACCGCTCGAGGCGGCGCGCCGACAGCGGTGAAATGTGGGTCGGGTCGTCGCGGAAGCGACGCACGTCGCGCGCCCGGACGGCCGCGCGCGCGTCGTACAGTCGCTTCACCGGGTAGTTCGGCGTCGTGAGCGCCAGCCGGCCGCCACGGCGCAGGATCCGCCGGACCTCCTCGAGACTCCTCGCCGGAGACTGCGTGTGCTCGATGACCTCGATGAGCGTGACCAGATCGAACGCGCCGTCACGAAACGGAAGCTCCTCCGAGCGCGCGACGACGACCCGGAGCCCCTTCGCGCGCATGCGCTGGGCGCGCGTGAGGCTGATCTCGCAGCCGACCACGATCGCCTTGGAGAGGCGCGACTGGAAAAATTTCAGATAGCGTCCGTCGCCGGCGCCGACGTCCAGCACCGTGCGCGGCGCGGCGCCGAGGAGCTCGTCGAACCGTTGCACGACGAATTCGGGCAGCGTGTCGTCGATCGGGAACGCCTCGGCGTAGTCCTCGAAGAGCTCCCGCAGCGGCGCGTCCCGCGACGCTTGCTCGACGAAGCGCACCTCGGCCTCGAGGAGCTCGTGTACGTCGTAGCGATCGGCCACCAGCGCGCGCGCCGCGGCGCCCACCCGGCGTGCCAGGGTCACGTCGGTGAGGAGCCGCTCGACGGCGCGGCCCATCGCGGCGGTGTCCTCCGGGTCGAACAGGAGCCCGGTGACCTCGTCCTGGACGAGCGTCAGATTGCCGCCTCGTGCCGAGACGGCGCACGGCAGTCCGCAGGCCATCGCCTCGATCAGGACCTTGGGATGCCCCTCGGTCAGTGACGGCAACACGAAGACGTCGGCCGCGTTGAAGTACGCCGGCAGCTCGCCGTGCGGGACGACGCCACGAAACTCGACGCCGAGTCCCGCGGCGACCGCCCGGCGCTCGAGAACAGCGCGCAGATCCCCGGCGCCGATCACGATCAGACGCACGGGCGGCGTAAGGCGGCCGAGCGCGGCGACGAGCCGCTCGAGGTTCTTCTCGGCCGACAGGCGCCCGACGTAGAGCACCGAGCGACGATTCCCGCCCGCCTCCGACGGCCGCGGAGCGAACGCGGTCACGTCGACCCCGTTCGGCGCGTAGATCACCCGAGCGGTCGGATGCACCCCCTTCACGTGCGCCTCGAGCTCCCTGGACGTGACGATGATCCCGGCCGCTCGCGGGATCGCCACCCGCTCGAGCAGCGAATAGAGGCGTGGCTTCACGCGCGAGCCTGCGATACGCGCGACCTCCCCGTACCGATATCCGTAGGTGACGACGAAGGGCGTCCCGAAAAGCCGGCGGGCCCCGAGGGCGGGAATCACGCCGGGGAACTGCATGACGCGAAGGACCTCGCAGCGCCGGAGCTGGTCGCGATAAATGAACGGAAGAAGGAGCGCGTGAGCTCGCGGCGACCAGGGACCGCGCTTGGGGAGCACGACCACGCGTTCGCGTAGCAGCGCGTCGCGCGTGAAGTCGGCGAGCGTCTCGTCGAAGTAGCTGAAGTAGTACACGGTGCCGTACGCGGCGGCGTAGTGGCGCAGGTCGTAGGCCAGGAGCCGCTCGTGCTGGCCGCCGCGCCGGAGATCCGTGAGGCCACTGCCGAGCGCCGGCAGGATTCCGATGGCCGCTGACCGGGGCTCCTGACGGCTCAGCGCCCCGACTCCGCGTAGGCGGCCAGGAGCGACTCGACCACGGCGTCGGCCCCGAAGCGCTGTCCGACGAACCGCCGGGCGCCCTCGCCCAGGCGCGTGCGCAGCCCCTCGTCCTCGAGAAGCCGCAAGATCGCTTTCGCGAGCTCTTCCGGGTCGCCGCGCTCGACCACGATACCCGTTTCGCCGTCGAGGATCTCCTCCGGGATGCCACCGGCGCGTGCGCCCACCGTCGGCCGTCCCGCCGCGGCCGCCTCGAGCGGCACGCGCGATAGCGCCTCGGGTCCCACCGAGGGCACGACCACGAGATCTGCGGCCCGGTACAGCGCGGGCATCGCCTCGTGCGCGACCCGTCCGAGCCAGCGAACGTCGGCCGCGGGGCGCTGTCCCGAGCCGTCCGCTCCCGCGATCAGGAACACCGTGTCGGGGCGCGTCTGCGCGACGCGCTCCGCGGCTCGGAGGAATACGGGGCCCCCCTTCCCGAGCGAGAGCTTGCCCGCGTACACGACCGCCTTCCGGCCGTCGAGCCCGTGACGGGCGCGCACCGCGCGCACCTGCGCCTCCTCGGCCGGGGGCGCGGCCGACGACAGCGTGTAGACGACGCGCGCGCGCTCGCGGCGCCCGTGTCCGGATCGCAGGTAGATTTCGAGCAGGCCCGCGCTCACGCTGATAAGGCCGTCGAGGCGACGCAGCACAAGATTCTTGAGCTGCGCGTCGGCGTAGAGCAGCGCCAGATTCAGCCGGACTCGGGCTCGGCGCAGGGTTCCCTGGCCGATGTAGTGATCGAGATAGAAGCCGGCGCACTCGCGCTGGAGCTTGAGCGCGCTGCAGTCGTCGGGCACGAACTCGTGGGAGAGCAGACAGGTCGCGATGGGACAGATCAGCCCGACGTCCCGGAGCGTGAGAAAGACCGGGCGACCGAGGCGCCGCGCGGCGAGATAGCTGCCGACCAGCGCGTGCTTGTCCTGCGCGTGAATCACGTCGGCGCCGTGACGACGCGCCTCGTCGACGAGCGCGCGATAGAGGCTCAGGTGGAACCCAGGGCCGACGAGGCTTCGGGTGGGCGCGAGCGTGGCGCCCGGCGGCAGCCGGCGCCGAACGGGGAACTGAACGACGCGTGGCCCCGCCCCATCATGCCGGCCGGCTCCGCCCCAGCCCGGCGTGACGACTGTCACCGCGTGCCCGCGGCCGGCGAGCGCCTCGGCGAGGAGCTGGATCGACCAGGGGCTGCCGCCGGGCGCGAACGGCGGATAGTATTCCGTCGCAAACAGGATCTTCATCGGACGGAGCAGACGGCGTAGAAGCCAGCGTTCTCGTCGGGCCAGCGCGCGACCAGCCGGCGCCGCAAGTCGGTGAGGTACCGGTAGGCCGGAAGCGACAACCCGCCGACCACATCGATCAACCCGGTCAGCGGGGTGTCGTAGACGCTCGGGAGGAGCCGCTCGATCGCGAATCCGCCGCGGGCGAGCTCGTCCCGCAGCTCATCGAGCGTGTATTCGATCTTGTGATCGGGATCGGAGTAGACCGGCAGCCCCGCGCGTTCGAGCCGACGCTTCCAGGCCGTCGCCCGGTTGGGCACGCCCAGGAGCAGAATGCCCGACGGCTTCAAGACACGGCGGATCTCGCTGAGCACGAGGTCACGCTTGTACACGTGCTCGAGCAAATCCAGGCACAGCACCGTGTCGAAGCGCCGACTGACGATCGGGAGTCCCTCCTCCACGTTGGTCGCGACGAAGCTCACGTGCGCGCCCGCCTGCCGGCTCGCGCGGAGCCCGACCCCGAGCGATGCGAGGCTCGCGTCGACGCCGGCCACGCGCGCGCCGCGCCGAGCCGCCTTGAGCGTGTGCATACCGTTGCCACAGCCCACGTCGAGCAGGGCCGCGCCCGGCGCTACGTATTCGAGGTACCAGTAGTGCTCCAGCGTGTCGGCCAGGAGATGCTTGGGGTGCACATAGTCGCGGCTCTTCCCGGTCCACTTCGTGAGCCGGATCGCGAGCCGCTTGGCCTTCGCGTTGGCGAGGACGACTGTGGAGAGCACGGAGCGACGGAGCCCCAGCATCATCGCGTGAGGCGGATCGCCACGTAGATCGGCCGCACCGCGTTGCCCAGACGGCGCAGCCACGCCGCCCGCACGCGGTGGCCGGGGACCGGCTCGAGGCATCCGGCGGCGAAGCCGCTCTCGGCGAGGATGGACGCCCACTCGCGGTAGCGTATCGGCCGCTCCGCGACGCCCTGCGACTCCATGCGCGCGCGCATGGTCCGCGCCTCGCGCGCATGCCAGGGCCCTGCCCATGGCGAGGCACGCTCGATCCCGAGATAGCGGCCGCCGGGCGCGAGCACGCGCGCGATCTCGCGCAGCGCGCGCGCGGGGCTCGGCAGGCGGTACAGGACGACCTGCGAGTAGACCGCGTCGAATTGCGCGTCCTCGAAGGGGAGCGCCTCGGCATCCGCCGCCGCGTACACGTCGGCGGGCGCCCCGAGAATCTGGCCGACCCTGACGGCGTGGTGGCGCAGGTACCGTGGCGAAACGTCCGTGGCCACGACATGGGCGTCGCGGGCCTTCGCCTTGGCCAGGGCGCTCGCATAGCAGAGCCCGCCGCCGATCTCGAGGAACCTGCGCGTGCGCCCGTCGACGATGGTCGGCAGCCAGTCCGCGTCGCACCAATCGAGCCAGTACCGCTTGTGCATGAAGAGTCGGCGCCAGGTCGGGAGACCCGCCTCGACGTGGGCCCGATCCTCGTTGACCTTCACCGCGTCGCGTGAGGCCGGTAGAAGATCCCAGACGTCAGCCTCCGCGACGAATCGCCGGCCGCACCCCTGGCACACCAACTCGCCGACGAGAGGTCCCACCTCCTTGCCGCAGTCGGGGCAGCGGACGCGCGGGAGCTCAGCGGAACCCATCGACGACCTCTTGATAGACCTTCAGCACGCGACGCACGGTCATGTCCCAGCGGAAGTTCCGGTCCACGCGCTCCGCTGAGGCCTTGCCGAATCGCGCGAGGAGATCACGGTCGCGCAGCAGGGCGAGCACGCGCGCGACGAACGCGCTCCGGTCGTTCTTGCCTACGAGGAATCCCGACTGCCCGTCGTCCACCATCTCTCCGAGCGAGGCCACGCGGAAGGCGACGACCGGCTTGCCACACGACATCGCCTCCTGCGGCGCCAGCGGGAAGCCCTCGAGCAAGGAAGGAAAGACGAAAACGTCGGCCAGATTGAGCGTAGGAACCTTCTCGACCTCGGGCACGTAGCCCGTGAAGATCACGTCGCCCTCGAGGCCGAGCTTTCGGGCGAGCGCGGTCAGCTCGGCGCGGAGCGGGCCGGCGCCGACCCAGACGAGTGCCACCGGTCCGGGCGCGGCGCGTCGGATCTCGGCGAAGGCTTCGACGAGGAAGAACGGGTTCTTTCGGTGGATGAGCGGTCCCAGACAGAGGAGAACCTGACGGCCCTCGAGCCCATAGCGCGCGAGGAGCGCCTTGTCCTTCGGCATCGGCGCGTACTTCGGTCCGACGCCACAGTAGACGACGGTCACGTGATCGGTGCGGAGCCCGAGCTCGTCGGCGAGCTGACGGCGGGCGAACTCGCTGTCGGTGATCACCCGGTCGGAGGCGTCGAGCACCCGTTTCTCGATGTACGGATTGAGCGGGCTCGGATCCAGGTGGTGGTGGTGCGTCACGACGGGGACGGGCAGCCGATAGCGGCGGCGCGCGAGGAGCGCGGCAGGACCGATGAAGCGCACGGAATGCGCGCGCAGGAGGTCGAAGGGCTGAGCGTCCCACACGCGCTTGATCGCCCGTGGCCATACGAACGGCGCGACGTACCAACGGAGCCCCTTCGGAGGCCACACCGGGTGCATGGTCCAGCCGGGCACGTCCTGGTCGTGAGGCTTGCCCTGCGCCAGCGGGATGTGGCACTCCACGCCCAACCCCGCCAGGTCCTTGAGGAGCTCGCGCTCGTACACCTCGCCGCCGGACCCCGACTCCGGCGCGATGCCGCAGTGGGGCGAGCAGATCCTCATGCAACGCCCAGCGTCCGCGCCACGCCGGTCAGGGTCTGCACGACGAGCGCACGTTCGTCGGCGGTGAGATCGGGCGAATTCGAGACGTAGAGCCCCCGTGAGAACACGTCGGCGGCGACCGGCGTATCGACCGGATCGTAGCCGAGCGCCCGGTAGGGCGGCTGGTCGTTGATCAGCGAGAAGAACGGGCGCGTTTCGATGGAGGCCGCGTGGAGCGCCTCGTCGGCCGCGTCGCGGAAGGCGGGGCTTCGGAACAGAAGGTGGTACGCGAACGGCGCCGCTCGGTGACCGGGCTGCTCATCCGGCAGGCGGTCGATCAGCCCACGCAGCGGCGCCAGCGCCCGGCCGAGCTCGACGACATTGCGTCGGCGCTGCTCGATGAAGCGCTCGACGCGGTCGAGCTGGACGCGCCCGATGGCCGCGTGGAGATCGCTCATCTTGTAATTTCCACCGAGAAACGGATGGAGAAAGTGCTGGCCGGCCGGCTGGCCGAAGTTACGGATCGCGATCATCCGCTCGGCGAGTCGAGCATCCAGCGTGGTGAGCATGCCGCCCTCCCCCGCGGTGACGATCTTGTTCGCGTACATGCTGAAGGCGGCCACCTTGCCGAGCCCGCCGACCCGCCGCCCCTTGTACTCCGCTCCGGCCGCCTGCGAGGCGTCCTCGATCACCGGCAGCCCGTGGCGCTCGGCCACCTCGAGCAGCGGGTCCATGTCGGCCGGATGACCGAAGAGGTGCACGGGCAGGATGGCTTTCGTCCGCGGCGTGATCCGCTTCTCGACGTCAGCCGGATCGAGATTGTAGGTGGCTCGCTCCACGTCGGCGAAGACGGGACACGCGCCCTGAAACAGGATGGGATTCGCGGACGCGATGCACGACAACGGGGTCGTGATGACCTCATCACCAGAGCCGATCTCGAGCGCGAGCAGCGCGACGTGGAGCGCCGCGATTCCGGTGTTGGTGGCCACGGCGTGCTCGACGCGACAGAAGCGGGCGAAGGCCGCCTCGAGCGCTCGGACTTCGGGCCCTTGAGTGAGCCAGCGCCGTTCGATGACAGCGCGGACAGCCTCGAGCTCGGCGTCGCCGATGTCCGGGCGAGCCACCGGGATGCGCCACGCCATCGTTACGGGTCGAGCGCTTCGGTCAGTGCCTTGGCAACGCGCTCGATATGGCTTCGGTCGAGACCGAGCCCCGAAGGAAGGTTCAGGCCGCGCCCGCCGAGATCTTCCGCGACGGCAAGACGCTCGCGACGCTCGTACGGCGGCAGCAAGTGCACGGGGTGGAAGAAGGGTCGCGTGTCGACGCCGCGATCGTGGAGACGCGCGCGAACCTCGTCGCGCGAGACTCGGGCCTCGGCGAGAAGGACCGAGCACATCCAGAACACGCTCTTCGCCCACGGCGCCTCGGGCTGCATGACAATCCGACCGGCGGCGGCCAGGGGCGCGAGCAGCTCGGCGTACCAGGCGCCCAGCCGCCGTTTCTTCTCGAGGAAGCCCGGCAGCTTCTTCACCTGCGCGACGCCGATCGCCGCCTGGAGATTCGTCATCCGATAGTTGTAGCCGACGATATCGTGCCAGTAGTGGCGCTTGGGGTCCATCCCGTGGTCACGCAGGAGGCGCAGGCGCTCGGCGAGGAGCGGGTCATCGGTCACGCACATGCCCCCCTCGCCCGTTGTCATGATCTTGTTGCCGTAGAACGAGAAGCAGCCGATCGCGCCGAATGCCCCCACCCGCCGGCCGCGATACTCCGCGCCGTGCGCCTCGGCGGCGTCCTCGACGACTGCGATCCCGCGGCGACGCGCGACGTCGAGGATCGGATCCATGTCGCACGGGTGCCCGTACAGGTGCACGGGGATCACCGCCTTCGTCCGCGGCGTGACGAGCGCGTCGAGCGCGGCTGGATCGATGCACCAGGTCGCCCGATCGGCGTCGACGAAGATCGGGGTCGCGCCGCAGTAGCGGACGGCGTTGGCCGTCGCGATGAAGGTCAGGCTCGGGACGAGGACCTCGTCGCCGGGGCCCACCCCCAGCGCGAGGAGCGCCAGGTGGAGGGCGGCGGTGCCGTTGGAAACCGCGACGGCTTCACGGACGTCGCAGAAGGTGGCGAACTCGCGCTCGAATTCGGGGATGAAGGTGGCGAGCGAGCTGACACATCCGGAACGAACCGCCGCCACGACATTCTC
>Ga0066667_10000853_pt1 | contig 10901 bp, 9 predicted proteins | sample GraSoiAngelo_116_FD_133943 | JGI IMG/M metagenome (GOLD analysis project Ga0066667, IMG submission 133943) | Grasslands soil microbial communities from the Angelo Coastal Reserve, California, USA - 14_0903_16_30cm | ecosystem: Environmental > Terrestrial > Soil > Grasslands | place: USA...
GAGCCGTTGTTCAGTTCGCTCGACAAGTTCGACTCCGGGACCGGGTGGCCCAGCTTCACGAAGCCCTTGGAGCCGGAGAACGTGCAGCAGAAGACGGACCGCTCGCTGCTGATGGAGCGCACCGAAGTGCGCTCGGCGCACGCCGATTCTCACCTCGGCCACGTGTTCGACGACGGGCCGGCGCCGACGGGGCTGCGTTACTGCATCAACTCCGCCGCGCTGCGCTTCGTGCCGGTGGAGCGCCTGGACACCGAGGGCTACGGGAAGTATCTGCGCCTGTTTCAGACCGTCGCGAAGCAGGACTGAGCTCAGCGGGCCAGCAGCGCCAGCGCCGAATCCCGCACCGCGCGAAACCCCGCTTCTGACCGCTCATTGTCCGCGTCGTTGGTGGTGTTGAACGCGGCGACCACCCCGCTGCCTGTCGCCGGGTTGATGTAGAAAAACGACCGGAACCCCGCCTGATGCCCCGTGTGGCCGACGAACCGCGTCCCCCCACGCCACAGAATGAAGAAGGACAGCCCCATTGAATCCGGCGGTGTCAGTTCGCCCGCCACCGGCTCCACGGCGAGATACCGCGCCCGCCACATCTCCTCGAGAGAACCGTGACCGAGTACGGCGTTGCCGGGTGAGGCGTTGCCGAGAAAGGCGAGGTAGCGGGCGAGGTCGCCCAGCGGCGCGTTCCAGCCGCCGTTGGGGATCGTGACGCCGGGATCGAAATCGCGACCGTTGGCGACCACGCTCACGCGGCCGGCGCTGTCCTTCGTCACGGTGTAGTTGTTGGACCGCGCCGCCGCGAGATGGTAGGGCGTCACGCCGAAGTAGCTGCGGGTGAGTCCGAGCGGTGTGAGGATGTTCTTCTGGACGTAGGTCTCCCAGGGATCGCCCGTGATCTGCTCGATGATCCGCGCCAGGTAAATGAATCCCGGGTTGCTGTAGCTGTAGCGCGAGCCGGGCGCAAACAGGACTTCCTGGTACGGCATCATGGCGACGAGCTGCTCCCAGCGCGTCGGCTCGAACGGCTCCCACGGCTGTCCGCGAGTCCACGGCCATGTGGGCCCCTGGAAGCCCGCCGCGTGGGACAGCAGCATGCGGATCGTGATGTCGTCGACCGAGCCGAAGGAGTCGTGCACCTGCCGCAGCTCGGGGATCCACTTGGTGACGCGATCGTCGAGCGACAGGCGGCCGCGGTCGCGCAGCTGCAGGATGGCGATCGCCGTGAGCGTTTTGGTGATCGACGCCCAATGGTAGATGGTGGCGGTGTCGACGCGCTGGCCGAGGGCGCGGTCGGCGGCGCCGTACTCGTGATGAGCGGCGACCCGCCCGTTCGTCACGACCAGCACGCTGGCGCCGACGACGCTGTCGCCCGCGGCGTAGGCGTCGAAGGCTCGGGTGAAGGCGGGCCAACCCGCGGGACGCTGGACGGAGACCGCGAGAGCCAGGCACGTGAGGGTGTGGAGCATGGGGACCAAACATACAACGGGCAGGCCCGGTTGGACCTGCCCGCTGCCTTCAGTATCCGTTACTCCGGACGTCAGTCCGTCGAATCCTTCTGGCTCTGCTGAATCTCCCGATTGGCGGTGCGCTGGGCGTCGCCGGCGTCCTTCGCCTTGACCCCGAGCGCCTGCAGCGTCTGGCCGATGCTCTTGCCGCTCTTCAGGCCGTCGAGAATCGCCTGGGTCGTGATGGCGGGATTCTTGTCGCCCAGGTTCTTGGCCAGCACGTTCGCGGCGACGAACTGCCCGCGCGTGAGCTTGGGGTTGGCCGCTAGCGCCGTCTGATACGCGCTCTCGAGCATGTCGGGCGTCGTGCCGAGCTTATTGGCAATGCCCTTGAAGCTCATCGGGCGGGGCGTGTTGGGCGCCGTCGTCGGATGGCTCATGGTCGCCGGCCGGTGGCTGGTCGGCTTGGGGGTCTGGACGCGGCTCGCGTGCTGCGCGGCCAGGGCGGCCGCGGTGAGCAGCGTGGCGGCCAGGGTGGATGCGAGAATCCGTGTGACCTTCATGGGGCTTCCTCCGTCTCTAGGGAGCAGCCGGCGCGGGGCGCCGGCCACTGAGTTCATTACTAAGAACCGACCAGGCGCGGCGAGGTCACAGAGCGTTTCGCTGCGAAACCGAGCCGCAGGGGAGGAGCGATGGTGCGGAGGACGCTGGTGGTCGCGGTGTCGCTGTTTGGGACCGTCCGCAGCGCGGCGCAGACCCCCGTCGGCGCCGGCCTCACGGTGGGTGCGGCGCGGCTCTCCGATAAGCGCAGCGAGCAGGTGCTGACGGGAGTGTTGCAAATCCGGCCGGCGCCGTGGCTGACGGTGTCGGTGATTCCCTCGGTGGTGCGGGTGGCGAACGACACGAGCGGAACGAGCGCGTCGAGCGGCGGGCTCGGCGACCTCCCCCTCGTCGCCGGCGCGGCGGTCACCCTGCCCGCGCGGTGGTCCCCGACCATCGGCGGAGCGCTCATCATGTCGCTCCCCACGGGGGACGCCGCGTGCGGCCTGGGCAGCGGCCAGACGACGTTCGGCATCGACGCCGGGGTGGGCATCGCGCCCACGGCGAACCTGCGGTTCTCGGCGGATGCGAGTCGTAACCTGTCCGGACTCGCGGGCCAATCTTCGCTCACGCCGTCGCAGGCAACGGCCGTGCGGCTCGAGGCGGCGGCGGACGTCGCCCCGCGCTGGACGATCGGCCTCTCCGTCGGTGCGGACGTCGGCAGCGGCGATTCGACTCAGGCGCTCACGCGGATCGCAGGAGCGGGGATCACTCACGCCATCGCTGGCGCCCTCGCCGTCACGGTGGACGCGAGTCACGGCCTCACGACCGCGTCGCCCCGCTGGGTGGTCTCGGTTGGCCTGGGGACGGTGTTCTCAGGGATCTCCCCCGTCGCGCCCACGTCCCCGCTGCGCCGCCTGCAGCGCAGCTTCGGGGCTGCGGCGGGCCGCAGCCGCGGGTCGGGCAAGGTCGGCGCCTGCGGGTAGTCTGGCGCCCACCGGACTCCGGTCTACGGGCTCACGACGTCGATCGTGACGTTCGACGGATACCGCGCGGTGCGATACACGCGGTGCGTCGCCGCGCGGTAATCCGCCGCCGTCGCCCTGAAGATGTTGGGTACGAACGTCTGTGGGTTGCGGTCGTACAGCGGGAACCAGGTGCTCTGCACCTGCACCATGATGCGGTGGCCCTTCCTGAAGGTGTACGCCTGCTGGTGCAGGTCCACGGTGAACGGCGTCACCTGGTTCGCCGGGATCGGCTGCGGGTGCTCCCAGCTGTTGCGGTAGCGGCCGCGCATGACGTCGCCCGTCACCATCAGCTCGTAGCCGCCCATCCCTGGCCGGTCGGGGATGGTGTCCGGGTAGACGTCGATGAGCTTCACCACCCAGTCGGCGTCCGAGCCCGTCGTCGCCGCGAAGAGATGCGCGACCACGTTCCCCGCGACCGTCACGTCGGCGGTGAGCGGCGCCGTCTGCCACGTGAGCACGTCCGGCCGGCCGTCCACGAAGCGCTGATCCTCCGTCTCCCAGCGCCGCCAGCGGGACGGCGGAGAATACGTCCGCTCGACGGGGCGGGGTCGATACGGCACTGGATGCGCCGGATCCGACACATACTGGTCGGCGCCGGTAGCCGCTGTGGGTGGATCGAACGACAGGCCGCCGTTCTCGCGGAAAAAGAGGTGCTTCGTCTGGGCCGCCGCTGGCGGCCAGCGATCGAAGCTGCGCCACTCGTTCGTCCCGGCGTCGAACACCGTCGCCTCCGGGAATTTCCCGTCGCCCTCGCCCTTGAGCCAATACGCGAACCAGCGCGTCTGCAGCGCGCGGAAGTCCACGCCCGTGGGACGCCCGAATCGGATGTTGCCGAGGGCCGTGGCGGAATCCGCGAACCACTGCCCGTGGTACCAGGGACCCATCACCAGGAAGTTCACGCCCGCGGTGTCGGTCCTCTCGAGCGCCGCGTAGCTCGCGAGCGGCCCGTACTCGTCCTCCTGGTCCCACCAGCCGCCCACGGTGAGCGTCGGGACGGTCGTGTGGGTGAAGTAGCGGGGAAGGGAGCGCGCCCGCCACACGCTGTCGTAGGCGGGGTGCTCGGCGAAGTGGCGCCACGTGGGCCACTGCTCCGCGCCGACCGCCGCCGCCAACGCCCCCAGCGTCGGGAACGAGCGGTACCATTCGTACGTGTCGAAGCGCGCCGGCGATGGCGTCACGGACAGGTCGGGCGACGCCTCCATCATCCATGAGTACTCGAGCCCGTAGCTCTGCCGGAACGCGCCCTGGTGGAAGAAATCGTCGCCCATCCAGGCGTCGCCCATCGGCGCCTGGGGGCTGATCGCCTTGAGCGCCGGGTGGGCGCCGATCCCCGCCACCGCGGTGAGCCAGCCGGGATACGAGATGCCGAACACGCCGACCCGGCCGTTGTTGCCCGGCACGTTCTTCACGAGCCAGTCGATCGTGTCGTAGGTGTCGGTGCTCTCGTCGGTGCCCTGGGGGCCGGAGTGCGGGGGACGGTTCATGGCGAACGTGCCCTCGGACGTGAAGCGGCCGCGGATGTCCTGCGCGACGATGATCAGGCCGCTGAGGCCGAGGTAGCCGGCGTTGCGCGCCGCGCCGGCCGCGGCGCCGTCCGCGCCGTACGGCGTGCGGTCCATGAGGATGCCGAGGGACCCGGTCGTGCCCCGCGGCGCCACGATCACCGTGTGGAGCTTCACGCCGTCGCGCATCGGGATCATGGCTTCGGTGCGCGTGTACGCCGAGTCCTGCATGGGCTGCTGGGCGAGGGCGACGGTCAGCAGGACCAGTGAGGGTAGCATCATCGACTCCCGGAGAGCGCGGGGAGTCAGATTATACCGGTGGGACGGTGCGACAGTAAGCGCCCGATCGCCGCGCCTTCCCGTGCCCTGAAGGGCCGGCTCGGCGCTAGCATGCGTCCTTAAGGACGCCACAAAGTGCCGAGCCGGGGCTTCAGCCCACGGACTATGGCGCGCGGGCCCCGACCGCGCGAGCATTCACGGAGACCCGAGTGTGACGAGGAGACCGCGATGATCGCTCGATTGTGGCACGGGGTGACGACGCGGCAGAACGCGGGCGCCTATGAAACCTTGCTCCGCAACAAGGTCCTTCCCGGGATCCACCGGGTGTCGGGATACGGTGGCGCGTATCTCCTGAAGCGCACCGTCCCCGAAGGGGTCGAGTTCGTCACCGTTACGTTCTTCGAATCGCTCAACGCCGTGCGCGCGTTCGCGGGCTCCGACTACGAGCAGGCGGTGGTGCCGCCCGACGCACGGGCGCTGCTCCTGCGCTTCGACGAGCGCTCGGTTCACTACGAGATGGTGCTGGGGCCGGAATAACGTTGCCGGTTGCCGGACGGCCGGTTGCCGGCAACCGGCTCGGCGGCGGGGGAGGTTAGGGCGAACGCAGGGCGGCGGCGGGAGCCGGGCGGGTACGAAGGGCGCGCAGCGCCGTGTGCAGTCGCTGGGCCACGGGGCCGGGCTGCCCGCCACCGACCGGGCGCCCGTCCACGCGCACCACCGGCATCACGTCCGCCGAGGTGCTCGTCACGAACACCTCCTCGGCATTCGCCAGGTCTTTCGGCGTCACCGCGGTCTCGACCACCGCCACGCCGAGTTGCTCCGCCTCCTCGAGCAAGATCTCGCGGGTGATGCCGGGGAGGATGTGGTGGTCCGCCGGATGGGTGCGCAGGGTGCCGCCCAACACGGCAAACAGGTTGGCGCTCGCCCCTTCGGTGATCCGCCCGTCGCGCACGAACACGGCCTCGAACGCGTCGGCACGCACGGCCCGCTGTTTGGCGAGCACGTTGGGGAGCAGCTGGATCGACTTGATGTCGCAGCGGCCCCAGCGCTCGTCCGGCGTGGTCACCACGCTCGCGCCGCGCGCGCGTACGTCGTCGGGCGGAGTGAACGCGTTCGCCGCCAGATACACCGTGGGCGGAGTGCCGGCCGGGGGGAACTGGTGCGCGCGCGGTCCCGCGGCGCCCCGCGTGATCTGGAGGTAGACGAGGGCGTCGCCGCGTGTCAGGGCGTTGTCATCGAGCACCCGGCGCGCCGCCGCCAGCAGCGCGGCGTCGGTGAGCGCCGCGGGTCTGGCGAGCTCGAGCACGGCGAGCCCGCGTGCGAGTCGCCTCAAGTGCCGGTCGGCGGCGAACAACTCGCCCTCGGTTGCCCGAAACACTTCGTAGACGCCGTCGCCGAAGAGAAAGCCGCGGTCGTCCACCGACACCGTGGCCTGCGCCTTGTCGATGAACGTGCCGTTGAAAAAGACGATCATACGGCAGGTGTCAGGGGTCGGGTGTCAGGTGTCAGGGGACTAGGCAACCGTCCACGTCTGTCCGCTGCGGAGCAGGCCATCGAGGCTGGCCGGGTCGGTGCCGAGGCCTGCCGCGCGGGCCTGTGCGTGCACCTCGGCCTCGAAGGCGGGTGCAGGGTCGCAGTACAGGACGCCGAGGGCGACGGGGAACGCCGGCGGCTCGAGCCCGGTGAGCAGCTGGGCGAGGGCGCGGTTGCGCTCGTCGTGGACCAGGATGTCGGGCGCCGTGGCCGGGACCACCTCCAGCTCCAGCTTGCCCGGCACGAGCCGCAGCCCCTTGTCGCGGCTCTTCCCGAACAGCAGCGGCTTGCCGTGCTCCACGGGCAGCTGGGCCTCGGGGGCGATCTCCTTGGCGGTGAAGTTGTCGAAGACGCCGTCGTTGAACACGACGCAGTTCTGGAACACTTCGACGAACGACGCGCCGCGGTGCGCGTGCGCCCGCTCGAGCACGCCGACCAGGTGCGCCATCGACGTGTCCACCGAACGCGCCACGAACCGCGCGCCGGCGCCGAGCGCGACCTGGCAGGCGGACACCGGGTTTTCGACCGAGCCGAGCGGCGTCGACGGCGAGCGGGTGCCGCGGCGCGATGTCGGCGAGTACTGCCCCTTGGTGAGGCCGTAAATCTCGTTGTTGAAGAGCACGAGCTGCAGGTCCACATTGCGGCGCAGCACGTGCAGCAGGTGGTTGCCGCCGATCGACAGGGCATCGCCGTCGCCCGTCACCACCCAGACGTCGAGCTCGGGGTTGGCGAGCTTGATGCCGGTCGCGATCGTGGGCGCGCGGCCGTGAATCGTGTGGAAGCCGTACGTCGAGATGTAGTAGGGGAACCGTGCGGCGCAGCCGATCCCGGAGACGAACACCGTACGCTCGCGCGGCGCCCCGATGTCGGCGAGGGCCTTCTGCACGGCCTTGAGGATCGCGTAGTCGCCGCACCCCGGACACCAGCGCACCTCCTGGTCGGAGGCGTAATCCTTGGGCTGCAGCTCGCGGTCGGTGACGGTGACGACGGTCATTTCGCGTGCTCCCGGATCGCGGCGCCGAGCTCGGCGACGTGGAACGGCTTCCCCGCGATCTTGTTGAACCCTTTGGCGTCCACGAGGTACGCGGCGCGCAGCAGCTGTACCAGCTGGCCGTTGTTGAGCTCGGGCACCAGCACGCGCTCGAAGCGGCGCAACAGCTCCCCCAGGTTGCTGGGGAACGGGCTCAAGTACCGGACGTGGATGTGCGAGACCGCGAGCCCATCGCCCCGCGCGCGGCGCACCGCTTCGTGAATCGCGCCGAACGTCGAGCCCCAGCCCACCACCGCCACCGCGCCGCGCTCCTCGCCCAGCGCCACGTCCTGCGGCGGGATGTCGCGCGCGATGCCCGCGATCTTCGCCGCCCGGGTCTGCGTCATGCGGTGGTGGTTCCCCGGGTCGTAGGAAATGTGCCCGGTGTCGAAATCCTTCTCGATGCCGCCGATGCGGTGCTCCAGCCCGGGCGTGCCGGGGAGCGCCCACGGCCGGGCCAGCGTTTCGGCGTCGCGCAGGAACGGGTGGAAGTCCGTGGGGTCGGTGCGGAAGCGCACGGGGAATCTGGTCAGGTCCCGCTCTTCGGGGATCCGCCACGGCTCGGCGGCGTGCGCCAGGTACGTGTCGCTCAACACGATGACCGGTGTCATGTACTTCGTGGCCAGGCGGACGGCCTCCACGCCCATCGGAAAGCAGTCGCCGGCCGTGCGCGGGGCGATCACCGCCAGCGGCGAGTCGGCGTTGCGCCCCAGCACCGCCTGGAACAGGTCCGACTGCTCGGTCTTGGTCGGCATGCCCGTGGAAGGGCCGGCGCGCTGGCTGTCGACGAGGACGATCGGCAGCTCGGTGGCGATGGCGAGGCCGAGCATCTCGGTCTTGAGGGCAATGCCGGGGCCTGAGCTCGACGTCACGCCGAGCGCGCCCGCGTAGGCCGCGCCGATCGCCGCGCCGATCGCCGCGATTTCGTCCTCGGCCTGGAAGGTGAGCACGCCGAACGCCTTGAGATTCGCGAGCGTGTGGAGCAGGGCCGACGCCGGCGTGATCGGATAGCCGGAGAAGATCATCCGGGAGAGCCCCGCGGCGCGCATCCCGGCGATCAAGCCCCAGGCCAACGCCTCCGTGCCGCTCACGGTGCGGTAGACGCCCGGCGAGAAGCGCGCGGGAGCGACGGTGTAGCCGACCACGTGCTCGGCCATCTCCGCCGTTTCCCCGAAGGCGTGCCCCGCGTTGAGCGCCGCGACGTTCGCGGCGGCCACGTCGGGCCGCTTGACGAACTTCTTCTGCAGCCAGCCCAGCGTGGCTTCGCGCTCGCGGCCGTACATCCACAGCATCAGCCCCAGCGCCCACATGTTGCGACAGCGGTGGGCCTCTTTGGTGCCGAGGCCGAACTCCTTGACGGCGTCGGTCGTGAGCTTGGTGATGTCGAACGGAAGGAGACGGTACTTCGCCAGCGAGCCGTCCTGTAACGGATTGGTCGGGAATCCCGCTTTGGCGAGGTTGCGCTCGGTGAACGCGCCCGTGTCCACGACGATGGTGCCGCTGGGCTTCAAGTCCCTGAGCTCCACCTTGAGCGCCGCGGGGTTCATCGCTACCAGCACGTCCACCGCGTCCCCCGCGGTCAGGACGTCCGCCGTGCCGAAACGGATCTGGAACGCCGAGACGCCGAAGGTGGTGCCGGCGGGCGCGCGGATCTCGGCGGGGAAATCCGGGAAGGTCGCGAGATCGTTCCCGGCGAGGGCGGTCTCCACCGTGAATTGGGAACCCGTCACCTGCATCCCGTCCCCTGAGTCGCCGGCAAACCGGATCACGACCGATTCGACGGCCTCGCGGGGGTGGCTGGGACGGGGCGGGGTGGAGGTGGCCATGATCCGTAAACTAACTCAACCGCAGGTGTGAGGTGCCAGGTGTCAGGTGCCAGCAGGCACATCCTCACACCTCGCACCTGGCACCTGACACCTGCCCTCGCGTGGGGTATTAAGATACGGCCCCCGCGCCCCCCATGACCGCTCCCCGCTGCGCCCTTCTCGTCGCGCTCGTCACCGCCGCCGCTTGCGCGCCACGGGCGACGCCGGGACGCGCCGCTCCGGTGCCCCCACCGCTGTCGATTGCACCGCCCAGCGCCTGCGATGTGCCGGGCGATGCGGGCGCCGCTCCCGACACGCTCAGCGTAGCCGTTCCCGGCGCCGTGGATCCAGCGCACGCGCCGGTCCCCGTCACCGGCGGCGAGCGCGTGCTGTTCCGCCAGCTGTACGAAACGCTGCTGCGCCTCGATTGCGAGGGACGTCTCCACCCCGCGCTCGCCGCCGCCTGGAGCACGCCCAACGGCGGCCGGACGTGGACGCTCACCATCGCCGACAGCGCGCGGTTCTGGGACGGCGTGCCGGTCGGCGCGCGCGACGTGATCGCGGCGTGGGGTACGGCCATCTCCGCTGTCGCCGAGTCCACCGCGGCGATCGGTGAACACATGTTGATGTTGCGCTTGCGACGGCCCGCGCCGGAAGGGCCGCTCGCGCTCGCCGATCCCGCGCTGGCCGTTGCCAAGCGGGTGCCCGGCATCGCGTGGCCGATCGGCACGGGAGCGTATTGGGTGAGCGGTGCGACCGCCGACCTCACCGCTGCGCCGGTCGGCGGCGCGCGCCGGCCGGTGCTGCGGTGGCGGCCTGCCGGTGGAGATCAGCGGGACCTCCTCGACGCCGGCGTCGATCTCCTCGTGACTGACGACCCCGGCGCGGTGGCGTACGCCGCGACGCGCGCCGATTTCAGCTCGGTGCCGCTCCCCTGGGACCGGACCTACGTGCTGCTCGCCCCGGTACCGGTGCGGGCCCCGGCCCCGATCCTGGAGGACCTGGCCCGGCATGTGGTGCGCGTCGAGGCGCGGCCCGCGTCGCCGCCGTTCTGGTGGCAGGACTCGACCTGCGGGGCCGGCCCGCCGCCGGGAACCGCCTCGATCGTCCGATCGGGATCGGCGATCGTCTTCGTCCAGGGCGACGCCGTCGCCCGCGACGTCGCCGACCGCCTCGTGGCGCTGTCCCTCGACGCGCAGCCCCGCCGCGCGGTGGGCGTCCTCCCGGAGGCCCTGGGCGGCCGCCTCGCGGCCCGAGGCGACGATTGGTTCGTCGTCTCTGTGCCTCGTACGGCGCTCGACGCTTGCGCGGCGTGGTCGCCCGGCCTCTGGGGGGGCGGGATCACCCCGCTGCTGGACGTGCGGCGCCGGATGTTGGTGCGCCGTGGCGGCGCGCGGCTGAGCATCGACTGGGACGCCGTCCCGCGCATCCGGTGAGCCGCTCATGACGTTCCGCACCCGCGTCCTACTCGCGTTCGCCCCGGTGGTGCTCGTGCCGTTGCTGGTGTTCGGGATCGGCGTGCGCCGCGCCGTGCGCGACCGGCTCGCGGCGCAGTACCGCCGGCGGGTGGACGCCTTGGTGGCGGTGATCGAGGAGGACCTCACCCAGCGCAGCCGCTCCATCGGCGACCGCCTCGGCTCGCTTACGGGGGCGGCGCTCGAGGACAACCACCTCCGCGCGGCCGCGGTGCAGGCGGTCGATCGCCAGTACCTGCTCGACTACGCCGGGGCGGCGATGCGGCTCGC
>Ga0066667_10000858_pt1 | contig 10882 bp, 6 predicted proteins | sample GraSoiAngelo_116_FD_133943 | JGI IMG/M metagenome (GOLD analysis project Ga0066667, IMG submission 133943) | Grasslands soil microbial communities from the Angelo Coastal Reserve, California, USA - 14_0903_16_30cm | ecosystem: Environmental > Terrestrial > Soil > Grasslands | place: USA...
CCCGGTCCAAGATCCGCACTTCAGGAATGCTCGACACCTCGGCCAGCTGCGCCTCCGCGTAGCGCTGCTGGATGTTGGTGAACAGCTCCGCCGCGATCGTGACGTCGCGATCCAGCCGGGCGTCGTCGATCGCCAGGGGCGGTATCCGCCGCAACCCGCCGGCGGCGGAATCGACTCGCCGCGCCAGGGCCGCTTCGCGGACCGCCAGCTGCGCGATCAGCGCCCGGGTCATCGTGGGGATGGTTTGGCGCTGCAGCGTCGAGATGTCCGCCATGGCGCGCTTGACCAGGGGGAGGCCCGTCGTGTACCGGTACCGGAGGGCCCGCAGCGTGGCTTGCTTCTCGGACAACTCCCGGAGCGCCTGGGTGAGCGCCGACGACCGCTGCACCGATGCGATCGTCTCCAGTGCGTCGGTCGACAGCCCCGAATCCGCCGCCGCGGCGAGCAATCCCTCGAGCGCGGTGCGATCCAAGCGTAGCTCCTCGCGGCTCACCTTCAGGTCGAAGAAGGTCTCCGCCGCGGGATCCCGCCCCTGCGGGGCGGGCACGCGCAGCGGGGCCGCGGCGCCCGACAACAGGGTCGCCGAACGGACGCGGAAGTCCCGCAGCGTCTGCTCGGCCTGCGTCAGCTTGAGCTGCGCGTTGCGCACCTGCTCGCCCAGGATCTTCACGAGCTCCGAGAGCTTCTCGCGCCGCAGCTCCGCCGCCACCACCACGAAGCGCTCCGCCATGGCATTGACGATGGCGGTGATGGCGTCCGGGTTCGAGCCGCGCAGCTCGACGCTCATGAAGTTCCCGACCTTCCCTTCCAACATGTCCGTCTGCACGCGCAGCTGGTCCGCGAGCGCCTGCGCGGCGGCGGCCGGCGTCGTGATGGTAAAGTCGATCGTGCGCCCCGGCGTCAGCGCACCGCTGGGTGGCAGCCAGGCAAATCCAAGCGCCGGCCCGATGGAATCGCCCACGGCCCCCTGCTGCACCAGCGCTGCTCCCCGCGCCTTGCTCGTCAGCAGGAACCGCCCTCCCCCCGACGCTACCGCGACCCGATACGTCCCCGGCTCCACGCGGTCCTTGATGGCGAACGACGCCAGCGCTGCGCTGTCGCCCGGTGTGTCGAGACCGAGATAGAGACGCCGCTGGCGCACTACGGGCTCCAGTACCGCGTACGATTTGAGCAAGTCCACCCATCCCGACGAGCCCACCAGCTGCGCGGTCTGAATCGGGCCCTGATCACGGGTGTGGATGTCCGGCACGTCGACCCACAGAGTGGCATGAGTCGCGTACGTCGGCTTGAGCAGCAGCCGGCTGACGCCAACGCCTCCGGCAGTGCCCAGCAGCACGACGAGGATCACGACCCACTTGAACCGCACGACGGCCGCGAAGAGGCGCCGCGGGTTGATCACCCACGGATCGGGCTCGCCGTGCGAGTGCCCCAAGGCGGGGTCCGCTGCGCTCGGCACCGGGAGCCAGGGGTGCTGGGGAAGCTGGGGCAACCGGGAGGACTGGGAATCGGGCGTGGACATTACCGCGATGGATCTCCTGAGGTCGTCGTGAGCGGGGCTTGGCTGCCGAGCGTGCTGACACCGCAAAGTCGGTACCGTGAGCGGGGGCCGTGAGCCGCTCACAACCGTGCGGGCGGCGAGGAGATACGGCGGGACGGGCACGGGACCGGAACCGGCCGCGCCTGTCTTGTATCATAACGGCCACACTTTGATGCGCATTGCACGACCGTCGCACGGGACGGTCGCCGCTCGCCAACGGTCTAAGCGAGCGTCAACTAGGGCGGTTGCAAGCGTTTCCGATGGTGGAAGGGTTCTTGCCATGCTCCTGGGTAGATCCCCGGGGCCCTTCTCCGACGTCTCTCGGCGTCCGGCGCCCTGGGGCAGGACGCAAGGAGACTAGGGTCATGCCCCCGGCGGGTCGTCGCACGGTCGAGTCCTCTCCCCCAGAAGATGTCGCTCGACTGATCCCGGTCTCGCCGGCCGTCAAGGCGGGCGTGCGGGTGCTGGTGGTGGACGACGAGCGGACGCTGCGGGAGAGCTGCGCCAGCGTGCTCGGCGCCGAGGGCTATGCCGTCACCACGTGCAGCCGGGGCGACGAGGCGTTGCAGACGGTGCAGCGGCGCAGCTTCGATATCGCCCTGGTGGACCTGTACATGTCCAAGGTCCTGGGGATGGACCTGCTCAAAACGATCGTGGCGACCCACCCCGATACGATCGTCATCATGATCACTGGAAATCCGACCGTCGAGTCCAGCTTCGAAGCGCTTCAAGCGGGGGCCTGGGACTACCTGCCGAAGCCGTTCACGGGGACCCAGCTGCAAGTGCTCGTCGGGCGCGCCGCCCACACCGTGGCGATCGCGCGCGAGACGCGCGCACAGCAGGATAGCGTCGCCGCCGCGCACCGCAGCACTGACAAGGTCACGGTGCTCGGCGCGGCGCCCCCATTCCGCGCCGTCATCGAGCTGGCCCGCAAAGTCGCCACGACCGACGCCTCGGTGTTCATCACGGGCGAGAGCGGCTCCGGCAAGGAGCTGATCGCGCAGTTCATCCACCACCACAGCCGCCGCGCCGCCCGTCCGGCGGTCGCGCTGAACTGCGCCGCCCTCCCCGAGCCCCTGCTCGAGTCGGAGATGTTCGGCCACTGCAAGGGCGCCTTCACGGGCGCGGTACGCGACAAACCCGGCCTGCTCGAAGAGGCGAACGGCGGCACCCTGTTCCTGGACGAGCTGATCGAGATGTCCAAGCCGATCCAGGCCAAGCTGCTAAGGGTGATCCAGGACGGCGTGGTGCGGCGGGTGGGCAGCGAGCGGACCGACGCGGTGGTGAACGTCCGGTTCATCGCCGCGACCAACCAGCACCCCGAGAAAGCGGTCCAGGACGGGATCCTGCGGGAGGACCTCTATTACCGCCTGCGCGTGGTGCCCATCCATGTCCCTGCCCTGCGCGACCGGGCGGACGACATTCCCCTGCTGGCGAATCATTTCCTGGCGTACTACTGGCGTCGCCATCGCGAAGGCAGCGCGCCGCTCCCCCGGTTCTCGAAGGCGGCCGTCTGGGCGCTGCGCGCCCACGGCTGGCCGGGCAACGTGCGGGAGCTGCAGAACGTCATCGAGCATGCCGTCGTGCTGCTCGAACCCGGAGCGGAGGTGCGCCCGGAAGACATCCCGTTCATCACCGACCTGCCCAGCGAGGGCAAGCTCACCCAAGCGGCGGTGGAGCACGCGAACCGCGACGAGACCTATTACGCGGCGCGGGAGAAGCTGCTGGCCACGTTCGACCGCCAGTATCTGACGCGGGTCGTCCTACGCGCCGGCGGCAATCTGTCCAAGGCGGCGCGGATCGCCCATGTCGACCGGACGACCTTCTACCGCCTGATGGAGCGACACGGCCTGCAGCGAAACCTGCTGGCGGGCACCGCCGAGTAACCTCCTCGAAGAGTCGCCGAAGAGTCACCCGTCTGTCACCGATTTGTCGCAATCGTCCGTCGCATTTGTAGCACGCCCGTATCAACGCGAGCCCCGGCTGAGGGTTAGGGAACTCGCTAAATCGTTTCCGATCCGACGGATGCGCGACGATCCGCCGTGTGCACGCAATGTGCCAAGCACAAATGCGTGTGGCCCCAGGCCACCTAGCTCTTGGAGACGAGGACGATCTGACGTCATGACGCGCCCTTCCAACCCCGGACTGCGTTCGACCTCCGTACCTGAGTCCGTCTCGGGCCAGTTCGAGCAACCGCAGCTCGGCGGCCCGAGCGCTCGGCCGATCCGCCCGGGCCAGCCAAGCGGTCCGGTCGGCCTCGAGACCCGCGATCCCGCTGGGCGGGTGCAGCTCCAGCTCCAGCTGCAGCGTCGCGCTCCGAAGAATCGGCGCATCCACTTCCAGCGCGCCGTCGCGCGGTTCGCCACTCTCGCGATCGCCGATCTCGTCACCTTCGGGGTGGTGCGCGAGCTGGCATATCTGCTGAGGGACCATCAGTGGGTCGGGACCGTCCTCGCGGGCACGATGCTGCAGGCGATTCTCGCCAGTGCCTCGTACCTGGACGGATCGCAGTATGCCCTGACGCTGGTTGTCGGTCTCTGGGTCACCGGTAACTACGGGTGGGGGGATCAGCGGCGCGATCCGTTCCGGCTCTTGGCCGCCGTCACCGTCGCGACCGCGATCGTGTTCTGGACGCCCGTCTGGCAGCGAGGCCTCGCGGCATTGACACTCGGGCACGCGCTGGTGGCCGGCGTCATCTGGCTCGCCCTCGTGGCAGAGCGGTTCTCCTTGAACCTGACGCTCGAGCGGTTCAAGCAGTGGCGTTCGCCGGCGGCCCGCACGCTGGTGGTCGGCTGCGACGAGGATTACGACGCACTCCGCCGGGGTGCCGCCCTGGCCGAGAGCCGCGAGGTCGCGGTCATCGGATTCGTCGACGTGGCGCGGCCGCCAGCGGCGCAAGCCATCGGGCACGTCGAAGAACTCGCGCGCCTGCTCGAGGAGCACCACATCGACACGGTGCTGGTGTGCGGGTACGTCACGGACCAGGCGTTCCGGGAAATCGCCAACACGGCGACGGCCACGGGCTGCCGGCTGCTCTCCGTACCGCGCAGCTTCGATCTGGGCGGCTTGCAGCCGAGGATGCTGTCGTGGCATGGCCAGGCCCTGGTCGAGCTGACGGCGCCGACCCTGAAGGTGGGGCACATCATCCTCAAACGCTGCCTCGACCTGATCGGATCCGGCCTGGGGCTCGTCGTCGTCGCTCCGCTGTGCGCGCTCATCGGAACGGCCATCAAGCTGGAATCGCGCGGGCCCGTGATCTTCGGCCACCGCCGGCTGGGCCAGAACGGCCGCAGCTTCAAGGTCTACAAGTTCCGCTCGATGCATGCGGACGCCGAGCAGCGGCTCCGCTCGGATCCGGCGTTGTACGCCCGCTACGTGGCGAACAACTACAAGCTGCCGGAGGACGAAGATCCGCGATTGACGCGCATGGGGCGGGTGCTGCGCAAGACGAGCCTGGACGAGCTGCCGCAGCTGCTCAACGTCTGGAAGGGGGAGATGTCGCTCGTCGGTCCGCGGCCGATCGTTCCGGAAGAGCTGGGGGAATACGGCCGCGGTGGGGCATCCTTCCTGTCGCTCAAACCCGGCATCACGGGCGCCTGGCAAGTCAGCGGGCGCAGCCGGGTAGGCTACCCGGACCGCGCCGACATCGAACTGGACTACGTGCGGAACTGGTCCCTCGGGCGCGATCTGCAGATCATTGCGAGAACGCTGCCCGCCGTCGTCGCGGCTCGGGGGGCGCATTAGCTGCACGCTGCGGGCCCGTCCGTTCGTTTCCGTCATCGTTCCGTGCAGGAACGAGGAGCGGTACGTGCGCCGCTGCTTGGACTCGATCGTTGCGACCGACTATCCGCGCGACCGACTCGAGGTGCTGATCGTGGACGGCCGCAGCGACGATCGCACCCGCGAAATCGTCCACGAGTACACCAGCCAGCATCCCTGGATGCGCACGCTCGACAACCCCAAGCAGATCACCCCCGCCGCCCTCAACATCGGGATCCGGGCCGCCACCGGCGAGCTGATCATGCGGATGGACGCACACGCGTTCTACCCGCAGAGCTATATCTCGCAGCTCGTGACCGCGCTGCAGCACAGCGGAGCCGACGCAGTCGGCGGGCGGCTGGTAACGCTGCCGGCGGATGACTCTGCCATCGCGCGGGCAATCGCGATCGCCATGTCGCACCCGTTCGGCGTCGGCAACTCCTACTTCCGCATCGGCGTCAAGACGCAGCGCTGGGTCGATCACGTCCCGTTCTTCTGCTGTCGGAAAGAGGCGTTTGCACGAGCGGGGCTGTTCGATGAGGAGCTGGTGCGCCACCAGGACGGCGACTTCAGCGCGCGGCTGATCAAGCAGGGCGGCCGTATCTTGCTCCTGCCCGACGTCGTGGCCTACTACTATGCCAGGGGATCGTTGCGACAGGTCGCCCGTATGTTCCACCAGTACGGCTACTTCAAGCCCCTCGTGGCACGCAAGCTGGGGCGGATCATGACCGCGCGACAGCTGGCGCCTCCGGCCTTCCTGCTGAGTCTGACGGCGGCGGGACTGTTGAGCGCGTGGGTGCCCGGCGCGGGCCTCCTATTCGTGCGAATCGTGGGCGCGTACGCCGCTGCCGTGTTGGGCTGCTCGGCTGCGCTGGCCCGCCGGCACGGGGGCGAGTGCGGGCTAGCGGTTGCGGTCCTCTTCCCACTCCTCCACCTGAGCTACGGACTCGGGTTTCTGAGACGAGTGTTCGAGCTGTTCACGGGCACGGCGCGCCCACCGGGAGGCACCGCGGCCCTGCCCCTCTCACGATGACCGCGCAGCGGGTGCGGCCCGAAGTCGCCGCCTTTGGCTATCATGAAGTGACCGACGACCCGCGGACGTCGGGCCTGCAGCGACTCGGGGCGATGCCATACAAGCTCACGGCCCAGGGGTTTGCACGCCATTTGGCCGAGCTGGCGATGAGCCCAGTGCTCCCCGAGCTCGTCACCGCCATCGACCTCACCCAGCCCGGTCGCCACATCCTGTTGACCTTCGACGACGGCGGCAAGAGCGCCGTATCCGTGAGCGAGGCGTTGTCGCGGCGCGGGTGGAAGGCGCACTTCTTCATCATCACGAGCCGCATCGGAACGCGCACGTTTTTGGACGTGAGCGAGATCCGCTACATCAGAAGTCAGGGGCACCTCGTCGGCAGCCATTCGGACACGCATCCCAACATTTTCAAGGAGCAACCCTTCGAGGACATGGTGCGGGAATGGCGCATCAGCTGCGACCGTCTGGCTCAGCTCCTCGGCGAGGCTTGCCCGACGGCAGCCGTGCCCGGCGGGGACATCTCCCGCATGGTCCTGGCGTCTGCGGATGCCGCCGGGCTGAGCCATCTCTTCACCTGCGAGCCCCGGCTTACGCCGGACCGGGTAGGTCGCTGTTGGATCCTGGGTCGGTTCCTCCCGAAAGTGAGCACGCCCCTGGCGCAGATCCAGGATCTCGTCCAGTTTCGCGGCTGGGGCCGGGCATTGCTCGTTCGACGACTCAAGGTGCTGGGCCGGATCGTGGCGCCGTTGCCCTACCGGCTGCTGGTCCGCCACCGCACCCACGAGTTTTCCACCCGCCCCTAGTTCCGCGTCGACTACGGCCCCGTGCGGGCCTTGATCTCGACGCCCAGCGCACCGGCGTTGAGATTCGCCCACGTCGCGACGATGGTCGCGACGTTCGTGCCCCACTCGGCCTCGAGATCCCCCGGCGTGCTCTCCCCTGACGGCTGCTCGCTGATCTCCGTGAACTCCGCCCCCGGCGTCACAGCGACCGCGTTCTTGACCACCCCGAACGCCCCGTACGCCACGTCGTTGGCATTGCCGAAGGCGGCGAGCGCGACCGTCAGACCGTTCACCGCGTTACCGCTCGCCGAGCCGGTCTGCACGACCGCCCCCGCCCCGTTCGCTCCGCTCGGATCCACGCCGTCCCACTGCGACACGATCCACTGGGCGTGGGATAGGGTCATGGTCGACGTGATGGTGAGCTGCCCGCTCCCCGGCGCGGCGCTCAGCGCGCGGAAGAGCGTCAGGCGCCTGAGCGGCAAGGAACCGTCGAAGGTGACGGTCGCGACCACGTCCCAGCTCGACATCCCGCCGCCTGACAGCGTCGGGATCGGGGGCGTCCCCAATGAGCTTTGCTCCAGCACGGCGACGGTAACGAGGGCGTTGGCGGTCGGGGCGAACGCGGCCGTCGGATAGATCCTCTGGTTGACCACGTTGGTGCCGGCGGTGAGCAGCGTGTGGCTGATCGTCGAGACCGAGCTGGACGTGATGTCGAAGGGGGTCGACGTGGCATTCGTGAGCCCGGGCGTCGACGCCTCGAGCCTATAGCCGATTCCTTGGTTGTCGATACTCAGGTCGCTGAAGGTTGCCGTGCCCGCCACGGCCGTGACCGTCGTGGTGCCCGAGAGGGTGCCACCGCCGGGGTTGGTGCCGATCGCCAGCGTGATGTCGGCGGTGCTCGCGACCCGGTTGCCGAACTGGTCGGCGACGTCCACCTCCACGGCGGGCGAGATGATCGCCCCGGGCGGCGCATTCGTGGGCTGGACGTCGAACGCCAGCCGGGTGGCCGGGCCCGGCTCCACGGTCACCGTCGCGTTCTGGGTGATCGTCACGCCGTTGATGACCGCCTGGACGATCTTTTGTTGCGCCACGTTCGAGCTGAGCGTGCCGGTCGCCACGCCGTCCGCGCCGGTCGGCGCGGCGGGCTGGGTCAAGGTGTTGAGGGACCCGGAGGCCGAAAGCACGACGGTCGCGCCGCTGACGGGGTTCCCGCTCCCGTCCCTGGCAGTGACCGTGATCGTCGCGACGTTGGACCCACCGCCCGCCGCGATCGTCGTGGGCGCGGCGCTCACCGTGGACCGCGACGCCGAGACGCCGCTGGGTGGCGGGGGCGGCGGGCCGCCCGGCGCGCCGTGGCAGCCGGTGCTGCCCGAGTCGGTGTAGGTCTTGCCCGCGATGGGGATGAATTTCCAGGCGTAGCCGTCCTCGTACAGGTACAGCTTCAGGACCCCGAACGTGGTGCCGTCGCGCGCTTCACTGGCGGGAAATTTGTTGCTCACGTCGCCGCCGCTCTTGCCGCCCGTGCCGGCGATGATCTCGCGCACGCCGAACGCATCGTCCCGGCTGCCGTTCGGCTTGATCGGGGCGAGGCGCTCGTAGAAATGCCGGTGCCCGGCGAGCATCAGGTCGGCCCCGCCCGCGTACAGCACATCCACCAGGGGGCGCACCGAGCTGTAGGTCACGCCTCCGGAGCCGCTGCCCCCCGTCGAGGAGTAGAGGGGGTGGTGCCAGTAGGCGAGTGTGCACAGGTTGGAGTGCGCCGCGAGGTCGGCCTTCAGCCACTCGATCTGCTTCGACGTGGTCGTCATGGAGATGTTGCTGTTGAGGACGATCACGTGCCAGGCCCCGAGCTCGAAACTGTAGAAGCCATCCGAGGGGTCGCCCGCGGCGGCGCCGAAATAGCTGTAGTATCCGGCGGCGCCGCTCGTGTTGTAATCGTGGTTGCCGGCCGCCGGCTTGGTGCGTGCCTTGTGGCGGCCCCAGGTGGGGTCGTAGCAATTCTGGAATTCGGTCTTGGTGCCGTTCTCGTACACGTTGTCGCCCAGCGCGAACACCGTGCCGGGGATGTTGTCGAGCAGCTTGGCGGTCGCCTCGTCATTGTTGGTGTTACACGTACCGATGTCCCCCGCGCCGACGAAGATCTCGGGCGGATTCGCCGTGACCAGACCGGTCGGCGTGGTGAACGTCCTTGAGACGGGTCGGGTGAGGTCACCGGCATCGCTGCAGGAGGCGACGGCGATGGCCAGCGCCACGAGGAGGCACGGGGATACACGGGCTGAAGCGCGGCACAAGCTCATGAGTGGGTTCCCGGAGGAATTGACCGCTCGAATCGCAAGGAGCGGGCCCGGTGAGCCCCTCGTGCTGCAACGACTTAGACCACCATTCGGAGAGCACACGGGGCCGCCATGATACACTCTCGTAGCGCGATGACTACACACGCCGCGGTCGCGGCCGTCCTGGCGTTGGGCTTGCTCGGTTGCGCAGAGCGCCACCCCTCAGGCACCGTCGCGCTCCACCTCGCCTCCCGGTTGCACGGCGCCGGGGACAGCGCCATTGTGACGTTGGGCCACGACTCGATCGTCATCCACCGCGTGCAACTGGTGCTGTCGGAGATCCAGCTCGCCCCCGCGGGCTCGGGGGAATGCGACGTCGAGGAAGAGGAGGAGGCGTGCGCGCCGCTCGAGATGGGACCGGTGCTGATCGCCCTCCCCCTGGGCAACGGGGCCGCGCCCCTGGCCAGCGTGCGCGTGCCGGCCGACACCTACATCGTGTTCCACTTCGCGCTCTACCCCCCGGACACCAGCCACGACCCCGCGTTCCTCGCCGCCCATCCCGACTTCGCCGCCACCTCGATCCGCGTCCAGGGCGCGTTCCGCCGGTCGGGCAGACGCCGCGACTTCGTCTACAGCTCGGACTTCCGCGAGCAACAGGAGACGGGGCTGCTGCCGCCGCTTCCCGTGCCGGAGGGCGCGACTGCGAACCTGACGCTGCGCATGGACGTCGCGACCTGGTTCCTCAACGCCGACAAGACCGCCCTGATCGACCCCGCGACCGCGAACCGGGGCCAGCCCAACCAGCATCTCGTGCACGACAACATCCGGACGTCGGTGGCGGTGCTGCGCGACGACGATCACGACGGACTCGACGCCGGCACCGCCGCCGGAGGCCGCCCGCTCGTCTCGCCATGGCCCGCCCAGCGAGACTCCGGCCGACTGGGAGGCCTGGGGCAATGCCGCCGGGAAGTCCCGCGCATTACGCCGGATTCGATCGGGCCGTTTCGCCTGGGAGAATCGGTAGCGGAGCTCCAGCAGCAATGCCCACGGCTGCTCTATGGCTGGGAATCGGATCCCGACGGCTTTCCGGTGCCGACGATCGCCGCCCGGCTGGGCGGCGCGATCGTTACCGCGCTCCTGACCGACACGCTGACCACGGGCACGGTGCGCGAGGTCGTTCTGGCGCAGGCCGGGCCCAGGACGGACCAGGGTGTGGGCGTGCGCTCGACGCTAGCGGAGCTGGAGCGGGCGTACGGAGCGCCAGGCGCGTCGGAGGCGGGCTGCGTGCTGCGGATCTGGTTCACGTCGCTGCCCGGCCTGGCGTTTCGGATGGGGGTTCCGACGAGCCGGCGTCGCGAGTGCGGGGGATTGAGCGAACCGCCGCTCCCCGAGAATCTCCGTGTCGCCAGCGTGATTTTGGTGCCGCGCTAGGGCCCCGTCCGAGCCTTGATCTCGACCCCTAAGGCGCCGCCGTTCAACGTGAGCGGCCAGGTCGCGTCGA
>Ga0066667_10000860_pt1 | contig 10871 bp, 10 predicted proteins | sample GraSoiAngelo_116_FD_133943 | JGI IMG/M metagenome (GOLD analysis project Ga0066667, IMG submission 133943) | Grasslands soil microbial communities from the Angelo Coastal Reserve, California, USA - 14_0903_16_30cm | ecosystem: Environmental > Terrestrial > Soil > Grasslands | place: USA...
CCTAAGCTAGCGGATCGCCTGGATGAGAAATATCAATTACAGTTGGGCGCGCTCGCGAAAGAAGGCGCCCCAAAATTTCATTTTGTTGCTTACGCACCGCACACTTTCGTTCTTTTCCATGACCAAATCGCGCTGCAAATGACGCTGAAGAATTCGCTGCAGTTCGGGCGGGCCGCGCAGAGTTTCGATCTTTTTCTCGCGCCGTTGCTCAAAGACATTTCCGAGCGGGTTTCTCCGGATGTGGAATTTCAGCTTTTTGATTTTTCTGTGCTGAACAAGCTTACGCCGGCGAAGAAAACTTCGGAAGCTATCGAATTCATCTGCCCGCGCAAGGCCCTCAAGCAGTTGCTCGACGAGAGCATGGTGCTCGTCAACGGTGTGCGCATCGCCCTCGACCTGCAATTGGTCGAGTAGACCCACGCCGCGCGAATGCAGCGTCTGTTCTTCCAAAAAGAAAATTCTAGGCGAGTCCCGCTTTGGACAGCGGCAATTCGCGGATGCGCTTTCCGGTTGCCGCGCAAACGGCATTGCAGATCGCCGGCTCAATCGCAGGAAGCCCCGGTTCCCCAATGCCTCTCCGAGGAGCGTCATTTTCTACAATGTGTATGTGAATATCGCGAGGTGCTGTATTCATTCGCGCCACGGGGTAAACATTAAAGTTCGACTTGTCGACGGCGCCGTTGGTCGCGGTAATTTCTCCATAAAACGCGATGCTCGTGCCCATCACCGCCGCGCCTTCGAACTGATTGCGCACCATTTCCGGATTCACCACCGTGCCGGCATCCAGCGCCGTGTCCACGCGCTGAATGTGCGCTTTGCCTGCTTCGTCAACGTGCAGTTGCACGACCGATGCTGCATAGGTCAGGAAACTCCGGTGCATCGCTAGGCCCATGCCGAATCCATTGCCTTGCTTTTTCTTACCCCAGCCGGATTTTTCCGCGACGGTCTGCAACACGCGTCGGAATCGCGCGGTATCGATCGGATACTGCTCGTAGGGTTGGCCGTAATTCTCATAGTCCTTTGGCAGTTCACTCTTGGATACGATGCGGTCTGGCCCCAGGAGTTGGAGTTGGTACTCAAGCGGGTCTTTTCCGGCCGCATGCGCCAATTCATCCGCAAACGACTGAATCGCGAACGCATGATAGATGTTGGCCACCGACCGGAACCACCCAATCCGCACATGCGCCGTGGCCGGCCCGTTTTCGGAACGGTGATTCGGAATCGCGAACGGGAGGTCCGAGAAGCCCAGTCCCAGTTCACCCGCGTCCGAATAAACCGCATCGGCATTGAACGTCGACCCGATCGGAGGAAACACGGTGCGCTGCAACCAGGCGGTTGGCTTTCCATCCGCGCCCAACGCGGCCTTCATGTACATCGCCGAAACGGAATGGTACGTGTCAAACTTGATGTCATCCTCGCGGCTCCAGACGACCTTCACCGGCTTCCCGGTTTTCTTCGAGAGTACCGCCGCTTCCACCGCGTAATCCGGGAACGATTTCCGTCCAAATGCGCCGCCCAACAAGGGAACGTGTACCGTGACGTCTTCCTTCTTCGCCCCCACGGCTGCGGCGATGGCATCGCGCGCGCCCACGGGGCTCTGCGTCGGCGCCCAAGCCTCTACTTTTCCGTCGCGGTAAACCGCCAGCGCCGCCGGCGGCTCCATCGAAGCATGCGCCAGCAGCGGCGCGTAATACTCGGCTTCGACGATTTTTCCGCCTTGCGCAAACGCGGTGTCCACGTTTCCTACATCCCGCACGACTTTTCCGGGCTTTCGCGCGGTCTCCTCCAATTCCCTGCGATACGCGGTGGAGTTGAAAACCCGGTGAGAGCTCTCTTCCCAATCGACCTTCAATTTTCTTCTTCCTTGCATTGCCGCCCAGGTATTGTCTGCAAGCACGGCCACGCCGCCGAGCGCCTGAAACAAAACCGGCGGTTTGAAAGTGTCGATGGTGGCCGTTTGTTTTACACCAGGAACAGCCAGCGCGGCCTTGTCGTCCAGCGATTTCACGGTGCTGCCCAGCACCGGCGGATGCATCACGCTGGCGTACAACATCCCATCCATATGAGTATCCTGCCCAAAGGTAGCTTTGCCCGTGCACAAGTCCTTCAGGTCATAACCTGCGGAGTCTTTTCCGATGTACCGCCACTCGCCGCGCGGCTTGAGTTTCAACTCTTCTTTCTTAGGCACTTCCAGTTTTGCCGCCGCCGCCGCCAGTTCACCGTATCCCAGCTTCTTCCCGGACTTTTTGTGCGCCACGGTGTGCAATTCTGTGGAGCACTCAGTTTCCGGAACGTTCCATTGCTTTGCCGCTGCGCGCACCAGCATCAGCCGTGCGGTAGCACCCGCCTCGCGTAAGGGAACGAAGAAGCTCACCACCGAGTGCGAACCGTCGGTATCTTGATCTCCATATTTCTCATCGCCGGTGGCCTGCACGACCTTTACGCGCGCCCAGTCGGCATCAAGTTCCTCCGCGACAATGCGTGGCAAGGATGTGCGCACGCCGTTGCCCATCTCGGAGCGATGCGCTACGACATAGGCAGTTCCATCCTTATCAATTGCCAAATAAACGCCGGGATGCAGCACCGCCTTGCCCATGGCGTCCGCGGGATTCACACTTGCAGAGGCGGCAAACAACTGCTCCGGCATCCAGCGCACGCTCAGCACAAAAGCGCCCGCGCCGAGCATGCCCTTCAGGAATCCTCGCCGCGTGCCTGAGAATTCTGGTGTGGTTTCGGAGATATTTTCGATGTGCATCATAACTTCCTCGCTTCGCTGCGGAATAAAATTAGCTCGCAGGGGCCTGCCGTAAGCCAACATCCTACACCATTACGGTGCTTTCGGAAGTTCACCCAGTCATGGACTAGGCCATTCCCCCAGCGCGCGCCGCAAGTCGACGAGTTGCCCGAGATGATAGGCGTTATGGTCCGCCACCAGCAAAGCCTCGCGCAAAATCGTCTGGCCGTCGCCATGCGGAATTTTGGCGTACAAATCCGTCTTCGGATTTTTCACCAGGGCGATCATTTCCTGCAAATCCCGCTGAAACGTCTCAACGGACTTGGCCCACGCGGCTTCATCCGGAGGACCGGGTGTCTTCGGCCAATAGCTTTCGGGAAATCCCGGCGACACATGCTTCGGGTTCCGGCTGAATTCCAGGATGTCCCATTGCGCGATCCGGGAATGCTCCAAAAGCTGCCAGCCGGTGTGCGGCAGTCCCGCGATAAATGTCCCGCGCTTCGCTTCCGGAAAGCCTTCCACGGCATCTATGAAATGCACGTGCGCCCCGCCCCCTTTCAAGAGGAAGACGAGATGTTCGCGCAATGCTTTATCATGGTTACCTGAAGCGGCTTTTTTCTTTGGTGCCGGTTTCGCTTTTTTCTTCATGAGGGATTCCTATTTTTCTGAGAGCAGAACCTGTTGCGGCATTTCCGGAATCGGATGCAAAGTCGTTTTCGCGAATCCCGCGTGGGCGAACATTTTCTCATATTGCGCGAAGGTATAGGCATCTCCCGCGTCGGTACCCGCTAGCATCACCAGGCTGAACGCAGCCGCGTGGGGCGGTGAGACGCGGTCTTCGTTTGGAACAAATTCCAGGGTGATGGCCTTGCCGCCGGGCTTCAAAGCGGCATGCACGCGGCGCATTAGTTTTTCGCAGGTGGGCACATCGAAATGATGAAAGATATTTGTCAGCAAAGCGAAGTCATACCCGTTGCCAAATTCGACCTCAAAGGCGCTGCCCGGCCGTGTCGTATGGCGGTCCGCCAAGCCGAGCTTCCTGGCGTTTTCCTTGGCCACTTCCAGCACTGCAGGCCAGTCCACCGCAACGACCTGCGCATTGGGGTTGCGCTTCGCCACCGTGATTCCGTACATCCCATGCCCGGCCGCTATGTCCAAGACTTTGCAAGGCTTGCCATCTACTGTGCCTGTTAGTCCCGCAATAAACTCCGCACTAGCCACCGTCAGCGGCGCCATGGACCGCGCGAAATTGACCCACACCTCTTCATGCGGCTTGGTATGGTCTCCTGTTCCGTTCGCCGTTCCTCCTTTGCGCACGGCTTCCGCCAGCGCGCCAAAATTCTTTCGGCTCCAGGGACTGGCCAGAAAATCGACCATCGTGGCCAGGCAGGCGGGGGAGTGGCGATTCAAAAAGGTGGCCGCTTCCTGCGTCAGAGCGTACTTCTCTCCCTTCTTGGTCAGAAACTCTTTCACCGTAAAGTAATCACATAGGATGCGCATGCCGCGTTCGGAAGTTCCGGTTTTCGCGGCCAGCGCCGCGGCAGTGTTAGCTCCTTCTGCAATCGCCGTGAAAATGTCCAATTCAATCGCTGCTTTCAGAGCTTCCGTCTCCTGAAACGCGATCATGGTGTTGAAAATGCGTTCGGGACTTGGCTTGGAAGTCGTTGTGGTTGCGGCCATGAGCGTTGGCTCCTATTTTTTGCATGTGATTACGCCAGTCAAGACGCTAGAATCCGCGGCATGTTTCGGCGCGCGCGCTGTCTTGCTGTGTCATTGCTCGGAACCCGCTCATGCTGGCATACTTTCCCTCCCCGCGGCAAGCAAGAGGCAATCAATGAAACGCGAATATCAGCGTTGGTATTCCCAGCGGCTCGGGTTGGAGCTTGGCGTGGTGGTCTACGGCCACTGGGGCCCGCCTTTGCTTGGCTTTCCCACGAGCGCTGGCGACGAATGGGAACTCGAAGGCCAAGGCATGGTGGGCGCGCTTGGCGACTTCATCGATGGCGGCAAGATTAAGCTCTACACGGTCGACCCGATCAACGGCCTGAGCTTTTACAACAAAGGCGCGCATCCGTTTCACCGCAGCTATGTGCAAGCGATGTTCGATTCCTACCTGCGGGAAGAAGTCGTGCCGTTCATTTGGAACAATTGCCAGACGCAGGGCATCGCCATTTCCACGATGGGAGCTTCCTTCGGCGCCTACCACGCGGCAAATTCGCTCTTCAAGCATCCCGACGTAATCAAGCGCTGCTTCGCCATGTCCGGCGTCTACGATCTGCGGAATTTCATGGACGGCATGTACGACGACAATTTCTATTTCAACAACCCGGTCGATTACCTCTCCAACATGGGCGATCCCTGGTTCTACGAGCAGATCGCCAGTTGCGACATTCACCTCACGACGGGCACAGGCCCCTGGGAGAACAGCGGGCCCACCTACCGTCTGTCCGAAGTGCTGTCCAGCAAAGGCATCCGCCACTCGCTCGACAACTGGGGACCTCAAGGCGGCCACGACTGGCCCTACTGGAGGCACCAGATGCGCGAATACATCTCGCGCCTTTTCTGAAGGCCTTGCCGAGAAAAAGCCTGCAGTGCGGGGGGCGGCGGCACGCAAGCAGATATCATGATGTCGCGATTTGTAGGGGGGGGTGATGGCACAGTTGGTTGTGAGGAATATCGAGAACGCCGTGAAAAGCAAGCTCCAGCGGCGCGCCAAGCGCAACGGCCGCAGCATGGAAGAAGAAGTTCGCGAAATTTTGCGCGACGCGGCAAAGAGCGAGGGATCCAGCCGCAAAGGTCTGGGTACACGGATCGCATCTCGCTTCCGTAGGATTGGGCTCAGAAAAGGTGAGGAATTCCCCGAACTGAAGGGTTTCACGATCGAGCCTCCGGATTTCGCGGAATGATTATCCTGGATACGAAAGCGCTTTCGGCGTTGACGCGCGCGGAGCCCGAAATGGCGGTTGTACGGTGGCTTGACCGCCAGCCAGTATCCTCGATCTGGACCACTTCCATCACTCCCATGGAAATCCGATATGGACTTCAGAGTATGCCGCCGGGTCGGCGACGCGAACAGATGACACAAGAGGTCGAAGCTGTACTGAGGGAAGAAATTGAAGGGCGCTACGCCTCTTTCGACATCGCGGCGGCGGAACAAGCGGCGGAACTAATGGCCTTACGGAGACGCCAGGGTCGCCCGGTGGAATTGAGGGATACCATGATCGCGGCCATCGCGTTGGCTTCTCGCGCTACGCTGGCGACGCACAATACTTCCGATTTCAAAGATCTATCTGTGACCGTCGTCAACCCGTGGGAAGCCTGAGATCGTGAAATTCCCACGGCTCATCTCTCGTTTCGCTTGTCTGGAATTCGCAAGGAATTTTCTCGCGCTTGCTTCCTAGTCCGAGTCTCCTAAGATGGAGCCCACAATTCCGCCAACCACGTTGGCTTGTGGGCTTCTCGCGGACTCGATCGGCATGTATTCCATCAGCTCGTGCGCAAGTTTGGCGATCGGCAGAGTCTGCAGCCACACGCGGCCCGGTCCCCTCAAGGACGCCAGAAAAATTCCGTCACCTCCAAAGATCATGTTCTTGATGCCAGGCACCGTGGTGATTTGGAAATTCACGCTGGCTTGGAACGCCCCGACATGGCCCGGATGGACGCGCAGCAACTCTCCCGGCTGCAAGTCTTTCACGATCAATTCCCCGGAAAGCTCGATCCATGCGGTGCCCTGTCCGCTCACATGCTGCAGTACGAACCCGCTGCCTCCAAAGATCCCTGCGCCTAGGGATTGCTGAAACCCCACACCAATTTGAACCTGCGGCGTGGAACACAAAAACCCGTGGCGGTGAATCATATATTCACGGCCCGTTCCGACCTCGACGGGCACAATATGTCCGGGAAGTTTGGTGGCAAATGCCAGTTCGCCTGGCGCTCCCAGGGCGCGATATTCCGTCATGAACAGCGTTCCGCCGCCCGCAACCCGCTTTAGCGCGCCCCAAACGCCTCCGCCGCCACCGAACTGCGTGTGCGTGGTCATTTGAATCGAGCTGCCCATCCAGGAAAGCTGGCCCGCCTCCGAGATGATTGCGTCATTGGGGTCCAGCACAAACTCCAGGACTGGCATCGTCGTACCCACAATTTGGTTTCGCATCACTGGCTCCTTGCAGGAGTGTCGTGTTTTGCAGCAGAACTACGCACTGCCCACGCGTGATATTACACAAATCTTCCTAAGCATACATGGGACAGTCGCGGGTCGGAATGAATTCGTCGCGGCAGGCTTACCCTAGCCCAAGGTGGTTGAGTTGATAGCGGCCTTTATCAATCACCTGGTCGTCATCGATCCAGACGTCGCATTGGCGCGTGAGCACGTCCACGTGCGTGGTGGATTTCCAATCGGCGTGCGTCTGGCTGCCGTAAGGATCGCCAAACGCGAGATGCACACCGGGAAACTTTTCGTCCTGAAGAAGAACCCCAATCATTTCCGTCAAACCGAGATTGGTTCCAAACGCCAACTCCCCGACGCGATCGCTGTTCTCGTCGGTATGACAATAGTCCCAGAACTCCTGCTCCAAATCCTTTCGCGCGCACGCAACGTCCACGAGCCGCGCGACTTTAATGGTCAGCGTGAGCGGCGTGGACTGCAAGTCCCCGTATTTTCCGTTGAAGTGATCGCCCGCGGTGGCGTCGCAAACGAAAGTTCCGTCCACGGTCGCAGGGGTGGTGAAAACTTCGCCGGCTGGCAGATTGGACCAATAGCGCGGGTTGATGAGCCCGCTCGTCTTCACCCAATCGAGCCGCCGGTCGAAGTGCGCGGCAAATTGCGTGCCAGCCTCGGTCTTTACTGTCAGCGTTTTCGCGCGCAGTAAGCGCTCGCGCAACTTGTCGCTTAAGCGGTCCACGATGCGATAGTCCGCGCGCATCCCCTGCTGCATGATCTGCGGAGTCACGCCGACCATGTGCGCGTAACGAATCTGGCGGCGCTCGACAACCTTCACGATGGCCATACGCGCCGCAAGCTCGCCCGGCTGCGGGGTCATGCAGAGCACGCCAACGTCGGCTGTTTCGAGCGCGTTCAAGACCTCCGCTGGGGCGGCTGCCATCGGCCGCGGGCCTAGAGCTTCCAGCAAGAATCCGGTCCTGCGCGCCTTGCGTTTGTCCAGCGCTGCCGAAATGCTCGCGGCTACACTGCGGCTGGCCTCATCGGCAATCAACGCGACCTGCTCGCCCGCGCGCACGCCGAGGCAGGTCTGAACGGCGTTCCGTGCGCCGCGCATCAGCTCAGGATTGGGAGCACCAAAGTCCATCCAAATCAGTTTACTTGAATCTCGCAGATTTTCTAGCGGAGTGGTTTCCGTGCGGTGGCTTTCTTTCTACTGCCCCAATGGACGGTCAGAATCAAGGTGTTGGTTGCAGGCTAGGTTGGCTAGGTCGTTGCCGGGCTTCTGGGCGCGACCCGGAACGCAGGTACCTGACCGCCGCCGCTAGTGACGTTGGCAAGTCCCGTCGAGCTGAGGCGCGTGAGAAAGCCGCACAGCTTTCCGCGGAACAAGTACGGCGCGAAGTCTACCAGCATGTCGCGGTAATCCACTCTGCCCGCTTGCGCAATATAGGGAAAGACCTCGCGGCGAATAGGAATCCGCTCCTGCACGACCCACCCACCCCTCTTCGCAGTTACCGCGCGCTCGCTGGCTTCGTCCCACGCGGTTTCGCTGGTTTCCCATCCCAGCGTTACCCCGGCCCCGCCGTACTCGTCACTAGGTTTCAACACCAGGTTCTCGCGCTGCTCGCGGATGAACGCGAGCAATTCCACATGCTCGCCGTAATGCGCTGTCTGAACGTCGGCCACCACGCGGGTCCACGGGATGTGCTTGCGAATTAATTCCCGCTCGCTGAGCGAGAAGAGACTCCCGTTTTGCTCATCGGTGAGAACCGCAAAAAACGCTTTCACGTGCGGAATCTTGCAGCGGAAATTGTTCGCCACGCATACCGCGCCCGTCCTGTAAGCCTTGACCAGCGCGGAACACTCCGACGGCTTGGCCACAAGGTCATTGATCAGCACCCGCCGGTAAATGAGATCGATTTTTTTGTCGTCCACAAGCAGAGATTTTCCGTCCCACTCAAGTTGGCGCGGATCGGCAATGAGCGTGGGAATCCCCATCTTTTCGAAGCGCGTTTGCAGAATCTCAAATTCGCTCCACGTTGGCACTTCTTTCCAGTCCACAATGGCGATTTGCGGCTTCTGTGCCGAACCGCCCCAGTCTCTGTAGCTCTGGAGCAGCGCCTCGAGCAGTTTGGCGCTCAACGAGTAGTGGTGCACTTCATATTTCCTGGCAAATTGGCCCATTATCGGAAGTTCACTAAAAATTTCCGCGAGCGTCTCCGCGTAGCCTGCGCCGGCAGGCGATTCCCCGTTGTATTCGGCAAACTTGAGCGAATCAGGCAACAAAAACGCGTCCAGCCGCGACGCCGTGCTGGCGGGGCCAAAATCAACGTGAATTCGCGCAAGCCGCTCCTCTTCTTCGCGCAAATGCAATTGATCAAAAACGTGTTTGTCAGCCAAGGCGGCTACCACCACGCGCTCGCCAAGTTCCGCAACGGTCTCCGCCACGCCTCGTACGCGTTGTTCATCTTCTGGAGAAAGAAAGAAGGGCCGCAGAAAGGGACAATGGACGCGATTGCCAAAGGTCAGCTTTGCCTTCCTCATGCGTCGAAACAAATCCTCCGGAAGCCCGGGCATGCGCAACAGCAGGGGCTCCAAGATTTCGTGCCAGTCTTCGGCCAGTGTAGGGGACGGCACCGAAGGTGTGGGAGCCGTGGTCACTGCGTCACGTCCCCTGCGCGGAGCCCCAAGCGGGAACCGCTGCGGGTTTTTGTCCCGTAACCGCGCTCCTGGGTGCTCCCGTGAATCCCGAGGCCACGCCCATCCCCAGCATTTCCTCCCAGCGCGGCCAGGACGAATAAGTCTGGCCGTGAAGCGCGCGGTCGATCACCAGGTGCGCCATCTTTTCCACCACCAACTCAAAATAAAATTCCGTGATGCGATCGCGTTCAAAATCCGGCGCGGGATTCAGAAAATCGATCGCATAGGGCACGCCATCCTTGATGGCAAATTCGATGCTATTCATTTCATAACCGAGCGCCTGACTGATGGTTTGCGCGTCCTTCACAATGCGCACGCCCAATTCCGAAGTTAGGTACGCATGCTCAACCAGATATTTCCGTTCCTTTGGATCATAGTGAACGGGAATGATGTCCGTCTTGCCGAAGGTAAAGCAGCGCACGTATTGCGTGAAATCAATGAACTGTTGCAGCGTCATGCAATACGGCGAAGTCCGGTCATACGCGGCCAGCAACTCTTGCTTATTGTTGACCTTGTAGACGTGTTTCCAGCCGCCTCCGGAAAACGGCTTCAGAATCGCCGGCCGCCCCACGTAGTCCAACATGCCTTCCCAATCCAACGGATATTCCAGGTTGTGCAGCGATTCTGAAGTGATGTCCACATCGCTCGGATAACCCTTCTGGGGGAGCAGCACGGTCTTGGGAATGGCGATTCCCAGCTTTGCCGCCACCGAATAATTGAAATATTTGTCGTCGGCCGTCCACCAAAACGGATTGTTGATCACGTAGGTCCCTTGTAGAACGGCGTGTTTCAAAAATCCGCGGTAATACTCGACTTCGTGCGAAATGCGGTCCACGATCACGCTGTACTGCGCCGGCTCGCCCATGCGCGTGCCGCCCAGCTTCACGAATTCCGCGGCCACTCCGTCTTTCTTGCCCAACTCGTTCACCCGCACGATAAACGCCGGGGGAAAGCTGTATTCCCGCCCGCAGAGAAGGCCAACCTTTTTCATTTGCGTTCTCCTGTCAGGAAACTGTGGGACTGCCTCGCGTGCGAATCGCTTCAATTCACGGCGTGTGTCGGCGAAGTGCGCGGCTCCGTCACGCCGGCGCGTGTCTCCGCAACAATGTGGCGCACGACGGCTTTCATATCTCCCGTCTCTCGATAAACTCTCAGTTGCCGGTCCGCGCTGGTTCCTTCTTTCACCATGGTGTGAACGTATTCGACGGCGCCGCGGCTTCCGAGATCATCAACCACGTCATCCACCAGTTCCAGCAGTTCCGGAATCAGTTGCCG
>Ga0066667_10000874_pt1 | contig 10802 bp, 10 predicted proteins | sample GraSoiAngelo_116_FD_133943 | JGI IMG/M metagenome (GOLD analysis project Ga0066667, IMG submission 133943) | Grasslands soil microbial communities from the Angelo Coastal Reserve, California, USA - 14_0903_16_30cm | ecosystem: Environmental > Terrestrial > Soil > Grasslands | place: USA...
CACGAGCGCGGTCTCCTCGTCGATCGCGGCGTCGAACCGCTCGAGCGGGATCGTCGCGTCCGGCTCGGCGGGAACGTGGACGACGCGGGCGCCGCGCCGTTCCTGGGCGTGCCAGATCTGGCCGATCGTGGGGAATTCGAAATCGCTGACCACCACCTTGTCGCGGCCGGTCTCGAAGCCGAGTCCGCTCGCGAGTGCGCTGACACCGGCGGACACGGACGTGGTGACAGCAACCTCGTCCTCTGACGCATTGATCAGCCCCGCGACACTCCGCCGAGCGGCCTCGAGCTGCTCGACCCAGTACTCCCACGGAGCCCCGTGCTCGTCCCAGTCGGCGAGATAGCGCGCATACGCCTCTCGCACGGCGTCGGAAAGCGCTCCTTGAGAGCAGCTGTTGATGTAGACGAGCCGGTCGAAGATCGGAAAGCGGTGCCGGATCCGCGCCGGCAGCGCGTCGACGCTAACGGCCAAGGTAGGCCTTCCGCAGGTCCTCGTCCTTGATCAGGGACGACGCCGCCCCGGAGAGCACGATTCGGCCCGTCTGCAGGACGTAGCCGCGGTCGGCGATCGACAACGAGACGTTCGCGTTCTGCTCGACGACGAGGATCGCGACGCCCGACTCGTGCACCTCCTTGATGATCTCGAAGTTCCGCTCGACAAGGATCGGCGCCAGCCCCATCGACGGCTCGTCCATCAGCAGGAGCTTGGGACGCGACATCAGGGCTCGGCCCATCGCGGCCATCTGCTGCTCGCCGCCCGAGAGCGTCCCGGCGAGCTGCCGGCGCCGCTCGTAGAGGAGCGGGAAGAGCGAGTAAACGCGCTCGAAGTCCTCCTTCGTCCCACCGCCGTGGAGGTAGGCGCCCATCTCCAGGTTCTCCTTGACGGACATCGGGCCAAACAGGCGGCGGTTCTCGGGCACGATCGCCATTCCCTTGCCGATCCGGTAGCTGGTCGGACGCCCGCTCACCTCCTCGCCGGCGAACTGGACGGCGCCCCGGCGGGGACGGACCATGCCGATGATCGTCTTCAGCGTCGTCGACTTGCCCGAGGCGTTTCCGCCGAGCAAACAGACGAGCTCGCCCTCGTTCACCTCGAGCGACACGCCCTGCAGGATGTGGATCTGGCCGTAGTAGGTGTCGACGTTGTCGAGGCGGAGCAGCATCAGACGGCTTCGGCCTCGGCCCGGACGCCCAGGTAGGCCTCGATCACGAGCGGGTGCGTCGCCACCTCGTCGAACAACCCTTCCGCGATCTTGACTCCATGGTCGAGCGCGATCACCCGGTCGGAGATCCCCTCGACGACATGCATGTCGTGCTCGATCACGAGGATCGAGTAGTCCGTGTCGTCGCGCAACTTGCCGATCAGCTCGGTGATCTCGTGGGTCTCGTGGGGGTTCATCCCCGCCGCGGGCTCGTCGAGGAGGAGCAGCCGCGCGTTCGTCGCCATCGCGCGGGCGATCTCGAGTCGACGCCGGTTCGCGTACGAGAGGCTGTACGCGGGCTGGTCGTGCCGGTAGCCCGCGAGCCGCTGGCCGAAGAAGGCGAGCTTCTCCTCCGCGACCTTCCGGATTCGCTTCTCCTCCCTCCGCGCGCGCGGAAGCTGGAGCATCGCTTCGAGGGCGGTCGCCTTGGTCTGCCCGTACTCGGCGGCCATGACGTTTTCCAGCACGGTCATGTTCAGGAATAGGCGAAGGGTCTGAAACGTCCGGGCGATTCCGCGGTTCGTGATCGCGTGCGGCGGCAGGCCCGAGACCTTGTCGCCCTCGAAGACGATCTCGCCCGAGTCGACGTGGTAGATCCCGGTGATCAGGTTGAACACCGTCGTCTTGCCGGCGCCGTTCGGCCCGATCACGCTGACGATCTCGCCCTCGTCGACGTGCAGGTTCAAATGGTCGATCACCTGCAGGCCGCCGAAGGCTTTCGAGACGTCGCGAAGCTCGAGCAGCGCCGCCACAATCAGGCGATCTCCACGCGGGAGGTGCCGAAGATCCCGGACGGCCGGACGTTCATGATCACCACGAGCAGCCCCCCCAGCAAGATCAGGCGCGTCGCCCCGGAAACCTGCTCGACGAGCTTGTTCTCCCAGACGAATGACGCGAGGTAGAGCGTTGGGATCAAGGCGAGAGCGCGCCACCAGCCGCGCAGAAGCGTCAGCACAAGGGCCGCGACGATCAGCGCAAAGTAGGCCCAGCCGGCGATGCTGCTTGTGTTGCGCGGGAGCAGCACCCAGTGCTCGAGCGCCCTCCCGAGCTGACCCCCGCCCTCGATGTGCCCCGCGGTTCCGCGCGACCAGACCGCGCTCGCGATCCCGTGGACGGCGAACCCGAACGCGATCGTCCCCAACAGGACGACGACCGGCTTGTACCAGGGCCGCATGGCGATGAAGAGAGCGAGCAGAAGCACGCCGTAGAAGAGGAAGCGCGCGTTCGACGACGAGCGGAGCAGCTCCGGCGCACCGTTGACCACAAGTGCGCCGATCACGACCCCGCCGATACTCCCGAGGCCGCCGAGGATGACGATCGCGTAGATCGTGATCAGCAGTCCGACGTCGTAGTCGCCGGGAAACGCGCCTGACTGGACAGCGCCGTAGATCGTCCCGCTGAACCCCGCGGTGGCAGCGCCGAACATGAACGCGAGCAGCTTCAGCCGGTTGACCGGGACACTCATCACCTCGGCGGCCAAGGGATCCTCGCGCAGTGCCCGCCAGGCCCGGCCTGTCCGCGACCCGTTGACGAAGTAGAGCATCGTCATCAGGAGCGTGATCGAGATCAGCGTGAAGAAGTAGTAGCCCTTCGTCGTCGTGATGTGGTAGCCGAAGAAGTTGAGCGGATCGATCTGGTCGAGCCCGTTCGAACCGCCCGTGAGATCGACCTTGCCGACGAACGGGTAGGAGAAGTCGTTGAGACCTCCGTTCGCGTTGTTGACGAAGATCACGAACGCCTGCAGGAAGAAGAGCGTCACGATCGCGAGGTAGTCGCCGAGCAGCCGCCACGACGTGAGCCCGAGCAGCAGCCCGAACAACGCGGTCGAGATAACGACGATCGGGATCGCGATCTCGGCCTGCAAGTGATGCCCGGAGTGGCCGCTGGCCATGATCCCGTACAGGTAGGCGCCCACACCAAAGAACGCGACGTAGCCGAGGTCGAGCAGCCCGGCGAAGCCGACGACAACGTTCAGCCCCAAAGCCAGAAGGGCGTAGATGATCGTGATCAGTCCGTAGCGGTAAAGGTTGCCCTCATTCGTGATGAACGGGAAGATCGCGAACGGCCCGATCAGAATCGCCAGGCGCGCAGGCGCGGGCAGTCTCTCCCAGACGCGAACGAGGGCCCCGGTGAGACCGCTACGGGCGGCGCGCCGCCCTTCGGCCTCCGCGACCCACTCGTCCACCCCGACCTTGACGCGGTCCGGGGCGTCAACCGGCTCTGGGGCTGCCGCGGGCAGCCCGCCCTCGCCCGGCTGTCCTCCGCCTAGGGAGCTCATACTTTCTGGATCACGGGCGAGCCGAGCAGGCCCGTCGGCCGGATGAGGAACATCACGATCAGAAGCGCGAAGACGTAGAGGTTTGCGTAGACCGACCCACCCGGGAGGTAGCCCGTGGCGAAGGCCTCCGTGAGGCCGATCAAGAAGCCCCCGAGCACGGCCCCAGGGATGCTCCCGATCCCGCCGACGACGGCCGCCGTGAAGCCCTTCAAGCCGGCGGTGAAGCCCATCAAGGAGAAGATCTGGCCGAAAACGAGCCCGAACATGATCCCGCCCGCCGCAGCGAGCGCCGATCCGAGGAAGAAGGTGAAGGAGATCACGCGGTCGATGCTGATCCCCATCATCTCGGCCGCGTCACGATCGAACGACGTCGCCCGCATCGCCTTGCCCGTGCGCGTCCGCGAGATGACCAGGGCCAGCAGGATCGTCAACCCGATCGACACGGAGATGGTCAGGATCTGGACGTTGGAGATGAAGAAGTTCGTGCCGATGTGGTAGCTCTTAACCCCAACCAGGTCGAATGTGTCGTAGTCCCGGAACTGCGGCCCCCAGAGCAGGAGCGCGCTGTTCTGCAGAAAGATCGACACGCCCAGGGCGCTGATCAACGGCGCAATCCGCGGAGCGTTTCGAAGCGGGCGGTACGCGAAGCGCTCGATCCCCACGCCGAGCGCGCCGCACGCGAGCATCGCGACCGTGAACATGATCGCGACCGCCAGCCAGCCGGTCACCGCCGGCGCGAGCGGGCCCCCGAGCCATTTGAGGACGAAGAAGCCGACGAATGCGCCGACCATGTAGACGTCGCCGTGCGCGAAGTTCAGGAGCTTCAGGATCCCGTAAACCATCGTGTAGCCGAGCGCGATCAGCGCGTAGATGCTCCCGAGCGTGAGCCCGCTGACCAGCTCGCCGAAGAAGAGGCTCCAGTTCACGGGGGGAAGATCGCATAAAACGCAGCGCGGCCCACCGGGTTGGTGGGCCGCGCTGCGTTCAACTCGAAACCGAGAGGACTACGCGACCCGGACGAAGACCCCCTTGACCGAGTGGTAGATGCCGAACGGCTTCTTGACCATGTCACCGTGCTTGTCGAAGGCGACCTTAAGGCCGAGCAGCGACGCGCTCGCGGCGATGCTCGTCTTCTTGATCTGCGCCCGAACCTCGGCGCGAGTGGCCGTGCCGTTCTTGCAGGCACGGTCGATCGCGCCCGCGACCACCTGCGCGGCCACGTAGCTCGGAGCGCCGAAGAGCTCGGTGCCCTTGTGGCTGGCCTTGAAGGCCGCAACCCTCTTGTCCGCCGGGTTCAACGGGAAGAACGAGTCGTACACGTTGTTCCCGAGACTGGAGAACAATGGATCGAAGAGGCCGTCGGAGCCCATCAACTTGACGCCGGCCCTGCCCTGGCTCTTCATCTGCTGCCCGAAGGCCTTGCCCTTCGGCGGCAGCTGCCACGGAAGGTAGACGAGCTGGGTGTTCCGCGGGATCTTGTTGATCAGCGACGTGAAGTCCGACTGCTGCTGGCTCACACCGTCACGGCCAACGGTCACGCCTTTGGCCTGGAGCTGTGCCTGCACCTCGTCGGCGAGACCGGTGCTGTAGGCCTCCTGGTCGTCGATGATGTAGACGCGCTTCAGCTTGAGCGTGCCGGTGATGTAGCCGGTGACGCTCTTGCTCTGCGACGAGTCCGGCGGGACGGTGCGGAAGAAGAAGCCCGTCCGGGTGCCGTCGAGCGTGATCTGCGTGTTCGTCGCCGAGCCGGAAACCCACCCGAGCCCTGCTCCCTTGAGAGCGCCGGTTGTCGCCTTGACCTCGTTGGAGCCGGCCGGGCCGACGACGCCGAGGACGCTCGCACTCGAGCCGAGGGCCTGAGCGCCCTTGACCGCTTCCGCCGTTCCGTTCGCGGCGCCGAGCTGCGTATCTTCCGGTACCAGTTTGAACTTCTTCCTGTGCGTCTTGTTGTAGTTCGACACAAAGAACTTCGCCCAATGGACCTGCGGCTGCCCGAGCGAGGCCGCCGGGCCGGTAATCGGCGCCAGGAGCCCGATCGAGCGGGTCTTGCCGCATTTCACCAGCGCGCTGCTCGCATTCGCCTGGGAAGCGACCTTAGTGGACCCCTTTGTCGACCCCCAGGCGGCCGTCGCGAGCACGGCCAGTGCTGCCGCGAGTGTCGCGGCGACTACCACTTTCTTCATCTTGCCCTCCTCAGAGTTTTCCTGTACCAGGTTGAGACGCCAATCGTCGTCATTCGTTTGCCTCATACGCGCGAGAGGCGGGATCGCCGGCGGGATGGAAGACGGCGATGATTCGCATTGGAGCGTCACCGCTGTTCTCGAGTGAATGCACGAACAATGGGGGCAGATGAATGCAGGTGCCCGCCGACACCGGCTTGTCCGCCCCGCCCCCGTGCAGGATCCCCTGCCCCTCGAGGACGTAGATCACCTCGTCGTAGACGTGGCTGTGGTCGGGTGCCCGGCCCGGTGCGATCACGCCGAAGAACTGCGTCATGTCGCGGCAACCAACCTCATCGGTCACGAGGTAGCGAAACTCGCGGTCCCCGCTTGCGGTCAGCAGAGGCTGGTCGGCAAGCCGGACCGTCCGAGAGCCGGCCCCGGGCTTCGCTCCGTTTGTGTGCGGCGCGGTCACCGAGACCGTCAACAGCTCCTCCGGCCCCGGGCTCTCGATCTCGTACGACTCGCCGGCCGTGAGGTAGACCCCGGTGCCGGCTTCGAGCTCGTGGGGCTCGCCGTCGACAACGAGGGTCCCGCGGCCGGAGGCGGCGTAAACGATTTCTTGAACGCCCTCGAGCGTGCGGGGGAGCGAGCGTCCCGGGGTGTAGTGAGTCACGTGCAGCTCGAGGAACTCCGAGCCCGCCTGAGCGCCGATCGCGGTCGCCCTCGCGGCCGTATCGCCATCAACGCGACGGCTTTCCAGCTCTTGTTCGTGCACGACGTAGCCGGCCACGCCCGCGATTGTCACATGAATCGCGTTCGATTTCGACGAGTACGCTCTCCCCCGTGGAGTACCGGCGGCTCGGCGGCACCGGCTTGGAGCTCTCGAGCATCGGCCTCGGTTGCGGAAACTTCGGCGGGATCGGGTCGGCTCCAGAGCTTTTCGGCCGCGGTGAGAACGAGGCCGAGGCCTTCGCGATCATGGATCGAGCCGAAGCGGCGGGCATCAATTTCTTCGACACGGCGGCCTCCTACGGCGGCGGGCGAAGCGAGAGCTGGATCGGGAAATGGCGCAGCGAGCGCGGATCACCCGTCCTGCTCAGCACGAAGGTCTTCTGGTCCGTCTCCGGCGACCCAGACGATCGCGGACTCTCGCGCGACCGGGTCCTCCGCGAGATCGAAGGCAGCCTCTCGCGGCTCGGAACGAAGCGCGTCGACATGTACCTGACGCACGAGCCGGACCCCGAGGCGCCGGTCGAGGAGACGCTGGGCGCCCTCGACGAGCTGGTCGAGGCCGGCAAGGTAGGAGCGATCGGCGTCAGCAACGTCAATGGGGCGCAGCTGGAGGAGGCACTCGCTGCGAGCGACCGTCACGGCCTCACCCGCTTCGGCTGGGTTCAGAACGAGTACAGCCTGCTCCGTCGGGAGTCTGAGCGAGACGTATTGCCGCTCTGCGAGCGGGAGGGGCTCGGCTTCACGCCTTTTAGCCCCCTTTGCGGCGGCTGGCTGACCGGCAAGTACGAGCGCTCGCGGCCGTTCCCGGAAGAGTCGCGGATGGCCATGCGCGGCGAGCCATACTCCGACCTCGTGAACGAAAGGACGTTCCGGGGACTCGAGCTCTTCAAGGCCGCCGCCGCAGAGCGAGCGGTCGAGCCGGCTGAGCTGGCTATCGCCTGGGTCGTCAGCCACCCCCAAGCGACGGCGGTGATCGTCGGCCCGCGGCGGCCCGAGCAGCTCGAGGCCGCGGTTACGGCCTCCGATCTCCGCCTCTCGGAGCAGGAAAGGGACGAGCTGGCGGAGCTCTTCGCGTGAGCGACCTCCTCGTCCTCGCTCACGAAGACGTGAAGCGGCTGCTTCCGATGGACGAGTGCATCGAGCTGATGGCGGAGGCGCTCGCCGACCTCGCCCGCGGCCGCAGCTGGCAGCCGCTCAGGTTCGTGGTCCGGCCGCCCGAGGAGCAGAGCCTGATGGGCCTGATGCCCGCGCACCGCTCTTCGCCCGAGCCGGCCTACGGTCTCAAATCGGTGTGCATCTTCCCCGGAAATCCCGCGCGTGGACTCGACGCGCACCAGGGCGGCGTGATGCTCTTCGACGGCGAGACCGGCGAGCTGCGCGCCCTGATCGACGCCTCGGCGGTGACCTCGATCCGCACCGCCGCGGTCTCCGCCGTCGCGACGCGCGCGCTCGCACGGACGAACTCGCGCGTGCTCGCGATTCTCGGCTCGGGCGTGCAGGCGCGGGCACATCTCGAGGCGATGGCTGCAGTGGAGCCGTTTGACGAGGCCCGCGTCTGGAGCCGTACCGCCGAGCATGCGCAGGCGTTCGCGGCGGAGGCGCAGACGTCGTTTCCGGTGGAGGCTGTCGACGGCGCCGAAGCCGCTGTGCGGGGCGCCGACGTCGTCGTCACTGTCACGTCCGCGCGCGACCCGATCGTCGAGCTCGACTGGCTCGCGCCCGGCGCTCACGTGAACGCGGTGGGCTCCTCGATTCCGGCCGCACGCGAGCTCGATGCCGCCACGATCGCCGCGGCGGCCCTGTTCGTGGACAGCAGGGAATCGATCGTGAACGAGTCGGGCGAATACCTCCGAGCGGTCGAGGAGGAGGGAATCGGCCCCGATCACATCCGCGCCGAACTAGGCGAGGTACTGGCCGGCTCGAGTGCGGGACGCGGTTCAGACGATGAGCTGACCGTCTTCGACTCGGTCGGCCTCGCGGCCGAAGACCTCGCGGCCGCCGAGTTCCTCTACCGGCGGGCACGAAGCGAGGGCGCGGGCGCAGTGGTTCCCTTTTGATCCCGCTCGAGCAGATCCGGAGCGCGCGCGAGCGTATCGCCGGGAGGGTCGTCCGCACACCGCTTGTCCGGCTTGCATTGGACTCTCCCGCGACGATCTACCTGAAGCTCGAGAACCTGCAGCCAATCGGCTCGTTCAAGCTGCGCGGGGCGCTGAACGCGATCGCGCAACTCCCCTCCACCGAGCTCGAGGCGGGCGTGATCACGGCGAGCGCGGGCAACATGGGCCAGGGCGTCGCATGGGCCGCGCGCGAGCTCGGAATCCCCTGCGCCGTCGTCGTTCCAGAGGGGGCGGCCGAGACGAAGCTGGCGGCGATTGAGCGCCTCGGCGGGCGCATCGTCAAGGTGCCGTACGAACGCTGGTGGCAGGCGATCGTCGAGTCGAGCTTCGCGGAGCTCGACGGCGTCTTTGTCCATCCGGTCTACGACGACCAGGTGATGGCGGGGAACGGGACGATCGGGCTCGAGATCCTCGAGGACCTTCCGCAGGCGGATGCCGTGCTCATTCCCTTTGGCGGCGGGGGGCTCAGCGTCGGGATCGCCAGCGCGCTGAAAGCGCTACGGCCCGAGGCGCAGGTGTACGCAATCGAGCCGGAGACGGGGGCGCCACTGACCGCGTCCCTGGCCGCCGGCGAGCCACGGAAGATCGACTACGAGCCGTCGTTCGTGGACGGCTCCGGGTCGCCCGCAGTCCTGCCGCGGATGTGGGAGCTGGCGCACGGGCTGCTCGACGGCGCCGCTGCCGTCCCGATCGCCGAGACCGCCGCCGCGGTGCGCCTGCTGGCAGAACGCGCCCGCGTCGTGGCGGAAGGCGCCGGCGCGCTTTCGCTCGCGGCCGCGCTCGCGGGGCACGGCGGCACCGGCAGCGTCGTCTGCGTCGTCTCCGGCGGGAACATCGATTCGTCGAAGCTGGCGACGATCCTCGCCGGCGGAACGCCATGACGGACGGCGTCTGGGTCATCGGGGGCGGCGTGATCGGCAGCCTCTTCGCCGCCCACCTCTCGCGCGTGGCCGAGGTGACGCTGCTGTGCCGCCGCCCCGAGCACGCGGCCGCGGTGGCCGAGAACGGGATTCGGATCTCCGGACGGGCGGATTTCGTCGGCCGGCCTGAGGCCTCCATCGATCCCGCCGGGCTCGCGGATGCCGGCCTCGTGATTGTGGCGACCAAGGCGAACGACGTCGAGGCGGCGGCGGCGCAGCTCGAGGGCAGTCTCGGCGCTGGCACAGTCATGACCGTTCAGAACGGCCTCGGCGCCGAGCAAGTGGTCCGGAGCCACGGTGCTTGGCCCCAGCTCTCGGCGGTGACCTTCATGAGCGGGACGAAGCTTGCGGACGACCACGTGGAGTACGTACTCGACACGCCGACCTGGCTCGCGCCCTATGAGGACGCGCGCTTCGACGTGGCCGAGAGCACCGCAGCCCTGATCGTCGAGTCCGGGCTGAAGGCGGAGGCGATGCCCGATCTCGAGCCCGCGCGTTGGTCGAAGCTGATCTTCAATGCGACCGTGAACGGCGTCGCCGCGCTGACCGGACTCCCCCACGACCATCACTTCGCCGAGCTCGAGCGGCCGACGGATCTCGGCCACCTCGTCCGCGGCCTGATGGAAGAGGGGACGCGGATCGCCGGCGCCGCCGGGATCTCGTTGCGTGAGGATCCCTGGGAGATGAACGTGCTCGCGACGCAGCGGGGCAGTCGGCATTACCCGTCGATGCTCGAAGACGTCGAGGCGCGACGGCCGACCGAGGTTGACTTCATCACGGGCGCTCTGGTTCGAGCGGCCGAGCGCCTTGGAGTGGGGGCGCCGCTGCTGACGGCCGTCTACCGTCTCGTCAAGGGCCGGGAGGCGTCGTACCTGTGAGGGTCGCGATCGTCGGTTGCGGCGCGGTTGGGTCGCTGTTCGCGGCGAATCTCGCGCAGCTCGACGACGTCGAGGTGTGGGCGTTCGACCTCGACCGTCAGCACGTCGAGGCGATCAACCAGCACGGGCTGCGCCTCTCCGGGGCAGGTGAGGTCGTCGGCAACGTGCGTGCGACGACGAACGCAGGCGAGCTGCCGCCGGGCGACTTCGGGATTGTCGCGACGAAGTGCATGCACACCCCCTCGGCGATCGCAGCGAGCGCGCCAGCCTTCGCAAACGGCGCCGTCTGCTCGGTGCAGAACGGGGTCGGCAATGAGGAGGTGCTCGCGGAGCATGTCGAGCGCGTGATTCGCGGGACGACGTTCCCGGCGGGGCGCGTGATCGCCCCCGGCCACGTGCAGTGGGACGTAAAAGGCGACACGACGATCGGACCGTTCGAGCCCAGGCCGGCGTCGATGGCGGAGGTCGAGCGCCTCGCCGACGCGTGCACCCGCGCCGGGATGCCGACACAGGC
>Ga0066667_10000879_pt1 | contig 10778 bp, 8 predicted proteins | sample GraSoiAngelo_116_FD_133943 | JGI IMG/M metagenome (GOLD analysis project Ga0066667, IMG submission 133943) | Grasslands soil microbial communities from the Angelo Coastal Reserve, California, USA - 14_0903_16_30cm | ecosystem: Environmental > Terrestrial > Soil > Grasslands | place: USA...
CCACAGCGCGGCTATTGGCCACGACACCGCAAGGATTCCGATTGCTTTCATGAATCTCCACTCCTGTGCGGGATGCGCCCTCATGCAGGGCGGCCCAAATTCAGGCTAGCAATTCTAGGATAAACGCAGGATTAACCAGGGGATGCGGAGTATCCGGAATCGGCCGGAAGATAGGCGGCGAAAGTACTTCCGGTGGAATCGGAACGGATGAGTTCCAGCCGCCCGTGATGGGCCTCGGCGATCCAGCGCGAAATGGCCAAACCGAGGCCCGCGCCGCCGCCGTCGCCCTCGGAACGCGAGCGCGCCTTGTCGGCCCGAAAAAACCGCTCGAAGATGCGCGGCCGCAGTTCCTCCGGAATGCCTCTTCCTGTATCCGAAATGCTCAACATGTATTCTTTGCCGTGGCCATGGCAGTTCACGGTAACCCGCCCGAAGTCTGGCGTGTACTTGATGGCGTTATCCAGGAGATTCAGGAGCATGCGGCGTAGCAAAGATTCGTCTGCGTGAATCGGGGACTCCGGCGCACCCTCAAACGTGAGCGAAATTTTCTTGGCCTGGGCAAGAGTCCGCGCCGAATGCACGCACTCGGCGATTAAATCATCCAGGTAGAAGTCCCGTGGCTGGAGCGGGTACTGCCCGGCATCAGCGCGCGTCAAAGTGAAAAGGTCTTCCACAATGCGCGTGAGCCGCTCTGCCTCGTGGTGCAGCACGCCCAGAGATTCGCGGTATTCTTCGAGGGACCGCGCTTGCTGCGACAGGGCCACCTCCGACTCGCCACGCAGAATCGCCACCGGTGTCCTCAGTTCGTGCGAAGCATCGGCCATGAACCGCCGCTGCCGTTCGAACGATTCAGCGAGTCTGTCCAACAAACCGTTAAAGGAGCGCGCCAGGTGCCCCAGTTCATCTCTTTCGTTTTGCACCGCCAGCCGCTCGTGCAAATTGGCTGCCCCGATACTTTCTGCCTGGCTGCTCATGGCCACGACAGGCGCAAGGCTCTTGCGCGCCAGAAAATAGCCGCCGCCGCTGGCCAGAAGAATCGCAACGGGAATCAGCCATGCGAACACCGACCCGGCTTCCTCCATCATCTCTTTCTGAGGATGAAGCGATTGCAAAATGATCAGTGTGTAGGATTTCCCTTTGGCTGAGAAACGCTGCGCGAATCCCCGGTAGCCTGCTTCCGTAACGGGGATGTGGCCGAAAAGGCGGTCGGAGCGCAAAGAGTCACGCAGGAAGCTCTGAAACGAGGCGGAAGAAAGAACCTCTCGCGCAATCTTCAAAGGACCATTGGCAGCAGGAGTTTCCAGGGAGGTGAGGATCACTTTTCCCGTCTGGTCCGCAATCACATAGAGCGTGTCGCGAAAATGGTGTTCATCGATCGCCACTTGCGCCGCAGTGCGAAACACATCGGGGCCTGTTTGATCTTCCAGTTCCGCCCGCAGCGTCACCAGGAAGGAATTCGAAAGTTCGACAAGATTCGCATCCGTCCGCTGCACCGCGCTTCGCCAGAAGATGAAATAGGCCACGACAGAAAGGAAAACAATCACCACGGCCAAAACGCCCGTGTACCAAAGCGTCAGCCGCGTGCGAATCGAATCAAGCATGGCTCTTCCGTGCGGAAGAAGGCGTTTTCATTCGTGAGCGCGATGAGGCGCTCTCGTCGCCGGCCTCTGCGTCAGGCAGATCCGCTTCCGTACCGAGGACGTAGCCTACCCCGCGCCGCGTGTGCAGCAGCGGCTTGGCTGCGCCCCCGTCAATTTTGCGGCGCACCCGGTTGATGTACACCTCGATCAGATTGGAGAACGGATCGAACGTTTCGTCCCACACGTGCTCGGCGATTTCCGCGCGGCCCACCACTCGCCCCGCATTGCGGGCCAGATACTCCAGCAACGCATATTCTTTTGCGGTCAGCGTCATGCTGCGTCCTGCCCGCTTGGCAGTTTGCGCTCCGGTATCAAGAACGAGATCCGCAATGGTGATTTTCTCCGGCCGCAGCTCGCCGGAGCGCCGCAGCAACGCCCGGAGGCGCGCGAGCAATTCGCGAAATTCGAACGGCTTCGTTAGATAGTCATCCGCGCCATGATCGAGACCCGCGATGCGGTCTTCCACGGCATCGCGCGCGGTCAGCATTAAGATTGGCATGCGTTGCCCGGACTTGCGCAGTTCGCGGCATACCGCGAAACCGTCTGGTGTGGGAATCATCACGTCGAGGATGACCAGGTCGTAGGTGTTCACCGCCGCTTGGTACAACGCTTCTTCGCCGGTGGTTGCTACATCCACGGCATACGCCTGCTCGCGCAATCCTTTGGCCACGAACCGAGCAATCCGCGCATCATCTTCGACGAGGAGGAGCCGCATGAGAGCATCATACGGCAGATGGAAGCAAAAGCGATAAGTGGGGAACGCCGGCTAACGAGGCCGTACCTTAATCCTCAATCCTCTTTTAGCTGAAGCTGTTGACGAATACGAGGCCGTCGCCCACTCGGCCAATGCACCTCGACACGATCCACCGACGATGCGTTGCCCAAACCAAAATGAAGAGGCGTGCTCAGGGTCAGGGTTTGCCAGTCCTCGGGGAGACACGTTCGCTGAAAAGCCCTGACTAAGTTGTAAGCCAGCCGAACTACCTTATCGGCGCGCCGCACCCAGGCAAGAACGACACGCTACAAATACTGGAAAGACTCGCAAGTGAGCGCCAGCGCCTGGTCACGGATGCCGAAGTACTTCAGGAGATCATCCGCCGCTACATCGCGATCCATCGTCGCGACGCCATCCAGCCGGGGTTCCACGCGTTGCTTCGAATCACGGACGAAGTATTTTCGATTGATCGGGCCGCGGCCGAGCGCGCCAAGGAAATTATCTTGAGTCATCCCCGGCTCTCCGCTCGCGATGCCATTCATCTGGCCGTTATGGAACAACATGGCGTTGACCGGATCCTGAGCTTTGATTCGAGTTTTGAAGGATATCCCGGAATGGCGCGAATTTCTTGATCGACCACTGCTTTCGCCTCTTTCCTGGCGCCGACCTTTGCGCATCGTTCTCCGCGGCGTGGCATCCATTCGTTCGCGCTATAATTCGACCTTAGCCCTGCGCCATGAACAGCGAAACCAAGCAACCTGACTCCTCCGGCCTGGAATGGGCGCATTCGCTCGTCCGCGATTGGTTTGTAGGCCGCTTCGGAACTCCTACGGAGCCGCAACTCCAGGGCTGGCCGCACATTCTCGCCGGGAAAACGGTGCTGATTTCCGCTCCCACGGGTTCCGGCAAAACGCTGGCAGCGTTTCTGATCTGCATCGATCGCCTGGTGCGCAACGCACTTAGTGGAGAATTACTGGACCGTACAGAAGTTCTCTACGTCTCGCCGCTCAAAGCGCTCAGCAACGACATTCAGAAAAACCTGGAAGTTCCGCTGGGCGAAATCCTGCAGCTCGCCGGACAGCGCGGCATGCTGATGCCCGAAATTCGCACCGCTGTGCGCACTGGAGACACGCTTGCCCACGAGCGCCGCGCCATGCTCGCACACCCGCCGCATATTCTAGTCACCACGCCGGAGTCTCTTTACATCCTGTTGACCGCCGCGAGAAGTCGCGAAATCCTGCGCACCGTCGAATCCGTCATCGTGGACGAAATCCACGCGGTCGCCGACGACAAGCGCGGCGCGCACCTGGCGCTCTCGCTCGAGCGACTCGACCATTTGACAGGCAAGCGCCTCCCACGCATTGGCCTTTCGGCCACGCAGAAGCCCATCGAATTGGTAGCCGATTTTCTGACCGGCGCCGAGCAACCTGCTCCTCACATCGTGCAAATCGGCCACCGGCGCGAGCTGGATTTGGCCATCGAAGTCCCGGGGAGCGAGCTCGGCCCGGTGGCCTCCAACGAAATGTGGGACGAAATCTACGATCGCCTCGCAACGCTGGCCTCGCAACATCGCTCCACGCTCATTTTTGTCAACACGCGCCGTCTTTCCGAGCGCATGGCACATCATCTCAGCGAACGCCTGGGAAAAGATGCTGTCGCAGCACACCACGGCAGCTTGTCCCGCAAGCTGCGCCTGGCTGCCGAGAAAAAACTGAAGGCCGGAGAAATCCGCGCGCTCGTTGCAACGGCTTCACTCGAACTGGGAATCGACATCGGCAGCGTCGACCTCGTTTGCCAGATTGGCTCGCCGCGTTCCATTGCTGCGGCCTTGCAACGCATTGGCCGCGCGGGACACTGGCACGGAGCGGTGCCCAAAGGACGCCTCTTTGCCACGACGCGCGACGACCTGCTTGAATGCGCGGCGCTGGTTCGCGCCATTCGCCAAGGCGACCTCGACAGCCTTGCCGTCCCCGAAGCGCCGATGGACATTCTCGCGCAGCAAATCGTCGCCATGTGCGCCGCGGAAGATTGGAAGGAAGAGGATCTATTCCAAGCCGTGCGCCATGCCTGTCCCTACCGCAATCTCGCGCGCGCGGAGTTCGACGAAATCATCGAGATGCTTTCGGAAGGCATCGCCAGCGCCCGCGGACGCTACGCTGCCTACCTGCATCGCGACCGCGTAAACGGCGTCGTTCGCGCGCGCCGTGGCAGCCGTCTTGCCGCCATCACCAGCGGCGGCGCCATTCCAGAAAATTCGCTGTACACCGTGGTCGCCCATCCCGAGGGCACGATCGTCGGCACGGTAGACGAAGACTTCGCCGTGGAAAGCCTTGCTGGCGACGTCATGCTGCTGGGAAACACATCCTGGCGCATCCGCCGCGTGCAAGCTGGCCGCGTGCTCGTGGAAGACGCGCAAGGAGCTGCGCCCAACGTGCCGTTCTGGCGCGGCGAAGCGCCGTCGCGCACGGACGAACTTTCCGCTCACCTCTCGGAGTTGCGCGAAAAAATCAGTGCGTTTGTTCCACGCGCCTCCTCAAATTCCGGAATGCAGGCGGCCGAAGGCGTCGCTGCCGCCGTGAACTGGCTCAAACTCGAATGCGGCCTCGATCAACCCGGCGCCGAGCAAGCCGTCGAATACGTCATCGCGGGCCGCGCCCTGCTCGGAGCGGTTCCTACGCAAACCACCGTCATCGCCGAGCGCTTTTTCGACGAAAGCGGCGGCATGCAACTCATCATTCACGCTCCCTTTGGCGCGCGCATCAACAAGGCCTGGGGCCTGGCGCTGCGCAAGCGCTTCTGCCGCTCTTTCAATTTCGAGTTGCAAGCCGCAGCGACGGACAACGGCCTGAACATTTCGCTGAGCGAGCAGCATAGCTTTCCTCTCGCCGACGTCTTTCATTTTCTCCATCCCAATTCCCTGCGCTCCGTTCTGGAGCAAGCCGTTCTCGCCTCTCCGCTCTTCACGGCGCGTTGGCGCTGGGACGCTGGCCGCGCGTTAGCCTTGCTTCGTTTTCGCAATGGCAAGAAAGTTCCGCCGCCCATCCAGCGCATGCGCGCTGATGACTTGCTGTCCGCGGTTTTTCCAGAAGCGCTCGCTTGCCAGGAAAACCTCCCGGAAGGCGACATCGCCATTTCCAAGCACCCACTGATCCGCGAAGTGATGAAGGACGTTCTCACGGAAGCTCTCGATCTCGAAGGGCTCGAGCTCGTGATTCGTGACATCACCGATGGCCGCATCACCTGCCTCGCCGTCGATACGCCCATGCCCTCTCAATTCTCGCACGAAATTCTGAACGCCAATCCTTACGCCTATCTCGATGATGCTCCGCTCGAGGAGCGCCGCGCCCGCGCCGTCGAGATGCGCCGCGTTTTGCCGGAAACGGTAGTGGGAGAAATTGGCCGACTCAACCCCGAGGCCATTGCCGAAGTTCGTGACGAAGCTTGGCCTGACGTGCGCGACGCGGAAGAGTTGCACGACGCGCTGCTCACGTTCATCGCTTTGCCAGCTGGCGCCGACGCCAAACAGATCCAGAACAATCACCTGCAGGCCAAGTTGCAGGAATCGCTCAATACCTGGAATCCGTTTTTCGAGCAGCTTATTGCCGCTCGCCGCGCTGGGCTGGCAACCGTAGGCAGCGAAACTTACTGGGTCGCCGCGGAATCCGTCGCCTCATTCACACAAATTTTCCCCTCGGCCCGCTTCGAAGTCTTACCACCGAATGTAGAGTCACCGGCGGTTTTGCGCGAAGATGCCCTTCTGGCCCTCGTAGCCGGCTGGATGTCCCACGCCGGTCCCGTCGCGTCCAATCAACTGGCAAGCGTCCTATCTGTTTCTCTCTCCGACATAGACAAAGCTTTGTTGCGCCTCGAGTCCAGCGGCGCCGTTTTGCGCGGCAAATTCACCGATCCTCATTCGGAGCAAACCGAGTGGTGCGAACGCCGCCGGCTGGCGCGCATCCATCGCCTCACCCTGGGACAACTTCGCAAGGAAATCCAGTCCGTCACTCCCGCCCAGTTCATGAATTGGCAGCTTCGCTGGCAGCATGTCGCTCCCAGCACACAGCTTCTCGGCGAGCGCGGTACGCTCGAAGCCATCCGCCAGGTGCAAGGTTTCGAGGCTCCCGCGAATTCCTGGGAGCGCCAAATTCTCAAGCGCCGCATCGCCGACTACGATCCCAAGGTGCTCGATCAGCTTTGCTTGACGGGTGCCGTCGGCTGGGGCCGCCTCTCGCCGCATCCGGCCACGCTCGAAGCGGTCACGGTTGGGAAGCGTCGCGTTATTCCCACGAGCGTTGCGCCGATCACTTTCTTCGTGCGCGAAGATGCGGACTGGATGATTCCCCGGCGCGAGGACAGCGAAGCGAGTTCCGTTGGTCTGAGCCCCGATGCCGCCGCCGTCCACCTGTACCTCCGCCAGCGCGGCGCCTCCTTCTTCGCGGACATCGTGCGCGGCACTGGTAGGTTAAAGTCCGAAGTGGAGACGGCTCTCTGGGAACTTGTTGCCGCAGGCCTGCTCACTGCCGACGGGTTTGACAATTTGCGCGCGCTCATCGACCCCAAACGCCGCTCCGGCCAAGGCAGCGGGCGCACTTCGCGTCCACGCCACAGCGCAGGCCGCTGGTCGTTGCTCTATTCCGGCGAGAACCACGACCGCAACCGCGCGCTCGAAGCCATTTGCTGGATGCTGCTGCGCCGCTACGGCATCGTCTTTCGCGAACTTCTGACGCGCGAGACGATTCTTCCCAAATGGCGCGAGTTACTGATCACCTTGCGCCGCCTGGAAGATCGCGGCGAATTGCGCGGTGGCCGCTTCGTCAGCAATTTCTTGGGAGAGCAATTCGCGTTGCCCGTGGCTGTGGAATCCTTGCGTGCCATGCGCAATCAGCAACCCTGCGGTGAAATCATCGCGATCTCCGCCGCGGATCCGCTGAATCTTGTCGGCATCATTGTTCCCGGCGAGCGCGTCGCAGCCAATTCCGGCAGTGTGGTTTCGTATCGCGATGGCGTGGCTCTCGAGCGCAATGAATCCGCGAATGTAATTTCCATGCCCATCGCCCGTTGAGTGGAGCCGAGGAAGCTTCGCGTGGCCATTGCGTGCATGTCCATTTCATGCTTCAGGAACCTTCCAAGCACTCTCTTCCCTACCCCAAGAATGAATCGAAGTTTTCTCGCAACATCGGTACTAGCCGTCATGTTCGAAGGAAAACGCTGCAAAAACCTGCCACTGCATTTCCTCGTGGCTCGAAACGTTGCCTGACTGTCGCGAGGAAATGCCGTCTTGACATCTTTAGAAATGAGTGCAATATGGCGTCTAGGGACACCAACCCACCGGCTCCTAACCCGCGGGAGCCAAAAGAAGTCCCTCAGGAGATCAAGCATGAAGGCCAAGATTCTTACGTTTTCATCCCAGGGTGACACCACCCTTATCGAATACGATCCCGCAACCGCCGATATGGATGAAGTGAACCGGGTGATTGCGGAATACGAAGCGAAAACCGGAGCGCAGCCGTTCGACATCGCCACCGGGGAACGCATCGACAAAGTCACGCGCGCTCAGAATGAAGTCTTGATGGTTCATCCCATCGCCGGCGGCTAGATCACAACAAGCGGTCGAGCTGCCGTAATCGGCGGCGCCGCCTCGCTGGGATGAGACGAGTGCCGCGGGATTGGAAGTGCGCATATGACTAGCGCTACCGGTATGGTTCCTGCAATCGTATCCGTTCTCGTCCTTGCCCTGTTGGTCGGAGTCATTGCCGTGCTACGGTGGAGGCTCGCGCTTACGAGTGCGCGCTCGAGGCCCTGGCCTCAACCTCAAAGGGACACACCGCGAAGGCAAGCGAATCCCGCCTTTTCCTATGGCCTGCGTGGGTCCAGCCCTGGGAGCTTGTCGCTGTTCGGAGACAATCCGCTAAACAATGGCGTGCGGGTGGCCCAGCTCACGAAAGAGCAGCGTGCGGAAGCTTTTCTACAGCGCATTCTGGCCCTTACCGGCGCAAGAAGGGCGAACGGCGCTTACGTTCTGAATGTGGGAAAGGTGCAGTTTCAATTGCGCGATCGATTTATCCGGCGGCTGCAAAACCCGGACGATCCCAAATCGCCCTACGAAGAAACTTGCTTCTACCTGGTGCACAACGGTATGCCAAAAGTTGAGGAAATTGCTACTGCGCTGCTGCACCTTTCGAACAATCCCGGGTTGTTTGACAAGTGGGCCCTTCAAAACGGTGTGGCATTCAAAGCGGACGGCAAAGTGTTCGACCGATGCCCGCTGATGGGCCTGCGCTGATAAAGAAAGTCCCGCTTCCTCCGCTGCCATCTTTGCGTAACGGTCTTTCCAATTACCAATCGATCCGATCGGGGAAAAACTCCGACACAAGGTCCTGATAGAAAGGGAGCAGGGCGTGCGTCTGGACGCTCGAGGCCCTTCGAGTAAAGATCGTACGGATTAAACTTCCGTACCCATGCAAACATCCCTTCGTCATGATCATTCATCAAGTGGCGGTAAGCCCCATGACGGTGGGCGGCATAAAACGAGTGGTAACGGAGCATGTACAACCCTTCTTCCGGAAGATAGTTCCGCGCCACTTGATAAATGATCTACGAGCGTATTCAGGTATTCGGCCATTTCCCAGATGCTCTTTTTGCCGCGGCGCAGGCCGCAGTACTCCCTCTTTTTCCTCAGCACGAAGTCCAAGGTCTGGTGCGCGTGGTTTTGGCGACCCGCACAAGTCTGCGCAATAGGGAGTTTCACCTCTTTTTTGAAAGTCACGCCGCGGCTTTTTTGGAGGAACGTCCCTCAAAAACGTCAGTTTATTTGCATTACCGCGCCCCAGAAAGCGCGGTCCACGCCGAGCCCTTGCGCGAAGACTCCAGCACCGCAGAAATGAACCGCATGCCCTCTACCCCCTCCGCGATTCCGGGTACGAGAAGCGACTGCGGATCCGGCGACCTGCCTTCTTGTTTTGCTGTGATTTGTTCCGCTAGATCCTTGTAGAGTTGCGCGAAGGCTTCCAGATACCCCTCGGGATGTCCTGCGGGAATGCGAATCGCCCGCAGGGACGAAGCTCCCGCCCCAGGACCGCCGCGCTTCATGATCCGTCGCGGCTGCCCCAAGGGGGCAAAAATGAGTTCGTTGGGATTCTCCTGCTGCCATTCCAGCCCCGCCTTTTCGCCGTAGACGCGCAACCGCAGATTGTTCTCGTTCCCTGCCGCAACCTGGCTCGCCCAAAGCATGCCCTTCACTCCTTTTGGGAATCGCAGCAGCATTTGTACGTTGTCGTCGAGCCGCCGCCCGGGCACGAACGTTGTCACTTCCGCCGCAACCTCTTGGACCGGCATCCCCGTTACAAAACACGCGAGGTTGTGCGCGTGCGTGCCGATATCTCCCAAACTTCCGCCTGGACCGCTCCGCGCGGGGTCGGTGCGCCAGTCGGCTTGTTTTTGCCCGGTTCTTTCCAAAGGAGTCGACAGCCAGTCCTGCGCATACTCCACTTGAACCACTCGCAACGCGCCGAGCTCGCCCGCGAGCACCATCTCGCGGGCCTGCCGTACCATCGGGTAGCCCGTGTAATTATGCGTTAGCCCAAAAATCAAACCGGTTCGCTTTACCGTCTTCTCCAGGTCCAGCGCATCTTCGAGCGTCGTCGTTAACGGTTTGTCACAAATCACATGAATTCCCGCTTCGAGAAATTTCTTCGCATTCACGTAATGCCTATGATTGGGCGTGACGATGGCCACCGCATCGATCCTGTCCGGTCGGCTCGCTTCCGCCGAGGCCATCTCTTCAAACCGTCCGTACGCCCGCGGAATGTGAAGTTCTTTGGCGGCGGCTAAACTTTTCTCCGGGTCGGAACTCAAAGCGGCCGCAACCAATTCATAACCATCATCCATGCGCGCCGCGATGCGATGCACGGCGCCGATGAACGCGCCCGGCCCGCCGCCCACCATGCCCAGCCGCAACCGCCGATGCTTTCCCTCCATCTTCGATTCACCCGGCATGTTTGCCTTCCTTCCTCGCGGCGAGCCCCAGCATTCGCCGATTTGCCTCTTCGTCCGCGCCGGACTTTGCGAAATCGTCGAACGCCCGCTCGGCCGTCTCGATGATGTGCCGCTTAATAAACGGCGCGCCTTCCTGCGCTCCCTGCTCGCTGCTCTTCAGGCAGCATTCCCATTCGAGAACCGCCCATCCATCAAAATCGTATTGCGCGAGTTTGGAAAAAATGGCGCGAAAATCCACCTGGCCATCCCCCAGCGACCGGAAGCGCCCCGCGCGCTCCACCCACGGCTGGTATCCACCGTAAACCCCTTGGCGGCCGGTTGGGCGAAACTCCGCGTCCTTCACGTGAAACATTTTGATGCGCGAGCGATAGACGTCGAGAAACGCGAGGTAATCGAGCTGCTGCAGAACAAAATGGCTGGGATCAAAC
>Ga0066667_10000882_pt1 | contig 10754 bp, 5 predicted proteins | sample GraSoiAngelo_116_FD_133943 | JGI IMG/M metagenome (GOLD analysis project Ga0066667, IMG submission 133943) | Grasslands soil microbial communities from the Angelo Coastal Reserve, California, USA - 14_0903_16_30cm | ecosystem: Environmental > Terrestrial > Soil > Grasslands | place: USA...
AGGCTCGCCAAGATACGCGCGCTCGAGGACAGGGACTGGGGACTGGGGACTCGGGGACTGGGGACTACGGACTGAGTACCAGGGACCCAGTCCCTAGTCCCCTAGTCCCCTAGTCCCCTAAGTCCCGAAGTCCCCAGACCGAGCTGGGAGCCCGGGCTACCTGGGATGACTCGAGAGGAACTGCAACATCTGATCGACGTGATCGTCGGTGAGTTGACGGCGGCAGCGCCGCGGCCCGAAGAGCGCTGCCCGTGCCATGCCGTGCTGGACGACTGCTGTCCGGATCGGCTGCGCGGCGTGCTCGACGCGGGCGCGACGCGCGTCGGTCTGTACGCCGCCGGCGGCGCGCCGGACAGCGTGGCGTCGATGATCGATCACACGCTCCTCAAACCGGACGCCACGCGCGCGAACATCGGGGAGCTGTGCCGCGAGGCGGCGCAGTTCAAGTTCGCAACGGTCTGTATAAACCCCACATGGGTCGCGCTGTCGGCGAAGCTGCTGGAGGGCAGCGGCGTCCGCGTCTGCTCGGTCGTCGGGTTCCCGCTTGGCGCCACGACTCCGGACGTCAAAGGCTACGAGACGCGTCGCGCCATCTTCGACGGCGCTCGGGAGATCGACATGGTGATCAACGTGGGGGCGCTGAAGTCGGGGGCCCTGCGCGTCGTAGAGTGCGACATCGAGTCGGTCACCACGCCGTGCCGTGATGCCGGCGCGCTGAGTAAGGTCATCATCGAGGCGGCGTTGCTGACCGACGAGGAGAAAACCACCGCGTGCACGCTGGCGAAGGCGGCGGGCGCCGATTACGTCAAGACGTCGACGGGCTTCGGCCCCGGCGGCGCCACGGCGGCGGACGTCGCGCTGATGCGCCGGGTCGTCGGCGCGGAAATGGGCGTCAAGGCAGCCGGTGGCGTCCGCGATCTCGAAGGGATGAAGGCGATGATCGCCGCCGGCGCCACCCGCGTCGGCGCGAGCGCCGGCGTGAAGATCGTCCAGCAGGCACGCGGCGAACAGACCTCGACTACCGTCACCGGGTATTAACTTCGGGGACTGGGGACTGGGGACTGGAGAGACTAGGGGACTGGGGCTCAAAAGTGTTTCACCCAAGTCCCTAAGTCTCCCAGCCCCTAAGTCCCTAAGTCCCCTAGTCCCCTAGTCCCCATGTAAGCCGGCTTTACACTGATTAGCGTAAAAGTTAGTATCACTGGCCAACAGGTTGGCCGGTGTGGCCAGCGCTTGTCCAATATGGAGGGTTTGTGGCCGATTTGAGTCGAGTGGAGTTGCACCGCTTGGCGCGGCTTGGCGCGAAATCGCGTCTGGAGGAACTGCGTCACGAGGAAGCTGCGATCCGCCGGGCGTTTCCGGATCTGGTCGCTGGCCGCGTTCTGAAGGGTGCTGGCAGGGGCGCGGCGCGTCGGCGGCGTAAGGGAATGTCGGCCGCCGCGCGCAGGGCGGTATCCGAGCGTATGAAGAAGTACTGGGCGGCACGTCGTAAAGAGAAGGCGAAGTAGCAGGAGTCTGGAAAGTAGGAATTTGGAATTTGGAATCTGGAATTTGGAATTAGCGCATCAAATGCTACTTCCAAATTCCCCGTTCCAAATTGCCGCGGCAGTTTCATCACGTTCTGCCGCCGCAGCGCCGTGCCGGCGGCACGTGCTGTCGCACCGAGTGCGACGCCAACTCTCACCATGGGCCGTCAAGCACACGCTCGCCCTCCGGCAGATGCTCCTCTATTAAATCTTGACAAGGCTGATTCTATCGGTCATACCGTCTCTCTACATGCAGCGGTGCAAGACCGCGGTTGAAGTAAAGAGAATGGAGCACTCGATGTACAACCTTGTTCGGTCAGCGAGCCTGGTCGTCGCCATCGCCGCCGCGTCTGTGACCGTTGTCTGGTCTCAGGCTCGACGGCCGCCGCAGTCGCCCTATCTGGCGCCGCCGGACAATGTCGTGGCGGTCCGGGCCGGCCGAATGTTCGACGCCAGAGCCGGCACCATGCTGAATAACCAGATCATTCTGATCAAGGGCGACCGTATCGCCGATAGTGGTCCATCGGTGCACATCCCGCCCGAGGCACGGGTGATCGATCTCAGCGGGGCAACCGTCCTTCCGGGCATGATCGACGGGCACGTGCACAACGCCGGACGCGGCGACTCGGTCGAGATGAAGACGATCGTCATGGTGCAGAGCGCGGCGCGCGACCTCGACGCCGGGTTCACGACGGTCGTCGACATGGACTCACGCGGCGGCTTCGGCACGGTAGACTTGAGAGACGCCATCAACGAAGGGCTGATCAAGGGGCCGAGAATGCAGGTCTCCGGGCAGTCGCTGAACCAGAGGGCAAGCTCTGTCTATCCGAACCCCGGCCCCGGCTTCTATGAGGGCCACACGGAAAGCAAGAACATCAATGGTCCCTGGCTTGCACGCGCCGCGGTGCGCGAGGCGAAGCTGCATGGCGTCGATTGGATCAAGATCTACACGACGCAGGATTTCGTCGGCCGCGACCTGAATGAGTTCAGACCCGACGGCTCCCTCGTCGCCTCACCGTCTCTGACGTTCGAGGAAGTGCAGGCGATCGTCGACGAGGCGCATCGGATGGGGCTGAAGGTCGCCTGCCATACCTACGGCGGCGACGGCATGCGCTCATGCATCAACGCCGGCGTCGATCTCAGCATGCACGTCACCGAGCTCTACAAAGACGATGCGCTGATCAATACCGTCGTGCAGAAGAAGCTGCCCATCATGATGACGATCGATGATCTCCTGGGGCTCGATACCGGCGACAAGCGGTTGCTCGCGAACCTCGGGTTCACCGGCGACAAAGCCGTCACGCGCCTCGGGATGGCCGAACAGACGTTCAGGAAGCTCCTGAAGGCCGGCGTCCCGCTTCCGTTTGGCAGCGGCGCGGTCGCCGGCGACGGCGCGTTTCCTCACGGGCACCAGGCCGACCAGTTCGCCTGGATGGTCAAGTGGGGCATGACGCCCGCTCAGGCGCTCCAGACCGCCTTCATGACTGAGGCCAACGTGCTCAACTACAACTGGGCGAATCGCGTCGGAAGCCTCGAAAAGGGCAAGTTCGGCGACGTCATTGCCGTGGCCGGCAATCCGCTGACGGACGTCTCGGAGATGCAGCGCATCAAGTTCGTGATGAAGGGCGGCGTGGTCATGAAGAACGACCTGGCATCACGCCCACCATCGACGGCCGCGCAATAGAATTAAGAATTTGGAATTAAGAATTTGGAATTCGTTCAGCATTCCGAATTCCAAATTCTTAATTCCAAATTCTTAATTCTATTTTCCTCGTTACCTCGATTCACTGAATCAGTCTCAAGGAGAGAAGTGCCATGGTGTCGACATCTGAGGTCGCACGTCGGCTCCTCGGTCTTACGGCGGCCGTCGTTCTCGGGCTGGTCTCTCTCGCCGGGATCGTGAGCGCCCAGACAGGGACCGCGACCATCAGCGGCCAGGTGAAGGATGAAAGCGGCGGAGTACTCCCCGGCGTGACGGTCTCGGCCAGGAGTACGGCGCTGCAGGTTCCGGAAGTCACGACAGTCAGCGACGCGCAGGGAGAGTACCGTCTGACCCCTCTGCCGATCGGGACCTACATAGTCGCGTTCGTGCTCTCTGGATTCCAGACGACTCACCGAGAGGATATCCGACTGACAGCCGGCTTTACCGCCCGAGTGGACATCGAGCTGAAAGTCGGACAGTTGGAGGAGACCGTGACCGTCTCGGGCGGCTCGCCCCTCGTGGATGCGTCCTCGACCGCCACAGCCACACAGTTGACGAAGGAAACCCTGGAGCTCGTCCCCACGAGCCGGAACGGGTATATCGGCCTGATGCAGCAGGCGCCCGGGGCCCGAGCCAACCTCGATGTGGGCGGGAGCACGACCAACGCGCAGCCGGCGTTCCGTGCGTTCGGGCAGCAGGGCCAGTCCTGGCAGGCCGTGGACGGCGTCGTGACGGCGAATCCGAAATCCGATACGCAGAGCGGCAACTACGTGGACTATTCCATCTTCGAGGAGGCGACGATCCAGACCATCGGTCACGAAGCCTCCATCCCCACTCGAGGCATCGCGATCAACAGCATCGTCAAGTCGGGTAGCAACAACTTCCACGGCTCCGGGTTCTTCTCGGGAACGAGCCACAGGTTCGAGAGCAGCAATATCGACGACACGCTGAGGGCGCAGGGCGTGTCGGAAGGCAACACGCTCCAACTGCGGGACGACACGAGCGGAGATCTGGGCGGCAAGATCGTCAGGGACAGGCTGTGGTTCTATACCGCCGGCCGCCAGCGACGGGACCACAATGGCATCCTCGAGTGCTTCAAGCCGGATGGCACCGGGTGTGTCGAGACGCAAAAAGCGTGGTTCGCCACTCACAAGGAAACGTTCCAGATGAACGCGTCCAACCGGTTCACGGCCTTTACCATGTTCAACTGGCGGTCTGACATCGAGAACATGACGCGCCTTGTCGCCTGGGAGTCGCGACGGAACCAAAGAGGATTCAACGGCGCGTGGAAGACGGAGTGGGAGGGCGTCAGGGGCCGGGCAATCGTTGCAAACCTGATGTTCGGCGGGTTCTGGAATCACTCGGGCGGGTATGGTGAGGAGTTCGGTCTGGGCAAACCGGCGACGCTCGACTCCGTCACCCGAGTGGTCACGGGCACATCCACCACGATGAACGAGCGCAATTTCGAGGATCGGCTTCAGGTGCGCGGCAGCCTGAGCTGGTACAAGCCGGACTGGCTCGGGGGCAATCACGAGATCAAGGTTGGTGGCGATGCCTTCAAGGTCCGCGCCGACCGGCAACGGCTCCCGCGTCCCGCAGGATCCGGGAACTACCAACTGATTTTCAGGAGCGGCGTGGCCGATCAGATCTCCGTGTTCAACACTCCGGTGTTCCCGGACGCGCCGCTTCGCACGATCGGCGGCTACGTGCAGGACAGCTGGACCATCGCGCGCAAGCTCACGCTGAACTTCGGGGCGCGCTATAACTACGACAACGGGTACGTCGCGGCGGGGTGCCGCGAGGCCGCCGATCCGCCCGGGGACGTGCCCAATCCGGCGCAGTGCTTCGACAAGGTCCAGTTCAGGATCTACAAGTCGTTGTCGCCCCGACTGCGTGCGGCCTATGACGTGTCGGGCAACGGCAAGACCGTCATCAAGGGCGGGTGGGGGCGGTACCATAAACTGCGCTATACAGACGAACTGCAGACAGCGAACCGCAACGTCATCACGACGACGCTCTACCGCTGGCGCGACCTCAACGGCAACCGGAACTACGATCCGGGCGAAACGAATCTCAGTTTGAGCGGACCGGATTTCCTGTCGCAGACGCTCTCGGGCCAGGGCGGGGCGCTCGCGAACGGCGTGGCGAACCCGAACGAGTCGCAGCCCTATACCGACGAGTACAGTGTGCAGGTCGAGCGGGAGCTGATTCCGAATTTCGCGATGCGCGTCACAGCGGCGCACTCGCGCGCGCTGAATCAGTACCGGCTCGCGAACCTCCGTCGGCCTTACGAGGCCTACAGCATCCCGATCACGAGTCGCGATCCGGGTCCGGACGGCACGCTCAACACCGCCGACGATCCGGGGACGACGCTTACGTACTTCGAGTATCCCAGTTCGCTGTCCCCGTCAGCGTTCCAGGTGGCCACGATCGTCAACGACGACAAGGCCAATCAGAAGTACTCGACGATCGAGCTCGCCATGTCCAGACGGCTGGTCGGCAAGTGGCAGATGATGGCGTCCTACAGCGCCACGAAGAGAAACGTCCCGTTGCCCAACAATGTCGGCGGCGGCACCAGCTTCGGCGCCAACACCCAGGATCCCAACTCGGAGATCTTTGCGGCGGATACACGTTGGGAGTGGCTGGGCCGGCTCTCCGGCAGCTACCTGTTGCCGTACGGGCTGCAGACGTCGGCGAATTTCGAGCACCGGAGCGGGACGCCGTGGGCGCGGACGGCGCTTTTCAGAGGCGGCGCAACCATTCCATCGATTACGTTGAACGTCGAGCCCATCGGCACACGGCGCCTGCCCAACATCAACCTCCTGGACTTCCGGCTCGAGAAGAGGCTGAACCTCACACCGAAACAGCGGCTGCTCCTGCAAATGAATATCTTCAATTCCCTCAACATCAACGCCGTCACCGCTGTCACACAGCAGTCGGGACCCAGCTTCGGCCTGGCGACGGCGATCATGCTGCCGAGGATTGTTGCGTTCAGTGCGCACTATGTTTTCTGACGCTTGAAATTTGGAATTGTGAATTTGGAATTTGGCCTTCGTTCACGCATTGCAAATTCCAGATTCTTCATTCCAAATTGCAGGAGGTTGCGAATGCTCCGACTGAAGTGTCTGCTCATCGTACCTGTCCTGTCGGTCGTCGCGGCGTGCTCTTCCCCGGTGAAAACGCAGGGCACGGCGACGCTGTTCGAAGGCGCGCGGCTCATTACCGGCGACGGCAGCGCGGCCATCGAGAGCTCCGCGTTCATCGTCGAGAATACTCAATTCACGCGGGTTGGTCGCAGGGGCGAGCTTCAGATGCCAGCCGGAGCCGCCCGAGTGGATCTGACCGGCAAGACAGTCATGCCGACAAAAGTCGACCTCCACGGCCACATCGGGTTCCAGCATGTCTCCGACGGGACGATGGCCAAGGAGTACTACACGCGCGAGAACCTCATCGACCATCTGGAGCGTCTCGCGTACCACGGGATCAGCGCCGTCGTCAGCATTGCCGATCTGGTCGAGCGTTCGGACCTCCGCGGCGGCAGGCACAAGTGGGGCGACGTGCCGTTGCGGGTGCGGAACGAAATCATCCCTGGTGCAGCGCTCTTCAAGACGGCCGGCCCGGGCATCGCCTGGCCGGATTCCGGTGCTCAAGGCCACCCGTCCAGAGCCGACGTGCCGTATCCGGTCACAACGGTCGAGGAGGCTCGAGAGGCCACGCGCGATTACGTCAAGATGAAGCCCGAGTTCGTCAAGATCTGGGTGGACGACAGGAACGGCACGAGGAAGAGGCTGACGCCGCCGCTGTACCGGGTGATTGTCGAAGAAGCGCACAAGGCGAACATTCCGGTCGCCGCCCACAACGTCACACTGGCCGATGCCAAGGAACTCATGAAGCTCGGCGTCGAGGGATGGCTTCACCCGCCGGTTCGCGGAGGCGAGGAGCCGGACGACGAGTTCATCGCGATGATCACGGATCGGAAGGCGAGGAACGATCACCCCACCATGTGGTTCAACGACTCCGGCGGCGTCGCCGTCGGGGGGCGTGAAGCGTGGAACGATCCGCTGTTGAAGGAGACGATTTCCGCCGCACAGATTCAAGAGCACTACGGCGAGTTCCTGAGGAACCTCACACCGGAGGCGGTCGAGCGCGCCAGGCAGAATGCCAGAAGATCCGGAGCCGTGGCGAAGAAGCTCATCGCCGCCGGCATGAAGCTCGTGCTGGGGAGCGACACAGGGCAGACGCGGTTCTTCGTGGGCTGGTATCCGCAACTGCTGTTCGAAAGCTGGGTGGCCATGGGATTCACGCCGATGGAGGCGATCGTCTTTGCCACGCGCGACGGAGCCGAAATCGCGAAAGTGAATACCGGCGTGGTGGCGCCAGGCAAGAACGCTGACTTCGTTGTCCTCGATGCGAATCCGCTCGAGAACATCGCGAATTCGCGGCGAATCGATAAAGTGTTCCTCCGCGGACACGAAGTGGACCGCGCCCGGTTGCGCGCCAGGTGGCAAGCCGAGTGGAGAAATAAGAATTAGGAATTCGGAATTTGGAATTTGGAATGAGTTCGGCGACCCTGAAAAGGTCGCCCTATACCGACACAATGAAAATGTAGGTCGACCCTTTTAGGGTCGACTACAACAGCATTCTGGACACGCGGTGGCGCAACTCGCGCACGTCGTCCCCCCTCAGCTCGCGCAGCGCGTACGTCACGAAATCCCTCGTGACACGCTTGCGCCACAACAGAGTGAAATCGGTGTTATCCATGGGCTTTGCCGGCCGGGCGGCGAGTGTGGCGGCGGTCGCGATGAGCTCGTCCGTGATCCGCCGACCGGCGAGCGCGGCGGCCGCGGCGGGCACTTCTATTGGTCGCGACGCCACGGCGCCCAGCACGATTCGCGCGGCCTCCACCGTGCCGTCCGCCCGAATTTTCGCCGCCGCCGCCACTGACAACACGGGGAAGTCGAACGAGCCGCGCCGGCGCAGCTTCCAATACGTGCTGCGCCACCCGTCGAGGGGCGGTAGATGCACCGCGGTGAGAACCTCCGCCGGCTGTTTGGTCAGGTAGTGGATGCCGTCGTTTCGATAGAGGTCTGAGACGGCGAGCTGACGGCTCGCGTCGGCGGAAACGATCGTGACGCGGGCGCCGAGCGCCAGGAGCGCCGGCGCCGTGTCGGTCGACGACACCGCGAGGCACGTCGGGCTCGACGTCGCGACCCAGCAGGTCCCGCCGTCTTTCTTCATGCAGAAATCGATCGCTTTGCGCCACTCGTAGTTCTGGTCGTAGTAATTGCAGCGCGTGTCGAGGCAGAGGTTACCGCCGAGCGTACCCATGTTCCGCAAATGCGGCGTCGCGATTTGCGCGGCTGCTTGCCAGAGGGCGCCGTAGCCCTGGCGGATGCGGCCGTCGCGCACCAGCTCGGTGAGCGTGACCCCCGCACCGATGGTCAGTTCATCGTCGTTGGCTGGCGACCCCGAAAGGGTCGCCCCACGCGTGATCGTGCGCAGCTCGGCGACGCGCCGGAGGCCGACCAGCGTGCCCGGCACCTGCTGACGGCGTTTCATGTTCGGCAGCAGATCGGTCCCGCCCGCGACGAGCATCGCGCCGGGCGTGCTTGCGAGAAGCTCCGCCGCTTCGCGCACGGTTCGCGGCGCGTGGAAGCGGAAGCAGGGCAACCGCATCATGAGGGATCACGCTCGGCTGAAGCCTTCGCGCTCCGGCCTGACGGGTCACGTTCGGTTGAAGCCTTCGCGCCACGGTTCTGAAGCCTTCGCATCATGACCGATCACCGCTCGGCTGAAGCCTTCTCGCTCCGGCGTCCGTACCTACGCCTTCTGACCTTTCACTTGCAACTTCTGACTTCCGACTCCTGACTTCTGCCTTGCCGTCCCCACTTTTCCAGGGAGGCGGAACGTCGAGAGGTTCGGGCCAGCTGATGTCGGGGAAGCGCGCCGGACCGACGCGCGGCGCTTTGCCGGCGGCCTTCGCGTCGAGCGCTCTCAGAATCTTTTCCGGCGTGATGGGCACTTCGTCGATGCGGACGCCAATCGCGTCGTAGACGGCGTTGGCGACGGCCGGCATCACCGGCAGCAGCGGACCCTGGCCGACCTCCTTCGCGCCGAACGGACCGCGGGGGTCGGGGTTCTCGACGAGCTCGGTGATCACCTCCGGCATGTCGAGCGTGGTCGGGCTCTTATACTCGAGCATCGACGGAAACTTGTGGACGAGCGCATGCGACAGCCGGGCCGGAAGGCGGCGGAAGATCTGTTCCTCCATCAGCGCCTCCCCGACCGCCATGTAGACGCTGCCTTCGACCTGCCCTCTGACGAGCGTCGGATTGAGGGACCGGCCGATATCGTGCGCGATCCAGACGCGAGGCACGTGGATCCAGCCGGAGGACACGTCGACGTCGACTTCGACGATGGCCGCGGAGTACGAGTAGGTCGGCGACGGCCCCACGCCACCGCCTTTGAAGCGCGCCGCGGACCGCGGCGGCGTATACGAGCCGGTCGTGCCGATCGTCCCGTGCGTCGTTTCGGCCAGGCACACGGCCTCGGCGAAGCTGACGCCGGCGGCCGGATCGCCAGCGTCGAAGACGCGCCGATCGGCGAACACAAGCCGATCTTTCGGGACGGTCAGCTTCCGCGACACGGCGCCGGCGAGCAGATCGCGAGCGCGCTCGGCGGCCTGGATCGCCGCGTTCCCCATCATCAGCGTCACACGGCTCGAATACGAGCCGAGATCGACCGGCGTCAGGTCCGTGTCGCCGGTCACCGCGCGAATGTCGATCGGCTCGATTCCCAGCACCTCCGCCACGCACCCCACGAGCACATCGTCTGAACCCTGGCCGATTTCGGTGGCGCCGCAGAACGCCGTGACGCCGCCGCTGCGATCGAGCTTGAGCTGTACGCCCGAGTGCGGCATGTCGTTCCAGTAAATCGCGAGCCCGGCGCCCGAGAGGTACGAGGAGCAGGCGAGACCGACGCCGCGGCCGAGCGGAAGCTTGCCGAAGGTATTGGCCCAATCGGCGATGTGCGTCACGCGCCGGATGCACTCGGCGAGGCCGATCGTGCCGACGCGGAGGTAATTCGCGGTGAGCGTGTCGGGCTGTTCGACGATCCGGAGGCGCAGCTCGGCTGGATCGATGGACAATCCCTCGGCGATCTTGTCGAGCTGTATCTCCTGACCGAAGCGGCTCTGCGGCGTCCCGTGCCCGCGCTTCGGGCCGCAGGGCGGCTTGTTCGTGAACACGCGGCAGCCCTGAAAGTGATACGCCGGGATGTGATACGTCACCGTCTGCAGCGCGCCCGTATAGAAGGTGCTCGCGACGCCGTAGGAGCCGTACGCGCCGCCGTCGAGCAGGGACCGGAAGTGCATGGCGGTGATCGCGCCGTCGCGCTTCACGCCCGTCTTCACCCACATGAGGGCGGGGTGGCGGCCGCGGTGGCAGTAGAACACCTCTTCCCGCGTCAGGGTGATCTTCACCGGCCGCCCCGAGACGATGGCGAGCTTCGCGGCCACGATCTCGTGG
>Ga0066667_10000883_pt1 | contig 10753 bp, 8 predicted proteins | sample GraSoiAngelo_116_FD_133943 | JGI IMG/M metagenome (GOLD analysis project Ga0066667, IMG submission 133943) | Grasslands soil microbial communities from the Angelo Coastal Reserve, California, USA - 14_0903_16_30cm | ecosystem: Environmental > Terrestrial > Soil > Grasslands | place: USA...
AGTTGTTCGGGGTTGCTGCCAAACATACATCGCTTTTATGAACATCGATTCCCGTTCCAGCTATTCCGTAGGACATCACTTCCCCCTGGCCCGGAGCGGAGAGCGTGCTGCGGATACCTTAACCAGGATCACGGGCTATCGCCGCTTCCCCAGGGGAAGACAACGACGCCCAATTATTCGCTCAATCACGCACGCTCCGGATCAGACAGGGTCGCAGCTTCGACTTCTCCATTGTTGTATCGACCTCGCCGCGCCCGAGCCGTTGCGATCTTACCTCTAAGTGATTTTCATGAGGTTTCGCGGGCCGCAGGCCCTTAAAGACACTGATGAAAAACATAAGGGGCAGGTTATGGTTAACTAGACGTCCGACGAAGGGTGTCGGCCCCGAGCGAGCATCCGGAGTGAGGAATCTCTTTTCAACGCCGATGAGGATGCTGCATATCCTGAGCGACCTGAGGGCATCGAACGATCTCTGTTCTCTACATTCCCCGGTGAGCCGCGACCCCTCACGCGCCGGCCAGTTCCTTCAGCAGCGCCTTGCCCTTGCGGAACCACGGCCGCTCGCGCCTCTGCATATACCGCGGCAATGTCCGCTTCTTTGCGAGCAACTTCTGCGCCCACTCGCGCGACTCTTCCCGTCGGTTCGCCGTTTTCAGAAAACCCGCGTAGTTATAAAGCGTCTCCGGAGTCGTCGAAATCTGCGTGACCTCCGCAAAAAGCTGATCGGCGCGTTCCAGTTGACCGGTTTGTGCATACGCGTTCGCTAGCAGTCCCGCCGCTCGGTAATAATCGAACTTGCGGTCGCCCCCGACCACTCGCTCCAGGTCCGGAATCGCCGCCGCTACGTCCTTCATTCCGAGCGATGATTGCGCCCGCGAATAGAACGTATAGATCGAATCGCTTCGCCCGGTGATCGCATGATTGAACGCATCGCGCGCCTTTTCAAATTGCCCTTCATCTTTGTCACGCTCTCCCAGTTCATCACACTTTGCCGGCGACGGATTATCCAGAATCGCCGTCTCCACCTTCTGGATGCGCGACCTTCGTCCAAACCCCTGACACACGCCCCGCAGCAACCCCAAGTCCGGCAGCACTTCGGCGACGATATACACGCTCGCTCCCAGGAACCCGCCGAAGAAAATAATGTAGAACCAATAGTTCTCTGGCCGTCGCCGCACGAAGTGCACGATCGCCAGTCCTTGCACGATGAAGCCCCACGGATAGAAAAGGTAGCTCAACCCAAACATGGACGACCATCCCGTCAACAGAATCGCTTGCCTTTACAGGCGGGTCAAACGAAAACTCCGCTCACTACAGGGGGAAGTTACTGCCTGTTTGGACGATTTCCCGCCTGCTATGATGGTCCTGCATGAATCCCATCGAAACGCTCGGCCTTGCCCTGGGTGCCGGATTTTCCTCCGGGTTGAATCTCTATGCCACCATCGCCACGCTGGGGCTTCTCCAGCGCTTCGGCGTGCTCCATCTGCCGCCGAAATTGCAAGTTCTTTCTCATCCCTGGGTACTCGGAATTGCCCTCGCGCTCTACCTGCTGGAATTCTTCGCGGACAAGATTCCGTACCTTGACACCGCCTGGGACGCCATCCACACCTTCATTCGCCCGCCCGCCGCCGCGCTTCTTGCTTATGCCGCTGCGGGAGGAGCCGCACCCGAATGGCGCTGGGGCGCCGCCTTAATGGCCGGCGGAATTGCCCTCACCGCCCATGGCACGAAAGCCAGCGCCCGCGCCGCCGTTAACGCCAGTCCCGAACCGCTCAGTAATTGGGCATTAAGCTCTGGGGAAGACGTTCTCGCCGTTTGGCTCACCTGGATGGCGACGGCCCATCCGCTCGCGACAACCATCATCGTGGCCGCACTCGTCGCTCTTTCCGCTTTGTTGCTCTACCATCTTTTCCGTTTTGCGCGCCGCGCCTTTCAGCGCCTGCTCGCTTCTTAATCTCTTTGTAGGGGCGCAGCATGCTGCGCCCCTACTGGCAAGAGCTGACTCGCTATTTCACATAGGCCGCCAGCCAATTCAAGAACGTCTTGTACCAAAACTGACTGTTCTGCGGTTTCAGCACCCAATGCCCTTCGTCCGGAAAAACCACCAGCTTCGATGGCACCCCCTGTCGCTGCAGCGCGCTGAAAAATTCCAGCGATTGCGTGTACGGCACGCGATAATCTCTTTCGCCCGCGATCACCAGCGTCGGCGTCTTGAATTTTCCCAACTCGCCCGCGTACGTCACTGGCGCCCACTTCTTGTAACTTTCCGGATTTGTCCACGGCGTGCCTTGCATGTCGTGCTCTTCAAACCACAGTTCTTCGGTCGCCCACATCGCCGTCCCGTCGTACACACTTGCATGGCTCACGATCGCCTTGAACCGTCCGGTGTGCGTCGCGATCCAGTCCGCCATGTACCCGCCATAAGATCCGCCCGCCGCGGCCATGCGTGTCCCATCGATGAAAGGATATTTTTTCAGCGAGTAGTCCACGCCATTCATCACGTCGGTGTACGCTTTTCCACCCCAGTCATTCGTGATTTCATCCGTGAATTTTTGCCCATAGCCGGTCGACCCGCGCCGATTGATCATCAGCGTCACATATCCTGCTGAGGAAAAAACTTGCGCGTTCCACCGGTAGCCCCACGCATTCGACCACATCGTCTGCGGCCCCCCGTGCAGCAACACCAGCAGTGGATATTTCTTCGTCGCGGCAAATTTCGGCGGCCGGATCAGCATCGCCTGCACCTTTGTTCCTGCGTCGCCGTCGAACCAGAATGTCTCCGGCGCATTCATCTCCAGCGCCGCCAGGATCGCTTCATTCTGATGCGTCAGTTGCCGCACCGTCGAGCCGTCGCTCAATGACGCGAAAATTTCGGCCGGCGTTGTCAGGCTCGTCCGCTCGAAGATCAGCGTCTTGCCATCAGCGCTGAGTGAAATCGCCGTGTTGAATCCTTCTGTGATTACTTTTATCGGCAAGCCGCAGCTACACGCCGGAATCGAATAGACTGGCTGCAGCGTTTCGTTCTCTGCTGTGAAGTAAATCGTCTTGCTGTCCGCCGACCACGCTAGCCCGTCCGCGCTCCGGTCAAAGGTCTCGGAGAGGTTTTCGATTTTCCCCGTTTGCCGGTCGTAGAGCATCACTCGCCACCGGTCAGCTTCATATTCGGCGGTGAGCTGCGCGTGATACGCGATGTATTTCCCATCTGGCGAATACACCGGATTCCCGTCGAATCCCGGTTGCGTGGTGATGCGCTTGGCCTCGCCGCCGGCAACCGGAACGATGAACAAATCACCGTTCGTACTAATCGCTTCCATCTTGTCCGTAACCGCCGTGAAGCACATCTCTTTTCCGTCGGGCGAAAAATTAATATCTCCGGGTGAGCTGCGCTCATCCGGCGGAACGTCGTAGTTCGCGCCCGGCGTCAGATCCCGTGGCGCGGCGCTTCCATCCGCCGGAACCACAAACAAATGGCTTCGCTTCCCGTCATTCCAGTGCGTCCAGTGCCGGTACAGAAGTTGCTCCGCCACGTGCGCTTTCACCTTGCTCTTTTCCTTTTCCGCGTCGCGCTTGCTGTTGCAATCGTCTTCTTTGCAATCCGGATACACGGAAGAAGTAAACGCAATCATTTTTCCGTCCGGCGACCACTTCACCATGTCCACGCCGGTTGAGAGTTTCGTCAGCGCGTGCGCTTCGCCGCCTTCCATCGAAAGCAAGTACACTTGCGACTCGCCGCCGCGCGAGGAGAGAAACGCGACCGTCTTCCCGTCCGGCGACCACACCGGCGAAGAATCATGCCCGCTCTGCGTCAATTGCATCGCGGAACCGCCCGTCGTTGGCACCATCCAGATGTTGCTCGCATTGCGGTTGGCTTCCATGTCGGGCGTCGCCACCGTGTACGCCACCCACTTTCCATCCGGCGACACCTGCGGTTCCGCGATGCGCTGCAACTTGATCATGTCCTCAAAGGTGATGGGATGTTTTGCCGCTTCTTGTGCGGAAACGGCCAGCTCGGCTCCGAGCAGCAACGCGCTCAAGAAACCGCACCGCAGAATGATGCCCTTCATCTCGATTCTTCTCCTGTGAACCACTGTGAGTCGCAAAGTTTCTTGCAGAATCAGGTCTTGCAGAATCACGCTTTGCAGAATCACGAATGATGTCACGTTTCCCTGCCGAATCCAATAGCCCGGCCCGCGGCTCGCCGCTCACGCGGATGGTTTAGCGCGCAGCTTGCGTGGGGGTTGCCCGCTTCCGCGCACCTTGCTGCGCGCAGTTGCGACTCTGCTACAATCCTTTCCCGGGCATGTCATGCCGACGAGCAGCAGACTTTTTCCCCGCAATTTTAAGAAGACCTTTCCTGTTGCGTCTCGCGGAGAAGGTTGCTGGATCATCGCTGCCGATGGCCGCCGATTTCTCGACGCGTCCGGGCAGGCCGCAGTCGTCAGCATCGGTCACGGTGTTCCGGAAATCGGCCGCGCCATGGCAGAGCAATCATCGCAGATCGCCTTCGCACACACCTCGCAATTTCACACCGCTCCAGCGGAAAAACTTGCCGAGCGATTGCTCGCGATGGCTCCGCCGAATTTTCGTGACGGCGGCCGAGTCTATTTCACTTCCGGTGGCTCTGAATCCACCGAAACCGCCATAAAACTCGCGCGCCAGTTTCATCTCGAAAGCAGCCAGAGGGATCGCTACCGCGTTCTCTCCCGCCGCCAGAGCTATCACGGCAGCACTCTCGGAGCGATGTCCGTTAGCGGAAACGTCGCGCGCCGCGCGCCCTACGAACCGCTCATCGCGGAGTGGGGGCACATCGCTCCATGTTTCTGCTACCACTGTCCGTTTGAAAAACTTTTTCCGCAATGCGAACTCGCGTGCGCCGACGATCTCGAAGTTTATCTTCTTGAGCACGCACCCGAGAAAGCAGCAGCCTTCATCTTTGAGCCGGTCGTCGGTGCCACTCTCGGCGCCGCTGTGCCCCCCGAAGGCTACGCCGCGCGCATCGCGGAAATCTGCCACAAAAACGGAATTCTACTCATCGTGGACGAAGTTATGACCGGCATGGGCCGTACCGGAAAATCTTTTGCTGCGCAGCACTGGAACATCGAACCGGACATGATTCTCGTGGGAAAAGGAATCGCCAGCGGTTACGCGCCGCTCGGCGCGGTTCTCGTTTCCGCCCGCGTCGTCGCGGCATTCGAGCGAGGCTCCGGCGCCTTCATGCACGGCTTCACTTATCAGGCCCATCCTGTTTGCACCGCCGCAGGCAACGCCGTTCTCGACTACCTCGAATCGCACAAGCTGTTTGACCGCGTCGTGCCCGCAGGAAACAATCTGCGCGACGCTCTTTCTTTGCTTCAATCGCACTCGAACGTCGGCGATGTTCGCGGCCTGGGCCTTCTCTGCGGCGTCGAATTCGTCAAAGACAAAACTACTCACGAACCTTTCCCGAGAGAACAAAACATCGCCGAGAGAATTCGCCAGGCCTGTCTCGACGAAAATGTGCTTACCTATCCGACGCAAGGCTGCGTCGATGGCCTCCGCGGCGATCACATCCTTCTCGCGCCGCCTTTCACGGTTTCCCCGGAAGAATCCGCGCTGATCGCTCGCGCGCTCCAGTCCGCTTTGGCAAAAGCGTTTCCATGTTGATACGCTGTCTGGCCGTTCTGTTTCGTCGCTGTCTGCGCGGTCGTTTGTTTTGGAGGGCAAAATAGCGATGCCACTTCGTTCTCGCCGCAATCTTTACGCCTGCTTCTGTTACTTTCTCGTTTTTACTTTCTCGCTTTTCGCTCAGCAGAAACAGTCCGAACCGCTCGCCACTCCGATTCTAGGTTTTTCCCCGCCGCACGCCGCCGCAGAGCACCAACTCGAATCCACGTTTCAGTCGATTCCGTCTCTCGAACAAGCACGCGAATGGCACCGTACCTTCACCGCCGAACCTCACCCCGCCGCTTCCGATCGCAACAATCAGCTCGCGGACTTCGTCGCGGACGAATGGCGGAAGCAGGGTTGGGAAGACGTCACCCTTCGCCGCTACGATGTCTTGCACTCGCGCCCGCGCAGCATCTCTCTTGAGATGACGGGGCCGGTCCACTTCACCGCGTCTCTGCACGAAGATGCTTACGACGCCGATCCGGACACGAAAGTCCCCGCCGTCTCCGGCTCCTACTTTGGCTATTCAGCTTCCGGCGACGTGACCGCCGAAGTGATCTACGCACACAGCGGCAATCCTGAAGATTACGATCTCCTGCGGAAAAATGACATCAGCGTGAAAGGCAAGATCGTTCTCGTCCGCTATTCGAATCCTTACAGCTATCGCGGCTTCAAGGCGCTCACCGCCGAGCGTGAAGGCGCGGCCGCTCTGCTCATTTATTCCGACCAGCGGAAGATGGCTACTCGAAAGGAAAGGTTTTCCCCGATGGCCCGTGGGGTCCGGAAAGTCACATTCAGCGCGGCGCGATCACTTACGATTACATCGTTCCCGGCGATCCCACCACGCCCGGCTGGGCCTCGGTCCTCGGGGCAAAACACATCGCGCCCGAAGAAGCGCGTTCGCTCCCGAAAATTCCCGCGCTCCCTCTCTCGTGGCGCGACGCCAAGCCTCTTCTCGAAAACATGAACGGCCCTGAAGCGCCGAAGGATTGGCAGGGCGCTTTGCCCATCACCTATCGCTTCACCGGCGCTGTAAGAGTTCACGTGAAAGTGGACATGGACACCAGCATGCAGCCTTACACCGTCGTCGAAGCGCGCATTCGCGGCAGTGAACTTCCCGACGAATGGGTTTTGCTCGGCAATCATCGCGACGCTTGGGTCTTCGGCGGCGTGGATCCTTCAAGCGGCACAGCCTCCATGATGGAGCTCACGCGTTCTTTTGGCGAACTCAAGCAGCATGGCATCCGCCCGCGCCGCACCATCGTGGTCTGCAGTTGGGATGGCGAAGAATACGCGCTCACCGGCTCGACGGAATGGGGCGAGCAATTCGCCGATGAACTCAAGAGAAAACTCGTCGCCTATCTCAACGTCGATGAATCCGTCGCCGGAGCCGCCACCACGGCAGGCCCCGAGGGTCTAAGCTTTTCGCCCTCCGCAGCAGCTTCTCTCGCCCCTATGCTCGTGGAAGCCTCCAAAGACGTTCGCGCGCCTTCCGGAAAATCTCTCTACGAAGCCTGGCGCGCCACCACGATGCGCGATTCGAAGGCGAGCACTCCGCCGCTCGACAGCGCTCTCGTCGAAACGCGCATTGGCAGCGGCTCCGATCACACCGTGTTTCTAAATCATCTCGGCCGGCCGGTGATCAATCTCGGATTTGACGGCGACTACGGCGTCTATCACTCGATGTACGACGATCATTACTGGATGTCGCACATCGGCGATCCCGCGTTCGAATACCACGTCGCCCTCACTCGCATCTGGGGACTTGTGGCGCTGCGTCTCGCCAATTCCGACATTCTGCCTTTCGACTTCGGCTTCAATGGCTCTGCTCTCAAGCAATTTCTCCATGAGCTCGAACAAGAAAACAAAGCCGGGCAACGGCGTCTTCAATTGAAACGGCTTCACGTTCGAATCGCCCAATTCGAAAAAGCGGGCAACCTCCTGCGTGATGCCGTCGCTCGCGATCTTCTGTCAGGCTCAGCCTCACCGGAGAAGATTCGTCATCTCAACGAACAAATGCTGCAGGTCGAATCCAACTGGCTCGATCCCGCGGGCATTCCCGGCCGTCCGTGGTTTCAGCATCTTCTTTATTCTTCGCGCTACACCTACGCGCACTTGGAATTCCCCGGGCTCACCGAAGCCGTGGAAAAGCACGATTGGAAATTGGCACGCCAACAAGCTGCACTGCTTGAAAAGGCCGTGGAGAAAAACACCAAATTGCTGCGCTCCGCACAATCCTCCTGGGAGAAAAGCAACCCATGATTCGTCCAAATTATTTTCGCGCTCTCGCCATTTTTCTTTGCTCGCTCTCGGCAATTTCTTCGGCTGCGGCTCAAGAAACTCCGCCTGCCAAGCCCCGCGCGCGCGATCTGGGTGTCCCGTTTGACGGCACGCCCGGCCCGCTCAACGCCATCACCGACGTTTCCGGCGTCACCGTCGGCCATACCACACTCATTTCCGGCGAAGGAAAACTTCAAGTAGGCAAGGGACCGGTTCGAACGGGAGTGACGGCAGTGCTTCCGCGCGGAAAAGATTCGATGAACAATCCCGTTTTCGCTGGCTGGTGGTCGCTGAACGGCAATGGCGAAATGACCGGTACCACGTGGGTCGAAGAATCCGGCTTTCTCGAAGGTCCCGTGATGATCACCAACACGCACAGCGTGGGCGTTGTTCGCGATGCCGTCATCCAATGGCGCGTCGCGCACGGCCAGCCCGATCCCACCGGTTATTGGTGGTCGCTGCCCGTCGTCGCGGAAACATGGGATGGCTGGCTCAATGACATCAATGGATTTCACGTCAAACCTGAACACGCGTTCCACGCCATCGATTCCGCACACAGCGGCGCCGTCGAAGAAGGTGCCGTCGGCGGCGGTACCGGAATGGTATGCAACGAATTCAAGGGCGGCATCGGCACGTCTTCGCGAAAAGTCGAATCGAAAATCGGCGCCTACACAGTCGGTGTCCTGGTGCAATGCAACTATGGCTCGCGCAAAAATCTCCGCATCGCGGGGGTCCCTGTCGGCCAGGAGATTCCCGACGAGCGTGCCTACGCCTCCACTTCATTCAGCAATTTGGACCCTGGCTCGATCATCGTTGTCGTCGCCACCGACGCGCCGCTCGTTGCGCATCAACTCAAGCGCCTCGCCCGCCGCGTTTCTCTCGGGCTCGGCCGAAACGGCAGCATCTCCGGCAACGGCTCCGGCGACATTTTCATCGCCTTCTCCACGGCCAATCTCGGCGCGGCCGCTGCCGACCATGTCGTCGATTTGAAAATATTTCCGAACGATCTTCTGGACCCCGTTTTTGCCGCAACGGTGCAGGCCACCGAAGAGGCCGTGATCAACGCCATGGTCGCCGCCGAAACCATGACCGGAATCGAAAATCACAAAGTCATCGCCCTACCGCACGACCGCCTTCGCGAAGTTCTAAAAAAATACAACCGCCTGGCCCAACGAGGATCAACGCCCGTTCGGAATGGCATTGCGATTGAATTGCAATGAAAACGCGGTCGAGTGCGCATCAAATCACGGGCACAGCCGTTTTTCTAGGCGGATTGAAAAACGGCATGGCTACTACCTTTGCGGAAACCGTGTGGCGCGCCGCTTCCACCGTCATTTCCATGCTGAGCGTGGTCCCGATTGCAGAATGCTCGCGGTTCACGCACGCCAGCGCGATCATTGTTTTCAGCGTCGGCGACCACGTCGTCGATGTGGCCTTGCCCACTTGCCGCCCGCCGCGATACACCGGTACTGCGGTGCGCGACGCCATGCTGGGCACCTGCGGTGCCATGTTCAACTTGTCATAGAGCGCCTCGACTTCGTTCCAGTTGATCTCCAGTCCTACGAGTGCCCGTTCCGCGCCTTTCTTCGCTTCCAGCGCCAGCGCCTCGCGCCCTACAAAAGTTTCCTTCTTCAAATCCACCAGCTTCCCCAGGCCAATTTCCGCTGGAGAAAACTTCTGCGATTCGATCAGTGCCTTTTTGCTCGAGGTGTAATCCACTTCGATCAGAATAAGCCCCGCCTCGATTCGCGCAATGTCCAGCGCGATCATTCCCGCCGGATGAATATCAAACGCCTTGCCCTTCGCGATCAGCGCGTCCCACACTTTGACCGCATCTTTCCAGGGCATCCACACTTCGAATCCCAAATCGCCCGTGTACCCCGTACGCGAAATGTCCACGGGCACGCCCGCAATCTTCCCTCGCGTCACGCGAAAATATTTCAGGTTCGTGATGTTCGCGTCCGCCGCCGCGTGCAACAGCTTTCCCGACGTCGGCCCCTGCAGCGCCAGCGCCGCGGTCTGCTCCGAAATATCTTCAATAGCTACCTCCAGCCCCAGCGCATTCTGCTGAAACCATCGCAGACTCGGATCTGCCGCCGTCCAGCGATACTCGTTCTCCCCCAGCCGTGTGATCGTTCCGTCATCGATCACCTTTCCTTCCGGATCGCACCAGCAGCAGTAAATCACCTGATCCACTGCAACCTTATTAATGTCGCGCGAAATCACGCGGTTCACGAACTTCGTGGTGTCCCGCCCCGTCACCCGATATTTGAAGAGCGGTGAAATATCGATCAGCGCGGCCGAATTGCGGATGGCGTTGTACTCGTGCTCGTGGTGCATCTCGTAAACGCTGACGGTGTAATAGCCCGACCATTCGCGGTAATTCAAGCTCTCGCACAGCGCCAGCGTTCTTTCGTGAAACGCAGTTCCTACCGGCACGGATCCTCCCAATGCGCACGCGGCTGACGCCGCCGCAAAGACACAGGATTATAGGTGCGAACTCAGCACCCTCGCAAGGTTCGCTTGATGGAAGGTGATGGAAGGAGAAGGCTGACACCGCTTTACAGATGGTCGAAGCTGGCCCTATAGTCATTTGGCGACGACTTCGAACCCTGCATGCGAAAAACCCACCGCTTTCGAACCGCAATGCTTCACTGCCTGCTTTTGTTCAGCGCGAGCTTCTGCGCAGCGGAAGACGTCAAGAAGATTCATCCCAGCGGTTATGTAAGTGACCTGGCCGGGGTTATTGCCCCGGAAGCCAGAACACGGCTCGAAGCGTTGTGCACGGAGGTTGAGCAAAAGACCGGCGCGCAGATGGCAATTGTGA
>Ga0066667_10000888_pt1 | contig 10737 bp, 10 predicted proteins | sample GraSoiAngelo_116_FD_133943 | JGI IMG/M metagenome (GOLD analysis project Ga0066667, IMG submission 133943) | Grasslands soil microbial communities from the Angelo Coastal Reserve, California, USA - 14_0903_16_30cm | ecosystem: Environmental > Terrestrial > Soil > Grasslands | place: USA...
CGCCGGGCGACGCGCGTGGAGGCCGAGACGATCGTCTTCTGCGGCGTGCACTTCATGGCCGAGACCGCCAAGATCCTGAACCCGACGCGGCGGGTCCTGCTGCCCGATCTGCGTGCCGGCTGCTCGCTCGCCGACAGCGTCACGGCCGAGGACCTCGCCGAGCGCAAGGCCCGGCTCCGGGCGATCTACCCGGACCTGGCCGTCGTCGGCTACGTCAACACCACCGCCGACGTGAAGGCCGAGTGCGACGCCTGCTGCACCTCGTCCAACGCCGTGCGGGTGGTCGAGGGCTTGCCGAGCGAGCACATCCTGTTCGTGCCCGATCAGAACCTCGCCGCGTACGTCCAGTCGCAGACGCGGAAGTCGATCATCGCGTGGGACGGGAACTGCTACGTCCACCATCAGATCACGCCCGAGCAGATCAGCGCGGTGAAGGCAGCGCTGCCCCATGTGCAGGTGCTCGCGCATCCCGAGTGCCGCCGGGACGTTCTCGCACTCGCCGACGCCGTGCTCAGCACGAGCGGCATGGTCCGCTATGCGCGCGAGAGCGAGGCACGCGAGTTCCTCGTCGTCACCGAGTGTGGGCTCTCGGATCGTCTGCTGCTGGAGGTACCGGGCAAGAAGTTCTACAAGAGCTGCAAGCTCTGCCACTACATGAAGATGATCACGCTCGAGGGAACGCGCGACGCGCTGCGGGATCTCGAGCCCGAGATCGTGCTCGCCGAGGACGTGCGGGTGCGGGCGGCGCGGGCGCTCGAGCGGATGTTCGAGCTCGGCGGATGACCGCGCTGCCGGCGTCGGCCGCCGCGCCGGTCGTCGCGGTCGATGTCGCGGTCTTCACGGTCCTCGACGGCGCGCTCCACGTGCTCCTCGTCAAGCTCCGCCACGGCCCCTTCGCGGGCCGCTGGGCTCTGCCCGGCGGGCGCGTCCGGGTGGACGAGTCGCTCGACGCCGCGGCCGGCCGTGAGCTCGCGGCCCAGACCGGCATCCGCGACATCTATCTCGAGCAGCTCTATACCTTCGGAAGCCCCGGGCGGGATCCCGCCGGACGCGTCGTGTCGGTGGCCTACGTGGCGCTCATCGCGCACGGCGGCCGCTTCCCGCCGCGGCCGGCGGGCGAGAAGTACGCGGCGGCTGCCTGGCGGCCGGTCCGCGGGCTGCCGCCGCTCGCCTACGACCATGCCGCCGTCGTCGCCACGGCGGCCGGCCGGCTGCGCGCCAAGCTCGAGTACACCAACCTGGTCTACACGCTCCTGCCGCGCCAGTTCACGCTGGGCGAGCTGCAGGAGATGTACGAGACGATCCTCGGGAAGGCGCTGGACCGCCGGAACTTCCGGAAGAGGATCCTCGCGCTCCGACTCCTGCGTCCCGTGGGCCGCGTCCGGCGGGGGCCGCACCGCCCGGCGGCGCTGTATGCGTTTCGCCACCGGCGGCCGATGATTCTATGATTCCATGCGCTCGCGGTGCCACGCTCGTTGCTCTCGTTGCACTGCCCGTGGCGGCGCGCGCGGCGGCGCCGACCTTCAGCGTCGACTACGTGGTCACCATCGGCCGCGGGGACCCGGGGCACGCGCACGTGCGCTGGCTGCTGGCGGGCATCGACGAGATCGAGGCCATCCGGCTCGTCTTCCGCGACGAGCGCACGACCCGGGTGACCGGTACGGGCACGCTCGTCTGGCACGACCGCACGCTCCTCTGGACGCCCGGCGGGCCGTACGCACACCTCGCCTACACGGTGGCCATCGATCACCGCCGGCCGCCCGGCACGCACTTCGACAGCCACGCCGAGCGCGACTGGGTCGCGACGCGCGCGCTGCACCTCTTTCCGGAGATCAACGTCCGCTTCCGCCCCGGCACCGTGCGGGCGAAGTCGCGAGCGCGGCTCGTCTTCCGGCTGCCGCGGGGCTGGCGCGTTGCCGCGGCGGCGCGCCGGCTCGCGGACGACACCTTCGCGGTCGAAGAGCCGGCGAAGCGGTTCGACCGCCCGCGCGGCTGGTTCGCGCTCGGCCGTATCGCCCGACACAGCCGGCTGATCGCCGGCCTGCCGGTGACCGTCGCCGTCGCGCCGGGCTCCGCCCTCGACGCGCGGCGCCTGCTCCGTCTGTACGCGCGCACCCTCCCCCTTCTCGCGTCCGTCCTCGGTCCGCCGCCGCCGCGCCTCCTCGTGGTGAGCGCACCCGATCCGATGTGGCACGGGGGCCTTTCGGGCGAGGATTCCTTCTTCGTGAACGGCCACATCCCGCTCCGCTCCGCGGACAAGACGAGCACCTACCTGCACGAGCTCTTCCACGTCTGGCAGCCCTTTCGCCCGAAGGCCGACGGACGCTGGATCTCCGAAGGGCTCGCGGAGTATTACTCGCTCGCGCTCCAGCATCGTGCGGGGCGGCTCTCCGACCGGAGCTTCGCGCGCGGCGTCCGCCTGTTCGCCCGCTACGGCCGCTGGGGCGTCGACCTCTCGCGCACCCGGCACCCGGCCGCGCTCAACAACAGCGCCCCGCTCGTCATGTATTGGATCGATCGGGAGATCCGGCGCGTGACGGATGGGCATCGGACGCTCGACGACGCCGTGCGTACGCTCGCCGACGAGCGGGCGCGGCTCTCGACGGCAAGCTTTCTGCGCGCCGTCAATCGGACGGCCAACCGCGATTTCACGCCGCTTTTCCGTCGCCACGTCTACCGCGGCGAACGGCCGCCGGTGGCCGAGATACCTGCCGGGAATTGACCGCCTGGCGCGGCGCGCGCACAATAGGCAGCCGCATGCGCTCCTCGCGTTTGATCGTCGTGTCCAATCGTGCGCCGCTCGAGATGGTGCGCGGCCCGCAGGGCGTGCGCGCGCTGCGCACGGTGGGCGGTCTCGCCGCCGCCCTCGACGACGCGCTGCGCGTCCACGGCGGGACCTGGATCGCCTGGGTCGGGCAGCACGCGCACGACGAGCTCCGTCCCGAGACGACGGGGCTCGCCTACCCGATCCGCGCGGTCCGCCTGAAGGAGCGCGAGGTCAGCCACTACTACGCGGGATTCTCGAACCAGGTGCTGTGGCCGCTGTGCCACATGTTCCCGAGCCGCTGCCGCATCCAGCAGAGCTACTGGACCGCCTACCGGGCGGCCAACGAGCGCTTCGCGGCGGTCGTGCAGGCCAGCGTGACGCCCGGCGACCTCGTCTGGATCCACGACTTCCACCTCTGCCTCGTGCCCGGGCTCCTGCGCGCCGCCGGCGTCCGCGCCCGGCTCGGCGTCTTCTGGCACATCCCGTTCCCGCCGCCGACGGTCTTCGGCATCCTGCGCTGGCGCGAGGAGCTGCTCGGCGGCCTGCTCGGAGCCGACCTGCTCGGCTTCCAGACCGACGCGGACGTCCGCAACTTCCTCGCCAGCGTGCGCCAGTACCTCGACGTGCCCGTGGTCGACGACCCGCCCACCGTCCGCCTGCCGGGCCGCGAGGTGCGGGTGGCGGCGCTGCCCATCGGCATCGACTACGAGCGCTTCCGGGCCGAGGCCACCGAGCCGGCGAGCCGCGAGCGCGCCGCGCGTCTCAGGCACAACCTCGGCAGCGAGGTGGTCCTGCTCGGGGTCGACCGCCTCGACTACACGAAGGGAATCGTCGAGCGGCTGCGCGGCTTCGAGCGCTTCCTCGAGCGGCAGCCCCAGTGGCGCCACCGCGTCTGTCTCGTGCAGGTGACCGTGCCGTCGCGTGATCGGGTGCCGGAGTACCGGGAGCTCAAGCGTGCGGTCGACGAGTCCGTCGGCCGCATCGCCGGTCGCTTCACGTACGAAGGCCGCTCCCCGCTGCGCTATCTCTACACGGCGCTGCCGCGCGAGCAGCTCGTCGCCTACTACGCCGCCGCCGACGTGGCGCTGGTGACGCCGCTGCGCGACGGCATGAACCTGGTGGCCAAGGAGTACGTCGCCTGCCGGGGGGGGTCACCGGGCGTCCTGGTGCTCTCCGAGTTCGCGGGGGCGGCGCACGAGCTCCGTGAGGCGGTGTTGGTGAACCCCTACGATCCCGAGGCGATCCGGCGACGGATCGAGATCGCCGTTTCGATGTCCCCGGAGGACCGGGCCCGGCGCATGCGCGCGCTCGACCGCCGCGTCGCGTCCGGCACGATCCAGTGGTGGACCGGCGCGTTCCTCCAGCTCCTCCAGAGCTCCCCGACCACCATGGCGATGACCGCCTGACCTCGACCCTCCCGTGCCGACCGTCGCTCGCGAACCCTTCCGCTTCTGGACCCGGCTGACGCTCACCAAGCTCACCGGCCGCCGAGCGGCCGACCTCGCCGAGCTGGTCGAGCAACTGCGCACGGTGCCGCCCTCGGTCGTCTTCCACCACACGCATCACTTCCTCGTGCAGCATCAGCACCTGTCGCCCGAGCCGCCCAACGACTTCGCCTTCTGGGTGACGAACGTGATCCAGGAGGATCAGCTCGGCGAGCGCCTGGCGGCGATCGACACGGTCCAGTTCGCGCACCTCCGCGAGCTGCGCGACCGCATCGTCGAGGTGATCGACGCCTACCTCGAGCAGCGCAAGGAGCTGCGCGCGGCGCCGGCCGGCGAGGAGTTCCACTTCATGGATGCCGTGTCGTTCACGCTCCCCACGCGCTATCAGGCGTGGACGCTCGCCGAGTTCGCCGAGGCGCTCCGGCACGTCGGCAGCGCCACGATCGCCTATCATCTCTTCGAAGCCCGCCTGCGGGTCGGCTCGGACGACAATGACTTCTCGCGCTGGCTCGAGCAGGAGCTCGGCGAGCGGGAGCTCGCCCCGGCGATCCGCAAGCTCGACCCCTACACGCACACGACCGACGGCCTCCGGCAGCGCCTGATCGGCCTGATCGAGCAGCGCATCCGGGCGGAGACGCGCCGATGACCGGCGGCCTCGACGCCTACGCGCCGTTCGTCGGCAGCGGGACGATCGAGGAGCTCAGGCTCCTCGGCGAGCAGCTCCGCGGCCGGCGCGTGCAGAACATCAACTCGACCGCGGTCGGGGGCGGGGTCGCCGAGATCCTGAACCGGCTGATCCCGCTGCTCCGTGAGGTGGGCATCGACGCGCGCTGGGACGTCATGCGCGGCGGGGACGAGTTCTTCGCCGTGACCAAGGCGATCCACAACGGCCTCCACGGCAAGCCCGTATCCCTCGGCGAGCACGACGTCGAGATCTTCCGCCAGACCACGGAGCAGAATCTTCGCACGCTCGATCTCTCGGACGACATCGTGTTCATCCACGACCCGCAGCCGGCGGGATTCATCCAGCGGCGCGCGCCCGGCTCCCGCTGGATCTGGCGTTGCCACATCGACCTGTCCTCGCCGTGGCCCGCGGTGTGGGACTTCGTGCGCGCGTGGGTCGAGCGGTACGGCGTGGCGGTCTTCTCGGCGCCGCAGTTCTCGCGCACGCTGCCCATCGATCAGGTGCTCATCTCGCCGTCGATCGACCCGCTCGCCGACAAGAACCGAGAGCTCGACCCGCACACGATCGAGTCGGTGGTGGCGGGCCTCGGCATCGACCCGTCGCGCCCCCTGGTCACGCAGGTCTCACGCTTCGACCGGCTGAAGGACCCGGTCGGGGTGATCGAGGCCTTCCAGCTCGCTCGCAAGTACAACGACGCGCAGCTCCTGCTCGTCGGCGGCTCGGCCACCGACGACCCCGAAGGCCGCGAAGTGCTCGCCGAGTGCCGCGAGCGCGCCGCGGGCGATCCCGACGTCCACGTCGTGGAGCTGCCGCCGACCGCCAACATCGAGATCAACGCGATCCAGCGGGCGTCGACGGTGATCCTCCAAAAGTCGCTGCGCGAAGGGTTCGGGCTGACCGTCTCCGAAGCGCTGTGGAAGGGGAAGCCGGTGATCGCCGGCGCCGTCGGCGGCATCCCGCTCCAGATCACGCACAAGTACTCGGGCATCCTGACCCACACCGTCGAGGGGACGGCCTACTGGATCAAGCAGCTGCTCAACGCCCCCGACTTCGCACGCCGCCTCGGCGAGAACGGCCGCGAGCACGTGCGCCAGAACTTCCTGCTCACGCGCCACCTGCGCGACTACATGCTGCTCTTCCTCTACCTCGACCACCTGGGCGAGAGCCTGATCTCGCTCGAGCCGGACGGCCGCCGGTAGTCGCCGTCAGGCCGCCGTCCGCGAATCCTCCTCCCGCTCCTCCCGGCGCGCACAGATGCGCAGGATGCGGATGCGCGAGAGCCCGAAGTGCGCGGCCAGCGCGCGGTGTGTCCAGCCGGCCTGGCGGAGGCTGCGGATCTCCTCGTCGCGCTCCGCCTTCAGGCGGCTCGCCAGGCCGCAGGAGAGGATCGAGACTTTCGAGACGCTGATGCCGAAGGTCTCCGCCACGACGCGGAGGGGTTGACCGGATCGGATCATCTTCACGATGTCGTCCTCGGCGGGCCGATCGCGCCTTGCCCGCCGGACCGCGGTCGGCTGCCCGCCGGCGAAGGGAATGACGGGCGCATTGCGCAGCAGCCGCTCGCGCAACGAACCCGCATCGAGGCCGATGCCGTCGCAGAGGTTATCGAACGAGAACGGCCAGCGCGCGTCGCCTGCGGCGACCCACTCGCGGGCCTCGGCGGCCAGCTGCGGCCGCTCGCGGGTCGGCCCGATCTCACCGGCCAGGCAGCGGATGGCGTCCTCGAGCACCGCGAGCATCAGCTCGCGCTCGCCGCAGGCGGGACCATTGCGATGGGTGGACGCGTCGGGGGGGGCTTGTCGCAGTTCTCGTATCATCGGCGGACCGTGCTCCTTTCCTCGTCGTACTCTGCCGAGGTGAGTTCTCAGCCGGCAGGTTGGGGGGGGCCGGCGGTAAATATACGGGAGCTTTTGCGACAAAACCCGGGACATGAAAAGGACCTTGGTCCGAAATCGCCGACTTTATCTGGAAAGCGGCAGCGCAATTCGGTGCACAACCGCCCCACGCCGCGCAGCGTCGAAGGTCCGGCGTGTGAGGATTCGCGGCTCTGCGCGCGGAAGAGCCCCATGCAGACAGGCGACGCGGGCTGGCGTAGGATCGACGTCGGCCGTGGAATCGGTTCTGATTTCCAGTCCTTGGCGCGACGTGGTCGCGCCGCTCGCCGGCGATCGATCGCTGCGCGGTCTCGCGGCGATGAAGCGGCTGCGCACCGATCAGCGCGAAGCGCTGCACGCGCGGCTCAGCGTCCGCGAGTACCGCCGCGGCGAGACCGTCTATCGCCCTGGCGGTCATGCCCGCAGCCTGTATGTCGTGCTGGCGGGTGTCGCGCGTCTCTCGATCCCCGCGCCGAACGGTCGCAGCGTGCTGATCCATCTCCTGCCTGCGGGCGAGATCTTCGGGCACACGGCGCTGGTCGAGGGCGGCGCGCCGCACATCTTCGAGGCGGCGGCGTACACCGACCTCCGGCTCGGCCGCGTGGCGAGCGATGATTTCTTCGAAGTCATGGCCGGCGGGCGCGCGCCCGAGGTGCGCGTGCTGGTCTCGATGCTCACCGAGCGCTGGATCAGCCTCGTCCAGCGTCTGGCGCGTTTCCTCGCCCAGGATCTCCAGGCGCGCGTCGCGGCGTCTCTCATCGAAGTCGTGCGCGGCTTCGGCGTGGAGGACACCCGCGGCCACATGCTGTCGCTCCGCATCACGCAGGACACGATCGCCGACCTCTCGGCGGGCAGCGTCCGCAAGGTGAACGCCGTGCTCCGTCGTTTCGAGCGCGACGGGCTCGTCCGCAAGGAGCACGGACGGATCGTGCTGCCGGACGTCGGCGCGCTCGAAGCGCTCGCGCTCGGGGGCTGACGCCGCCGCGCCGCTCGCTTGCCCGTCCTACCGACGTCAGGTAGAGAAGAGCGCGCCCGAGCCATGGCCACCGCTTCCCGCATGCGGCCGCCGGCAGGCAGCAGGCCGCGCGCCGCCAGCCCGAACCTGACCGCGTTGCTCGTGCTCGACGCGCTCCGCACGTGGGTCCTCCCGGCGGCCGCGAGTGCCGTCATCGTCGCCGCCGCGGCGCTCTCGGCGGCGGGGCTGGTGTCGGGCGCCGGGGCGCTGGCGTGGGCGATCGTCGCGGCGCTCGTGCTGTTGCTCTACATCGGCGAGCGCCCGCTGCTCGCGCCCGACGCGCCCCGCCGCGACCAGGCCCTGGGGGCGGTCCTCGGTGTCGTCTGGCTCGCCACCTGCTACCTCCCCTTCTATACACGCATCTTCCCCGGCGCGCCGCTGATCGATGCGGTGGAGGTCCAGGCGAACGGCAGCGGACTCCCGGTGCGCATCCCGGCCGCCGGGCACCGCGCGATCGACCTCGTGCTCGAGGGCAAGCTGCCGCCGAATCCCACCGGCGGCGCCCAGCCGCCCGTGCACTATCGGCTGACGCTCGAGGGCCAGGGCGTCCGGCGGGTCGTCGAGGGGCAGTTCGAGGACACCCTCAAGACGCAGCGGCTCGGCCGTCGCGGGACCACGGTGGTACACCAATCACACAGCTCCGAGCTGCGGGTGCTCGGGAATCCGGGCGGCCAGGACCTCGCCGTCACGCAGCTCACCCTCGAGCCGCCGAGCGCGCCGGCCGTCACGCGCTCCGCCTTCGCGCACCCGCTGCCCGGCCCCGTGATCCTCGGGCTCTGCGCCGCGGCGTTGCTGGCTGCCGTCGTCGCCTTCGACCGGTTCGGCGCCGTTGCGGAAACCGACGGCGCGCTGACGCTCGCCACGGCCGCGGTGGTCGGCGCGGCGGTCATCTTCTGGACGAGCAACGCCGTCCATCCCGACTTCCGTACCCTCGTTGGCTCGGCGATCTTCGGGGGCCCGGTGGGGTTCGCGGCCGGCGCCCTCCTGTGGTGGGTCGCCAAGAAGCTCATTGCCCGGCCGGCGCGCTGAGGCGGGCGGCCGACGCCGCCGGCTCTTCATCCTGGCGACGATGGGGGTCGGGCTCGGCCTTCTCGTCCTGCTCGTGCTGCTCTCCGACGGCCGGGAACTCCTGCGCACCGCGGCGAACATCGAGCCCGCGCTGCTGGCGCTGCCGGTCGCGTTGACGGTCCTGTCCTACGCCGCCATGTCGCGCTCCTACCAGGGGATCGCCGAGGCGGCCGGCTGCCGCCTCGGCTTCGGCGAGTGGCTGCGTATCACCTTCGTGTCGAACACGGTCAACTACCTGGTGACCAGCGCGGGGCTCTCGGGCTTCGCCGTGCGGATGTACCTCCTCTCGCAGCGCGGCATTCCCTCGGGACGCGCCGTGCTCATCTCGCTCGTGCAGACGTTCCTCACCAACTTCACGCTGCTGTTCTTCATCGCGATCGGGTTCGCCACCCTCGTCCTGCGCCACCACCTCGAGCCGGCGGCGCTCGGCGCGGCCAGCACCGGCGTGGCCGTGTTCGCCGGCCTGCTCGCCTACGGGATCCTGCTCGTCTACCATCGGCGGCTCCGCCGCCGCACGCTGCTCTTCCTGGCCGACGCGGCGCATCGCGTCCTGCGCCGGCTGGTGCCGCGCTGGACGCCGCGCCGCGTGGGGCTCTGGCGCTTCCAGCACAACCTGAACGAGGGGCTCGAGTTTCTCTTCTCGCGCAAGGACCGGATGCTCGGCCCGGCGGCCTGGATCACGCTCGACTGGGCGCTCACCATCACGATCCTGTGGAGCGCGTTCCGTTCCGTGCACTACCCGATCGCCCCCGGGCTGGTGGTGATCGGCTTCGGCGTCGGCATCCTCTTCTCGCTCGTGTCCCTCGTGCCCGGCGGGCTCGGGGTCATGGAGGGCTCGATGACCGCCGTGTTCGTGAGCCTCTCGGTGCCGCTCGAGCCCGCCGTGGTCGCCGTGCTCATCTTCCGCCTCGCGTACTACGTGATACCGTTGCTGGTGAGCGTCGTGCTCTTCCACGGTGTGATGCTGCAGGCCGCTCGCGGCGTCGCCAGCTCGGCGCGCCCGATCTCCTCGCGCGTTTGACAGGCCCTGACCCCGCCGATACTGGTCTGAACTCATGATCGGCGCGGAAGCGGCGCGCGCACCGGCGTCCACCCAGCGAGGGGCGCTCGCGTTTCCCGGCGTGCAGGCGCTGCTCGAGGGCCTTGGCGAGATGGCCCTGCTCAGCCGCGACGCGCTTCGCCAGCTGCTCGCGCGGCCGCCGGAATGGCGCCTCGTCGTCGATCAGCTGGAGCAGATCGGCTGGCGGTCGCTGTCGATCGTGAACCTGACGGCGCTCTTCACGGGGATGGTGCTCGCGCTCCAGCTCGGGAACTACCTGGCCCGCTTCGGAGCGAAGATGTTCGTCTCGCGCATCGTCGGGATGTCGCTGGTCCGGGAGATGGGGCCCGTCCTCACTGCCTTGATGATCGGCGGCCGGGTGGGGGCGGGGATCACGGCGGAGCTCGGCTCGATGGCCGTCACCGAGCAGATCGACGCGGTCCGCGCCCTCGGAGCGAGCCCGATCCGCAATCTCGTCCTGCCCCGCATGCTCGCGATCGTCGTGATGCTGCCGGTCCTCACCGTCATCGGCGACCTCGTCGGCGTGCTCGGCGGCCTCTTCATCAGCGTGACCGAGCTGCGCGTCGGAGCCGACTTCTACCTGAACTCGCTCATTCAGGTGCTGCTCCTCGGCGACGTGGCCTCGGGCATCGGCAAGTCGTTCTTCTTCGCGTACTTCATCGGCATCATCGCGTGCCGCAACGGGCTCGGCACCACGGGGGGCGCCGACGGCGTCGGCCGCGCCACCACGGCAACAGTGGTCGCCGCCTCGATCACGGTGCTGGTCTCCGATTTCTTCCTGACCAAGCTCTTCCTGCTCACGTGACCCCCGCGCGCTACATCC
>Ga0066667_10000902_pt1 | contig 10680 bp, 9 predicted proteins | sample GraSoiAngelo_116_FD_133943 | JGI IMG/M metagenome (GOLD analysis project Ga0066667, IMG submission 133943) | Grasslands soil microbial communities from the Angelo Coastal Reserve, California, USA - 14_0903_16_30cm | ecosystem: Environmental > Terrestrial > Soil > Grasslands | place: USA...
AGGTTCTGCCATTGCCGCCGCGTCGCTCGCCCTGTCCCTGATGGCGCTGAGCGCCGGTCCGGTCTTCGCGCAGCCACCCGCCCAGGCCAGGCCGGCGCAGCCGACGCCGGCGCCCGCTCAACCGCCCGCGCAGCCTCCGCCGGCCCCGGCCGCGGTACAGCCTCCCGCGCCGTTCCCGGTCGGCGCGAAGCTCGCCTTTTTCAATCCCCAGGCCGTGTTCCAGAATTCCGCCGACGGCAAGGCAGCGGTCGCCCGCGTGAACGCCCTCATCCAGAAGAAGCAGACCGAGAATGGCGACAAGGCGAAGCTGCTCCAGGGCAACCAGCAGAAGCTGCAGACGAGCGGCAGCGTGATGAACGAAACGGCTCGCGTGCAGCTCGAAAAGGAAATCGAAAAGCAGACCAAGGATGCCGAGCGGTTCCAGCAGGACGCCCAGGCCGAGATCAACGAGCTGCAGCAGGAAGTGCAGAACGAGTTCGTCAAGAAGCTCTCGCCGATCATCGAGCAGATCGCGGTCGAGAAGGGGCTGCAGATCGTGTTCAATCTCGCGGAAGCCGGCGTCGCGTGGGCCACACCGGGCCTGGATCTCACCGGCGAGGTCATCAAGAAGCTGGACGCGGTGGCGAAACCGGCGACCGCGCCCAAGCCGTAGTGAAACGTCGACATGGCTGATGGCTGATGGCTAATGGCTAATGGCTAATGGCTATGGTGCATGGCGGATGGCGCAACCATTTTTCCATCGACCATAAGCCATCAGCCATCAGCCATCAGCCATGATCGATATCCCCATCCTCCTCGATCGGCTCTGCTACCGGTATCCGTCCCTCCTCGTGGACGCGATCACGGAATATGAGGCGGGCCGCCGTCTCGTCGCCGTCAAGAACGTCACGGTCAACGAAGAGTTCTTCCAGGGACATTTTCCGGGCGCGCCGTTGCTGCCGGCCGTGCTGATGCTCGAGTCGCTGGCTCAGGTGGCCGCGATTCTGCTCCTGCAGCGCGCGGATGCGCCGGCCAACGCGCGCGTCTCGCTGCGCGGCGTGAACGACGCCAAGTTCCGGCGCCAGGTCGTGCCTGGCGACCGCCTGCGGCTGGAGATCTCGCTCGGACGGCGGCGGTCGTCGCTGGCGCGGGCGCAAGCCGTGGCGTTCGTCGGGGACCAGGTCGTGGCGGAAGCCGAGCTGCTGCTCGGCCTCGTGCCGGACCGGACGGAAATCGATCCGTCGGCGATCGTGCATCCCCTCGCGCAAATCGGCGAGGGGACGACGATCGGCCCGCACGCCACGATCGGCGCCCACGTCCGGATCGGCGCCAACTGCCGCATCGGCGCCTCGGCCGTCATCGACGGCTGGACCGAGATCGGCGACGAGTGCGAGATCTATCCGTTTGCGTCAATCGGCCAGGCGCCGCAGGATCTCAAGTTCCGCGGCGAAGAGACGCGTCTGACGATCGGCCGCCGGAACATCTTCCGCGAGTTCGTCACCGTTCACCGTGGAACCCAGGGCGGCGGGGGCAGGACCACGATCGGCAACCGGAACGTCTTCATGGCCTACGTGCACGTGGCCCACGACTGCCATGTGGGAGACGACACCATCTTCGGGAACATGGCCACGCTCGGCGGGCACGTGACGGTGGAAGACTGCGTGAACATCAGCGCGGGATCCGGCGTCCACCAGTTCTGCCGCGTCGGGCGCCATGCCTTCATCGGCGGCTACTCGGTGGTCACCAAGGATGCGCTGCCGTACGCGCGGACCGTCGGCAGCCGCCCGGCGCGGATCTATGGCGCGAACACCATCGGCCTCGTGCGTCGCGGCTTCACGCCGGACGTCGTCACGAAGGTGAGGCGATCGTTTCGCTACCTGCTCCAGTCGAAGCTGAACACGACGCGGGCGCTGCAGCAGATTCAGCGGGACCAGTCGCTCGCCTGCGACGAGGTCCAGTACCTGATCGACTTCATCCGCACGTCGCAGCGCGGCGTCATTCTCCGGCGCGCGTCCCGGCGCGCTGCGGAAGTGGTCGCGGACGAGTAAGAACGCGTCATGGCTGATGGCTCAGGTCTGATGGCTGATGGAAGATGGGCAGCTGTCGCCACCATGGGCCATATGCCATTAGCCATCAGCCATTAGCCATGCGTCTGGGCCTCATCGCAGGGAACGGCCGCTTCCCTTTTCTGGTGCTGGACGCGGCCCGTGTCGCCGGCCACGACGTCACCGTCATCGCCCTCAAACAGGAAACGTTTCCCGAGCTCGCCGAGGAAGCGGCGCGTCCACCCGCTGCGGCGTTCCACTGGATTTCGCTCGGTCAGCTCGGGACCCTCATCGGCGTCCTGAAGGATGCCGGGGTCACGCAGGCGCTGATGGCCGGCCAAGTCAAGCACACGAAGCTGTTCTCCGACATCATGCCGGACACGACGCTGGCCGGCGTCCTGATGCGGCTCGAGGCCAGGAACACGGATGCGATCATCGCCGGCATCGCCGACGCCCTGCGCGATCGCGGTATCGAGTTGATCGATTCGACGGCGTTTCTCGCGCCGCTGCTGGCGCGGCAGGGAGTCCTGACGCGCCGCGCGCCGACAGACGAGGAGCAACGCGACCTCGCGTTCGGCTACCGCGTCGCCGATGCCATTGCCGGGCTCGACATCGGCCAGACGATCGCCGTGAAGGCGGCGGCCGTCGTCGCGGTGGAAGCGATGGAGGGGACCGACGCGCTGATCGCGCGCGCCGGCCAGCTCGCCGGCCACGGCGCCCGCATCATCAAGGTGGCGAAGCCGAATCAGGACATGCGCTTCGACGTGCCGGTCGTGGGCGTCTCGACGATCGAGGCGATGAAGGCCGCCGGTCTGTCGCTCCTGTCCGTCGATGCCGGGAGAACGCTGATGATCGACGGTGACGCGATCATCAAAGCCGCGGACGAGGCGGGCATCTGCATCCTCGGCCGAAGCGAGCGACTCCCGTGACGAATTCAAAAGACACCACGAAAAACACGAAAACACGAAAAACACGAAACGCCAAGATTTTTTGGGGTTTCGCGTCTTTCGAGTCTTTCGTGTATTTCGCGGCGCTGGTGTGATGCGCCTTCGCGTCGCCGTCATCGGCGTCGGCTACCTCGGGAAGCATCACGCGCGGATACTGTCCTCGATGCCGGAGGTGGAGCTGGTCGCGGTCGTCGACACGAATCGGCCGCGTGCAGAGGAGATCGCCGTGTCGAACCGGGCGCAGCCGTTGTTCGATTTCCGCGATCTGCTCGGACGCGTGGACGCCGTGACGCTCGCGGTGCCGACCGGGATCCACCGCGACATCGCGCTGCCGTTTCTGCAGGCGGGCGTGCCGGTGCTCGTGGAGAAACCGATGGCGCGGTCGCTGGCCGAGGCCGACGAGATGATCGCGGCCGCCGCCGGCGCGAGCGTGGCGCTCGCCGTGGGGCACACCGAGCGATTCAACCCGGCGCTTGCCGCCGCGCGCCCGCTCGTCGCCGACCCGCGCTTCATCGAGGTCCATCGGCTCGGTGCGTTTCCCGAGCGCAGCCTCGACATCGACGTCGTCTTCGACCTGATGATTCACGACCTCGACGTGGTGCTCTCCGTTGTGAGCTCCGATGTCGAATCGCTCGAGGCCGTCGGCGTGCCGGTCGTCACCAACCGCGTCGACATCGCCAACGCGCGGCTGCGCTTCGCCAACGGGTGCATCGCGAACCTCACCGCGAGCCGCATCAGCCGCGATCGCGTGCGGAAGATCCGCGTCTTCCAGACCGCCGCGTACCTGTCGATCGACTACGCGGCGCAAACGGTCGAGGTCTGGCGGCTGGTGAAGGGCGCCGGACCGGCGGCGACGATCGAACGCGAGGAGATCGAGGTGGCGAGCGAAGAGCCGCTCAAGCGGGAGCTGGCCGACTTCGTCGACGCCGTCGCGTCACGCCGCGCGCCGAAGGTCACGGGCGAGGCCGGCCGGCGCGCGCTCGCCGTGGCGCAGGCGATTGTCGATAAAATGGCCGGCGATGAAATACCATCACGAAAACACGAGAGCCACGAAAACGTTGGCGATACGAAAGACACCGAAGACACGAACGACTCGAGAAAGAGCTAGCAGCCCGTGGTGAAAGTCCCGGCGTCGCACCGAGGCCGGCGAGGCGCCCCGGGGTCCCCAACGCAGCAGCCGCGTTGGGGGCCCCGCCCCGCTGGCAAGGCGCGACGACCGAGAACCGGGGCCCCCGCCGCGCGTGGTTTGCGCGGTGGGGTGGCAATATCGGGAATATTTGAGGGAGGAGCAACGCAGCTAGCGGGGATGCATCGCCGGCCGAACGGGGTCCCCAGCGCGGCAGCCGCGCTGGGGGCGCCGAATGCAGCCGGACTTTTACCACGGGCTGCCGGGAGGTGGGTTTCTGTCGTGCGTTTCGTGGTTCTCGTGTGGTTCGTGGGGAGGGTCCCTTGTGCAGTGCGAAGGCGTCAGGTGTAGCGCGAAGGCGTCAAGGAGCGCGAAGGCTTTAGCCGAGCGATATGTACTCAGACCTCAACGACTTCCTCGACGACCTCGAGAAACGCAAGCTGCTCGCGCGCGTGCCGGACGCGGCCAGCCCCGATCTCGAAATCGCGGCGGTCACCGATCGCGCGTGCAAGTCGCCGAACGGCGGGCCGGCGCTGCTGTTCGACAAGCCGACGGGCTTCGACATCCCGGTCGCGACCAACACTTATGGATCACCCGAGCGCATGTGCCTCGCGCTCGGCGTGAAGACGCTCGATGATCTCGCGAAGGAAATCGACGAGCTGATGACGCCACAGATGCCGGAAGGCATCATGGACGCGCTGAAGATGCTCCCGATGGCGGGCCGCCTGCGCGACCTGGTGCCGAAGACGGTCAGGGCCGCGCCCTGCCAGGAGATCATAGACCGCGACGGGACGCTCGACGCGCTGCCGATCCTGAAATGCTGGCCCGAGGACGGCGGGAGATACATCACGTTTCCGCTGGTGTTCACAAAGGATCCCGAGACCGGGATGCGGAATATCGGCACCTATCGCATGCAGGTGTTCGACGGCCGTACCACCGGCATGCACTGGCAGCGTCACAAGGGCGGTGCGCAGCACTACCGGGTCGCCGAGCGCCTCGGCAGGCGGCTCGACGTGGCCGTCGCGCTCAGCGCCGAGCCGGTGCTGCCGTACTGCGCCACGGCGCCGATGCCCGAAGGGCTCGACGAACTGCTGCTGGGCGGGTTTCTTTCGAGGCGCCGGATCGAACTGGTCAAGTGCATCACGGTCGATCTCGAAGTGCCGGCGAGCTCGCACATCGTGCTCGAAGGCTATGTCGAACCGGGAGAGCGGCGCCGCGAGGGGCCGTTCGGCGATCACACGGGCCTCTATTCGCAGCCCGACGACTTTCCCGTCTTTCATCTGACGTGCATCACGCAGCGCAAGCGCCCGACCTACCTCACCACCATCGTCGGCGTGCCGCCGATGGAGGACTACTACCTGGGGATGGCCAGCGAGCGAATCTTCCTGCCCATGATCCGCAAGACGCTTCCGGAAATCGTCGACATGCATTTTCCGGCCGAGGGCATCTTCCACAACCTCGTGCTCGTTTCGATCGACAAGCGCTATCCCGGTCATGCGCGCAAGATCATGAGCGCGTTCTGGGGTCTGGGCCAGCTCATGTTCTCGAAGACGATCGTCGTCGTCGACAAGGACGTGAACGTCCACGATCTCAGCCAGGTGGCGTGGATCGTCGGCACGCACATGGATCCGCTGCGCGATGTCCAGATGACGAAGGGGCCCGTGGACGATTTGGACGATGCGGCGGATCTCCCGGCGTACGGCGGCAAGATGGGCATCGACGCCACGAAGAAATGGGCGTCCGAGGGGTACACGCGCAACTGGCCCGCGCGGGTCGCGACGACCGAAGCCGCCGGCCGGCGAGCGGCTGAATTGTGGGCGCAACTGTCACCGCGATAGCGGTACTTTCAGGAGGTCCTGAGATGGCTGCCCCCACCGTCGGCACCAGCTTTCCGATCCGGCTCCTCGGGGCGCTGGCGCTCGACCCGGCGACCTACGAGGAGGTCGAAGCCGACCCGAGCGCTACCGGTCAGGCGATGCTCGTCGTCGTGCTGTCGAGCCTCGGCGCCGGCATCGGCGCGCTGGGCCTGAGCAGCGGGTCGCTGAAGAGTATCGTCTTCATCAGCGGCCTGGCCCTCCTGTCGTGGGCGGCGTGGGCGGTCGTCACGTTTCAAATCGGCGCGAAGCTGATGCCTGAACCCGGGACGCATGCCGACGTGGGCGAGCTGATGCGGACGATCGGGTTCTCATCGGCGCCGGGGATGCTGCGCATCTTCGGCATCGTCCCCGGCGCGACGATTCCGGCGTTCGCGGTCACGGCCGTGTGGATGCTCGTCACGATGGTCGTCGCGGTCCGCCAGGCGCTGGATTACAAGAGCACCGCGCGCGCCGTCGCAGTGTGCGCGCTCGGATGGGCGCTGGCCGTCGGGATCGCCGTGGCCCTCGGCTTGGTCTTCGGGCCGGCGGTCTCGTAGCTCCCATGCCACACAGCGGGTATGATCTGAGGACCATGAAGCGGATTCTTGCAGCGGTTCTTGGCCTGAGTCTCCTGACGGCGGGTTGCGGCGATCCGATCGCGCCCGCCGCACCGACGCCGGTTGCCCCCACGATCAGCGAGACGTTCAGCGGCACGCTCCTCGTGCAGGGCGTCAACTCGCATACGTTCAGCGTCCAGCAGGTAGGCGGCTTGAAAGTGGACATCACCAGCGTCGATCCCGGCGCCGCCGTCGGTCTCGGCATCGGAACGCCGAGCGGCATAAGCTGCGTTGCGACCACCACCACCACGACCGTCGCGGGTTCGGCGGCTCAGTTGTCGGGCACTGCGACGATCGCCGGGCCGTTCTGCATCTCGGTCTACGACATCGGCGGTCTGGTCGAGCCCGTCACCTACACCGTCACCGTGTTGCACTCGTGATGCGGACTTCGGACTGCGGATCCGAATTGCCGATTGTACAGTGCCTTCGCCGTGTGCAATCCGCGATGCGCAATCCGCATGCCCGGTGAATACGGTGGCTGACGCGGAGAGCCTCGCCCATTCGCACGATATCATCAGCATCGGCGTGCTCGCCGACGATCTGCGCCGGCGGCGCCACGGCACCAGGACGACGTTCGTGCGCGTCGCGAACGTGGCGGCGGATGTGGGCGCACCGGTGTCGCGTCCAGCGGCCGCCGGCGAAGTCAGGATCGCGGGCGTTCCCGGCAGTCGTGCGGCGGCGGTCGAACGCGTCAGAGAGGTCGCGTCCGCCGCCGGCCGCGCCGTCGTGACCGGGTTTTCGCTCGCGGATCTCGAGCAGCTGTCCGCGCGGGAAAACGTCACGCTTCGCGCGCTCCTCGAGGAATTGCGCGCGGCGGGCCTCGAGCTCGTCGCCGAAGCGCCGGTCGATCGTCTGCAGGACACACGCCGGTCGATCGAGGAAGTGAACATCGCCGGCATGGCGCTCGCCCGGCTCACCGTGGATCAATCATCGTCGGCCGATCCAATGCCGTTGCTGAAGGCCGTGGCCGATCTCCAGCGCAGGGTGGCGGTGCTGCGCGCGTTCGCGCCGTTGCCGCGCCGCGTGAACCCGACCGCGCCGACCACCGGTTACGACGACGTAAAGCATGTGGCGCTGGCACGCCTCGTCGTTGACAACGTGCCGTCGATTCAGGTGGACTGGTCGCTGTACGGCCCGAAGCTCGCGCAGGTCGCGCTCACCGTCGGCGCCGACGATGTGGACGCCGTGTCGGCTGAAGACGAGGTGGCCGGCGGGCCTCGCCGCGCGCCGCTGCAGGAGATCCGCCGCAATATCATCGCTGCGGGTCAAGAGCCGGTCGAGCGCAACGGCCGTTTCGACATCCTTGGCCCCCTTGGCACGCTCGGGGTCGTCGCGAGCCCCTCCGAGGGACGACGGCCCCGGGAGGAGCGCTCGCCGTGAGCCCGCCGCCCTTCAACAACAGCGATCAGGGCGACGCTGAGGCTTTCGACGGGTCGCCCCGTGTCCGCCTGGGCGCCGTCGGCTACCTGAACGCGCGCCCTCTCGTCTACGGTCTCGACGCCGTGCCGCGATTCCACGTCCGCTACGACGTCCCGTCCGAATGCGCGCGCCTGCTGCACGACGACGCGATTGACGTCGGCCTGATTCCGTCGATCGAGTATCTGCGCGGCGGTCCGTACCGCATCGTGCCGGATCTGGCGATCGTGTCACGCGGCCCGGTCGCGTCGGTGGAGCTCTACTCGAAGAAGCCGATCGCGGACGTCCGGTCGATCGCGATGGACACCAGCTCGCGGACGTCGGTCGCCCTGGCCAGTGTCCTGTGCGCGCGGCTCTTCATGATCGACCCGGCCCTCGAAGCGCACGGTCCGGACGTCTCGGAGATGCTCGAGCGCTGCGACGCGGCGCTCATCATCGGGGACAACGCGCTGCTGTTGGATCACACGACGGTCCGGCTGACGCCGGACGCTACCGACGTCTCCTCGGTCCGGCTAAAGCCGGACGCCAGGGAAGACTTCGCAATCCTCGGTCCGCGATCCGCCACCCGCCGGCAATCCCCAATCCGCGATCCGGAATCCGCAATCCGCAATCCGCGGTCTATCGAGAAGATCGACCTCGGCGAGGCGTGGACGACGATGACCGGGCTGCCGTTCGTGTATGCGTTCTGGGCGGGGCGGCCGAACGCGCTCACCCGAACCGACGTCGACGCGCTGCAACGGGCCCGGAATGCCGGCGTCGCGCAACCGGAGGTCATCGCGCGGGACTACTTCCCCGATTCGCCAGCGCACCAGGCCATCGGCGCGCGCTACCTGCGGGATAATATCCAGTACTATCTGCGCGCCGATGAGCGCGCCGGGCTCGAGGCCTTCTACCGTTACGCGGCAGAGGCCGGCCTCGTCCCCAGCGCTGGAGCGCTCCGGTTTTATTAGAGAGCAGGCCTGAACAGCGTGTGAAAAAATCGCCTCTACCCGGGTTTTTCACACACTCTTCAGGTCTGCCGTGATGAATGAGCATCAACCGCACAGCGGACAGAATACGATCGGGCGAGCGCGTCGGCGGCGACGAAGCGCTCGAGCTGTATCGCCGCGCGCCGACGGCGCTGCTCGGCCGTCTGGCTGACGGCGTCCGCGCGCGCAAGCATCCCGACCGCATCGTCACCTACATCATCGACCGCAACGTCAACTACACGAACGTGTGCGTGGCGAGGTGCACCTTCTGCGCGTTCTACCGGCCGGTGGGTTCGTCCGAGGGGTATGTGCTCGGCTTCGACGAGGTGTTCAGGAAAATCGACGAGACGATCGCCGTGGGAGGCGTCCAGCTGCTGCTGCAGGGCGGTCACAATCCCGACCTGCCGCTCGCGTGGTATGAGGATCTGTTTCGGGCGGTCAAGGATCGCTATCCCGCGTTCAAGCTGCACGCGCTGTCGCCGCCCGAGGTGATTCATCTCTCCCGGCTGTCGCAACTGCCGGTGCCGGCCGTGATTGCCAGGCTCATCGCGGCCGGGCTCGACAGCATTCCCGGCGGCGGCGCCGAGATTCTCGTCGACCGCGTGCGCGCGATCCTGCACTGCGACGGCAAGGCGACGGCCGACGAGTGGCTCGACGTCATGCGTCACGCGCATCGCGCCGGACTTCGCACGACGGCGACGATGATGTACGGGACCGTCGAGACGGACGAAGAGCGGCTCGAGCATCTGCTGCGGTTGCGCGCCCTCCAGGACGAGACCGGCGGGTTCACCGCGTTCATCACGTGGAGCTATCAACCCGACCACACGGAGCTCGCCGGCTGCGAAGCGACCGGGATCGAATACCTGCGCACGCTCGCCATCGCCCGCATCGTCCTGGACAACTTCGACAACCTCCAGGCGTCGTGGGTGACGCAGGGCGGCAAGGTCGGGCAGTTGAGCCTCGCGTACGGCGCCAACGACATGGGCAGCGTGATGATCGAGGAAAACGTCGTCCGCGCCGCCGGCGCCAGCTACTGCATGGACGAAGCCGAGATCGTGCGCAACATCGAGGACGCGGGCTTTGCGGCCAGGCGGCGCAACATGCACTACGAGATCCTCGGCGATCCCATCTTCCGCGAGCGCGAGGTGCCTCGGATGCTGGAGCTCGCCACAGCGAGAGTCGCCGGCGACAACACGACGCCGGAGGAGCTCCGCTTCTATCCGGCGCGAAGCCGGAGCGGCAAGCAGGAGAGATTGCAGGATGGCAGAATTGCAGGACTGCAGGACGGGAAGTAGGAAGTGCGGCCGTTTATCCTTTCTCCATTCCTTTCTGCAATCCTGCCATCCTGCAATCCTGCAATTTCATGATTCGCTACCACGCACCCTGGATCCTGCCGATCAGCGAGCCGCCGATCCGCGACGGGTGGGTTGCCGTCCAGCACGGGCGCATCATTGCGTACGGAGCGCTGGGCCCGGCCGGGCGGCGCGGGCTGGCGGATGGCGCGCGTGAAATCGATCTGGGCGACGTGGCGGTTCTCCCCGGCCTCGTGAACGCCCACACGCATTTGGAGCTCTCGTACCTCCGCGACGAAGTGCCGCCGGCATCGGAATTCGTGTCCTGGATCCGCGCCGTGATCGCGGCCAGACGGCGGCGCTCGAATCCAAGTGGCCCGGAGATCCTCGACGCCGTCGATCGCGGGGTGACGGAGGCCGTGGCGTGCGGCACG
>Ga0066667_10000908_pt1 | contig 10651 bp, 5 predicted proteins | sample GraSoiAngelo_116_FD_133943 | JGI IMG/M metagenome (GOLD analysis project Ga0066667, IMG submission 133943) | Grasslands soil microbial communities from the Angelo Coastal Reserve, California, USA - 14_0903_16_30cm | ecosystem: Environmental > Terrestrial > Soil > Grasslands | place: USA...
AAGCATCATCTGTTCGCAATAGTGAGCCCAACCTTCGGAATTGGTGTCTGCGTACAGCAGCTTACGTGTCTTGGTCGGAGCCTGGTTCCACCACAGAAATTGAACAAAGTGCCCCGGATAGACTTCATGAATCGCGGTACTGGTCATGGTTCCGCGGTTGAAGCTCTCCATCCACTCGTTGACCCTAGCTGCCGTCCAGCCCGGATCCGGCAACGTCACGTTGAATAGTGCTTCCTTGGCCTTGGTTTCGTAGACTCCGGGCGTATCCATAGCAGCCGTAGTCAGCGCACGTTCAAACGGTGGAGTTTCCTCAATCGTCGGAGCAACACCTCCAGGAAGACTGATGATGTGCTTTCGCTCTATGAACTTGCGCACTGTCTCTAGAATGTTTTGAAACGCCTTGAGTAGCTGATCCGGGGCGGGGTGGTCACTCTCAAGTTCGGCCAATACTTCGTGTGCCGGGTGGCCGGAATCAATTTGCCCCGCAACATCCTTCAGCCGTTCTTGATTGCGGCGCAAATCGGAATAGCCAATTTCAAGCAGGCGATCAAGCGGAATATCGACCATCTCTTCGTACAGCAGCTTCTTACGGAAATTCTCGACCCCGATGCGAAAGTCGCCTTTCGAGACAGGCAATAGTTCATCTTTCAAGAAACTCTGATAACTGGTCAGAGCCCGAACGGCACTTTGATTGGCAACTTTGAACTCCCCCAGCAACTGCGGGTCTTTGACCTCTTCAAAAGCAGCAGGCACATCTTTGCGGAAAAACTCGATGGTATCGGGCAGCTGCTCTAAAGCCACTTCCGTAAACACGCGTGGAGGATTACTGAGATTGCGCCTTCCGGATTGCAGTACTCCTGGAATCTGTTTCTCACGCGCGATCAATGATCGCAGGCGCTCCTCCGCTGGCGCAAACTTGCGCTTCATGAGCAGGAAAATGCCACGGCTCACCGCATGCGTATAGAAATCCGGATCCTTCCTCCACGGCTGGACGGCTTCCAGATCGAGCAGCCGAGCGTTAATCATGTTTTCTAGATATTCGAAGTCCCCACGCCCGACCTGGGAAAGCTGCGCCCGCTGAAACTGGCTGAATTCGCTCTGAAAATTCTTCAGCTCAGCTATCTCAGCATGAATCGCCTGGGATGAAAAATCTTCCACCCGTCTGTCATATTGATGAAATCCCGCATCGGTGCCATCAGTGGGATGGAACTTGAAATAGGAGTCGAAGTACCTGTCGACGAGCCTGTCGAAACCGGATGAGGTTCCTCCTGTTTTCGTCGCGGACGCATCGGTGGCCCACCCGCAAAACTCAAAGCCGAATGCGCAACATAGAACAACAGCAAGGAGCGTCTTCATATGGTACGAGAACAGACTTGATTGCCTCTAGGATCGAGGTAGACTTCTCTTGCTCTGCCTATGACGAAATCGGCAACTCCACTTCCCACGCCAGCTGCTCGAGCAAGTTCTGCAGTTGTTCCAGCACCTCTTCTGCCCGGGTGCTTATAGAAACGAATTTCAAGACTCCCTCAGGCGTGAACTGCGCACCGGACTGGGATGAAACGAAAGCTGCAAGTTTGCCTGGGTCGATGGCTGCATTTTCCCGGAATCTGATGCTGATGAGTTCACGCTTGCGTTCGACGGACGCTACGCCAATTCGTCCCGACAATAGTTTCAACGAAGCATACTGCAGAAGATTCTGCACCGCAGGCGGGGGCGCTCCATAGCGATCCTGCAGTTCCGAACGCACGTCGGCCAATTGCGACTCCGATTCCACTCCCGCGATCCTCTTATACATCCGCAAACGCTGGTTCTCCTGCGGAATGTACTCCACCGGAATGCGGATGTTCAGCCCCAGATTGAGCTGAGTCTGGCGCTCCTCCGGGCTTGCCTCGCCCTTCATCTCACGAACAGCGCGGTCCAACATTTGTGTGTAAAGTTCAAAACCCACAGCCTCGATGTGCCCGCTCTGTTCACCGCCCAGCAGATTGCCTGCGCCGCGCAGTTCCAGGTCCAGTGCCGCAATCTTGAAGCCAGCGCCGAGATCAGAGAATTCTTTCAAAGCCGCGAGCCGCCGCCGCGCAATTGGTGCCAGCTGGATTTCCGGCGGCAATAGCAGATATGCATAAGCCCGACGATTTGAACGCCCGACGCGGCCGCGCAATTGATACAGCTCCGATAACCCGAAACGATCCGCACGATTGATCAGAATGGTGTTGCAGAGTGGAATATCAAGGCCATTCTCGATGATCGTCGTCGCAACCAGTACGTCCGCCTCGTGATGCATAAACTTGAGCATCACCTTTTCCAATTCGCCTTCTGACATCTGACCATGGCCCACAAGAATGCGTGCGCGCGGCACCATTTCCTGCAGCCTAGCCGCGATCTCCCAAATGCTCTCCACCCGGTTGTGAACGAAATAAACCTGTCCGCCACGATCCAGTTCCTGCTCAATCGACGACTGAATCAGCTTGTCCTGCCAACTTGCAACCACAGTCTGAATGGCGATGCGGTCTTTTGGAGGTGTCTCGATCACGCTCATATCGCGCAGCCCAACCAGCGACATGTGCAAGGTGCGCGGGATCGGCGTGGCCGACATCGTGAGAACGTCCACCTGTTTGCGCATCTGCTTCAGCCGTTCCTTATGGCGGACGCCAAAGCGCTGTTCTTCATCCACCACCAGCAGTCCGAGATCTGCGAACTTCACGTCCTTCGAAAGTAGCCGATGCGTACCGATCAAAATGTCGATCTTGCCGGCCTCAAGCTTTTGCAGAATTTCTTTCTGCTGCCAGGCGCTGCGGAACCGGCTAATCATCTCGATGTTTACGGGAAATGCGGCAAACCGCTGTTTGAAAGTCTCGTAATGCTGGAACGCCAGAACAGTTGTCGGCGCCAGAACCGCGACCTGCTTGTTATCGCTGATCGCCTTGAAGGCTGCGCGCATCGCGATTTCCGTTTTGCCGTATCCGACGTCGCCGCAAAGCAAGCGGTCCATGGGTTGCGACATTTCCATGTCGCGCTTCACGTCTGCAATTGCAAGGTCCTGATCTTCAGTCTCGCTGTATTCGAAGGCGTCTTCGAATTCCCGCAGCCACTCATTGTCCTTCGAAAATGCATGCCCCTGCGCCGTCTTCCGCTCTGCGTACAACTTCAGAAGCTCGTCAGCCATGTCCTTCATGGCCTTGCGAATGCGGGCTTTGGTCTTGGCCCATTGAGCAGTTCCTAAATGGCTGAGGGGAGGCTTTGCGCCTTCAGACGACCGATACTTCTGCACCAAGTCAAGGCGCGTAAGCGGCACATACAAACGCGCGCCCTCGGCATACTCGAGCAGCATGAATTCGGCGTTGCCGTCGCCCTGATTAATCTCCTTCAACCCGTGATACTGCCCGATGCCGTGTTCCACATGGACCACGTAGTCACCAACCTGGAGATCGCGAAAATCGGAAAGGAATGCCGAGACCTTGGATTTCTGCCGCTGCGGACGAGAAACCACCGACTCTGATTCATCGAACAGATCGCGAGAGCCGAAGACAGCCAGATGAGCATCCGGCAGCAGCACACCGTCAGGAACGTAAGCCTTCGCCAGAGTCGTCGTAAGCACTTCACCGGCGAAATATGAGGTCTCATCTGCATAGCTCTCTCCTCCACGCGTGCGGCTGCCGAGACGGAAGGAAACTCCGTACTCGCTGAAGATGTCCGCCAGCCGCTCGAGTTCGCCAGGGTCTGGAGCAGCGACGAGCACACGCCGGTTCTCGCCGATCTGCTTCTGAATCTCCTCCAGCATCGCTGGAACAGAACCGTGGAAACGCGGCGCAGGCTGAGAGAGAAAACTGATGTCGCCCGTGGAGTCTCCTTCCCGCGAAATTTCTAAATGTTCGACATCAAAACCTGGCCTCGCAGAGATCTTTTCCCACAAATCAGCCGGTGGAAGATACAAGTCCGTCGGACGGACGAGATTTCCCACTCCGCTGCGCTCGTGCGTTTCTTCGACTCGCGACCAGAAATGGTCTAACTCGGGCTGTACGCTTTCCGGTTCATCGATCACGACCACTCCATTCGGCAGCAAATCGAAGACCGTGTTTGCCGCACCCGCAACCGGTGCGTAGAACTCCCAACCCGGAAACGTCGTGACTCCGCCAGCCTTGACCGCCTGTTCAACGACATCCTCTGCGCCGGTAATCCGCCGCCCCGAAAGCCGCGCGTGAACCGCTCCTAGAAGCTCATCGCTCAGCGGGGTCTCAGTTAGGGGAAGCAGCACGGCTTCATCTACCGGATTAGCCGATCTCTGTGTCGCCGGATCGAACTTGCGGATCGACTCCACCTCATCTCCAAAAAACTCGATACGCAGTGGACGATCCGCTTCCGGCGAGTAGACATCGAGAATGCCTCCTCGCACAGCGTACTCTCCGGGCATCTCCACGACATCGGTTGCCGTATACCCAGTGGTTGTGAGGTGTTGCACCAAGGGTTCGATGTCAAATGTCTCTCCCCGACGAATCCGGCGAGCCAAGTCGGAGTAATACTCACCCAGGCGCAAACGGAAAGCAGCGACCGTCGAAGGCATCACTACTATCGATGCAGCTCCCGTTGCCATCTTCCAGAGGGCAATCGCCCGTTGTTCTTGAATTTCAGGATGAGGAGAAAGGTTTTGGAAGGGCAGAATATCGTGGCCGGGAAAAGCAACGATCGACTCAGCATCCGCCGCAGCTGCAAGCTCACCGAACGCTTGCAGCAATGGCGTAAATGATTCAGTGGCACGGTTATCTTGAACGATCAGAATCAGTGGTTTTCCAGCCGTTCGCTGGAATAAAACCAAGAGGAGAGCTTTGGCGCTCGGGGTAAGCCCAGCGACACGAATCCGCCCCGTGCCCTCTTTCAGATGGGAGGCTACACGCAAAAACGCGGGCAACTTTTCCACGTCCGCAAAGAGATCGCGGACGAAGGGGAGAACCATCGCCTTTACATTCTATCAGTCGTGATTGATGAGGCGGCTTGGGGGATTTCTTCAGGCCGGCAAGCATTCGATTGCTTTGTCGGGTTCTGATTTTTCGCAATCGACTTCACATTCAAGCGACAATTCCAGCACTAGATGAGGCGTGAGATCGACCCGCTGCGGAGGTTTGCGGTTGGGAAGGATCTGTTCTCCCGCGCCGACAGCCGCGTGGTGGTTCACGGCCTGCGGTATTCTCTTTAGCTTTGTCACAAGAGCTTTTGTCACAAGGAAGAACTTCACTTCGAGCGGGCGTTAGCTGGTGAGTCTGGATGCGAATACGATGGCAAACAAATATAAGAGTCCCGAGGTGGTGTTGATCTTATTCGTCTCGGCCAGTAGCTCGCTTTAGACCCTTACCGACCTGCCTTCGTGTTCCCTTGCGGGAACTCGACGCGCGATCTATGCTTGGGCTCCGGGCTTACCGCCAACCGGAAAAACTCGGTCAACGCCTCAGGACTCTATCTTGCCTTTGACATGATGTTCTTGTTCGCCTCGACCAGCGCTTTGCTATAGACCCTTACTGGCCCTCCATCGTCCACCTAAGTGTCGAGGGTGACCTCGCTTGGATCCCGGACGCCGCACCAACCGGGTAAACTTCAGAACGTGTCAAAGAACGATTATGTTTGTACTCCTTTCATTTTTATAGTCAATGAAAACAACGCAAATTTATCTGCTTGCCTTTCAAGCGTGTGCAGCCTCTCCACAGGCATATGACAGTTTTTAGTGCAGCTGTCCCGTCGAGATTGTTCCGCCCTTAGCCAGCTTTGGATTTCACGGCAGATTTTTTCAAACAGATCTCTCATTGTGCACTTCTTGAGTGTCTCGATCTGCTGTGAAAATTCTGCGTGAGCCGCTCAGGACACAGCATTGCGGCGCAGGAGGCGACATTGCGCGTCTTACCGTCTCAACAATCTGCGAAATAACCTCTTCCGTGGTGGGATTGGGAACTCATGATCGAGATCGTAGAACTTTCTTGGTGGATGATCCGACTTTGCGTTGGGCACGGATCCCTCGGTTTTAGAACTGAAGTGAGCGATCCCAGCGGCTGCACCCAACGCATTGGTCGTCGTGTACATGGCCTCATTGAAAACCGCGCCGGATGTTGGCTTGGCCACTGCAAACACCGTGAACGCCTTGCCGTTAACGTACGAAGTTGAAAGATAATCGGCGAGCATAAGCCCGGAAAATGTATTGGGCAACCAGGTGACCTTCATCGGACCCGCCAGCTCAGTCGGTGCCGTCCACGTTTCGCCCCCATCTGATGAAGAGACAAAACCCACCGCCACTTGGCAGTTAGACCCGCAAGTTGAGACCGGGTAGTAGTAATACGTGAGTGTTAGACGGGCGGTGCTGCCCGCAGTTGTCGGATCCACCGCCAGCCCAGGAATGAAATGATCGACCGTACTGGTGGTTGGATCAATCGGCACTCGTGCCGGCGTTGTCCAGGTCATTCCATCACTGGACGTACTCAACACCAGGTCATTAGAAGTGCAGTTCGTACGGAAGCGGCAGTCGGCCCACACTACATAGACTTTTCCCTCGCCGTCGATCTCAGCCGTCGGAAGCGGTGCGCTGCGTAGGTTGCCCGCCTCCTGGTGCTCCGTTATGGGGGAAATGGCTACAGTGCTGCTCCAGGTTGCGCCGCCATCTGCGGACCTGAAGGCCGCCATGGAGCCGAAAACTCCGCTCGCAAATGGGACTACAACTGTTCCGTTCGGCTGCACCAGCGGCTGTCCCCCAATGCCGTGAGCAAGACTCGCCGTGCTGAGCGGTGGCCCCCACGTGAGGCCACCATCACTCGATGTATTCATTTGCATCAGATTGGCGGAGGAGGGGTCGTCCCACTGGACGTAGCAGTGGCCGTAGAACGAACTTGTCGTGGAGTTGTCGCAAACGATCCAGTTCTTGTCCGGATTACCTGTCGTCGTGACCGCAATTGGATTCCCCCAGTTGATTCCGTCCGGAGAACGGCTGACCACCACCTGATTAAGGCTGGGACTCAATGCGAGTGACGATATGAGCCACATCCCATGCGAGGCGTCGTATGCGACTGAAGCATCACTGGCGGCGGTGAACGTGCCGCCACCCTGAAACATCGTGATTCCCGGCAGAAAGCCGCTGCTCCAGGTGGTGCCCCCGTCGCTGGACGTGGCAAACCCAATGTCAGCGCCTCCTCCATCGTGAATTCGACCTACCTGAAAAGCGCTGACGATAGTCGGCCCGAAGGCAAACGTGTCCGGTTCAACTTCGGTGGCGTGCTGGCTGCTTGCATTCGTGAACGGATCACTGCTCAGCTTCACCAGCGGCACAGTAGCTGGCGGGAAAACTGGCGGCGGTGGTTCCTGATGAGCCGCAGAACCTGACCCGCACCCTGACAGCAGAACAATGCCCAGGCAGGAGGAGATCAGAAAGAAAGGACATATGCACTTTACACAATCCGGAAGACGCATATCCACGCCGACGTGCCGCGAAATCACGCCAAAAATCAGTTGTATGAACGTACTCTGCACAGGCAGTGACGGTCAATGTTCAGCTGTGTTCCTGACGTCTTCGAGACCCCTTGCCGTCTCCGGCAAGTCACTTAGCCGGGCAACTGCTTCGGAATACAATCGCGCTGGGGAGGAAAGATTATGGCGATCTTTAATGAAGGGCGTGGCCGAGTAATCGACGCCACCCCCAACCCGGTATTCCGTCTGCTGGGGATTGCAATTGCTGCATTCTTGCTGGTCATCCTGCTGTTTGCGTCTGTTGCGAAGGTGGACTCCGGCCGAGTTGGAGTGCTGACATTATTTGGACGAGTCACGGGAGAGATTTTGCCCGAGGGCGTACATCTCATCAATCCCTTCAAAGCAAACAATGAAACATCCATTCGCACCCAGGAGATCAAGGAACCCGCCAGCGTGCCTCCGGCCGAAGGGTTGGTTATGAATCTGGATACTTCGCTGATTTACCACCTGAATCCCGAAAAGGCTGCCGAGGTCTACCAGAAAATCGGGCCAAACTACCTCGCGGTACTCATCGAGCCCAATCTTCGCGCCGCCATCCGCGAGTCCACCGCCTCCCACAGCGCCAATGCGCTCTATACCGGCGAACGGGAAATGGTCGCCAAGCAGATTTTCGATCAGCTCTCCCAGAAGCTCGGCGAACGCGGTATTACCGTTGAAAGCGTGCTTTTAAGGGACATTCAGCTGCCCAACTCTCTCAAGGTCTCAATCGAGTCCAAGCAGCAAGCCGAGCAGGAAGCCCTCGCCATGAACTTCCGCCTGCAGAAAGAAAAACAGGAAGCCGAACGCAAGCGCATCGAAGCTGCCGGAATCCGTGACTTTCAGCAGATCGTAGCCCAGGGCATCAGCCCGGCGCTGCTGGAATGGAAAGGCATTGAAGCGACAGAAACGCTCGCTAAGAGCGGCAATTCAAAAGTCGTAGTTATCGGCAATTCAAAAAATGGCTTGCCCCTGATTCTGGGACAATAACGATGTGAGACTCACATTCAGACCCGGTATTCTGTGCCTCCGCTGCTTGAACTCTCAAACCTGCGCGTCGAATTTCCTGCACCAATTCACGTAAAGACACGTGAAGTGGCTGCCAGTCTTGTCGCGGTTCGAAATCTCGCTTTCACGATTGCGCCGGGCGAAGTGGTCGGTCTCGTCGGAGAATCGGGTTCCGGAAAATCAGTCACTTCGCTCGCCATCATGCGCCTGCTTCCTCCTGAGGCCCGGGTCAGCGGCGAAATTCTCTTCTCCAGCGAGAGCGGCCTACGCAACTTGCTTCAACTTCCCGCAGAAGAAATGCGCCGTTTGCGTGGCAACCAGATCGCCATGATCTTCCAGGAGCCGATGACTGCTTTGAACCCCGTGATGCGCGTTGGAGATCAGATCGCGGAAGCTGTTCTCGCGCACCAGGAGATCACTAAACAAGAGGCTTGGAACCGCTCCATTGGCGCGATGCAGGACGTGCGCATTCCCGAACCCGATCGTCGCGCCAGCGACTATCCTCATCAGCTCTCGGGCGGTATGCGTCAGCGAGTCATGATCGCCATAGCGATTGTGAATCGGCCCCAGTTGCTGATCGCCGACGAGCCGACCACCGCACTGGACGTCACTATCCAGGCACAGATACTCGAACTGCTCGCCGATCTCCGGCGCCGCTTCGGACTGGCAATTCTGTTCATATCCCATGATCTGGCGGTGGTCTCTCAGGTCGCCGACCATGTAGCAGTCATGTATGCAGGCAATCTGGTGGAACTTGCCCCCAAGCAGGCAATCTTCCGGGCGCCGGCGCATCCATATACGAGAGGTTTGCTGAATGCCGTGCCTACGTTGCGCTCTGACCGGAATCAGCCACTTCGAACCATTGAAGGCACAGTACCGCCACTGCATGCAGCTCCGCCGGGATGTCCATTCGAGCCACGGTGCGAACTCCGAATTGCCGACTGCAGCCGTGCCTTGCCGCCGCTCGTAGAACTGGCATCGAGCCACTGGGCCAGGTGCCCCGTAGTCAGCGGCAAATCCATATTTGAAGCCGGATCCCAACCCTGAGTTAGACCTTTGCGAGAAAACTGGGAACCGAGAACATGCAACTGAGAACTGCGATTGCCCACCCGCAATCCCCGCAAGCAGTGTGTACGTGGTTTCCGACACCTGCTGCAGACTATAATCGCGGGTTTGTCCGGTGAACTGTGCACGTTCTTCTACTCAGTGACATCCACAGCAACCTCGAAGCGCTAGAGGCCTGTCTTGCAGCCGCCCCGGCGTACGACGTCGCCGTGAACCTCGGAGACGTCGTAGGCTACGGCGCCAGTCCCAACGAGGTAATTGATCGCTCACGCAATCTGGGAAAGTTTTTCGTGCGAGGAAATCACGATAAAGCTGCCGCTGGCCTCACCGAATTAAAGGAATTCAATCCCATCGCTGGATTGGCGGCGCTCTGGACGCGCGAGCACTTGAACCCCGAGAATCTGGAGTGGTTGCGAACCCTGCCCCATGGGCCCATCCAGATTGAAGATTTGCCAGGCATCCAGTTCGTTCATGGCTCTCCCGTTGACGAAGACGAATACGTAGTCACATTGCGTGATGCCATTGAGCCGCTCCTGCTCTCTGCCGCGACCATAACCTTCTTCGGACACACGCACCTTCAGGGAAGCTTCTCCTCGAGCCAAGTGGCCACAGACGGTTTCCGCCCCGAATATAAGACCGTGGGTCAAAGCGAGAGCGCACAATTTCCCTTGAAGGTGGGCCTGCGCTACCTGATCAACCCGGGCTCAGTCGGCCAGCCGCGTGACGGAGACTGGCGCGCGGCCTTCGCGCTCTACGACTCCGATAGCCGCATCGTGAGCTTTCACCGCGTACCCTATAACCTGAAGCGTGCGCAAGACCGTATTCTGGCGGCAAACTTGCCGCAGCGGCTGGCCACACGTTTAGCCGCGGGAAGATAACAAATAATCAGAACAATGTGACAACCTACTTCGTGTTAATGGTGTGTACTTGACGGTTAATAGAGAAGCATTGCCTATTCATTCTCTGCCAAGAAACACGTTAACTTTTTAGCCAAACCAGAGCCGATGAAGTCAACACTCTCGGTCTCAGGCCCCTGCTAAACTCATTTTCCAGTAGATGATTGCTCCGTTTGCATTACAAAGACGCGAGTGCGTGAGCGCGAGTA
>Ga0066667_10000918_pt1 | contig 10601 bp, 9 predicted proteins | sample GraSoiAngelo_116_FD_133943 | JGI IMG/M metagenome (GOLD analysis project Ga0066667, IMG submission 133943) | Grasslands soil microbial communities from the Angelo Coastal Reserve, California, USA - 14_0903_16_30cm | ecosystem: Environmental > Terrestrial > Soil > Grasslands | place: USA...
GATCATGGCGAGGACCGTCTCCGAGCCCTGGCCGATCTCGCTCGCGCCCGTGATGAGCGTGACCTTGCCGAAGTCGTCGAGCTTCACGATCGCGCCGCACCCGTCCGAGCGGTAGATGCGCGCGCCGCCGCCGACGTGGAACATGCCGGCGTAGCCCACGCCGCGCTTCCAGCCAGGCACCGGGGGCGGCGGGCTCTTCGCGATCTCCTCCGCGGCCGCGTCGAGGCACTCGCGCATCGCGAATGACGTGAGCACGAATCCCTGCGGGTTGACGTCGCCGGGCTTCGACGCGTTCAGCCGTCTGAGCTCGAGCCGATCGATCCCCAACCGGTCGGCGAGATCGTCCATCTGCGCCTCGACCGCGAACGTCGACTCGGGGTTGCCGTACCCGCGCATCGAGCCCGAGTAGGGGTTGTTCGTGTAGACGATCGTCGTGTCGAACCGGACGTTGGGCACCCGGTAGAGCCCGGCCACCGTCGAGAGCATCACGTAGGGCGTCGTCGAGCCCCAGGACGTGTAGGCGCCGCTGTCGATCGTCACGTGGCCGTCGCGGGCCAGGAGCCGCCCGTCCCGATCGGCCGCGGTGCGCAGCCGGATCGCGCACGGCTCGCGCGTGGGACAGGCGATGAACTCCTCCAGACGCTCGAACGCGATCTTCACCGGGCGCCGCGCCGCGCGAGCGAGCAGCGCCGCGATGACGTCGATCGGATAGATGTCCAGGCCGCGGCCGAAGTTGCCGCCGACCGGGGGCTGCAGCACGCGCACGCGCTCGCCGCCGATTCCGAGGGCCTCGCCGAGGTCCTTCTGGTACAGGAACGGCGCCTGGGTCGTGGACCACATCGTGAGCGTGCCCGCCGGCTCCCAGTCGGCGATCGCGACCATCGTGCCGAGGCAGGCCGGCGTGACGAAGCTCAGCCGGTAGGTGTCCTCGACCACCGCCGCCGCCTCGGCGAACGCCCGATCCACGTCGCCGTGGGCGAATCGGAAACGGAGGTGATGCGCGTTCGTCGCCAGCTCCTCGTGCACGATCGGCGCCCCCGGCTCGAGCGCAGCCAGCGGATCGAACACCGCCGGCAGCGGCGCGTAGTCGGCGTCGATGAGCCCGAGCGCCTCCTCGGCGATCTCGGCCGTCTCGGCCGCCACCGCGGCGACCTCGTCCCGGATGCAGCGGACTTTGCCGCGCTTGAGCGCGATCTGGTCCTTGGCGAAGCCGAACGGCCGCTGCTCGACGTCCTCGCCCGTCAGCACCGCGATCACGCCCGGCAGCGCGCGGGCGCGGCTGGTGTCGACACGGACGATCCGCGCATGAGGCACGGGGGTCCGGAGGATCTTCCCGTGCAGCAGCCGTGGCAGCTCCACGTCGTGGAGATAGCGCGTGCGGCCCGTGACCTTGTCCGGGCCGTCCCGCTTCGGGATCGACTTGCCGACGACGTCGAACGGCTCGGCCATCGTCAGAACTTCACGGCTTCCTTGTGCTCGCCGAACACGTCGCGCATCGCCTGGGCGATCTCGCCGAGCGTCGCGTACGCCTTCACCGCTTCCATGATCGGGTCCATGAGGTTCTCACTGCCGCGCGCCGCCTGGGCCACCCGGCGGAGCGCCGTCCGGGTGGCGCCGCCATCGCGCTGGGCGCGGGTGCGCTCGAGCCGGGCCAGCTGGGCCGCGTGCGCCGTGGGATCGAACGCGTAGAGCTCCACGTCGCGATCGGCCTCGACGGGGACGTCACCGACGTGGCAGTTGACCGCGACCCGCGGGATCTCGCCCGAGACGATCTTCTGCTCGTACAGGTACGCCTGACGGGCCACCTCGGCCTGGATCGCGCCGGTGCGGACGGCCTCCACGATGCCGCCCATGCGCTCGACGCTCGCCAGCTCCTCCTCGATCCGCTTCTCCATCGCGCTGGTGAGGGCCTCCACATAGTACGAGCCGGCGAGCGGATCGACCGTGTCGGCGGCGCCCGACTCCTCGGCGCAGATCTGCATGGTCCGCAGCGCGATCAGCTGGGCCTTGGGCGACGGGATCGTGTACGCCTCGTCGTAGGTCGGCAGCGCCATGGTCTGGGCGCCCGCCAGCGACGCCGCGAGCGCGATGTACGCGCCGCGGACGATGTTGTTCTCGGGCTCCTGCATCGCGAACGCCGAGCCGCCGCCCCCGATCAGACTCCGGAACATCCACGATTTTGGATTCGCCGCGCGGAAGCGCTCGCGCAGCATCCGCGCGTAGAGCCGCCGGCCGGCGCGGAACTTCGCGACCTCCTCGAAGATCTTTCCCCACGCGGTGAAGTTGAACGAGATCCGCGGGGCGAACTCGTCCACCGCCATGCCGCGCGCGAGCATCAGCTCGACGTACGCCGCGGCGATCGCCAGACCGTACGCCATCTCCTGCGCCGTGGTGCACCCGGCCTCGCGGATGTGGTAGCCGCACACCGACACGGGGTTGGAGCGCGGGTAGTGGCGCGCCGAGAACTCGATGAGATCGGCGACGAGCCTGAGCGACGGATCGACCGGATAGATCCACGTGCCCCGCGCGATGAACTCCTTCAGGATGTCGTTCTGCGGCGTGGTGACCACGCGATCGGCCGCCACGCCCTGCTTCTCGGCGACGGCGTAGTACATGGCGGTGATCGGCGCCGCCATGCCGTTGATCGTGAGCGACACGCTGACGCGGTCGAGCGGGATGCCGGCGAAGGCGTCTTCCATGTCGGCGAGCGTATCGACCGCCATTCCGACCCGGCCGACTTCGCCCTCGGCCTTGGGATCGTCGGAATCGAGCCCGAGCTGCGTCGGGAGGTCGAAGGCGACGTTCAGCGCGTCCTGCCCGTGCGCCATCAGGTACTTGAATCGCGCGTTCGTCTCCACGGGCGTGCCGAAGCCCACGTACTGGCGCATCGTCCACAGCCGCTCGCGGTACATGTGCTTGTGGATGCCGCGCGTGTACGGGTACTCGCCCGGCCGCCCGATGTCGCGGTCGAACTCGACTCCCGCGACGTCCTCGGGCCCGTAGACCGGTGCGATCGGGAAGCCGGCGTGCGCCTTGATCTCTTTCATCGTGTCCTCCTACGGCCTACCGCTCGAGAAAGCGAGTGAGGAACGGCAGGCTCTCGGGTGCCCGTTCCTCGGGCGGCGCGTGGCCGCAGTCGGCGAGCTGGACGACCTCGGCCTGCTCGAAGACCTCCCGCCAGCGCGGCAGGTAGCGAGCGAACGCCGGGTCCTTCATCCCCCAGATCAGGATCGCCGGGATCCGGGCGATCCGGTCGCGCCGAGCCCAGAGGCCCTCGTACCAGGCGCTCGAGCCCAGCACCTCCCGCGCGGAGATCCAGGTGGCGTGACCGTCGAGCGGATTCAGATAATGGCGCTCGACGGCGCGTGTGTAGCGCCGGCGATCGGCGATGGCGTGACGCAGCATCACCCGCACCGAGAAGCCGCGGCGCTCGTAGAGGTAGCGCCCGAGCCGCCCGCCGAGGATCCACGCGAACAGCTCGACGTGCCAGTCACCGGCGAACGACCACATCCACGTGTTGAAGATCACCAGGCGGCGCACGTTCTCCGGGTGGTCGAGCGCGTAGGCGAGGCCGATCGGCCCGCCGTAGTCGTGGACGGCCAGCGTGATGTCCTTGAGGTCGAGCGTCTCGATGAGCCGCGCGAGATTGCCTGCCTGGTCGGGGGGCCGGTACGACCAGTCCGCCGGGCGATCGCTCAGCCCGAAGCCGAGATGGTCCGGCGCGACGCACCGGTATCGCGGGCTCAGCTCGCGGATCAGGTGGCGATACAGGAACGACCAGGTGGGCGTGCCGTGCACCATGACGATCGGGGCGCCCTCGCCCTCGTCGACGTAGCTCAGACGACCGCCCTCGACGTCGAGCCCTTGCGGCTCGAACGGATACTCCCGGCGGTCGACCCAGGGCGGAATCATCACCGCGGCTCCTTCGTCTGGCCCTGCCGGAACGCCTTCACGATCTCGGGGAGCGGCGTTCCCATCGGGAACACGTGACGCACACCCAGCTGCTTCAGCGCCTCGACGTCGCGCGGAGGAATGATACCCCCGACGACCACCGCGATGTCGCTGGCGTCCTGCGCCCGCAACCCGTCGACCACGCGGCGCGCCAGGAGCAGGTGAGCGCCCGAGAGCACCGAGAGGCCGACGACGTCGACGTCCTCCTGGATCGCCGCGCGCACGATCTCGTCCGGCGTGCGTTTGAGCCCGGAGTAGACGACTTCGAAGCCGGCATCGCGCAGGGCGTGCGCCACCACCTTGGCGCCGCGGTCGTGGCCGTCGAGCCCCGGCTTGGCGATGAGGACCTTCATGCCAGGCGGAACGCCGGCAGCCACCGCGCGTTCCCGTTGGGATCGTCGGCGACCCTGAGCGGCGACAGGCGAACGGTCTGGCCGATCGCCACCTTCGCCGGCTCGGCGTCGACCAGGACCGAGAACACGCGAAGGCCGTCGATCTTCACGATCGCGAAGACGCGCGGCCCCACGAAGCCGGCCGGCAACCCGACCTCCTGAATCGTGAACGCGTGGATCTTGCCCTCGCCCGACAGGTCGACCCAGTCGAACCGATCCGACCCGCACTCACCGCAGAACGCGCGCGGGGGCCACGCGAGCCGCCTGCACGTCGCGCAACGCGTCGTCGCCAGCCGTCCGACGGCGAGGCGCGCGTAGAACTCGTGGAGCTTCGTGTGCTCCGCCGACTCCAGCGGAAACGGGTCGGTCGCGCGGAAGTAGCTCACGTCGACTCCCGCTGGCGCCTGAGCTGGCGGAGCAGGGCACGCACCTTGGCGGTCTCGAACGCCTCGCGGCGCTCGCCCGCGTAGTCGAAGAAGCCGCGCCCGGTCTTGGGGCCGAGCTCGTTTCGCGCGATCTTCTCCTCGACGAGCCGCGCGGGGCGGAAGCGGTCGTCGCCGAGCGCCTTGGCCAGGAACCCGCTCGCGCGGTGCAGGACGTCGACTCCACCCCAGTCGATGAACTCGAAGATGCCGACCGTCGCGTAGCGAAATCCCATGCCGGCGCGGAAGGCCCGATCGACGTCTTCGGGCGTCGCGACGCCTTCCTCGACGAGACGGACGGCCTCGTTCATCAACAGGGCCTGCATGCGCGGGCCGATGAAACCGGGTGATGCGGCGCACCGGACCGGCACCTTGCCGAGCGTGTCGAGGAAGGCGACCGTGCGCTCGACGACCGCGCTCGCGGTCGCCCGGCCGGGCACGACCTCGACGAGCGGGATGATGTGCGCCGGATTGAGCCAGTGAACGACCAGGAAGCGCTCGTCGCCACGGACCGCATCGGCCAGGTGCTTGGGCGAGATCGTGGAGCTGGTGGACGCGATGATCGCCTGCGGCGAGACGCCGGTTGACACGCGCCCGAGGATCGCGCGCTTGAGATCGACGAGCTCGGGCAGCGCCTCTTGCACGTATCCGCACTCGTCGAGGCCGTCGAGCCCGATCCGATCCTCGATCCGATCGAGCGCCGGCGCGATCTCGTCGTGCTGGATCACGCCCTCCTCGGCCATCAACGCGAGGTCCCGCCGGATCTCACGCCGCGCGTCGGCGAACACCGCCGCAGCGCCGCCGGCCGGACGCTCCTTCACGTCGACCAGCGACACGCGACTCCCGCCGAGGGCGAAGACGAGCGCGATCTGGCGCCCGATCCTTCCGGGGCCGAGGACGGCGGCGTGATTCATCGACGCTCACGGCCGTAGATCATGACCACGTGCTCGCCCATCCCGCTGTTGTTGTGCGTGAGACCGATGGACGCATCGGGCACCTGGCGCGCGCCGGCCTCGCCGCGCAGCTGGGCGAACACTTCGGCCGCCTGAGCGACCCCCGTCGCGCCGAGCGGATGCCCGCACCCCATCAGTCCGCCGCGCGGGTTCACGACGACGTCGCCGCCGTAGTCGCTTCGACCGTCCGCGACGAAGGCGCCCGCCTCGCCCTTCGGGCAGAAGCCGAGCTCCTCGTACGCGATCAGCTCGGCGATCGCGAAGCAGTCGTGGACCTCGGCGACGTCCACGTCCTGCGGCCGCACCCCGGCCATCCCGTAGGCCGACTGCGCCGCGCGCGCGAGCGCCGGCCAGTGGGCGTAGTCCTCGTGGAGCGACGTCAGCTGGAAGCCGTCGAGCGCCTGGCCGGTGCCGCGGATCCAGACCGGCTTGTCGGTGAGGGCTCGCGCGCGCTCTTCGGAGGCGATGAGCACTGCGGCAGCCCCGTCGGTGATCGGCGAGCACATGAAGAGCCGGAGCGGCGACGAGATCATCCGCGAGCCGAGGACCTGCTCGAGCGTCGCGCCGCGCTGGAAATGGGCGTTGGGGTTCTTCGCGGCGTGCGTGTGGTTCTTCACGCCGACCATCGCCAGCTGCTCCTCGGTGGTCCCGTACTCCGCGATGTGGCACTGCGCGGCCAGCGCGAAGCACGGCGGCGCGGTCAGCCCGAGCGAGGCTTCCCACTCGCGATCGACGCCGGTGCCCATGTTGAGGATCGCCTCGTCGCCGCTCGGCTGATTGAGCTTCTCCACCCCGAGTACCATGACGAGATCGGCGAGCCCGGCGGCGATGAACGCATACGCATAGCGGATGCCGACCGTGCCCGAGGCGCACATGTGCTCCGTGCGCGCGCTCAGGGCACTCGGCCTGATCCCGAGCGCCTCGGCGGCCATCGACGAGATGTGGGACTGAAACGCCGTCCGCTCCGGCATCACCGAGCCCACCACGAGCCCTTCGACGTCTTTCGGCTTCACCGCCGGCGCCGCGTCGAAGCACGCCTTGCCGGCCTCCCAGATCAGGTCGCGATAGCTCGCCTTCCGCACGCCGAACTTCGACACCCCGGCTCCGATCAATGCGACCTTTCTCATGGGCATCCCGCCGGAAGCGCCAGCGCCGTGGCGCCGGGCGCGCGGATCTCCAGCGCGATCTCCCGGCGCCTCACCCGCGCCTCCGCATGAGCACGTTCTCCTCGTAGGTGCAGACCACCTCGTCGCGCTGGTTCTTCACGGCCACGTCGAAGGTCAGGACACCGCGATCGGTCCTGGACGACTCTCGCGCCTGCTTCACCGTCATCTCGGTGTGAATCGTGTCGCCGAACTTGACCGGCACGGTGAACCGGAGCCGGTCCAGCCCGAGCAGCGCCAGCGCCGTCCCCTCGAACCAGCCCGAGAGGTTCTGCTGGCCGTTGGACACCGCAAGAGTCAGGATACCGTGGGCGACGCGGGCGCCGAACGGTGTCTGTTTGGCGAACACCTCGTCGGTGTGGAGCGGGTTGAAGTCGCCGGTGAGACCGGCGAAGCGCGAGACGTCGCCGCCCTCGACCGTCCGGCGGCCCGTCACCAGCATCTCCCCCACCTTGAAATCCTCGAAATAGCGTCCGCGTGATTGCATCGTCCCTCCCAGTGAGGTGTCGCCGTCAGGCGAAAGCCGGGCCCCGGTCCCAGTCGAGATCGCGCCCGATGATCAGTCTCAGAATCTCGGAGGTGCCGCCGCCCGGCAGGAGGAAGCGCGCGTCGCGGAAGTAGCGCTGGACCGGATACTCCATCGCGAGTCCGTACGAGGCGAAGATCCGCGACGCCTCGTCGGTGATCTTGACCGCGGTCTCCGAGGCGAAGAGCTTCGCCATCGCCGCCTCGCGCGCGGTGCTCCGCCCCGCGTCGAGCCGTGCCGCCGCCTGATAGGTCACGAGGATCGCGGCGTGGAGCGAGGTCAGCATGTCGGCGAGCTTGAAGCTGATCGCCTGGTGCTCGGCGATCGGCTTGCCGAAGGCGCTTCGCTCGCGGGCGTAGCCGAGCGCGGCCTGGTACGCGGCGCGCGCCAGCCCCACCGAGATCGCCGCGGTCATCACCCGGATCTCCGAGAGGATGCTCCCGATCTTCTCGACGCCGCCCGTCTCGCCGCCGAGCAGGTGCTCGGCCGGCACCTCCACGTCCTCGAGCAAAATCTCGCCGGTCACCGAGGCGCGCACCGACATCTTCTCGATGGACTTGCCGAGCGTGATCCCGCGCATCACCGAGCGGTCGAGCAGAAAGAGCGCGATGGACTTCAGGCCCCGCTCGTCCGACGTCTTGGCGGCGACCGTCAGCAAATCGGCGACCGGGGCGCTGGTCACCCAGGTCTTGGTGCCGCGCAGCACGTATCGATCGCCCTGCCGCCGGGCCCGCGTAGTGATGTTCGCGACGTCCGAGCCGGCGTTCGGCTCCGTGAGCGCGAACGTCGCGATCAGGTCGCCTCGGAGCGCCGGCACCAGGTAGCGCCGGCGGAGCGCCTCCGATCCGTGCGTGTAGATGAAGTGCGTCCCCATCAGCGACTGCATCGCCGCCGCGGCCGCGACCGACAGGGAGCCTCGCGCCAGCTCCTCGGCGAAGAGACAGTACGTCACCATGTCGGCAGCGGCGCCGCCGTACGCTTCGGGATAGCGGAGCCCGAGATAGCCGAGCTCCCCGATACGCTTGAAGAGCCTGGTCGGGAACTCGGCCCGCTCGTCGAGGGCTTCCGCCTCCGGAATCACCTCGGCGTCGACGAATCTCGCCACCGCTCTCCGGAATTCTTCTTGCTCCGGCGTGAACGTGATCACGGTCGCGTGGACCTCGAGGCGCGCGTGCGCCGGGTCGCGGCTTCGTCGATCGAGAGATCGGCGCCGGTGCCGGCGATCACGACGCCGTAGTCGCGGCGCGCCGCCTCGACCGAGACGTAGTCGTCGAGGACGTCTTCCAGGACCCGCCGGGGGTCGCGCTCGAACGGATCGCCGTAGCCGCCCGCGCCCGACTGCTGGAACGAGACGACGTCGCCGTATGCGAACTCGCGCGACTGCTTGCCGTGGACGACCTGCTCCTGGGGCCCGGGGTTGATGACGGTGCGGCCGAGCGTCCCGGGCCGGCCGCCGCGCAGGCCGTAGGGCGCGAACTTCTGGCGCTCCGAGAGATTCGTCAGCTGGCCCTCGTCGCCGAGCAGGCGCAGGTCGCGGCGGACGCCGCACCCTCCCCGGAATTTTCCCGCACCGGCCGAATCGCCGATCAGCTCGAAGCGCTCGACGACGATCGGCTGATTGGCTTCCTGCGCCTCGACGGGGATGTTGGCGGCGTTGAACGCCCACGCCATCGCCTCGCAGCCGTCGCGGGTCGCTCGCGCGCCGGTGCCCGACAGCACGAGCTCGTAGGCGACGAATCGCCGCTTGCGCGCCCGATCCCAGCCGCCGAAGGTCGGGTTCGCCATGTGCGAGGCGGCCGCCGCGACCCGCGCTGGCAGCGCCGACGCGAGCGCGCCCAGCACCGACTCGAACGTGCGGTAGCAGATGATCGCGCGCGGTCCCCCGCCCGCGGGCGGTCGCGGATTGAGGAACGAGCCCTCGGGCGCCGTCACGATGATCGGGCGCAAGGCGCCTTCGTTCATCGGGCCCAACGGGTCGGTGAGGCACTTCACCGCGGCATACGAATACGAGCGCGTGTAGTTGATGTAGGAGTTCATGCCCGACGCGGTCTGCGCGCTGGAGCCCTCGTAGTCGATGACCATCGAGCTCCCGTCCACCGTCACCGCGACGGCGACGCGCAGCGGCTCGGTGCCGGGGCCGCAGTCGTCCATGAAGTCCTCGAAGCGATAGACGCCGTCCGGAATCTTCTCGATGGCGGCGCGCATGTTCGCCTCGGTCCGCGCGATGATCTCGTCCATGCCGCCCTGGAGCGTCTCGCGCCCGTACCGCGCCGCCAGCTCTTGCAGCCGGAGCTCGCCCACGCGGAGCGCGCTTCGCTGCGCGCGCAGGTCGCCGAGGACCTTGTCGGGCGTGCGCGTGTTCGCCGCGATGATCCCGACGATACCCTCCTGCTCCTGGTATTCCTTCCAGACTTTCGTCGGCGGGATGCGCAGGCCTTCCTGGAAATAGTCGAAGATGCCCTCGACACCCTGGCTCCCGGGTCGCTGGCCCCCGACGTCGGTGTGGTGGAGGATGTTGACCGCGAATCCCACGAGCGCGCCGTCGTGAAACGCGGGCTGCGTGATGAAAAAGTCCGGCAGATGGCCAGAGCCGAGGAGCGGGTCGTTCAAGAGAATGGCGTCGCCAGGCCGCAGCGTCTCGACCGGATGCGCGGCCAGCGCGTTGCGCACCGCGAAGGACATCGCGCCCATGTGGCCGGGCGAGTACGGCCCCTGCGCGACCATCCTTCCCATCGGATCGAAGACGGCGACCGAGAAATCCTGGCCCTCGCGCGCCTGCTCCGAGTACGCGGTCCGGTGGACCGTCGTGCCGATCTCGACGGCGATCGACTGGAGCGCGCCCCAGATGACGCCCAGCGTGATCGGATCGATCCGGCTCATGCCGGCCTGGTCTCGGCGATCAGGTTCGCGTACTCGTCGACCGTGGCCGTCACGCCCGGCGGCAGGACGGTCGTCGACTCGCGCTCTTCCACGATCGCCGGTCCGGTCAACGACGTTCCGGCCGCGAGCTCGTAGCGATCGTAGACGGGCGTCTCGGTGTAGCCGCGGGCCTCGGGGAAGTACGCACGACGCGTCCCCTTGCGACGCGCGTCGGCCGAGCACGCGGCCGCCTTGGCGAGCGTGATGCGCGGGGAGCCGCCGACGGCCGAGAGCTTCCACGTGACCACCTCGACCGGCTCGGACGTGTTCGCGTA
>Ga0066667_10000920_pt1 | contig 10588 bp, 9 predicted proteins | sample GraSoiAngelo_116_FD_133943 | JGI IMG/M metagenome (GOLD analysis project Ga0066667, IMG submission 133943) | Grasslands soil microbial communities from the Angelo Coastal Reserve, California, USA - 14_0903_16_30cm | ecosystem: Environmental > Terrestrial > Soil > Grasslands | place: USA...
ATCGGCGTGGGCTGCGTACAGACCACGCCAGAATCGATCGAAGTCGGAATCGCTGCCGTGCGTCGTGCCCGAAGACCACCGCGGCTTGTGCCAGTACGCGAGGGTGCAGCGCCGTCTGTTCGCGGCGAGGTCGGCTCGCAACCACCGATCCTGCTGCGACCCCTGATCGGCGCTGACTTCGCTGTCGAGCGCGATCAGGTGCCAGGCGCCGAGGTTGTACGAGTAATACGACGCCGGCGCCCGCGCGCCGAAGTAAGCGAAGTAGCCCGCCGCACCCGTGACGTGGTAGTCGTGGTTGCCGGGAACGGGCCTCGTTTTGCCCTTGAATCGGCCCCAGTTCGGTGCGTAGAAGTCCGCGTAATCAGAGCGTGTCCCGTCGGGGTATGCGTTGTCGCCGAGCGGCAGGAGACGGGTCGGATTGATGCGGCGAATCACCGCCGCAGTCGGTGCGCAGTCGGTCGGCGAACCACAGATGTCTCCGGCCGCGGCGACGACCGGACTGCGCCGCGCCGCCCGCGACATCGACACTCGAGCGCTGATCCGGCCACGGTGCGAGTACTCGAGCACTCCGAGGTTGCCCGGGTGGCTGCTTAGCTCATCCCCGGGAAGAGCCGCGCGGTCGAACGATGGCCTATGCGACCCGAACGCCGTCGACGCCACAACGGCGATTGCTGCCGCTCCGATGATCCCGATCAGAATTCTCTGCACGAAAACCTCTTCGGTCGTTGGTGAGGGCGAGGTGCCGTCGTACGCGGGTCGGCACCCTGCGGCGCCGGGTAGCAGTGGGAAGGTTCAGGCGCGCCCTACGCGTGGCCGGTGACGCGGGAAGGCTACGCGAATTGACCTGTAACCCGAAAGCGGCGACTTCGCTGTTTCCGTCGTTTTCCAAGCCACAAGCGCTCTGTACGAGGCGCGGTCGACGCCGCCCGAGCTCAGGGCGAGTAGATCGCTATGTCGTCGGCGTAGAAGCCCGTGCGCGGCCCAGTCTTGATAGAGGCGCTGAAGTTGAGAGTCGAAGCTCCGGGCGAGGAAGTCGCGTGCGTCAGGGAGACCGGAGCCCAGGAGGCCGTCAGCGTCACCGACTTGGTCGTCGTCCGGACGAGCGTCGAGCCCACGTACTCCCGGAACGTCAGCGTCAGGGTCGCGCCCGGCGTGTCCGAGCGAACCCACATGCTGCCGACGTAGGAGGAGGCCGACGTAGTCGGCACCCAGTTCGGCGAGTCATCGAGGACGATCTTGCCGGCCTTGCTGCCTGCGTTCAGGAGCTGAGCGGCCCAGCCACCCGTGTGACCGCCCGCGACGCGGGTGAGGGTGACGTTCGCGTCCGAGCCGGATGTGCTCCAACCGGAAAGGTCGGTCTCGAATCCGGCATTTGTGACGAGGTTCGTGCTGACCGTGAGTTGGGCGGTTGCGCTCGAGGAGAGCCCTGCGCTGTCCCGGACGGTGACGGTGACCGTATAGCTGCCGGGGCTGCTGTAGCTATGACTCGCAGTGGCTCCCGTCTGCGGGCCCGTCGAGCCGGAGCCGTCGCCGAAGTCGAAGCTGTAGCTGGCAATCGGCGTCGCATCGGTATCGCTCGAGCCCGAGGCATCGGCGCTGACCAGGAGCGGCGCCGCGCCCGACGACGGGCTAACGCTCAGGAGCGCGCTCGGCGGTTGCTCGCTAGGCGGGCCGCCGACCGTGACTTGTCCGGTGGCGCTCGAGGAGAGCCCTGCGCTGTCCCGGACGGTGACGGTGACCGTATAGCTGCCGGGGCTGCTGTAGCTATGACTCGCAGTGGCTCCCGTCTGCGGGCCGGTCGAGCCGGAGCCGTCGCCGAAGTCGAAGCTGTAGCTGGCAATCGGCGTCGCATCGGTATCGCTCGAGCCCGAGGCATCGGCGCTGACCAGGAGCGGCGCCGCGCCAGACGACGGGCTGACGCTCAGGAGCGCGCGCGGGGGTTGGTCGCCGGAAGCGGGCTGGACTTCGTAAGCGCCCTGGTCGTCGTAGGTCCTGGGGCCGACGCCCGTGTTCGGCGTGTTCGGTTCGTCGTACCGACTGTTCCCCTCGACATCGGTGGCCGGCCAGCCGCTGACACCCGAATCGGCCGAGTCGATCGCCGGTGACCCGGCGGTGAGGTGGAAGTCGGCGCTCGCCGGGTTGCGCCACTTCGGATCGGCGTTGATGCCGTTGAGCATCTGTCCACTCGCCGTCTGGAACGCGGCGAGCGTCTTATAGCTGACCGAGCTCCAGATCAGCAGCGTGTCCGGCGTCGTCAGGTAGACGACGTTGTGATCGACAACGGTGCCGGCGGTCGAGCCGTTCTCGACACGGATGTCGCTGTGAGTGCGCGGGCTGTTGATGCCATTGTCGACGCAGATGTTGTTCTCGATCGTGCCGCCGGTCGAGCTTCCCTCGAGATTGATTCCTGCGGTCACATTGTCGTAGACGGTATTGCCGATCACCCGCTGCCCCGTCGTGCCGTAGTCATCGATCCCGTGGTCGCCGTTGTTGTAGCTGACGTTGTTGTAGATGAGCGAGTCGTTCGAGCCAGGGTAGGCCTCGATACCGGAATCCTCGTTGTCGTGCGAGATGTTGTTGTCGACGACGTTTCCCGGTGAGGCGTAAAGGCGAATGCCGGGTGCGGCCCGCTCGAAACCCTGCGCGTTGTTGAAGGTCGTGTTGCCACGGACCTCGTTTCGAGTCGACCCGCCGACGACCATGATTCCCGCGTAGGTGTTGTGGTCGCTGGTATTCCCGACGATCAGAGAATCGGTGGAGCCGGAGAGGCGAATTCCTCCACGCGTGAGTCCGCTGACCTGGGAGCCGGAGTAGCTGACGTGGTTGTTCGAGATCGTGATGGACGACGAGCTGGAGACGTTGATCCCGTAGTCGGAGGTTTTCGTAACGCTGAACCCGTTGATCGTGACCCAGCTTCGCCCGGAGAGGACAAAGCCGTTCGACTGGCCCGTCACCGTCGCGCCCGGCGCAGCCGTGAAGACGATCGGCGCGTTCGAAGTCCCCGACTGCGAGATCGTCACCTTCTCGGTATAGGTGCCGCCTGCTACCTGAACCGTTTGTCCGGCAACGACCTTCCCGGCTGCAGCGCCGAGCGTGCAGAACGGCAGACTCTGGGTGCCCGTGCCCGTGTCCGTGCAATTCGGGTTCGAGCCGTCGACGTAGAGCGTCGCGGGACTCGTTGCCAGCGCGGGCGGCTGTGGTGCCATCCCCAGGACGACAGCGATCGCGAAGAGCGCACAGGCTGCCGACCGGATGACCTTCCGTTCAAATAAACGCGCCAGGCTGCCGGATCGCCGCCGGCGCAGCTTCATGTCGGGCTCGCGGCGAGCGAGCACCGGATCTGCGCCACCATCTGTGGTGGGAGCGGTCACCTGCTCCCCCTCCTCTCCCCCCGACCAGGGGTCGGAAAATCAGTGGGTCCCATTCTGTCAGATGACCGGTAGCTCGTCACTATTCTTTTCGCGGAGCGCCACGGTCACGCTGCTCAAATCGTCGAAGACACCAATCACGCGATCTGCCGCGACGGAAAGCGGCAAGTCGTCATGGAGGAGGGCTAGTTCCTCCTAGCCGCCCCGCTCGATCAATTCCACGCGATAACCATCGGGATCGCGGACGAAGCACAGCCTCGAGCCGCCTTCGCGCACCGTGTACGGCGCGCGCTCGGGCTCGATCCCCTGGGCTGCCAGCAGCCCCAGCGTCGCGTCGAGATCGTCGACGGTCAGCGCGATGTGGCCGTAGCCGGTGCCGAGCTCGTAGGAGTCGACACCGAAGTTGTAGGTCAGCTCCAGCCGTTCGCCGTCGCCCGGCAGGCCCATGAAGATGTTGATCGCCTCGTCGCGGATCGGAAGCTCCCGGCGCTTCTCGAACCCAAGCGCCTCATAGAAAGCAACCGACCTCGCGGGATCGGTGATCCGGTAACAGGTGTGGATCAGCTCCATCAACAGCCCCATTCTGGCGGAGGCTCGCGGTGCCCGGGCTCGAGGTGCCAGTAGTCGCGCGCTTCGGCGACGAGGCCGTCGTCGCCGAAGCGGACGACGTGGCAGCCGGCGATCGTCGACTCGTCGCCGTTCGGCTCGAAGAGGAGGGCCCAGTACTCGATCGCGGCGCGATCCTCCTGTTCCACCGGCTCGCCGAACCAGACCTCGGGCGCCTCGGCTTCCGGGACCACCCTGCGCATATACGCCCGCGCGTCCTCGAGCTCGCGATAGGGGTGCGAGCGGAACACGCAGTCCTCCGCGTACAGCGCCCCTGCGGCCTCGCCGTCGCCGGCGCGCCAGGCCCGCTCGTAGGCCTCCGCCCAGTGCTTGGCGGCGCCCACGCCGAGCCCACCAGCTCGTAGAGATTGCCGTCCGGGGCCCGGAAGTAGAACCAGACACCGCCGCTCGCGGTGTGCAGCTCACCGACCTCTATCCCTGCTGCCTCGAGCTCCGCACGTGCCGCCGTGAGGTCGTCGACCTCGAAGCCGCCGACAACACCCTCGGGCGGATGCCCGCCCGCCGGGACACCCGGTGCGAAGATCTCGAAGAGGCTGCCGTCGGGAAGCCCGAAACCCACAAGGCCCTCGTGCTCGAATGCGCGGCTCAGCCCGAGCACGTCTTCTGCGAAGCGGACTGTCGCGTCGAAATCGGCCGCCCGCGTCCCGAGCCACGTAAGCCCGAGGATCTTCATTCGAAGGTGATCACGAGCTCGCGGATCAGGTCGCCGTCCCACGTGACGCGGAGCTCGCCGGCTCGCGCGCCGGAATCCGCCACCCAGCCGTAGTCGGCGACGGTGCGGTCGCCGTCGCGTCGCACGTTGCGGATCTCGACCTCGTCGTCGGGCGGGCGCGCCTCGTAGGCGGCGCGGACCCCGTCGCGGCCGCGGAAAGGTCCGACCGGAGCACCTTCGAAGCGCACCTCGGCGTCCTCGGCGAACCACGCGCTGAACGCGGCCCAGTCGCCGCTTCGTACGGCCGCGTTGTGGGCCTCGAGGTGGCGGTCGAGCGAGCTCATGCGCGACATCTTCGCGCAAGAGGCTGTAGAGACGTCGTTGTCCTACGCGGCGTCGGGCGCGGCGCCGCCGCGGGTCTTCCTGCGGGCCGCGCCGGGCAGCGGCGAAGCGCACGCCGCGGCGTCGCTCGAGCTCGCCGCGCGGCGCCGAACTCGACGCTCAGGGCGGGTCTTGGAGCCGCGGCGCGATTGCATTCAAGTGAAGGTCAGATTGCGCCGAAGACACCGTAGGTGTCGAAAACGCCAGTGGCCGAGTTGCCGGAGGGAGAGTGAAGCAGGCGGTCGAACGAATCGGTCCTTTTGTACCCGCCTTCGCAACCGTGGGGGCTTCCGTCTGCGCGTCGTTTCTCCTCCTGCCGACGGGGCCGCTGACGTTCGGGCCGCGGTTTGTCGGACCGCCGATGACGAGAGAGAGCGGCCGTATCGTCGCCTCCCTCTCGCCTCCGGCGCAAGTGCTGCCGGGCGGCCGCGGGCCGGTGGCGCCCCCGCGCGACCGTCGCCGGCTGGCCTTCCCGGCTCACAGCTCAGCCACGTCGGCGCCGGCCTCGCAGCACTCCCGGAAGCAGGTCAGCCGGGTTGGAGCTCCGGCGGCGCCTCCGCATCCGACCCCAAGCACGCTTCCCGCACCGCCGGTTACGACGCCCGCGCCGCCGGTGACGATCCGAACCGCGTCCGAGCCGGTGAAGCCGGGATGGGGGCACGGAGACCGCAATCACGTTCACACAGGGCCGCCGGGTAGGAGAGCGAGCGGCCGGAAGAAGCAGCCGACGCCCGCCCCGGCAGAACCGCTAGTGGCCACGGTCGCTCAGCCGAGCGCCGTTCAGAACGGAGAGAAGAAATCCACTGGATCGCCGGGCAAGGGATCGAGCGGCCTGAAGAATCAGGCGAAGTCCGCCCCGCCGCAACCGCCGGTAGCCGCCGCAACCCCCCAGCACGGCCCCGTCCAGAACGGAGAGAAGAAATCAACGGGCCGCTGACCGGCAAGCTCCGCCTGGCGGGCGCGCTCATGCTCCTCGTGTTGCCACTGGCAGTGGCTTTGTGGGCGTATGCGGGGTGGGACTCAGGCAAGCAGCAAGCGAAAACCGATGCGCGATTGCAGGGCTGGCTGCAGACCGCCGTCGCCGACTACAGTCGAATCCTCCGGGACGCCGAACAGCGAGCGGCTGAGCTTGGTTCATCGCCGCGTGTCCAAAGCGCGCTTGCCCGTCGCGACCGGCGCCAGCTTGCCCACCTCGCAGGCCCGAACCTCTCCTTCGAGTTAGGACGATCCGCCGAGTCCGCAACGCCGGGCGCAGTAAGCCGCAGCGTCGAAGTGGTCGCGAGCGGCCGGACGTTGGGCCGGGTGATTGTGAAGGTGCCGTTCGACGCCGATCTCCTCGCGCGGCTCGAACGCGCATCCGGTTTTCCGAACGGCGCCAGACTCGCCTTCGCGAGCGGTGACAGGCTCACTTTCGGGCCCGGCGGCACCGAATCGCAGGCGAGGCTTTCCGTCCACCGGGCAGTCGATCTCGTAATCGGCGGGGAGCGCTACCGAGCCATCGCGACCTTCTTGGGCGCTGGGCCGCAGGCCAGGAAGCTCGTAGCGCTCGCTCCGACGGCGGGGATTTCGGGCGACGCGAGTGGAGATCGCTGGCGCGTCATCGTGGTCGGCTTCGGCGTGCTTGTCGCGGTGTTGCTGGCCGGCTACGCGCTCGCTCCGCTCATTGCCCGAAATCGGCTCGCAAAGCACCAGCGAACACAGGCGGCGCGGGTGCTCTCGCACGTCGGCGATGGAGTCTTTCTGATCGACTCGGAGGGGGTGATCCGTCTGTGGAATACGGCGGCGGAGGCGATCACCGGACTCGCGGCCAACAGCGTCTGCGGGAGCCCCGCGCAGGGCGCGATTTCTGGTTGGCGGGAGGTCGAGCCGCTCATCCCTGTGGCGTCACGGCCCGGGGACCAACGCGAGATCTCGGGAGCGGAAACGGTCCCGCTCGACATAGACGGGCGGGAGCTGTGGCTTTCGATCGCAGGCGTTGCGTTCACGGACGGGACGGTCTACGCGTTCAGGGACGTGACGGACGAGCGCCGGCTCGAGGCGATCCGAAGCGAGTTTGTCGCCACCGTCTCACACGAGCTGCGGACGCCGTTGGCGTCCCTTCACGGTGCGGCGATGACCCTCAGGCAGCGGCACGAACGCCTCGATGCCGACACCCAAGTCGAGCTCCTGGACATGATTGCCGCGCAATCGACGAGGCTGGCGGCACTCGTCGAAGAGATCCTGCTGACGAGCCAGCTGGACGCGCGGTCCCTGCGCATCGCGAGCGAGCCTTTCGATCCCGAGCAGCTCGTGCGCGCTGCAGTGGAGGAAGCGCGCCTCCGTGTATCCGACGGGACAACTGTTGCGATCTCAGCGACGAAAGTCCTGCCGCACGTCGTCGGCGATGGTATGCGGACACACCAGGTGCTCGCGAATCTGATCGACAACGCGATCAAGTATTCGCCCCCCGAAGCGCGGATTGAAGTGACGGCCGAGCAGGAGGGGGAATCGATTCGATTCTCGGTCCGGGATGACGGATTCGGGATCCCCGGCGGCGAGCAGAACCGGATCTTCGACAAATTTTACCGCCTCGACCCGGATCACCTCCGCGGTGTGAGCGGTAGCGGGCTCGGGCTGTACATCTGTCGCGAGCTCGTTCGGTCAATGAGCGGCCGGATCTGGGTCGAGTCCGCGCCGGGAAGGGGAGCAACGTTCAGCTTCGAGCTTCCGATCGCCGAGCCGTTCCTCGCCGGAGTCGAGCTGCGGCCTGCAGCTCACGGCTCGAGATCCTCTCGCACCAGGCCGTAGATGACACCGTCCACCCACTCGCCGTGGCGCCAGTAGGCGCGACGGCGAGCTCCTTCCCGAATGAAGCCGGCGCGCTCGGCATGGCGCTGGGCGCGCTCGTTGAAGCCGTAGATCTCGAGCTGGAGGCGATGGAAGCCGACGTCGAAGAGCAGGTGCCGCTGCAGCAGCTTCGCGGCCTCGTCGGAGAGGTGGCGGCCGCGGAAGTCCGGATGGATCGCGAGGTTGCCGAGATTCGCGATCCGCGAGCGGCGGTTCGCGAGCTCGAAGCCCATCGCGCCGGCGCGGCGCCAGACTCCCCCACGCTCGACCTCGATCACGAAGCGGCCGAATTGCTCCGGCTCGCGCCGGGAGCGGTCGATCTCCTCCAGCAGCCCGTCCCGGTCGCGCGGACGCGAGCCCGCGAGGTAGGGCTCGACTTCCTCGTGCGTCATCAGCTCCGTGAGGAAGTCGATGTCGTCCGGGCCGGCGCGGCGTAGCCGCAGGCCTTCGCCTGGAACGACGCTCAAGGCGAGTGCGAACGGGACATCAAGTCTCGCTCGAGGCTATTCGCGCGGCCTTCCCAAGGCGAACGGCGCCGGTGCCCAACCCGACACCGGCGAGCACGAGCGCGAGGCCGCCGAGGGCGGCCACCGTCACCGGCTCGCCGAGCAGTAAGGCCCCGTAGACGACCGCGAAGGTCGGGACGAGGTAGGTGATCAGGATCGCGCGGGAGGCGCCCGCGCCCGAGATCAGGCCGTAGTAGAGGATGTAGGCGAGGCCGGTGCCCGCGATCCCGAGCGTCAAGACCGAGGCGGTCACCTTCCAGCCGGTCATGTGGCTGGGCAGCTGAAAGAGCCCGACCGGCAGCGTCGCCAGGGTCGCGGCGATCAGAGTTCCCAGGGCGATGACGAGCGGCGAGATCCCACGCAACCGCCGGCCTGCGTAGAGGGCGGCGCCCGCGTAACAGATTGCCGAGAAGACGACCGCGAGCGCCGCCACGAGCTGGCCGCTCGGCCGGCCGCCGACAAGCAGCGCCACGCCGGCGAAGCCGACGACGAGGCCGGCGAGACGGGAGCCGCGGACGCGCTGGTCGTGGCTGAAACGCAGGGCGAGCAAGGCCGTGAAGAGGGGCGCCGACGCCTGGATGATCGCCGTCAGCCCCGAGTCGAGCCGCGTCTCCGCCCAGGTAATCGCGAAGATCGGGATCGCCGAGTTGAAGAGCCCGGTCACGATCAGCGGCCAGGCGGCGGCGCGAAGCTCGAGCAGCATCCGTCTCGCGCCGACGGTGATGAGCACGATCGGCACGATCGTCAGCGCGCCGAGCGCCATCCGAAAGGCGACGAGCGTGATCGGTTGCAGCTCGCGGTCGCCGATCTTGATGAACATGAACGAGGCGCCCCAGAGCGCCGCGAGGACGAGCAGCATTGCCAGGTGGCGCCGGCTCATAGAAGCTGAAACTCCCGGGCGGCGGGCCGTCTTGTGAGGCGGGTACACTCAATCACCTGACGCCGGTAGCGGAACAACCGCTTCATCGCGCCCTCGGGCTGACGGACGGCGAGCTTCACAGGATCTGCGACCTGCTCGGCAGGGAGCCGAATCACTTCGAGCTCGCGGTCTTCTCGTTGCTGTGGTCCGAGCACTGCGGCTACAAGCATTCGGCGCCGCTGCTGCGGCGGCTGCCCTCCGCCGGCGAAGGTGTTCTGCAGGGGCCGGGAGAGAACGCCGGCGTCGTCGACCTCGGCGACGGGCTCGCGGTCGCGTTCAAGGTCGAGAGCCACAACCACCCGAGCGCGGTCGAGCCGTTCCAGGGCGCCGCGACGGGGGTCGGCGGGATCCTGCGCGACATCGTCGCGATGGGCGCGCGGCCGATCGCGCTGCTCGACGGGCTGCGATTTGGCTCCCCGGATTGGTCGTTCCGCCGCGCCGTGGCCGGGATCGGCCAGTACGGCAACAGCGTCGGCGTCCCGACGGTGGGCGGTGAGGCGGTCTTCGATGAGGCTTACGAGCACAACCCGCTGGTCAACGCGATGTGCGTCGGCCTTCTTCCTGCCGAGCGAGTAACTCGCGCGGGCGCACGCGGCACCGGAAACGTCGTTGTTCTCTACGGCGCCACCACCGGCAGGGACGGTATCGGCGGCGCCTCCGTGCTCGCCAGCCAGGAGCTCGGAGCCTCGCCGTCGCTTGCGATGGCGAGCACGAAAGGCCATGGTGGCTTGGCCGGCATGGCCGCCCTCGCAGCCGACGAGAAGCGCCCGTCGGTGCAGATCGGCGATCCGTTCACGGGCAAGAAGCTGATCGAGTCCTCGCTCGAGCTCGTCGAGGGCGGGCTGGTCGCCTCGCTGCAGGACTGCGGCGCCGCGGGTCTCGCCTCAGCCCTTGCCGAGATGGCGCGCGACGGCGCCGGCGTCGACGTCCACCTCGACCGCGTGCCGCTGCGCGAGGAGGACCTCGAGCCCTGGGAGATCATGATCTCCGAGAGCCAGGAGCGGATGGTGGCCGTCGTCGAACCGCAGCGGCTCGCCGAGGTCGAGGCCGTGCTCGACAAGTGGGAGCTGCATCACGCCGCGATCGGCTCGGTCACCGAGACAGGCGAGCTGCGCTGCTCCTTCCGGGGGGACCTCGAGGGCGCGATTCCGGCCTCGTTCCTCACCGACGAGTGCCCGCGCTACGAGCTGGAGCAGGAGCCGCAGCCCGCGCGAGCGGCACGGCCCGTGCCGCTCGCGAACCACGAGAGCACGGCATGGATCTACGAGCAGTACGACCAGCTCGTTCAGTCGCGCACCGTTCGCAGGCC
>Ga0066667_10000925_pt1 | contig 10577 bp, 8 predicted proteins | sample GraSoiAngelo_116_FD_133943 | JGI IMG/M metagenome (GOLD analysis project Ga0066667, IMG submission 133943) | Grasslands soil microbial communities from the Angelo Coastal Reserve, California, USA - 14_0903_16_30cm | ecosystem: Environmental > Terrestrial > Soil > Grasslands | place: USA...
CCATGGCCTGTGATTAGTTTTTGAAGCGATAACACCATTCGGCCCAGTTGTAGCCGAGAGCGTCGACCTCGGGAATCCCAGAGCTTGTGTTGCGCTGGCGACCGAGAATCAGCCAAGCGTGCGAATTCGGCGTGAAGCGATGAAGTGGTAGTAAAGCAAAAACAACAATATCCCGCCGGAAACCAAACCGTCGAAGTGATCACACTTTCGTTCACGTTCGATCATCGAGTTGCCAACGGCCCCGGCGCCGCCAATGTTGTTCACGACATTAAAGAGCAGATCGAGAATTTCAAAATCCCAGCGAAATCGGCTTTAGCGCACCAACGATTCCACGATCATGCAGGATTGACTCGTGCGGAAGAGCGGGATTCAATCTGACGCATGAGGCTGGTCTTGCTTTCGCTCGTGCTGTTGGCCGCTCTTTCGCTATCCGGTGCAGAACAAAGCGATCCACGTTTTGAGAAGTTCATGGACCGATCGCGAAAGATTTTTGAAACCAATCACATGGTGGTCGACCTGCAGTTGTCGTCGTACGACAACAAGATTCCACCAGCGGAGTGTCATTACGATCGTTACCCCGGGAAAGTGGAACGCATTCGGTTGCCTGATGGCGGTACCTTTGCCAGGAAGGAGGGAGGGAAATGGCTCGAGTCGGAGGACTGGGGCGAATCGGGAAAACCCGTTAAAAGCGCGCGTTCGAACCAGTTGAATGTGTTCGCTGGCTACGCTGTTATCCCCCTCCAGAGCAAGGGTGAGAGCCGCGACAAGAGTCAGGGAGCAACTGTCGTTAGGTTGATCGATCAGCACACCGAAAAAGAAGGAGATGAAGAACTGGTCTTCGAAACGGGCCGCGAGCACCAGACCAATGTGAATTATCCAACGTACACCTTCCTGCGATACAAAAACGCGGACCCGGACGATGCCGTGCTTTATAAATTCTCTGGCCTGATCTATTCCCAGAGTGGCACCAAGGTCCAGTTGGATGCTCGCTACGGTTACCTGATTGCTGTCAAAATGGATGTGAATGTTGTGACTCCATCGCCTGCTTCTTCGCCTCAAAGTTCGGTGGCACCATCAGTTTCGGCCAGTCCGAGCGCGAGACAGCACTGATCCGGCGCCTCGAAAGTGTAGTTCATCGGCAACGTTGACTTGGTCGCGAGCGCGAGATATCTAATCGCCGCACCGCCATGAAAAGAATCTACCTCGGTGCTCTGGTCAGTTTTGCCTTCTGTCAGTTCGGCTTGGCGGCGGGAAATGATTCACTGCCGCCGCCGGTAAGCGACAGAATTTATACTTTTCAACAAATCGAACAGCAGAAATTCGATCTCAACGGCAAGATTGTGCGCATCGAGATAGGCAGTCTTCTTGGCGACGGGAAAAGCCATTTGCCCAACGGCGCGCTACGTTACATCGCCGAGGATACGTCCAAGGGCGCAATGCCTTTTGGCCAGGTGGCGTTTCCACCGGAAGGATTGCGCAACGGCGCGTTGCCGGATGATCTAAAGAAAAGCCAGGCCGCATTTTATTTTCGCGTCCACTTGTTCCCCGATCCCAATGCAGCGGCGCTTTGCATTGCGGTAGGCAGACAGGTCTCAGTCGCAAACGGCAAAGCGATTTATTCCTGGTAAGTTTCAGCGCTTGTTGCGCTAGAGAAGCGCGTTTCGTAAAGCGCCTTTGTTTTTGCCGCGATCTTCGTACAACTGAAATGTTCTTCGGCACGTTTCCGGTCGGCTCGCCCGAATTTTTCGCGAAGCTGTCGATCTTTGATCAATCGATTGATCCGCGTGGCGAGGTCGCCTGAAAGTTTCTGCGAGTTCGCCAGCTTAAAAGTCCCTTCGATCAAATCGTTGACCTCGGCAATTCCAGAACTGCCCACGCGCACTACAGCATCACGCCGCGCATAATTACGAGGGCGATGGTGAAATAAATGATTAAACTTGTGGCAACGAGAGTTCGTTCGATGCGGCCGCACCAGCCGCGCCGTGGTTTCGGTGGTCGAGTCAAGCTTGTTCGGCTACGTCTGCGCAAATGACGAAGCAGCGGAAGTCGCGAGTGGAGAAACAAAATTACCTCCGCCGCTTCTTTTCTGTTCTCGGACCGGGGCTAATTACAGGCGCGGCGGATGATGATCCGTCCGGCGTCGCCACTTATTCGATCGCCGGCGCGCAGCTAGGCACTTCGATGCTGTGGTCGGCCTTCATCACCTGGCCGCTTATGGGGTGCGTGCAATTCATGTGCGCGCGAATCGGGATGGTCACAGGCAGAGGCCTAGCAGGGGCATTGCGAAAGAAGTTTCCGAGATGGGTGCTCGTCATCTTCTCGCTTGCTCTGCTCGCGGCGAACACGATCAATGTCGGGTCCGATTTGGCCGGCATGTCCGACGCTGCTGATATGCTCACAGGAATCAACTCACATTGGTTCGTGGTGCTGTTCGGCATCGGAATAGCGTATGCGACGATCCAATTCCGTTATCATCAGATCGCGATGATTTTGAAGTGGCTGGCGCTGTTTCTTTTTGCATATGTCATAACCGCCTTTGTTGTCGGACCAGATTGGCGTGCCGTTGTGCACGACACGTTCATCCCTTCGTGGCCGAAGGGGCACGGGGCTTGGCAAAATCTCGTGGCGATCCTCGGCACCACGATCAGTCCTTATCTGTTTTTCTGGCAGGCTTCAGAGGAAGTGGAGGAGGAAAAAGCGATGGGTCGCCGAATGCTGCGGCAGCGCGAAGGCGCGACGGGACGAGAAATCAATAATCGAAAACTCGACGTCGGAGTCGGCACATTTTTCTCTAACGTGGTGATGTATTTCATCATCCTCACATGTGCGCTCACGCTGCACGCACACGGCATGCAAAATATCGAAACCTCGAAGCAGGCCGCCGAAGCGCTCAAGCCGCTCGCCGGTTCACTAGCCTACACGCTTTACACGGTCGGGTTGATCGGCGTTGGCTTGTTGGCCATTCCGACCCTTTCGGGCTCGGGGGCGTACGCTCTCGCCGAGACTTTTCATTGGCGAGAGGGCTTGGATCTGCCTTTCAAATCGGCGCATTACTTTTACGGTGTAGTGATCCTCTCTACCCTGCTTGGCATCGGCATGGATTTCGCCGGTATCAACCCAGTGCGTGCGCTTTTCTGGACTGCGATCATCAATGGATTACTTGCGCCATTTCTCCTGGTCGGGATTCTGCTCGCTGCCTGCGACCGGAAACTGATGCAGAACCAGCCAAGCTCGATGCTATCGCGTGTTGTCGTCGGACTGACCGCAGTTGCGATGTTCGCGGCAGCAATCGCGATGTTTGTGATATAGCGCCGTGTTACGTTTTCGAGCGTTTCAACGAGCTGTCTCGCAGTAGACGGGCTCGGATTAGCGCAAGTTCTTGATGGAGCTGCTTCGACTCAAGCGGCGAGGGCTCGCGCTTGGTATCGCGCAGCAATTCTAGCAATTCGTCTAGCTTTGCGATCGTCCGTCCAAGCATGCGCAATCGCTGGACTTGGAAAGCGATCAGGATCAGCACGAGCATGAGTACTGTCGTCGCGATTGTCGCAAAGATGATGTGCCGCCGGTAAATCAACAGCATCAGAGCGAGCAGCACGATTAGCACAGCGCTCGTTATCCTAAGAATTCTCAGTATCAGCGAAGCTTTCACAGCGCATCGTCGACTTCTATTTCTCCTGAGTCTTTCCTGTTCACAACAGCGTGCCGCGAAGGATAAGCAGCGCCACGTTGAAATAAATTACCAATCCTGTTACATCTACTAACGTTGCGACGAACGGCGCAGATGACGCTGCTGGATCGAGCCCACAACGGCGGAGCAAGAATGGAAGCATCGCTCCACTAAGAGTTCCCCACAGCACCACTCCCACAAGCGCCGCACCGACGGTGAGGGCGACCAGCCAATGATACTTACCGTAATCAAAAATGTGCAAATATTGCCATAGCGTGATGCGGAAGAAACCGATGGTTCCAAGAATCAGGCCGAGGGAAAATCCCGAGAGTAATTCCTTTCGCACAACGCGAAACCAGTCCCTCAAACGCAATTCGCCCAGAGCCATCGCGCGGATCACGAGCGTGGTCGCTTGCGACCCAGAGTTGCCGCCGCTGGAAATGATCAACGGCAAAAACATCGCGAGGATCGCCGCCCTTTCGATTTCACTATTGTAACCCTGCATGGCGGTGGCGGTGAGCATTTCGCCGAGAAACAGGATGATCAGCCAGGTTGCACGTTTCTTTACCATCCGCAGAAACGGAATGGTTGTGTATGGTTCGTCCAATGCTTCCATGCCGCCGAGTTTTTGGATGTCTTCAGTGGCTTCCTTTTCCGCGACGTCGAGCATATCATCGCTCGTCACAATCCCGACCAGAACGCCGCTGGAATCGAGTACCGGCAGCGCGACCCGGTCGTATCTGCGGAACACATTAAGCGCGTCCTGCTGCGAATCGGTCACATTTAGCGCCACGAAGGTTTGATCTCGAATCTGGCTCACTTTTGCCGTGAGCGGCCGCAGCAGGAACTCCCGCATGCGCACGTCGTCGATGAGTTTGCCGCGATCATCGACCACATAGATGACGTTTAGCGTTTCGCTATCCTGGCCGTGTTCGCGGACGTAATCGAGCACTTGTTGCACCGTCCAATCTTCTTTCACCGCGATGAAATCCGGCGTCATCAGACGTCCAATGCTGTCTTCCGGGTAGCCGAGCAGTGCCGTCGCGACGCGCCGCTCCTCTGGCGTAAGCAATCGAATCAACTGCCGCGCAGCTGCGCTGGGTAGCTCTTCCAACAGCGCCGTGCGATCGTCCGGCGCCATCTCGTTTAGAATCGCCCCGACTTGCTCGTGAGCCATGGCGCGCAGCAGTTTCTGTTGCGCATCGAAATCGAGATATTCAAAAACATCCGCCGCCAGCGCATGCGGCAGAACGCGAAAGATGATGACCTGTTCGTCTTCCGGCAGATCCAGGATCACTTCGGCAACATCAGCCGGCGGCCATTCACGAAACACTTCGCGCAGCGCCCCGAAATTTCGGGCGTCGATCATGCTCCTGATTTCGGGTTCTAAAATTTTGCCGACCATAACCTCGTGTTCGCACGCAGCTGCCGCCGAGTTTTAACATCGCGCTGTGCAAGAAGCAACGGCTCGCGAAAGCGGCTAGTGGTACAGTTTGAAGCAGACGTTGCGCGTGACTCCAGCGATGGCAGCGGGAATCGCCGATTCACATTCGGAACTTGGACGAACTCATCGCACTTCCGTAGTTTCGGGGGGAATGGATTGGTTCGTCTCTGCGCTAGTAACCGGAGTCATCGCTTTTTCCGCCACGAACCTTGATGACATTGTTTTCTTAACAGGTTTCTTTTCTCAAGCGCGCCGCCATTGGCATGTGGTTGTTGGTCAATATCTAGGGTTCACCGCATTGGTGCTCGTAAGCCTAGTAGGGTTTTTGGGTGGTCAGATTTTGCCGCATGCCTGGCTCCGCTTGTTTGGCATCGCGCCGATAGCAATCGGCTTAAGAAAACTATTCTCCAATCGTGACGATGAATCGCGACGCAGCGCCACCGGAATGTTCTCTGTGGCCGTCGTTACATTCTCCAACGGCAGCGATAATATCGGAATTTACGCCCCACTATTTGCGGTAAGTGATTCCCGGCGCTTGATCGTGTTAGTGGGCGTCCTCTACGTACTTCTGGCGTTGTGGTGTGCCGTCGGGTATTTAATTCACTGGCACAGAGCGGTTGCATACACTCTGAAACGCTGGGGGCACTGGATCGTACCAGTGATTCTTATCGCCCTCGGGACTTATATCATCTCAACCTGAGTTGAAAGTGTACCACTACCCGAAAGCGTTAAAAGTTACAAGGTTACAAGATGAGCTGGCTTACGTTGTAACTCTTTTAACTTTTGTAACTGTTTTAACCGATGTTCTCCGCTTGGAATTGGGCGAAAACGAGCCAAGATATTTCTGATGCCGGCAGTTGCTACAGCCTCAATGATTCGGCGCGAGATTGGCGACGATCATATCTGCACGCTTACGTTCGATCGCCCCGAGTCGGGCGCGAACATTTTCGATGCCGCCACGCTGGATGAGTTAAATGAACATCTCGACTTCGTTGAGCACGAAGATTCGTTGCGTGCCCTGATCATCGCGTCGGCAAAAAAATCGATTTTCATCGCAGGCGCGGATTTGAAGACGCTGTTGCAACAGGCGCAATCCGGAGATATGCGCGCATTCATTGCGACAGGGCAGCGAATTTTTAGCCGGCTTGCCGATCTAAAAATCCCGACAGTCGCCGCGATGCACGGCGCCTGCGCCGGCGGCGGATACGAAGTGACCCTGGCGTGCGATTATCGGATCGCGACTGATAATCCGGCAACGAGAATTGGGCTTCCCGAAACTACGCTCGGGTTAATTCCCGCGTGGGGCGGTTGCACGCGCCTGCCCCGCCTGATTGGGGCCGAAAAAGCTGCTGACGTGATTTTGAAAGGGAAACTTTATTCTGCTCAGGAAGCTTTGAAGCTCGGGTTGGTCGATGAAATTTCGCCGCGCGATCAGCTTCTCGATCGTGCGCGGGAAAAGCTGCGTGCCGGAAAACGTGAGGTGGAGGGGCGAGCTCGTGCGAGCTCGGCGTCGCAGGAGCTCCGCGCTCCACGGCGATACGGAAATGCGGCACCAGAACGTGCTTGGCAAATCCTCAATAAGACTCTTTCGATTTCGACTGATGAATCGTTACGGATGGAGCTGAACGCGATTGTCGATCTTGGCAAGACGGAATCGACGCAGAATCTGATCCGCAATTTCTTTCTAGCGGAGAAATACAAGAAAGGAGCTTCAAGGATGCCGAGCGAAAGAGTCGTACACGCAGCTGTGATTGGCGCGGGGGTCATGGGCTCGGCTATTGCGCAATGGGTAAGCTCTCGCGGCGTGACGGTGATTCTGCGCGACATCGCGCGAGAACAGATCGACCGCGGTCTCGCGAATATCGAAAGAATTTATGCCGACGCAGTAAAGCGCGGATTAATGACGGAGGAAAAAGCAAAAGAAGGTCGCGCCCGAATTGTAGCTTCAACCGCACCGATGGAACTGCGCGATGTGCAATTTGTCATCGAAGCGGCCTCGGAGAAGATGGACATCAAAAAAGACATTTTCCGCGAGCTGGCGATGGAAGCCGGGCCGAAAACCATCATTGCCACAAACACTTCGGCGCTTCCGGTCAGCACGCTGGCCGAGGTGACGGTCTCGCCCGAGCACGTCATCGGATTGCATTTTTTCAATCCGGTAAGCCGAATGAAATTGGTGGAAGTTGTTCTTGCGAAGGAAACATCGGAAGAAACTCGCGAGCGCAGCCTGACTTTTGTGCGACAAATCGGAAAACTGCCGGTGATTGTGCGGGACAGCCCGGGTTTCTTGGTGAACCGCGTCTTATTTCCTTATTTACTTGATGCCGCAGAGCTTTTCGAAGCTGGCCTCGAAGCGGACAAGGTCGACAGCGCGCTTGTCCAATGGGGAATGCCTATGGGACCGCTGCGCTTGATCGATGAAATCGGCGTGGATATTACGATCGACATTGGCAATACGCTCGAAAAAGCTTACGGACGACGCGATCACGTTTCCGCCGTTCTGCTCTGGTTACGTGACGGTCAGATGCTTGGGCGGAAGAGCGGCGCCGGTTTTTACAAATACGAAGGTAAAACACAGACGCCCAACGAGTCGCTCTCCCGGTGGCGGCGCGCATTGCACGGTGAGCCCGAAGGCGCCGAGGGCCCGAACATTCCGCCGGATTGGCACCGCGATCCCCGTTTGCGGCTAAACGAAGAAGAGCTGGCGCGCCGACTGGTCCTGCTGATGATCAACGAAGCCGCGCGTTGTATGGAGGAGAAAGTCGTCGATTCCCCGGAGGCCGCGGACTATGGAATGATTCTAGGAACGGGTTTCGCGCCGTTCCGTGGCGGGCCGTTGCGTTACGCGCAGCATCTCGGATCGAACAAAGTGGTCGATGAATTGGAGCAGCTGGCACGAACCGAGGAGAAATTTTTGCCCTGCGAGATACTGAAGAAGCATGCACGCGAGGGCACGAAATTTTATGAAAACTAACAGCCGCTCGAACTTCCATTCTTGTCATGTCGAGCGAAGTCGAGACATCTCTGACTTTTCTCAGGGTATCGAGAGATTCCTCGACTAGGCTCGGAATGACAGACGGATGATATGAAATCGCCGCTCGAAGCGCCGGAAAAACAAATCGCTGAGGAAACCAGCGCAAGACCCGAAAAACCGGTGGCCGCCGTCATCGACACGTCGAAGATGGCGAAAGGCCAGCGCGAAGCGCTCGAGCTGGCAGAAGCCGCCCGCGATCCGCTCGAGGACCGCGGCAGTTTCGCCAGCAATCTTTTCATCGGACGTTATGATTTCGATAGAATTTATCCCTATCCCTCGCAGAGCGCGGAAGATCGCGCCGCGGGCGAAGATTTCCTCCGCAAACTTGAAAGTTATTTGCGCGAACATGTGGATCCCGACGAGATCGATCGCACGGGCGAAATTCCCCCGGAAAATTTCAAGGGTCTCGCGGAGATCGGCGCGTTTGGGATCAAAGTGCCCAAGAAATATGGCGGGCTGGGCTTGTCGCAATGCAATTACGGGCGCGCCGCAGTGTTGCTTGGCAGCTGGGATGGAAACGTGGCCGCGCTTGTTTCTGCGCATCAATCAATCGGTGTCGCGCAGCCATTGCTTTTGTTCGGCACGGAAGAGCAGAAACAAAAATATCTGCCGCGCGTCGCAGGCGGCGAGATTTCTGCGTTCGCGCTGACTGAAATCCACGCGGGATCCGACCCGGCGACGCTGAGTTTAACGGCTGAGCCAACGGCGGATGGCTCCGAGTTCGTGCTCAATGGTGAAAAAATCTGGTGCACGAATGGGACGAAAGCGGGAGTGCTCGTGGTGATGGCGCGCACGCCGTCGAAAATGGTGGGCGGAAAAGAGCGCAAGCAAATCACAGCGTTCATCGTTGATGTCGATACCCCGGGACTGGAGATCGCTTATCGCTGCCGGTTCATGGGGCTGCGAGCGCTCTATAACGCGGTCGTAAAATTCACCGATGTGCGCGTGCCGCGAGAGAACATCATTTTCAAGGAAGGCGCAGGACTAAAGGTGGCCCTTACCACGTTGAACACCGGACGGCTCACGCTGCCTGCTGCGTGCGTGGGCCTTTCCAAGCGGCTGCTTGAAATCTCGCGAAAATGGGCGGGCGAGCGCATTCAATGGGGCGTACCCATCGGTAAACATGCCGCCATCGCCGGAAAAATTGCAGAGATGGCCGGCAATGTTTTCGCGATGGAAGCGATGACATTTCTCACATCATCGCTACTCGATCGCAAAGCGGGCGATCTGCGCATCGAAACTGCGATGTGCAAGATGTGGGCTACGGAAACCACCTGGAGAATTGCGGATGATGCGATGCAAGTGCGTGGCGGCCGCGGCTACGAGACCGCGCAATCACTGGCCGGACGTGGCGAGCCTGCAATCGGCGTCGAAAGATTCCTGCGTGATTGCCGCGTGAACACAATTTTCGAAGGTTCGAGCGAAATCATGCGGCTGTTCATTGCCCGCGAAGCGCTCGACCCGCATCTGAAGGTCGGCGGCGCGATTTTCAACACACAGCTACCGATGTCCGACCGCGCGAAGGCCGTTTTCAGTTCGGGAAAATTTTATGCCGGTTGGTATCCCCGGCAGTGGATGCCGAACGGGGCTGGCAAGATCAACAGTTTGCACGAAAGCTTGCGCGGCCACGTCAGCTATGCGGCGCGGACGAGCAAACGGCTCGCGCGCGGCTTGTTTCATGCCATGGCGCGCTTCGGCCCGAAACTCGATCGCGAACAACTGTTGCTTTCGCGCTTTGTCGGAATTGCGACCGAACTGTTTGCAATCAGCGCGACCTGTTCTTATGCGCAATGGTTACTCGGTCAGGGTAAACCGGCCGATGAAATTCTTGCGATCGCAGACTATTTCTGCCGTTCTGCGCGCGTGAGAATCGACCATCATTTCGCAGGCACAACGCGCAATGTGGACAAACGCGGTTACGCTCTCGTGCAAGATCTGCTAGCCGGAAAACACGTGCTCCTGCGAGACGGCATTGTGTAACTGTAGCCACGGTGCTGTGTCGCCGTGTTTGTCTCCGACACCTCGACAGTGCAAGGCGGCTACAGCTGTGCCCCTGGTTGACCGAGCCTTTCGCCACAGCTAACCTCACGGATGAGTATGCTGCCCGTGCTCACGGAGGCGGCTTCATCTCGAAGCCGCACGACAAAGAGCGAAAAACAACAACAAATAGCGCCATTGCAGGTTCTCGAAACAATCCAGCAACACGTCTTGCTCGATGGTTTCAAGGTCGTCGTCGACCTCGATAAAAGCCGCGGCTCGTATTTATACAATGCAGTCGATGATCGCCGATTGATCGATCTCTACGGGTTTTTCGGCTCGATGCCGGTCGGGTTTAACCATCCGCACTTCAATGATCCAGAGGTGCGAGGCGACCTTTTGCGTGCCGCGAAAGTTAAAATCGCGAACTCCGATGTTTATTCGGACGGCTACGC
>Ga0066667_10000926_pt1 | contig 10576 bp, 5 predicted proteins | sample GraSoiAngelo_116_FD_133943 | JGI IMG/M metagenome (GOLD analysis project Ga0066667, IMG submission 133943) | Grasslands soil microbial communities from the Angelo Coastal Reserve, California, USA - 14_0903_16_30cm | ecosystem: Environmental > Terrestrial > Soil > Grasslands | place: USA...
GGCGATGATAGAGCATCGAGCCATGGGTGGCCAGTCGTGCTCCGCCATGGCTTTTGGCAGCAACATTTCAATGCTGACCCCGGCATATTGGACCGATCTCAGGTATTAAACGGCACACTCGTGTCCATCGTAGGAGTGGCTGCGCGCAACTTTGACGGCGTGATTCCAGGTGACGCCCCCGACTTGTGGCTGCCGCTCGAAGCCCAACACGATGTTCGTTACGTCGGACCTTTCGATTCCCCCGGCGACGGGAGTCACAAAGATCTCAGCAAACCGTACAACCAGCAGAGTGCCTTATTCTGGCTCACCCTCATCGCCCGTGTGCCTCCGGGACAAGCTGCTTCAGCACTCGCGCGGTGGGATGCCGCATTTGAGCCGGATCGCGAAATTTATGAAAGATTCGACTCGCCGGAGCAGAAAGCAACGGCAGGAAAGGCAGACTTTTCGATTTTGCCGGCAGCATCCAACGAGGGAGCGCTGTCGGAAACTTACGGCAAACCCTTGCTTGTGTTGATGGGGATGGTGGGCCTGCTCCTTCTAATTGCCTGCCTAAACCTGGCGAATCTACAAGGCACAAGAATGCTGCGAAGGAGCCATGAGTTTGCTATGCGCTCGGCTCTTGGAGCGAGTCGGCTGCGCCTGTTGCAACAGATTGTGGCCGAGATAATCCCGCTCGGTGCTTGCGGCGGACTTCTAAGCCTAGGCCTAGCGCATCTGCTTGGATCCGCGCTAGTCCGCGTGTCTTCCGATAGGCCAACTCATCTGAACTTGCGTTTTGGTTTAGATGTCTATGTGTTTTGCTCGGTTTCGCTGCTGATCGCGCTGATCTTGTTTCAGATACTTCCGGCCAGAAAATTCCTGTTCGCTGAAACGTTGCCTGCAGTAGGTCTTACGTCGGCTCGGGGATCAATCGGCGCTAGAGGTAGCGATGGCGGTGACGCCATGCTGGGAGCACAGATTGCGCTGTGCGTACTGCTCTTGAGCCTGGCAGCAATGTTTGTGCGCACATTGAAAAACCTGAACGGATTAAACGCCGGCCTTGATTGGCGGAACATTCTGACGGTCCGCTTTGATTTCTACAATTCGAACTTCGGCGACGCTGCATTAGCGACCCTTTACCCGCAGATGCTCGACAGCCTCCGATCTCTGCCAGGCGTACGCTTTGCCGTACAAGACATGTGCCCTCCGCCGAATTGTCTCTGGAATACGCCCGTTCATGCAGCTGGAATTTCAGGTGAAACGGAGTCCCATCAAGACGACGTTGGACCTGGGTATTTTCGCGCTATGGGCATACCGCTCTTGCGCGGCCGTGAGTTCAATAACGAAGATCGGCCGACCACCGCCGAAGTGGCAATAGTGAACCGCGCCCTGGCAAGGAGGCTTTTTGGTCCAAATCAAGATCCCGTAGGGCATCGCGTAGGTTTTGGCAAGGCGCCCAAAGATGCCGCTTATTTAGTCGTGGGCGAAATCGCCGATGTTCTGGTCGACGATCTTCGCCGAGCCCCTCCTCCGATGATCTATCTTCCTGTGGCGCAGCACTTTCCGACAAGGGGCAGTCTCGAGGTTCGCACGGTCAACCGAGCTTCGAACACAATTGCTAGCGTGCGAGCGGCTCTTCGAGCAGTCGACCGGCAGTTGCCAATATCGACGATCACCCCGTTGGATGAAGCCTACGCACACACCTTCCAAACACAATATTTGCTGGCAAGACTTACTTCGGCGTTCGGAATATTGGCGGTGGTACTGGCAGCCATTGGTGGCTATGGTGTCCAGTCGTTTCGCGTGGTCCGCAGAACGAGCGAGTTTGGCGTGCGGATGGCTCTTGGGGCTTCGAGAGGGGATGTCTTTGCCATGGTACTCGGACAAGCTCTCAGAGTGTCGGCGATTGGCAGCTCAGCAGGGGGAGTACTGGCGGTCGTCTTTTCACACAGTCTGCAAAACCTTCTTTTCGAAGTTGGCGACCACGGTATCGGTTCATGGCTTCTCTCCTCGCTAATCTTGGGCGGGGTAAGTCTCCTCGCTGCATTTGTGCCGGCGCGCCGTGCCATGCAGGTTGATTCGGCAGTGGCACTGCGCCATGAATGAAGAATGGAAAGTGCTGCGCGTACGGTAAAGAGAAATAATGGCGCTCCAACGGTCACTATATAGATTGGCCTTTTGGTGCCGGTGGTTGTTGTGTCGTGACCAGCTTGAGCGGGAATTAGACGACGAAATCAGCTACCACGTTCAAGCAAATACAGAGGAGAACATCGCCAAGGGAATGACACCGCAACAAGCGCGACGGGCTGCACGACTCGAGCTCGGCGGTGTTGAACAGATAAGAGAGCGAGTTCGCGCGGCCCGGATGGGCGCGTGGTTCGAAACTCTTGTGCGAGACGTGCGATTCGGCCTCCGCGTGTTGCGCAAGTCTCCCGGTTTCGCAGCGGCAGCCGTCGTCACCCTCGCTCTCGGGGTCGGCGGGACCACGGCGATTTTTACACTGGTGCAGCAGGTGACGTTGCGGTCGCTACCGGTCGCGCAGCCCGGCCAGCTTTGGCGCATCGGCGACGCGGTCCGCTGCTGCTACTCGGACGGGTACTCGCAGGGAGACGGCAACGGGCTGCCGCAGAACGACTGGAGTTTGTTCTCGTGGCAGGCGTACAAGCTGTTCCGCGCCAACACCCCCGCGTTCGAGCAATTGGCGGCCTTTCAGATCGGTGAGGCTAACGCGCACTTGGGGGTGCGGCGCGCCGGTTCGGCAGCAGCCCCTGTCGCGACAGCCAACGGTGAGTACGTCTCCGGCAATTTCTTCGAAACCTTCGGCATTTCCACGTGGCGCGGGCGTCTGTTCACCGAAGCCGACGACCGGGAAGGCGCGCCGCCGGTCGCCGTGATGAGCTTCCATGCTTGGCAGGGGAAGTACGGATCTGATCCGTCCGTCGTCGGAGCCACATACGATCTCAACAGCCATCCGTTTACGGTCATCGGTATCGCCCCGCCGGGCTTCTTCGGAGCGAAGATCGCCGACGAGGACATGCCCGATTTCTGGCTGCCACTGACGACGGAGCCGCTGATCGCAGACGCAACTTCGCGCCTCAAGAATCCCCGGCTGGCGTGGCTCGATCTGATCGGTCGCGTGCGCCCCGGGACGAATCCGAAAAGTCTGGAGACGCAGCTTCAGGTGGAGCTGCACCAATGGCTGGCGAGCCATGAGTCGGATATGACCTCGCAGGAGAAGACGCTACGGGAGAAGCAGATCCTGCACGTGACGCCGGGCGGCGCGGGCGTTTCCCTGATGCGCGAAGACTACAGGGAAGCTTTGTGGCTGCTGCTGATGGCCGCTGCCTGCGTCCTGCTGGTGGCCTGCGCCAACATCGCCAATTTGTTGTTGGCGCGCGGTTTGAAGGACCGGCACCAGACGGCGCTGCGCGCTGCCTTGGGCGCCTCGCGCGGGCAGCTGGTGCGCAAGGCGTTGGCTGAGAGCCTCACGCTAAGCGTGTTCGGCGCCGGTGCGGGCATCGCCGTCGCCTATGCGGGCGCAAGGCTCATCCTCCGCCTTGCTATCTCGAGGCCGGACACCTGGGTGCCCGTGAACCCCGCGCCCTCAGCTCCGGTGCTGCTCTTCGCCCTGGGAATTTCGGTGATCACCGGAGTGGTCTTCGGAATTGCCCCCGCATGGATGGCCTCGCGGACCGAGCCGATCGAAGCGCTGCGCGGGGCGAATCGCACAGTGCCCGGCAGGCGCGGCGCTTTGGGAACGGCTGCGGCGCAGAGCACGCTAGTGATCGTGCAGGCGGCTGTATCGCTCGTACTGCTGAGCGCGGCGGCGATGCTGGGCCAGAGCTTGCGCAATCGGGAGCACCAGAACTTCGGATTCGATACGAGCGGCCGGTATTTGGTCTCGATCGATCCGAGAATTTCGAGCTACAAGCAGGAACAACTGGTGCCGCTCTTTCGCGAAATCGAGGACCAACTGCGGTCCATCCCCGGCGTGCGTATGGCGGGCGGCGTACTCGAGGCGCCGCTGACCGGTTGGGTGTGGCCTCATCACATCCGGATTGAAGGTAAACCCGAAGACGATGGCTCATCCGGTTGGACCCGCGTGACGCCGGGATTCTTCGAGACTCTCGGGGCCAAAATCGTGATGGGACGGCCCATCACCGACGAGGACGGCGCTGATACGCGGCCGGTGGCCGTCGTCAGCGAGGCGTTCGCGAAGAGGTTCTTTGGCAGCGAGAGCCCCATCGGGCGGCACTTCGGCCCTGCTCCCGAGAAAAACGCGGGGATGTACGAGATTGTCGGCGTCGCCTCCGATGTAGACTTCGCGGATGGTCTCAAGCCGGTGTATTGGCTCCCGGAAGCACAGAGCACGCAATTCGATGATCCAGAATCGGAAGAGCGCGAAGTATCATCGCATTACCTGTACAACGTCGTGATCTGGGCCCCGGGGAATCCGCCGCGGCTGAAGGCGCAGGCGACGAGGGCGCTGGCGCATGTCGATCCGAACCTCGTGATTTACGGCGTTCAGTCATATTCGGAGGTCATTCACGCCGATTTTGCCCAGCAAAACATGATTGCCAGCCTGACCTCGCTGTTTGGAGCCGTCGGGCTAGTGCTGGCCGCTGTGGGCCTCTATGGCGTGACGGCGTATGGTGTGGAGCAGCGGACGAGCGAGATCGGCGTGCGCATGGCCCTGGGCGCGAACCGCGGCTCGGTGGTGGCCATGGTGCTACGCGGAGCCTTCTCGCAAATGGGCATAGGGCTGGCGGTGGGGATTCCGGGGGCATTCGGCGCAGGGCATCTGATCACCAGCCAGCTTTTCGGAGTGAGACCGTGGGACCCACTGATGCTGTCAGGTGCCGCTTTGCTGCTTGGGCTGGCCGCGCTAATCGCGACAATCATTCCCGCGCGCCGTGCCGCCAGCGTAGATCCGATGCAGGCCCTGCGCAGCGAATAAAATGTCAGACTGACGCTCCCAACGTTCCAAGCCCACAATCCCTTTGACACACAACTAGTGGCAACCGGAGCAGCGGCATTGCCAGACGATGGCAGCGACCTTGCCTGATGCAGAACACGGAAATAGGAAATCGCTCATCGGCCCAGGTTAAGCGGCGAGCCATCGATATGTTAACCTTCGCGCATCAAACTTGAGGGGCTTTACGGTTGGCATCCGCAACGTCAACAAGAATGCCGTGGTGGGGGTGGACTTGGCAGGTCTTGGCGCTTGTCATCATAAGTGTCCACACAATCCTCGGCCCCGGCTTTCTAATAACCGCCGCTGAAGGTCTCGCTCTGGTCGGCACCGTTTTTGCCGCGGTCTACCATGCGGAAGTCGTGGCCCACCGTGTTGGTGAGCCATTTGGATCGCTCGTGCTAGCCGTGGCCGTCACCGTTATCGAGGTGGCGCTCATCGTTTCCATGATGATCGCGGGCAGGGCCGACACCACAGGGCTGGCACGCGACACGGTCTTTGCCGCTGTCATGATTGTTTGTAACGGGATCGTCGGCCTATGCCTCCTCGCCGGTGGCTTGCGCCATCATGAACAGGTCTTTCACCTTCAAGGCGCGCAAGCCGCGCTGTCTGTGTTAATCCCGCTGACAACGCTGACCATGGTTTTCCCGAATGTCACTTCCACTACAATCGGGCCGACCTTCAGCTCCTCGCAACTCGCCTTTGCCGCCATAATTTCGTTGATTCTTTATGGTTCATTCCTATTTGTGCAGACTGTTCGCCATCGCGATTATTTCCTGCCCGAAGAGGGTGAAGGAGAAGCGCATGCTCTGCCGCCATCCAACCAGGCTGCCCTCATCAGTTCGGTTTTACTTTTGGTGTCACTAGTTTTAGTTGTGGGCCTGGCCAAGATGCTCACGCCGACTCTTGAGCGCGTCATCGCAACAGTTGGTGCGCCAAGAAGTGTTGTGGGCATTGTTATCGCGGGGCTGGTTCTCATGCCCGAAGGACTTGCGTCGTATCGCGCGGCAAATGCAAATCGCCTACAAACCAGTATGAATCTCGCCCTGGGTTCGGTCTTGGCCACCATTGGGCTGACCATCCCGGCTGTTGCCGGCGTGTCGATTCTTCTCAACGAACCCTTAACGCTTGGCCTGAGCGCCAAAGAAGAATTGCTGCTCGCCCTGACGCTCATTGTTAGTCTTCTGACTATTGGGACAGGGCGCACTACCGTGCTTCAGGGGATTGTCCACCTCATCATATTCGCTGTTTTTCTCTTCCTCTCAGTGGTGCCCTAAGACCTTAAATACTCTCCAGTGCAGTTCAACCAAGTATTCGGCCCTAAAACGTCAGCCGGGCTCCTAGCTCGATCAGCCGCGCATTGTTCACCTGAGCCGGAGTGACGCGGCCGAAGTTAGCGGTGTCTGGGTTGGTATTGGGGGCATCAAAGCGCGGATGATTGATACAACACTAAGACTTCCCGTTACTGATCGGTTTGAGTCGAGAGGCTCTGATCTGAATCGCTCGGCACAGTCACAAATTCGGAGAAAATGCCACTGTGGTCTACAATCCTTAAATGCCAAATGCAGTTCAATTCGTATAATTTCCGAACAAACCGATTGTTTTCGCGTATGGAGATATCGATGATTCTACGTTTCCTCGCCGTAGGCCTTTTTGCAGTGACAACAGTTTCAAGCCAAACTCCCGCTTCCTTGCCCTCTAGTTTTCAACAAAGAACCATACACAGCCCGGAAGGGGCAGACATTTTTGTGCGTTGGGGAGGAAGCGGGCCTGTGGTGCTCCTTATCCATGGGTACGCAGAAAATAGCGATTCGTGGGCTCCTCTGGCCGCAGATCTCATGAAGGACCATACGGTAGTGGTGCCGGATCTCCGTGGTATTGGGCGCTCCTCCAAGCCTGCCGACGGCTACGAGAAGAAAACTCAGGCAAAGGACATGCGCGCCGTTGTGACCTCGTTGGGATACGACAAGACATTTGTTGTTGCTCACGACATCGGCAATATGGTCGCATACGCCTACGCCGCGATGTACCCCGACAAGGTTGAGAGGTTGGTTGTTATGGACGCTCCAATCCCTGGGATTGATCCCTGGAACCAGATTCTCCTAAATCCCGGGGTTTGGCACTTCAACTTCCATGGAGCGGATGCGGAACGGCTGGTGGCAGGCCGAGAGCGTATCTACTTTGACAGGATATGGAATGACTTTACCGGCGATCCGGGTAAGCCAGATGAGGCTACCAGAAATTTCTTTGCCGCCACTTACGCGCAACCAGGCGGAATGCGGGCCGGCTTCGCTCAGTTTGCTGCGTTCTCCGAGGATGCCAAAGACAACAAAGTTTTCGAACAAACGAAGCTAACGATGCCGGTGATGGCGGTAGGGGGAGAGAAGTCCTTCGGTCCCATGCAGGCTGTGATCATGCGTCATGTAGCGACTAACGTGCAGGAGGAGGTCGTGGCGGGCTCAGGACATTGGCTGATGGAAGAACGGCCAGCTTACACGGTCGCGTTGATTCGTAAATTCCTTGATGGTCCGCTGGTTGCTCATCCAGTTGCAAGCAGTGCTGACGGCGGCGCAAACGAAGAACGACTCACTCCTACAGAATACAAGTTCCCGCAAGTGGGCAATCCGGGCACGGGAAGCTCAGGCGTAGGCGGAATCCAGACCGTTGTTCTGAAGGGCAATCCAGACCAAGCGGGCGTATATACCATCATGCTTCGCGTCCCGGCACATACGCGCATCGCTGCCCACTCCCATCGTGACGACAGGGTTGCGACCGTAATCTCCGGCACGTGGCATATCGGCTACGGTGACAAGTTTGACGAGGCGAAACTGAAGGCTCTGCCACCGGGCAGTTTCTACACCGAACCGCCATCTCGGAATCACTTCGCAGAGACCGGTGACGAACCTGTTGTTGTTCAGATTACTGGGTTCGGTCCATCTTCGACCGAGTACGTGGATGCCACACAAGACCCCCGTAAGTCACAACCAATCGCTGGAGCGAAGCCGGATAGCTTTCGGTAGCCGACCATCCCTCCGGCACCAGCCGCGCCCGCTGCGTACTGATGGCGGCAAAGAACACAACGGCTATCGCTGATTGCTGCTCAGGGCCTACAATGTCTCCGTATGGGCGACGTACCCCTTGAAATACTTTTCTTGACACCTCCTTTACGCTATGTCGAGTGGGCCAACCCAACAGCGAACTATCCCCGATGCCGCGGTTCTTGGGACACAGCCTGTGCCACGTTGGAGTCGTCCGCTGGCTGTTGCGACAGCGGCCATCTTTTGCGTATCCACGGTGTTTCCCGTGGTCGCAGGATTGTCCAAGAATACCGGGGCTTTCCCGAAATGGTGGGGTATCGCGGACGTTGTTTTGGCCTTTGTACTCGCGGCGATGGTTTTTCTGGTGATGGTGGCGGCTCACGGCAAAATAAGCAGACAAGCTGACGACGCCACCTACCGCGCCTATCGGATCTTGACTCATGGAATATTCGTGATGCTGGTAGTGTTCTTCCTGGCCGGGGAACGGATCACTTGGATCAATTGTCTAACCGGGTTCGGCTGGCGCGCTTGGTTGCTCTTGTATGCGTTGCCTTCGTTGTTCACCGCGGTGAAGGCTCCTAAGTAGCCGATGATGTGGTCATACCCGGCACAAACGCCAGTACTGCCATTGACCTCCTCCCCTCCCTGAAGGTCCCTGAAGGGAGAGGATTCCTACGGGTCTCATGCACACGCACGACACCTCTCCTTCACCCGGAGTCGGCTCTGGAAATTCCTCGAAGCGCGGGCGCTTTTCCCAGCGCGTGCAGCACGGCGGCACGCATCAATTTTCTCCTTTCAAAGATTCACATCGACTAGCTATGCGATTGACGAAACCGAGTTGATCGTGACAAATGCTCCTCACAGAGTGCATGAACCGAACCCAACGGACCCGAGGATTGCCCGAGACTAGGCGAGTGACCGCGCAATCACCATGGTGATGTCATCCTGTTGTTCTCCGGCGCTGAATTGGCGGACTGCCCCAACGACTGCTTGGAGCAGTGGACCCACCGGAAGATGACAATAACAGCGAAGGGTGTCGACTAAGCGGGACTCGCCGAACTCTTCGCCATCGGCGCTCCGGGCCTCCGTTATTCCGTCGGTGTACAGTACCAGCGTGTCTCCCGGCGCTAGCCTCACTTCCGCAACTTCACATTGCCAGTCGCTAAACAGCCCCACGACCATGCTGGTGGCATCCAAGCGCTGCACTTCCCCTTTTCGCGAAGCCTGATCTTTCGCGCCTCCGCCGCCACACAGTAGTAGTGGCGGAAGATGTCCACAATTCGCGTAGCGGAGTCTGCGGCTGGTGTCATCGTAGTCCGCAAAAAAGAGAGTCGCGTAACCTGCGTCCCCAGTGTTTTTGCAGAACGAGTGGTTTACGGAGGAGAGGGCGCGCCCCAGGTCGTCGACCGCCATGGCGCACTGACTACGTAAGTTGGCTTGAAGATTGGCCATCAGCAGGGCGCCCGACACTCCTTTGCCCGCGATATCAGCCAATACCAGTGCCAGGTGGCCTTCGCGGAGCTCCACAAAATCGTAGTAGTCCCCACCCACTGCCCGAGCTGGGATGCAGCCGCCGGTATACTCAAGCGTCTTCATCGCCGGTAACTTTTGCGGAAAGAGCCGCGCTTGCACCTCCCGGGCAATCTCCATTTCACGGGCCACGCGGCGATCCGCTTCCATCCGATCCGCCATCTTTTCGGCAAAAGTATGTTCTCTAGAGTGATTCCCGCCTGGGCCGCCACGGAATCAAGCAAATGCTTGTCCTCGCCGGAGTAAGGTTCCTCCGAAAGCCGCTGGCCAAGCACCAGCAAGCCCATCAATCCGCTGTTGCGCCCAAGGATAGGCACCAGGCATTCCGGCGCAAGCGACCCCAGATCGCCGGCCGCCTCGTGACTTTGCGGGACGTCCCAGGCCTTTCCGCGCTGTGCGACCTCCCTGAGCAGCGGCAGCGTTGCTGGAATTGTGTCCGACTCCCGGGGAACGAAGACTGCGCCGAAGCGGAAAGGGAACTTTGGCCGAGGTAGCGCGGCCGGAATTGCTTCTAACTCCCGGGGCACTGGTTCGGATTCCGCGGCAAGGTTTCCATCTTCGGCTTGCAGGTAACAAACAAACGATTTCGGATGCAGAGCACCCTTGATGTGTTTTTCGAGCAGCATCGCGAGCTCGCGGCGGTCGCTAACCGTACGTGTTTTCTCCGCCAGATCTTGCAGGATGACACGCGCGTCATACGCGCTACGGAAAAAGGCGCGATCGATGCGCGCTGTTCCTCGCTTAACCAGTGGCGCGGAAATCCACACCAATCCGACCCCAAATACAAGGCCGAGGCCAAGCACCGTATTCGAGAATGTCCCTACCAAGCCCGAAACAGCGTAAGTGAAGAGTCTAATAGCGGCGAGCCAAAGGGTCAGGAGCAGAATCGTGAAGCCGCGCTGCACCAGCACGTACCTTGCGCTGCGTCGCAGCAGCACGGGAATGTCCATGACCCGGTGTTTCACTACGGCATAAGCGAACGACAGGGGATACAAGGACAACACCAGAATCAGCGCTGTGTCGAACCAAAAAGAAGGACGATATCCTGCGAAGTCCA
>Ga0066667_10000928_pt1 | contig 10572 bp, 8 predicted proteins | sample GraSoiAngelo_116_FD_133943 | JGI IMG/M metagenome (GOLD analysis project Ga0066667, IMG submission 133943) | Grasslands soil microbial communities from the Angelo Coastal Reserve, California, USA - 14_0903_16_30cm | ecosystem: Environmental > Terrestrial > Soil > Grasslands | place: USA...
AATCGACCTCGAACCGCATGAGCAGGCTCGGGAAGTCGCTGATCTCGGACACCGAGCTGCTCTCGATCGAGCGGATCATCGCCGAGATCGAGGCCGTCGAGGCCGAGGAGCTCGCCGAGCTCGGGGGTGTGCTCCTGGCGCCGGAGAAGCTCTCCGCCGCGGGGATCGGTCCGAGCGAGAAGCGCTTCCTCGCCGCTGTCGAGCGGGTCAATCCGGAGCTGGCCCGGGCGGCATGAGGCGTCGCTTGCGATGCCGATCCGGAGGCCGTAGCGGCTCTGCCGCTGCGGCCGTTCAAAACCGGCTGACGGATGGGTTCGGTCCCCGCCCGGCCCCTGTGAAATGAAACTCGCCCTCTTTGGGCACCGCGGCAGAGTCGGCTCGGTGCTCGTCCCGGCGCTCGAGTCGGCCGGGCACGAGGTGCGCGGGGTCGGGCGTGGGGAGGAGGCCGATCTCTCAGGGCTCGCCGCCGCCGTCGACTTCACGCAGCCGGAAGCCGCTCCCGGCAACGTGCGGACTGCGCTCGAGCAAGGAGTGCCGGCGATTGTCGGCACGAGCGGTCTCGGCGGGGCGGAGCTCGAAGAGCTCGACGCGCTGGCGCTCGAGCGCTCGCTCCAGCTGCTCGTTGTCCCGAACTTCGCGATCGGCGCCGTCTTGATGATGCGGTTCGCGGAGGCGGCGGCCGAGTACCTGCCGCGCGCGGAGATCGTCGAGCTCCACCACGAGGGCAAGCGGGACGCACCCTCCGGAACCGCGCGGGCGACGGCCGAGCGTCTGCCCGGCGAGCCGCCGGTCCACTCGGTGCGGCTACCCGGCCTGGTTGCCCACCAGGAGGTCCTGCTGGGCGGCGCGGGGCAGCTGCTGACGATCCGCCATGACACCTTTTCCCGCGAGGCGTTCGTCCCGGGTCTACTGGTGGCGCTCGAGAAGCTGGCCACGCTGCCGCCGGGCCTGACGGTCGGGCTCGAGCGGCTGCTCGAGTCGCCGTGACGATCGCCCGCGTGGCGGAGGCCGATCTCGGTGAGCTCCTGCCGCTCATGCGCGGCTATTGCGACTTCTACGAGGTTGCGCCCTCGGACGAGGAGCTGCTGGCGCTCTCACGCGCGCTGATCGCCGACCCCGAGCGGGAGGGAGTCCAACTACTAGCGCGCGGCGATCGACCCGTCGGGTTCGCGACGATCTTCTGGAGCTGGGCGACGACCAGCGCCGAGCGGATCGGCGTCATGAACGACCTCTTCGTCGCGCCGGAGGCCCGCGGCTCGGGAGTGGCCGAGGCGTTGATCGAAGCCTGCCGAGCCGAGTGTGCCGCCCGCGGCGCAGGCAGGCTCACGTGGCAGACCGCTCCCGACAACGCGGCCGCGATGAAGGTCTACGACCGCGTCGGCGCCACACACGAGCGCTGGGTCGATTATTGGCTGCCGGTCTAATCGAGCTCCTTCGCGAACCTCCTGCCCGTTTCCTCGAACCCGAGGCGCCGGTAGAAGGCGTGTGCGTCCTTGCGGCGCTCGGCGGTCGTCAGGAACAGCTGCACACAGCCGCGCCGCCGGGCCTTGCGCTCCGCGAGCGCCATCAGCTGCTCGCCGACTCCCTGGCGCCGCGCCGCCTCGTCGACGACGATCGCGCTGATCTTTGCGACGTCGCCGTCGCGCTCGAGCGAGCCTGAGACGTGGATTGCGACCAGGCCGACCACCGTCCCGTCGCGCTCGACGACCCAGACATCGTCCTGACGCGAGGCGGCAAGGGCCTGCAGTCGCCGCGCGGCCGCCTCGGGCGATGCGGGATAGCCGAGCTGTTCGAGGAGCTCCGCGACTCGATCCGCGTCCTCGGCGCTCGCGGGGCGGCACTCCATGAAGGTGAATCTAAGCGGAGGAGTAACATCGAACCGTGCTCGGCGAGGTCCTGACCGCGACCGTCACACCGTTCGATTCCGACGGGGCGGTCGACTACGAGCGCTACCGCGAGCTCTGCGCATTCCTCGTCGACAACGGCTCCGACGGCGTCGTCGTCTCCGGGACGACCGGTGAGTCGCCGACGCTTTCGGACGAGGAGCGCGTGGAGCTGCTGCATGCCGCGATCGATGCGGTCGGCGACCGCGCGACCGTGATGGCCGGGACCGGCACGAACTCGACCGCTCATTCGATCCAGCTGACCGAGCAGGCCCACGAGGCCGGCGCCGACGGGTTCCTCGTCGTGACGCCGTACTACAACAAGCCGCCGCCGCGGGCAATCGTGGAGCACTTCAAGGCGGTGGCGGCCGCGAGCGACCGTCCGGTGATGGTCTACAACATCCCTTCCCGCGTCGTGATCAACATCGAGCCAGAGACGATGGCCCGGCTCGCGGAGATTCCGAACGTGACCGCCGTGAAGCAGGCGAACGACGATCTCGAGCAGGCGCGGCGGATCGTCGAGCTGGGCCTCGACCTCTATGCGGGCGACGACAACATCGTCTATCCGTTCCTCGAGCTCGGCGGCAGAGGCGGCGTCTGCGTGCACACGCACGTCGTCGGCCCGCAGGTGAAAGAGATGATCCGTCGCTTCCGAGAAGGAGACGCGGAAGGTGCGAAGCGGATCCACGAGGAGCTGGCGCCGGCCTACGAGCTCTTAGGGGTGACGACCGGGCCGATCCAGATCAAGGCCGCGCTCAATTTGCTCGGCCAGGACGTCGGCGGCCTCCGGCTTCCGCTCGTCGAGGCGAGTGAAGAGGAACGGACGCGGATTCGCGACTGCCTCGAGCGCCTCGGCGTGGTCGAGTCCTCGACGGTTGTGAACTAGCCGGCGGCGAGCAAGGGATCGCGTCCGGCGACCGGCTCGTCGGGCCGATTGACGAGCGCGAGGGCGAGCTCGTCCGCAGCCTCGGTGAGCGCGAGCTCGACGTGGGCGGGAAGGCGTCGAGGCACCGCCAGGACAAGGAACCCGACGAGCGCGCTGTTCTCGCGGCGCAGGGGCAGGGCGACGACGACGCCTTCGTGCTGGAGCTCGAAACCGCCGGCCGACAGGAGTGTCTCGCCCGATTCGGCCTCGCGGACGAGCCAGCTCGTCAACACGGCCAGATGCGGGCCGTCGGTGCCGCGCTCACGGCGCACCGCTCCGCCCAGGCCGTCCTCTTCCCAGTCGATCAGGCTCGTCCAGGTGGCATCGCAGGCTCTTTCCAGCACGCTCGTCAGCGCGTCGAACGAGCTCTCGCGGTTCTCCCCTTGTCCGGCCGCGTCGAGCAGCGTCTGAGTGAGCCGGGCGACCCGGATGCGCCGCCTGACATAGAGCAGTAGCCCGATCACGCCGGCTGTGCCCCCGGCGGCCACGAGTTCGAGTTGGCTGAAGGCGGCGGCGACCAGGGCCAGCGTCACGCCTGCGATCGCGACCAACTCCGGCCGGTCGCGCAGGTCGCGCGCCCCCGGGATCACCGGAAGCCGGTAGGGGATCGCCGCGTCTTGCAGCTGCGCCAGCTCGTCGGCGGTGAGAAGAGCGGCCGCGTCGTGACCCCGTTCCAGCGCCACGAATGCCCTGGCGACCGTCGGGTGGAACTGGGTGCCGCTGTTTCGCTCGATTTCCGCGAGCGCTTCTTCACGGGACAGAGCCGGCCGGAAGGGCCGCTCGGTTGTCATCGCGTCGAAGCTGTCGGCGACGATGAGGAAGTGCGATGCGAGCGGGAGGGCGCTGCCGTCGATCCCGTAGTAACCCTGGCCGTCGTAGCGCTCGTGGTGGAACTCGACCGCGCGGGCCTGGCCGGCCGCGAACTCGAAGCGCTGCATCAGCCGAGCGGAGAGCCGGGGATGCCGCCGCATCGCCGCCCACTCGGCGCCGTCCAACCGTCCCTCCTTGCGCAGCAGCGAGGCGTCGACCGCGACCTTGCCGAGATCGTGCAACCGCGCTGCCCAACGCAGACGGTCGATGTCCGAAAACGGCAGGCCGAGCGAGCGCGCAAGCCGGTCGACGGAGCGGGCGACGCGGAGCGAGTGTTGATAGGTGGACGGGTCGCGCTCGTCGACGATGTTTGCGAAGGTCTCGAGCGCCTGCAGGGTCTCTCGCCGCACGCGCGCCAGGCGCATGTAGGCGAGGTGGACGACGAGCGCCAGCGGCACGAGCGCGACCAGGTTCCAAGGGTGGCCGGTCGCGAAGAGCGCGACCGCCGCGCCGAGTGCCGCCTCGCCGGCACCGGTTGTGACGTCCGGCTGGAACGCCTCGCGCGCGGCGACGACCTGGACGAGCGTCGTGCGGAACGTCAGGTAGACGATGGCGACGGCGGCGACCGGACCGAGATCGCCGAGCAGCTCGATTCTGCCCGTATGGCCGCCGGCCGCCAGGAAGGCGTAGCCGCCGGCGAGCGTAGCGAGGGTCGCCGTCGCCGCCTCGAAGGAGACGGCCCCGAGCGAGCGGTCGCGCAGCCGCCGCACGCCGAGGGCGGCACCGCCTGCGAGCAGTGCGGCCGACCAGGGGCCGAGCACGATGGCGGCGGCGATGTGCAGGGCGGAGGCGACACGGAAAGGCTCGAAGTTCGTCGGCTCGCGGCTGCGGATCCGGTCCGCGTCCTCGAGGAGCTCGGTCACGATCAGCGCGGCCGCGAAGAGGGCGAGCGGCGTCCAGTCCGCGCCGCCGAGCAGCTTGAGCGCCGCAACGGCGAACGCGCCCAAGCCAAGCGCGATCACAGCGGCGTGCGAGGACGGCGCGCGCATATCCCTTGCTTATCGGTTCGGAAGTGCGTTCTCCTTTAAGCGCTGCGGGTCGATTTCGGTCGCGCCAACGCTCGCGCCAGTCGCTGCCGTCGCCGAAAGCGGCGCGAAGGTCGCTCTCGGCGAGCGGATGTGCGTTTTGTCCGTAGCGGCGGCTGTGGTGGCGCGAGTACTCGGTGTGCAAGCGCTGGAGAGCCGGCGAGAGGCGGGAGTCGGGGATCCGCACGAGCGCGTGGTAATGGCTGCCCATCAGGACGTACGAGAGCAGGGCGAGCTCGAAGTTCTCCCAGGTGGCGGCTAAGCGATCCAGGAAGTCCTGGCGATCCTGATCGTCCACAAACAGATAACGCGTGTCGCTGCCCCGAGCTGCAAGGTGGTAGATGCCTTCGTGGAAACTGCGTAGGCGGCGGGGCACGCCCTCGAAGCTAGGCCGCCGAGCCTGGGTGCCTGGGCCGGCGTGAACGCTTTAGGCACAGTTCGGCACGCTTTTGTCACCTTCTGCGCTTGACAGAACCAGGGGTCCGACACCGGGTTTCGCTTCGCCGGAGCGGCAGCGAAGACCGGCGGCCTGTCCGACTGGTGCCCGCACCTAAACTGCGGCGATGCCAGAAGCGCTGCGAATCATCCCGCTCGGCGGACTCGGCGAGGTCGGGAAGAACATGACCGTCTACGAGTACGGGGACGACGCGATCGTCGTCGACGCCGGGCTCGCGTTCCCGAGGGACGAGCACCTCGGCGTCGACCTGATCCTCCCGGACTTCGGCTACCTGCGCCAGCGCGAGCGGCCGGTGCGCGCGATCATCCTCACGCACGCACACGAGGATCACGTCGGCTCGCTGCCATACCTGCTGCGCGAGGTCAGGGTCGACGAGGTCTGGGCCACCCGCCTGACGCTCGGCCTCGTCAAGTCGAAGCTGGACGAGCATGGTCTCCTGCGCGCTTCCGAGCTCCGCGAGCTCGAGCCCGAGGGCGGTCAGCTCGTGCTCGGAGGATTCCGCACGGAGTTCGTTCGGATGGCGCACTCGGTCCCGGATGCGGTGGCGATCGTGCTCGAGACAGACGCGGGCCGGGTGCTGCACACCGGCGATTGGAAGCTTGACCACACGCCGGTCGACGGCCTGCGCACCGATGTCGGCCGGCTTGCAGAGATCGGGAACCGTGGCGTCGACCTGCTGCTCGGAGACTCAACCAACGCGGAGCGCCCGGGCGTCACCGGCTCGGAGCGGTTGGTGGGCGAAGCGTTCCGCCAGATCATCCCGCAGCGGCAAGGACGGATCCTCGTCGCCTCGTTCGCCTCGAACGTGCACCGGATGCAGCAGGCGACCGATGTCGCCGTCGAGGTGGGCCGCAAGGTCTGCGTCGTCGGCCGCTCGATGCGCAAGAACCTGAACATCGCCCGCAACCTGGGTTACATAGACATGCCCGAGGACGTCCTCATCCGCCCGGCCGAGCTCGACGAGTACGAGCCCGGACAAGTGCTGATCCTCTGCACGGGCTCGCAGGGAGAGCCGCTGTCGGCGCTCGTTCGAATTGCCTACGGCGACCACCCCGGGGTGCACGTCGAGCGCGGCGACACCGTGATCATCTCCGCGCGACCCGTACCCGGCAACGAGCTGCGCGTTCACGACGCGATCAACCAACTAGCGAAGCTCGGAGCCGAGGTTCTGCACCAGGAGAATGCTCCAGTCCACGTGTCCGGCCACGGGCACGCCGAGGAGCTGCGGACGATGATCTCGCTCGTTCGGCCGAAAGCGATGATGCCCGTGCACGGCGAGTTCCGCATGCTGGCGGCGCACGCGCGCCTGGCGGAGGAGGGGGGAGTTCCGCCCGAGTCGATCGTGCTCGCCGAAAACGGCAGCGTCGTCGAGCTGACGTCTGCGGGCGCCCGGATCGTCGGCGAGGTCGAGTCGGGCGTGACATTTGTGGATGGCCTCGGCGTCGGCGACGTCCACGACGTCGCCCTGCGCGACCGGCGGCATCTTTCCGAGGACGGCGTCCTGATCGTGGTCGCCACGCTTGCCGGCACCAACGGCCGGGCGAGCGCGGGGCCACCTGAGCTGATCGCGCGCGGCTTCGCCGATTCCGGCCCGCTTCTGGACGAGATGCGCGACGAGGCGTCCCGCGTTCTGCAGGATTGCCTGGAGGAGAACATCGTCGAGATCAAGCTGCTCCAGGAGCACCTCCACGACGGCCTCGGGCAGCTCGTCTACGACCGCACCGGTCGACGGCCGATGATTCTTCCTGTAGTGGTTGAAGTATGAAACTGCGCGCGCACGAGCCAGGCTGGGCAGACGTGCTCGAGGACAACGCTGCCGAGGAGGAGACCGCGCGGCGGTTGGTCGGGCAGCTCGGCGCCTGCGAAGCGAGCGCGCTCGCGTTCTGCCGCCTGCTCGAGCGTTGGGCGCGCGGCGAGCCGGAGCCCGCGACGCCAGGCCGGCGTCAGGCGGCTCTCCGGCGGGCAGCCGACCGCGCCGAGACTGCGCTCACAGGGCTCGAAAGCCCGCTCGGCCGCTATCTCCTCGAGCTGGAGGCCGACCAGGCCGAAGGCCGCTCCTGGTACGGGGCCCCTGGTGCTGCCGAGCTGCTCGAGTGGGAGCCGATCCTGAACCGAGCCGGCGTCCACGCGAGCGCGATCCGAGTCGCGCAGACGTACCTCGAGCTGGCGGTCTTCGTGCGTGCGCTGCAGGGTCTCGCCGACACCGCCCGCATCCGCGCCTCGATTGACCGCTCCTCGCTTTGGGCCGGCCTATTCGACCTGCGCGAGAACCTGCTGGGCCGCACGCTGGACGACCTGCGCGCGCTCGCCGCCTAGATCCGAGCAAGGAGGGCTTCGGCACGCGGCCGTCGAATGACGCTCGGCCGTGGCTCGACGCCGGAAAAAGCGACTATTGAAGCCGCGCGCGCCCTCCCGCGTGCGCAAGAAGAAGCGCGCCGCGAGGAAGGCTCACGGCCATCAGCACCCAGAGCTGATCGGGCTCGTCCTCGCCGCGCTCGGCGTCTTTCTCGCGACGGTCGTCTACCTGGGTTGGAGCGGCGGCTTCGCCGGCGGTCTGGCGGCCGACGGGCTCGAGGCGCTGATTGGCGCCGCTCGAGCGATCTTTCCCGCGGCCTGCATGATCGTCGGCGCACTTTTTCTCGCGCGGAGCGAGCTCGTCGACATGCGTCCGTTCCGGACCGGACTCACGGTCTTCACCGCCGGCCTGATGCTGACGCTCGGGAAGGCGCACGGCGGCTACCTCGGCACGGCACTTGCGCTCGGGTTCGGAATCGCGCTGGGGTCGACCGGCGTCCTGATCGTCGGAATCACGACGTTGATCGCGGGGACGCTCCTGCTGAGCGGCGCCTCGGCCGGCGCGCTGATCCGCCGCTCCGGCAGCGCGGTTCGAGCCACCGCGGAGGCGGCGAAGCGCGCCCGAACGGCGACGATGCCCGATCTGCGGCTGGTCGAGCCCGTCGAGAAGCTGCCTCCTCAATCCCACGCGGTCCTCGACGCAGTCAACGAATTCCCGGATGTCGTCGAGCCCGACCCGCCAGGCCCCGCGCCCCTGCTGCTCGACGATCACGAGAGTCCTCCCGACCAGACCAGCCTCTTCGACGTCGGCGAGGCGGTGGCGAAGGACTACCGGCTGCCCGATCGCAAGATCCTGCGCCACTCGCCGTCTGGTGGCGGCAACTCGGCAGACCAGAACGCGCGGGTCGCCGAGGCGCTCGTCCAGACGCTGGCGCACTTTGGCGTCGAGGCCAGCGTGATCGGCCAGATCTCCGGCCCGAGAGTCACGCGCTACGAGCTGCAACTCGCCCCGGGCACCAAGGTGTCGAAAGTCGCGGCGCTAAAGGACGACCTGAGCTACGCACTCGCAACGACTGAGATCAGGATTCTCGCTCCGATCCCGGGCAAGCAGGCGGTCGGCGTGGAGCTGCCGAACGCAAGCCCGAACTACGTCGCGCTCGGCGACATCTTCGACGAACTGCCGCAGACGGCGAGCCCGCTCTCGGTCTGGCTCGGCAAGGACATCTCCGGCGCGGCCGTCTGGACCGACCTTGCCCGGATGCCGCACGTTTTGATCGCCGGCACCACGGGCTCGGGAAAGTCCGGCTGCATCAACACGATGCTGACCTCGATCCTGCTTCGCTCGACCCCCGACGACGTGCGGTTCATCCTGATCGACCCCAAGAAGATCGAGCTCAGCTACTACGAGTCGATCCCGCACCTGCTGACGCCCGTCGTCTCGAGCCCGAAGGAAGCATCGACCGTGCTCGCGAACGTCGTCAGCGAGATGGAGCGGCGCTACGAGCGGCTCTCGGCTGTGCGCGCCCGGAACCTGAACGAGGCGAACCGCGCTTTCCGCTCCCGCAGCCAGCCGACGCTGCCGCACCTGCTCGTCGTCATCGACGAGCTGGCCGACCTGATGATGATCGCGCCCCAGGATGTGGAAGACGCCGTCATCCGGCTGGCTCAGAAATCGCGCGCCGTCGGCATTCACCTCGTGCTCGCGACCCAGCGGCCCTCGGTCGACGTGATCACCGGGATGATCAAGGCGAACGTTCCCAGCCGGATCGCGTTCGCGGTCTCCAGCCAGACCGACTCGCGCGTGATCCTCGACGCCTCCGGTGCGGAGAGCCTGCTCGGCCAGGGCGACATGCTCTTCAAGCCGCTCGGCACCTCGCGCCTCCAGCGCCTGCAAGGCGCGTACGTGAGCGAGGAGGAGATCGCGCTGATCGTCGAGCAGTGCCGCGCCCAGCGCGAGCAGGAACTGGACGAAAGCCTGCTCGAGGCGCCCGAGCCGCCGCCCGAGGAGCAAGACGACCCCGACGGCGAGTTCGACCCGGACGAAGACCCGCTGCTCGAGCGGGCAATCGAGATCGTCGTGACCGCCCAAACGGCCTCTACGAGCCTGCTCCAACGGCGGCTGCGGGTGGGGTACACGCGGGCCGGCCGCTTGATCGACATGCTCGAGCGCCGCGGCATCATCTCCGGCTACGAGGGCTCGAAACCGCGGCGGGTATTGGTTGATGAAGCGGAATTGCCCCGGGTCATCGCCAACTAAGGCGACACCGGCACGTCTTACATTCCGAGGACTCGCTTAGACGGGGTCTGGCGGGTTAGCATCGACCAAACTCTCATCCGTAGGAGGGATTACGTGAAGTCACGAATGTTCACGCTTGCGATCACTGCGGCCGCGACACTTATCGCGCTCGTGCTCGCAAGTGTCGGTGGCGCCTCGAATCAGGCGACCATCAAGGTGGCCGACGTCACAGACATCGGCGGTCTTAATGACAAGGGCTTCAACCACTTGTCTTACGTCGGGCTGGTGCGGGCGGAGAAACAGCTCGGCATCCAGGGCCGCGTCTACATCACGAACACGGCGGCCGAGCGCAAGCCGAACCTTCAGGCCGCTGCTCAGTCCGGCTACGGGCTCGTGATCGCGGTCGGCGTTCTCTACGAATTCGGGCCGCTCGACGATGTCGCCCCGGCGTTCCCGAACACGAAGTTTGTGGGCATCGACGTCGACTGGTCGGGTCTGTCGAAGAAGCCGACGAACGTCCGAGGCGTTCAGTTCAAGGAGCAGGAGGCGGGCTACCTCGTCGGTTACATCGCGGGCCTCGAGATCAAGCTGCACCCGCACAAGGGCAAGCAGATCATCAGCGGGGTCGGCGCGAACAAGGTGCCGGCGATCACTCGCTTCCTCGCCGGCTACAGGGCCGGTGCGAAGAAGGCGAACCGACACGTCACGGTCAAGATCGACTACGCAAACGACCCGACCTTCAACGACCAGGCGAAATGCAAGGAGACAACGCTGAATCAGATCCAGGCCGGCTCGGGCATCGTCTTCGAGGCCGCCGGAGCGTGTGGCCTCGGCGGGCTCAGCGCCGCCAAGCAGAATCACATCTGGGGCATCGGCGTCGA
>Ga0066667_10000939_pt1 | contig 10511 bp, 10 predicted proteins | sample GraSoiAngelo_116_FD_133943 | JGI IMG/M metagenome (GOLD analysis project Ga0066667, IMG submission 133943) | Grasslands soil microbial communities from the Angelo Coastal Reserve, California, USA - 14_0903_16_30cm | ecosystem: Environmental > Terrestrial > Soil > Grasslands | place: USA...
CCGGTACCTTCAACATCTCCGCGACGGGCGACGGCACCAGCGTCACCCTACCGTAACGGATCCACGGCTCAACCGCGCCCGGGAAGGGGTGGACCCTTCCCGGGCGCTTGTTCGTGTCTACACGCTGAGCACGCTGCCACACGCTGAGAGGAACGTCATGCCCGGCATCAAGAGCGCCGAACTCGTAGTCGGTCCATCCACGCTCCCGCTCGAGACTTCGGGCGTGCTCCCCCGCTGGCTGAGCGCCCGCCTGCTACGCCCGTGGATGATTCCGCTGGCGCTGGCCGGCGTCACGTTCCTGGTCTTCCTGCCGATCCTCTGGAACGGATTCGTCGCGTGGGACGACCAGGCCAACCTCTACGAGAACCCAGCCTACCGAGGGCTTACCTGGCCGCAGATCCGATGGATGTTCAGCAACACCACGATGGGACACTGGATCCCGCTCACCTGGCTCACGTTTGGTCTCGATTACATCCTCTGGGAGATGAAGCCGTTTGGGTATCACTTGACGAGCCTGGTGATCTTCGCCGCGAACGCCCCCGCGTTCTACTTCGTCGCCCTGCGCCTCCTCCGTCGAGCGACCAGCTTCGCTGCGGGCGCGCTTCGGCTGTCGGCCGTAGCGGCGACGCTCTTCTTCGCGCTGCACCCGCTGCGCACCGAATCGGTCGCGTGGGCCACCGAGCGGCGCGACGTCCTCTCCGGCGTCCTGTTCCTGCTGACGGTCCTGATGTATCTCAAAGCTCAGGACGAGACCGGAAAGCGTCGGCGCTGGCTGCTCGCGGGCTCGGTCGGCATCTACGTGCTGGCGCTCGTCTCGAAGGCGAGCGTCATGGTGCTTCCGGCGGCGCTCATCGTGCTCGATGTCTACCCGTTGCGCCGGCTCGGCGGCCGCTGGCGGGAATGGGTGGGGCCTGCGGCGCGCGCCGTCTGGCTCGAGAAGATTCCGTTCACGGTGCTGGGCGTCGCGGGTGCCGCGGTCGGGTACTACGCGCAGAACGCGAACTCGTTCATCACAACCCTCGAGCGGTATCCGATGACCGCGCGGCCGGCGATGATCTTCTTCAGTCTTTGGTTCTATCTCGAGAAGACGGTGATGCCGATGGGCCTCTCGCCGCTCTACGAGCTTCCAATCCGGGTGAGCCTGCTCGACCGGCGATTCCTGCTCCCTGCCCTCGCCGTGACGGCAATCACCGCGACGGTCGTGCTCCTTCGACGGCGGTGGCCGGCGGGGCTCGCAGTGTGGGTGTACTACGCGATCGCGCTCGGTCCCGTGATCGGTATCGTCCACTCCGGGTACCAGCTGACCAACGATCGATACAGCTATCTCCCCGCGATCGGCTTCGCGCTCATCGTCGGCGCAGCCGTCGGAGCGGTCGTCAGCGCGGGCGCGGACGGAGTCCTGCGCCCAGCGCTGGTGAAGGCCGTGATCGTGCTGATGATCGTGTGGCTCGGCGGGCTGGCCTACCTCAGCGCGCAGCAGACTCAGATCTGGCGCGATACCGAGAGCCTGTGGCGCTACGCGGTCGAAGTGGAACCCGACTGCTCGCTCTGTCACGGCAACGTCGGTACTTACCTTCTAGACCGGGGATACCATCAGGCGGCGATGATCGAGTTCGAGCGCGTCAAGGCGCTCAGGCCCGAGAGCAAGAAGGTGCACTTCTACCTGGGCTACATGTACGTGATGCGCAACGATTTTTCACGGGCGGTCGACAATTTCAAACTGTATGTAGGGCAATACCCGAACGACGCCGAGGGGCTCAACAATCTGGGCGCCGCGCTCGTCAACGATGGGCGCCCGAAGGAAGCCCTGGAGCCCTTGGAGCGCGCGCTCCGGCTCAAACCCAAACACGCGGGCGCTCACGTCAGCCTGGCGTACGCGCAGCTCGACCTCGGGAACGCCGCTCGAGCCCGGAGCCTCTTCCGCGAGGCGATCGCGCTGAAGTACGACTCTCCGCAGGCGTGGTACGGGCTCGCGCGCGTCAACCTCCAGAGCGGCAACGTCGATGCCGCGCACAAGGCGTGGGGTTTGCTGGGACAGTTTGACCCCAAGCTCGCCGCTTCCCTCGGACCTGCCTTCATTCCGACCTGGTGACCGTGGCGCAGTTCGAATCTGTCGCAGACGCTTGGCCGATCGGTCTGGTCGTCGTCGTCGGCCTCTTCGGGCTCGCGCTCGGAAGTTTCCTGAACGTCGTCATCGCCCGCGTCCCGGCCGGGGGCAGCCTCGTGCATCCCGGATCGGCCTGCCCAGGTTGCAGGGCACCACTGGCGTGGTACGACAACATCCCGGTGCTCTCGTTCGTGGTGCTGCGCGGTCGCTGTCGCGCGTGCGCAATGCGGATCTCGTGGCGGTATCCGATCGTGGAGGTCATCACGGCGGCCGCCCTCGTGCTGGCCTACGTCGCCTTCGGTCCATCCGCCGAGTTCCTGGTCGCGTGCGTTCTGCTTCCCGCCCTCGTCGCGATGACCGCGATCGATCTTCAGCACCAGATGATCCCGGATGCGATCACCTTGCCCGGAATCCCCGTCGGACTGCTGATCAACGTCGCGACCGGGCGCATTTCCTGGATCGATTCCGTCATCGGCATCCTCGTCGGCGGCGGCCTATTCCTGGTGATCATCCTGGCGAGCCGCGGCGGCATGGGTGGCGGCGACCTGAAGCTCGGCGCGATGCTCGGCGCGTTCCTCGGCTGGAAGGCGCTGCTGTGCGCGCTGTTCGTCGCCATCGTGCTGGGCGGGGCCACCGGGGCCGTGCTCCTGGCGACGGGCCGGCGCGGCCGGAAGGATCCCATTCCGTTTGGCCCGTTCCTTGCCGCGGGTGGGGCGATGGCTCTCTTCTGGGGCGAGCGCGCGTTCGGTTGGTGGATGGGCGGGTTCGGCGGATGAATGCTCGGGGGTTCACGCTGGCCGAGATCATCGTCGTGCTCGCGATCACCGGCGCCCTGGCGACGCTCGTGACGCCGGCACTCTCGAGCTATGCGAGGACGGCGGCGCTCCAGGCGGCGGCGCGCGAGCTGGCCACCTCGCTCAACCTCGGCCGTCAGGTCGCGATTTCCCGGAACACGACGGTGTGCGTCGAAGTCGCTTCCCTGACGAACATCCGGCTCAGAACCGGCGGGTGCGGCGGCGCGATCTGGACTGGACCGGGAACCGACGGCTCCGGCGCGATCAAGATCTCGGACTCGAGCACGCTCCAGATCAGCACGACGGCGAACGTCGTCTTCACGAACCTCGGAGCCGCGAGCCCGGCCGGAACCTACACGCTGACAAACCCCGTGAACAACGGGACGCGGACCGTGGTCGTCGCCGCCACGGGTCGCGTCAGCGTGCGATGAGACGCTCGGCGCGCGACGACCGGGGCTTCACCCTCGGCGAGGTCCTCGTGGCGACTTTCGTTCTCGCCATCGGCCTGGTGGGGATCGCCACTGGATTCCAGTACGCCACCAGCGGCGTCGAGCAGGGTCGGGGTGAGACGACCGCGGCCTTCCTCGCCGAGCAGCGGCTCGAATGGCTCAAGTCGCGGGCGCTGACTAACTGGACGAGCGCGACCCTGGAGGCCGGCGTCACGACGGAAGGGTACGGTTCCATCGCCGACGCGGCGCTCTACCGTCGCGTGACGACGATCACCGACAGCCCGGGTGGCGCGTGCAGGGCGAACTGCAAGCTCGTGCAGGTGACCGTCTTCTACCGGCCGGTGACGGGGCAAGGCCAGCTCGATCAGGAGCGGCGGCTGGACGTGGTCACCATGCTCGTGGCCCGAAGCTGACGCGCGCGGTCGGCGCGCGATAGAGGCGCTCGCCATGCAGAGAATCAGCCAGCTCATCCACAACGAACACGGCGTCGCGCTGGTCCTGGCCCTGATGATTCTCCTGACCCTGACCGGGCTCGTCCTGGCGTTTCTCTCGGCGAGCGCCTTCGAGCCGCAGATCTCGCGGAATCACAGCGAAACGGTTCGCGCACGCTACGTGGCCGAAGCCGGTGTCGAATACGCGTACGACACGCTCGCCTCGAACGTCGGCTCATGGGACACCTATCTCGACGGGGCCACGTGCGCTCAGGGGGCCGTGCTCGGGGCGCCCAACTCGACGCTCCCCGGGCTCGGCGGCGCGCACGGCACGTTCACGGTCAGGATCCGCAACGACTGCAAGCCGGGCGACGACAAGTTGACCGGCGGCGCCGTCGACACCGTCACGGGTCGGTGCGATCCAGCCGTTCCCGGCGACGCCACGCACGACGGCAACTGCAAGGTCGTCGTGACGTCCACGGGCACGATCGGCGCCACGACACGGACGATTACCGTCGTCGTCTCGAAGACCGCCGCCCTTCCGATCAACGGCGCGCTCGGATTCCCCGGCGCCCAGGCGGACGTGGTCGTCCGGGGGTCGAGCTTCGTGATCGACGGGCGTGATACGAAGATCGCTGATCGGCCCGGCGCGCCGACGGGCGTCGCGGCGGCGGTCTACGGCATCGCGGTCAACGGCGCCCTTCCGGCGCTCGCGACTCGGCTCGAGACAGCTCTGGCGGCCGGCGGTCAGAGCGACGTGCGCGGGACGGACCGGACGGATCCGAGCGCGACGGGGCGCGGCGCCAACACCATCCGGGCCGACGGCGCGCTCACGTCGCAAGCGGTCACCGATTTCGTCGACGCCGCGAAGTCGGCGGCCGACGTGACGATCAACGCCAGCCCCGGCAACGGATCCTCGCTCAGCAACGTCGGCTCGACATGCGCGACCGATGTCGAGAGCTCCACGTGCTGGGGCACGAGCGCGCGCCCGAAGATCGTCTACGTCCGCGGCGCCCTGCCCGACATCGGGACGCGCTACACGGGGCTGAGCCTCGGGGGCACGAGCGCCGGCAACGGCATTCTCATCGTCGAGAACGGCATCGTGGAGATCGGCGGGAGCTTTCGTTGGAACGGGCCGATCGTCGTGACCGGAAGGAACGTCGGCATTCGCTTCCGCGGCGATGGCAGCCAGGTCGTGTACGGCGCCACGATCGTCAATGAGCTCAACCCGGTCGCCGTCGCGAACATCGAGGGCGACAGCGCGGGCAAACCACACATTCTATACAGCAATGAGGCTCTTAGCCTCGTACAGAACGCGCTCAAACGTCGGCTCGTGACCGCTCAGAATTGGACCGACCGGTAGGCGCCGTGGACGCGGATAGCCCGAAATCCGAAAACCGGGGCCGGACGCGCCCGCAGTCACGAATTTTCCGGCGGCATGGCCTCTCGACAGGGGTCGGTGGGCCGGCTAGGGCCCCCCGAGCCTGGCCCAAAGCGTTCCATGGTCTGGGGGCCGGGGGTCCGTAAGACCCCGAATGTAGTAGATGGGAAATTATTGGCCCCCCCGGCGGGGGGCGCCCTATACTACATAGCCAACAGGGAGAAAGGCTTTTAATATGGCGTTCTTCCGCAAGTCTTCGGAAATCTTCGGCCTCGACATCGGGTCGAGCGGTGTGAAGGCCGTCCACGTCAGGGAGTCGGGCGGGTCCCACACGCTGACCTCGCTGGGGGTGGCACCCCTTCCCCCAGATGCCATCACAGACGGCACCATCAAGGACCCCACGACCGTTGTGGAGGCGATCCGAAGCGCGGTATCCCGGGCGGGACTGAAGGGCACGAACTGTGCGATCGCGGTCTGTGGTCGAGAGCTGATCATCAAGAAGGTCCAGATTCCGGAAGTTCCCGCGAAGGAAGTCGGCGACGTCGTGCAGCTCGAGGCGGAGCACCACGTTCCCTTCGCGATCGACGAGGTGTTCCTCGACTACCAGAGCATCGGGCAGCACAACGGCGTCCTCGATCTGATCCTGGTCGCGGTCAAGAAATCCAAGGTGCTCGAGTACGCGGCCGTCGTCGAGGAGGCGGGGCTCGTGCCGTCGATCGTCGACGTCGACTCCTTCGCGCTCGGCAATCAGTTCGAGCTGAACTACCCGAGCGATCGTGGCGAGACGGTCGCCCTCATCGACATCGGCGCCTCGATCATGAAGACCAACGTCGTGCGCGGCGGATCGACGATCTTCGCGCGCGACATTCCGTTCGGCGGCAACAACTACACGCAGGCCATCGCCCAGCAGCTCAAGATTCCCTTCGAGCAGGCGGAAGCCGCCAAGCTCGGCCGCGACGTGGGCGTCCGCTGGGAAACCGTCGTGCCCGCTCTCGAAGCAGTCTCGCGCGAGTTGTCGCTCGAAGTCCAGCGGACCTTCGACTACTTCGCGTCGACGGCGGAGTCCGAGCGCATCGGGAAAATCGTTCTCGCCGGAGGGTGCTCCCAGCTGCCGGGTCTCAGCGACTATCTGTCGTCGAACTGGGGCATCCCGGTCGAGCTGACCAAGCCGTTCCAGCGCATCGAGATCGACTCGGGGTACGCGGACGAGGTCCACGCCGCCGGGCCGTCTCTGGCCGTCGCGGTTGGGCTGGCGCTGCGTCGGCCGGGGGACAAATCGTAATGATCAAGATCAACCTCGCACCCGAGCGGGGCCGCCGGCGCAAGGTTGGATTCAAGGGGATCAAGCTGGGCTTGCCGGCCTTCAATCTTGGCATGCTCTTCGGCGTCGTCTATCTCGCCCTCGTGCTCGGGATCGGCTTGTACTGGTGGTTCCTGACGAGCACCAAGGCGAGCCTGAACGCGGACATCGATCGGGCGAACCAAGACCTCACCCTGCTGAAGGCGCAGATCGGTCAGGAGAGCAAGGTTCGCGATCTGGCCAACGAGCTTCGCAAACGCGTCGACGTGATCGAAGCGATCACCAAGGCGCCGGGCCAGAAGATCCAGCTCGTCGAGGCCTTCGCGAGCGTCATTCCAAGCGATCTCTGGGTGACCGCATTCGAAGAGAAGAGCGGACAGATCAAGGTCACCGGATCCGCGTTCTCTCCGACGGCGATCGCCGATTTCATGTCGAACCTGCGATCCTCGGGAAAATTCAAGGACGTCGACCTCGTCGTGACTCGCCGCGATCTGGCCCGGCCAGCGCCGCTGGTGACCTTCGAGGTCACCTGCCGGTACGAGGGCTGACATGGCGCTCCCGCCGATCTTCGACCCGATCGTCAATGCCCCCAGGTCGCAGAAGCTCGTCGTCGGCATCATGGGCGCGATCGTGATCGCGGCCGCCGCGTACTTCCTCCTCCTGGCGCCCGTCGAAGCCGAGGTCTCGCAGCTCCGCGCACAGCTGAGCTCCCTCCAGAGCGAGATCGCGCGAAGCAAGGCGATCGTCGCCGATCTGCTCAAGTACCGCCGCGAGGTCACGGAGCTCGAGGCGCGCCTCAACGCGCTCAAAGACAGGCTGCCCGGTGAGAAGGAGATCCCGACCCTCTACCGGTCGGTTTCCGATGCGGCGACCGCATCGGGGCTGGGCGTCTCGCTCTTTCAGCCGCGCCCGCCGGTGGTGCGGGACTACTACAGCGAGATCCCGATCGCGGTGAGCGCCGAGGCGGGTTATCACCAGCTCGGCGAGTTCTTCGAACGTGTCGCCAAGCTCTCGCGCGTCGTCAACGTCACCGAGATCAAGCTGGGGGGCCTCAACCGCCCGCGCAGCCCGATCCGCGCCGAGCTGGTCCTGGCGACGTACATGTACCGGCCCGTCGGCTCGGCGCCGGCGCCGAAGCCAAGGTAAGGACCAGACACATGCATGCACACCGGGGGGTGCTGATGTCGGTCGGCTTGGCCGTAATGCTGGGGGCCTGCGGGAACACCCCGCCGCCCGCTCCGCCGAAGCCGACCGCCGCATCCTCCCAGCGCGCGGCCGCCGCAGAGCAAGCGCCACCGGCCGAAGTCGTCGTTGCGGTGCCGAAGTATGACGCCAGTGGGCGTCGCGATCCATTCGAAACCCTCGAGGTCCGCGAGGGCTCCGGAGGACTCACGGTGGCAGCCACTCGGCTCACGGGCATCGTTCGCAGCAATCGCGTAGCGCTCGCGCTGGTCGAGGCGCCCGATGGTATCGGGTACATCCTCAAACCCGGTGACACGCTCGGGGATGGCCGCCTGCTGGAGATCGGCTCCGACAGCGTGGTGTTCGTGGTGGCGCCCAAGACCGGCGCCGCGTCAAACCGCGTGGTTCTCAGACTGGCGACCAACTAAATGAACGCTGAAAGACGCATCCCCATCGTGCTGGTCGTGGTGAGCCTCGCGCTGGTGCTCCTGGTCCCGACCGGTCCAGGGGCCCAGACCGACCCGGCGCGACTCAGCAATGTGACGGTGACGCCGCATCCGGACTCCGTCACCGTCTTCGTGAAGACCTCTCGCGACGCCCAGTACAAGGCCGACCTGGTGGACTCGCCCAGCCGCCTCGTCATCGACCTTGAGAACACGGTCTACGCGTGGCGCAAGACGCCGTTGAACGTCGGCAAGGATCCGGTCAAGCAGATCCGTGGCGGTCAGTATCGGCAGGGCGTCGCCCGTCTCGTGCTGGACCTGAGCCGCACCGTCGGATACGCGATTCGCGAAGAGTCCGACGGCCTCGCAATCGTCATCCCCACCGCCGCGCCGCCGGCCTCGGCGGTCAGCACGAACGTCACGCCGGTGACGCCGGCCCCGCAAGACCCGCAGCGGGCGGCGACTCCCCGACCGGTACAGCTGGCCCAGGCGACGCCGGCGCCGGCCGCGCCGGCCCCGAGCAACGGCCAGCGCCTGATCTCGTTCGACTTCAAGGACGCGGACGTCGTGAACCTGCTCCGCATCCTGGCCGCGGAGAGCAACAAGAACGTGGTCATTGGGGACGACGTCAAGGGCAAGATGTCGATCACGCTGAAGAACGTCCCCTGGGATCTCGCCCTCGACACCGTCCTCGAGACCCGTGGGCTTCGGAAGCTCGAAAAGGACGGCGTCCTCCGCATCGTCTCCAACGAGCAGCTGATCAAGGAGCGCGAGGCGGCCGCGCGGGTCGAAGAAGCGCGGATGAAGGCGGAAAGCGACGTCCGCACGAAGCTCGCCGAAGCGCAGCTCAAGGAGCAGGAAGCGATCGACAAGAAGCGCCTCGCCGAGGCGGCCGTCGCCGAGTTGCGAGCGCGCGGGCCGCTTCGGGAAGAGACGATCCGCCTCTCCTACGCGGATCCCGAGGAGGTCGCCAGGACCCTGCAGGGGATCCTCGGAATCCCGCCGTCGGGCGTCCAGGCCCAGATCGCGCCGGCGGCCGAGGGAATGCCGCCCATCGCGGCGCCGCCATTCTCCGCGCTGTACGGGACCGCGCCCCAGGTCCCGCTGGTGCCTCCGCCCTCGCCGACCGCCGAGGTGCTGGCGAAGGGCATCACGATTCGCGCGTACAAGCCCACGAACTCGATCTTCATCCGCCACTACGAGGCGGACCTCGAGCGCATCAAAACGTTGATCCGTGAGAAGCTCGATGTGCCGCTTCCACAGGTGAAGATCGAGGCGCGCATGGAGATCCTCGATCGCGACGATCTCTTCGCGATCGGTGTCCAGTGGGGCGGCGGCGGCATTCTCCAGGCCAACCAGAACTCGATCCTGGTCGGGCGCGGGTTCACCAGCGACACCCAGAATAATCTCGGGGTACAAGGTGGCGTGCCCGTCTCCGGCGTGTTCGGTCCTCCGAACGCCGCGTCGGGCTTCTCCAACACGCTTCCGGTGAGCGGCACGACCGGCCTGCCGCAGGGGGGAAACCTGGTCAATCTTCCCATCGGGGCGGTCCTCGGCGGCGGCCTGGTGCCGGCGGGCGCCGGCGGTATCGCGTTCGGGTTCACCAGCAGCCGGTACAACGTCAACCTCGCGCTCGAGGCGCTACGCCTGCTCAGCAAGACGCGGACGCTGGCGCGCCCCGAGGTCGTCACCGTGGAAAACGGCACCGCCACGATCTCGCTCGGTGAAGAAATCCCGTACGCGACCGTCAGCTCCGCCGGTACGCAGATCCAGTTCAAGGAAGCGGTGCTGATGCTCGAAGTGATTCCGACCGTCATACGCGAAGGCGACGTCACCAGGATCAAGATGAAGGTCACGATCGAGAACAACTCGCGCAGCAACACGACCGTGAACCTCGGTACCACCGCCGGCGCCCCGCCGGTCATCAACAAGCGCAAGGCGAAAACCGAGGTCCTGATCAAGGAAGGTGAGCGTCTGGTCATCGGCGGCGTCACGACGAACCTGGACCAGGACGAGACGCGGAAGATCCCGCTCTTCGGCGATATTCCCGTCATCGGGTGGCTGTTCAAGCAGACGGCCTCGCAGACCACGGGCCGTGAGCTGGTCGTGTTCATCACGCCTTCGGTCCTCAAGGTCGAGACGGCGCAGGCGCAGCCCGCGACCCCGAAGAAGTAGTCGAGATGAGCGCGATGTTCCGGTTCCTCGCCGCGAGCGAGTTCCCACCGCGAGGATCTTTACGACACTTATCTCGCCACCCTGAAAACCTGGTAGCCTGATTGGGCGGCGATTCGCTCCTCCGGGGGCGAATCGCCGGGAAATCCAGATGATCGTCGACGTCAATCTCGGGAGCCGGTCGTATTGCATCGTCGTCGCATCCGGCGAGCTTCAGAGCGTCGGTCAGCGCCTGCGCGAGCTGCGCCTCGA
>Ga0066667_10000940_pt1 | contig 10503 bp, 10 predicted proteins | sample GraSoiAngelo_116_FD_133943 | JGI IMG/M metagenome (GOLD analysis project Ga0066667, IMG submission 133943) | Grasslands soil microbial communities from the Angelo Coastal Reserve, California, USA - 14_0903_16_30cm | ecosystem: Environmental > Terrestrial > Soil > Grasslands | place: USA...
CGCGGCCTGGCGGCGGTTGGTCCCGGAGCAACGCGTGCCACCCCGCCGACGCCGTTGCGCGAGTCGTTCGCGCGACCGTTGATCCCGGGCGGGCCCGCAATCGCTCTGGCGATGGCGCCGATCCGGCGCCGGGGAGCCGTCGCGTGAGCGCCGTCCCCGGCAGCATCGCGCTCCCGGAGGTTCCCGGCAGCCCCGTGGGCGAGCACGGGACCGAGAAGAAACTTCCGCTAAGAGCGACGATCTACTTCTTCGTCATCGGCGGCGTCACCGCCGTGGTCTCGGTGCCCTTGCTGACCCACCTCCGCGTTGGCACAAACGGCTGGTTGACGTTCGCGATCCTCGGCACGGCGGCCGCAATCGCGCAGCTTTTCGTCGTGCGGACGCCGCGCAACCAGTCGTACCACACGACGATCGTCTTCCTGATCCCCGCTGTCATGCTGCTCCCGCCCGAGCTCGTGGCCGCAATCGGGCTCGTCCAGCACGTCCCGGAATGGCTGAAGAACCGAAACGCGTGGTACAGCCAGACCTTCAACATCTGCAACTGGACGCTCTCGCTCCTCGCGACGTGGTCGGTCTTCCACGTGATGCGTGGCGCGTCGCACCTGATTCCGGACCACGAGCTTCGGCTTGCACTCGCCGGGATGGCCGCGGCAGTGGTGTTGGTGGCCGTCAACCACGCTCTGCTCGCCCCGATGCTGCACTTCTTCTACAGCCATTCGATCGGCGAGCTGGGCATCTTCTCTTTCGAGAGCCTGTCCATCGACCTCGTGCTCGCGGCGCTCGGCGTCGGCATCGGCACCTTCTGGGACCTGAATCCATGGCTGCTGCCCATCGCGATGGCGCCGCTGCTGCTGATCCACCGTTCGCTCAGCGTGCCGCAGCTGCAGGAGGAGGCGCGCGTCGATCCCAAGACCGGCCTCTTCAACGCGCGGTACTTCGCTGCAACCCTTGCGGAGGAGCTTGCCCGCGCGCAGCGATTCGAACGGCCGCTGACGCTGATCATGGCCGACCTCGATCTCCTCCGCGACATCAACAACACCTACGGTCACCTCGCCGGCGATGCGGTGCTGAAGAAGATCGCGGAAACGTTCCGGACTCAGCTCCGTCACTACGACGTGCCGGCGCGCTTCGGCGGGGAAGAGTTTGCGATCCTGCTGCCGGAGACACCGCCTGAGCAGGCGTTCGAGATCGCCGAGCGGATCCGGCGGGCGGTCGCAGCCGCCGCGATCGACGTCGAGACTTCAAGCGAGCCGATCCACGCGACCGTCTCGATCGGCGTTGCTGCCTACCCGCGCGATGCAGCCGACGCCAACGAGTTGATCCACCAGGCAGACCTCGCCGTCTACCGTGCGAAGCTCCAGGGCCGCAACCGCGTTCTCGACGCAAGCTCCGAGCCGCTCGTGGTGCCGGAGACACGCTCGGCGCCGCTGATCGCGGTTCCCGACGACGGCAACCATCAGGTGCGGTTGCCTGGTGCAGCAGCGATCGACCCCCATCCCTCGCACGAGCGTCGGCATCCCCGCCCGCACGCGATGCACGGCCCGACCTTCTTCTCGCTCTCGAAGCGCCTCGCGGCGGTCGTCGGCCTCGTCAGCCTGGTCGGGACGGCGGCCGGTGTCGCCGGCCTGGTCTTCGGCAACAGCCACGACATCAGCGGGCTGCTGGCGATCGTCGCGCTCGTCGGCGCGGGCCAGGCGCTCGCGCTCGAGCTCGATCTCGGTTCGATCTCCGTGAGCGCGGTGGGTGCGCTTGCGGGTGCGGCGCTGTTCGGACCGCGGGCGGCGCTCGCGCTGGCGATCACGACCGCGGCGGTCGAGTGGAGCGCTCGGCGCCAGTCGCTGCATCACGTCCTCTTCAACATCGGCGCTCTCTCGCTCGCCTCGCTTGCGGCCGTCGGCGCCTTCTCGATGCACCTCCTCGACCTGCAAGGGGATTCGGGTCGCATCCTGACGGTGGTCGCCGGCGTCGCAGCCGGCCTCGCGTACTTCGTCGTCAACATGGGGCTCGTCAGCCTTGCCACTTCGGTCGAGGGACACGAGCGCTGGTGGCGGGCGTTCCACGAGCGCTTCGCGTGGCTCGTCCCGCATTACCTCGTCTATGGATTCATCGCCGGCGTCATCTTCCTCGGCTACCAGTCGGCGCACCTCTGGGCGTTCGCGGTCTTTGCAGTGCCGCTGTTCCTGATGCGCAAGACCCAGGAGGCCTACCTGCGTCACACTCAGAAGAGCGCGCAGAAGCTGCGGGAGGCGGCGGAGACGATCCAGACCCAGAACGTTTCCCTCGAGCAGGCAAACCGGCTGTTGAAGGAGCGCTCAACGGCGGCGATGGAGTCGCTGTCGGCGACGGTCGATGCCCGCGACGCGTACACCGCAGGCCACTCGCGCCGCGTTCAGCAGCTCGCGCTGGCGATCGGCCGCGAGCTCGACCTGTCGCAGGCGGAACTCGACCTGCTCGGGCACGCGGCGCTCTTCCACGACATCGGCAAGCTGGCGATCCCGGACGCGATCCTGCTGAAGCCGGCCGGTCTGACCGATTCCGAGTGGTCGCTGATGCAGAAGCACGCGGACGAAGGCGCCCGCATCATCGACCGGCTCGGCTTCCTGAACGACGCCGTGCCTGCAATCCGGCACCATCACGAGCGCTTCGACGGCGCGGGCTATCCCGACCGGTTGAAGGGCGAAGAGATTCCGCTGGGGGCCAGGATCATCCACGTCGCGGACGCGCTCGACTCGATGCTGACAACGCGCAACTACCGGGCCGCCAGGCCGGCGGCGGAGGCGCTTGCGGAGCTCAGTCGGGCCGCGGGGAGCCAGTTCTGCCCCCGCTGCGTCTCGGCGCTCGAACGAATCCTGCCGGTCGAGGACGTTGACGCCGCGCCGCAGCGAAAAGCCGCAGCCGTCGCGAGCTAACCGCCTCCTGCTGGAAAAGTTCAGAGACATATGCGCGTACTTGCGAAGTCGCGCAAATGCTCTATTCTAACTTGCAGTAAATGCCCCGCAAGTCCGTGTATCGGGCGGTCGCCGACATCGACCGACAGGCGCTTGCCGAGTTCCAGGCCGGGATTCGCAAGCGCTACACGGACGAGCAGATCCTCGCGGAGCTGAAGCAGTCCGCCGAACGGCTGGGGCGCTCGCCGACGATGCGTGAGTTCTCCGCCGATCCAAAGACCACCGTCCACCCACAGACCGTCATCGAGCACTTCGGCAGCTGGAATCGCGCGAAGCGCAAGGCCGGGCTCGTACCGCGGCGCTTTGCGACCCGCGAGGAGCTGCTGGCGCTGCTCGAGGAGCTCGGGAAGGAGCTCGATCGCGTACCCACGGCCCGCGACATCGACGAGCACCGCGGCAAGCTGCCTTCAAAGTCGCTCTATTGGCACACCTTCGGCTCGCTCACGAATGCGCTCCGCGAGGCCGGCTTCGACGTGCCGGTGGGGGAGGAGCGACTCGAACGCGCGCTCGAGCAGGCGGTTCGCCTCTCCAAGCAGCTCGGCCGGCTGCCGAAGTTCGCCGACTGGTCGGAGGCGCGCAAGACCGACGACTCGCTCTTGACCGAGTGGCAGATCTACCGCATGTTCGACGCTAGGCGAGGAGCGTGGTCGACCTTCCAGTTCCTCGTGCGGGAGCGCCTCCGCGAAGCCGGAGTCGAGGTAGCGCCCGACGGGACGATCAGCTAGCGGCTGCGACCAGCGTCGCCAGGCGCCTCAGACAGAGCGCGGCTTCTTTGGGAGCCCGGACCGGCGGCAGTGGCTCGTCTTCGAAGCGGCGGTCGGGGCTGAACCGTTTGCGGCTCGTTTCGCGGCCAAGCTCGAGCTGAACGAGGGTGCCCTCCTCGAGCTCGTCCATCCGTAGCTTCAAGCCGAGGAAACGCTCGACGACCTCGAGGGCGAGCCTCGTCGAGGCAAAGAAGACGCCTGCGTCGCCGGCGCCGAGCCAGACCGGCCGGCCGACGCCGCGCGCAACGTAGATCGAGTGCTCACGCCGTTCGTCGATCCACGCGGTCGCCATCGAGCCGCAGAGCGCCTCGAGCGCCTCGACATCGCCCTCGGAGTGGGCGGCGACGGCGAAGATCGCCTCGGAGTCCACGGTCATGCCGGGCTCGCGTCGCGCGCAGTCGTGGTCGGCGAGGAGCTCGTCGTCGTTCAAGATCACCCCGTTGTGGATACCGACCACGGCGCCGTGGCGGATCGGATGGTTGTTCGCTGCGACGGTCGGATGGCCCTTGGTGTAGTCGCGGACGTGGACCAGCACCTCGCTTGCGCTCTGCGGAACGGTGATCTCGTCGAGAAGCGCGCTTGCACCGGAGCGCTGCTTGTGCACAGAGACACGCTCGCCGGAACTGCGGTGCGCGTAGCCGACAGCGTCGGCGCCGCGCTCGGCGATCCCCGCCAGGAGAGCTTGAGCCGCGAGCGTTCGCTCGAGCGTGCTCGAGGCGGCAATGCTGTATCCGGCGATTCCGCACATATCAGTGAGTGTAGGACCCCAGACGGATGATGTTCCTAGCCAGACGGACGGTCTTCTTAGCCTTTGACGCAGACTGCATGCGGGAGTTAGTCACCACTTTGCGCGTCGGTTACAAAGCTCAAACCTCGCTCCCTCGGTCGGGGGGTTGGCCGCATCAAGCGGCCTCCGCCGGGGGCCGATACCACCCGCACGATGGAGCAGCGGCCGCTTCCAGATCCCCTACCCGCGCCGCCTGCGGAGCCGAAGCTCGAGCTCGTGCAGGACGCCGCCGAGGTCGACGAGGACGATGTCAAAGAGGCGGCGGCGCCGACCCAGGATCCGCTCAAGCTCTACGTCCGCCAGATCGGCGACGGCCGGTTGCTGACACCCGCCGAGGAGCGTGAGCTCGCACGGCGGAAGGACGAGGGCGACGAGGCGGCCAAGCGCAGGCTGATCGAGTGCAACCTCCGCCTGGTGATGTCGATCACCCGGAATTACACGAAGGCAGGCGTGCCGCTCCTCGACCTGATTCAGGAGGGCAACCTCGGGCTGATTCGAGCGGTCGAAAAGTTTGACTGGACGATGGGCTACAAGCTCTCGACCTACGCGACCTGGTGGATCCGGCAGGCGATCACACGTGCGCTTGCCGACCAAGGGCGGACGATCCGGCTCCCAGTCCATGTCGCCGAGCAAGTTCGCAAGGTGATGCGCGCCCGGCGCGCCCTCGCGCAGAAGCTGAACCGCGAGCCGGTCGTCGAAGAGGTCGCCACGGAAGCCGGGCTCACCCCGGAGCGCGTTCGCGAGCTGCTCGACCTGGTCGAAGATCCAGTCAGCCTCGAGACGCCGGTCGGCGACGGCGAGAGCCTCTACGGCGACCTGATCGAGGACACGAAGCTCGATCGGCCTGACGTGACCACGTCGGACAATCTTCGCGCCGTTGAGCTCGCCGACGCTCTCGGCGTCCTCAACCCGCGGATGCGGCTCGTCCTGGCCCGGCGTTTCGGACTCGACGGCGAGATCCCGCAGACGCTCGAAGAGGTCGGCGCCTCGCTGGGAATCACACGCGAGCGCGTTCGCCAGCTCGAGTCACGGGCGCTGCGCGAGCTCCGCACGGTCGCGCCCAGCTTGCAGCTGTATCTTCGAGCCGAGTAGCTAGCCTGGCGGGGTGGAGCCTCGCTTCGTCGACATTCACTCGCACGTCGTGCCCTCCGGCGACGACGGCGTTCAGGCCGTGTCCGAGGGTCTGGCACTGGGACGTGACGCTTTCGAACACGGCACACGGGTGCTTTACGCGACGCCGCACGTCTCGCCGTACGCACCCCCGCTCGACTCTGACCGCGAGCGGCGAATCCAGAAAGCCTTTCGCGAGCTTCGCGAGCGGCTACCGCTCGAGCTCAGGCTCGGCTACGAGCTGACGCCGATGCCTTTCCTGCTCGACGAGGATCCGCGGCGCTACGTGCTCGAGCAGACCGAGCACGTGCTCGTCGAGATTCCCTTCCTGGGCTCCGCAGATCTCTTTCTCGAGGTCGGCGAGTGGATCGAGAACGCCGGCCTGATGCCGGTGGTCGCGCACCCGGAGCGGACGGAGGCGGTGCTGACGAACCCGCGTCTGGCCGAGGAGCTCGCCGAGCGAGGCTGGCCGCTGCAGGTCAACGCAAGCAGCCTCGTGGGCCGCCACACGCCGGAGATGGAGCGCGAAGGTTGGCGGCTGATCGACGAGGGGCTCGCTGCGCTCGTCGCGTCTGACGGTCACCGAGCAACGCGGCCGATGCTCCTGGACGAGGCCTACGAGCTGACCCGGACACGCGTGGGGGAGAAGCGGGCGCTACGGCTCTTCGACGGGACGGCACTTGGCCTCGCCGCCGAGCCGAGTCCCTCGAGGTCTAAAGCGTCACAGACTCCATCTCCCGCAGTTTCGCCAAGCGCTTGAGCGCTTCGGTCTCGATCTGACGGACACGCTCGCGCGTCAGGCCGAGCCTGCGGCCGATTTCCTCGAGCGTCTTCGGCTCGGCGTCGGCAAGCCCGTAGCGGAGGATGATCACGTGGCGCTCCCGGTCGGAGAGCGCTGCCAGTGCCTGTGCGAGCGCTTCGCTCCGCAGAGAGCCTTCCACCGCCTCCTCGGGCAGCGGATCGTCGTTGGCGACGAAGTCGCCGAAAACCGCGTCCTCCTGCTCGCCGACGGGCTGGTCGAGACTGGTCGAGGCGCGCGCAGCCGCCTTGACCTCGTGGGCCTGCGCGACCGGGAGATTCGCCTCCTCGGCGATCTCCTCGAGCGTCGGCTCCCGTCCGAGCTGGGTCCAGAGCGTCCGCTCGGCGCGGTTCAGCTTCTGCATTCGCTCGACGATGTGGACGGGCATCCGGATCGTCCGAGCCTTGTCGGCCAGGGCCCGGGCGACGGCCTGGCGGATCCACCACGTCGCATAGGTCGAGAACTTGTAGCCGCGTCGCCAGTCGAACTTTTCGACCGCACGGATCAGCCCGAGCGTGCCTTCCTGGATCAGATCGAGGAACGGCAGCCCCTGATTGCGGTAGTTCTTGGCGATCGAGACGACGAGGCGGAGGTTCGACTGGATCATCGTCTGCTTGGCGCCCATGTCGCCGCGTTCGATCCGCTTGGCGAGCTCGACCTCCTGGGCCGCGTTCAGCAGCGGATGCCGACCGGCCTCGCGCAGGAAGAGCTGCAGCGCGTCGGTGGTCGACTCCTGCGCCGGGAGCGGCGGCGGAGGCGGTGGTGGCGCGGCCTCCTTGGCCTCCTTGGCCTCCTCGAGCACTTCGATCCCGCGCTGGTCGAGCTCCCGGTAGACGGCGTCCGTCTCGAGCAGCCCGAGCTCGAGCGGCTCGAGCACTTCGGTCAGCTCCGCGTGCCGGATCGAACCGGATTGCTCAGCAGCCTCGAGCAGCTGCTGAAACTCCTGGTTCGCCCAGAGGGAGTCCAGCTCGACCGTGGTCATACCCGACCCCCGATGGTTCCACGTGAGGCGCCGACCGAAACCCTGTCTTTTCGATGCGACCGAGGCAATCCTGCCGTCCTCAGCCAGTTCACGGTAACGAGTGTTATGTCAAGTCGGAATCCGGACATTCAGCACAGGCCTCCCCTGGCTAGACGAGAAAGTAAAGGGTGCAGGCGAGGCCTGCAGCGAGACAGTAAGCGGCGAAGGGTGTCAACCTATTCGTTTCGAAGAAGCGCATCAAGAAGCGGACCGATAGATAGGCGGTGACAGCGGCGCAAAGTGCGCCCACGAGAGCGGGCCCGCGGACGCCATTTCCTTGCGAGCCGAAGAGCTCGGGCAGCTTCAGCACCGCGGCCGCGCCGATGATCGGAGTCGCGAGCAGGAAGGCAAACCGCGCCGCGTCTTCGTTCGAGAGGCCGACGAGCAGCCCCCCGCCCATCGTCACGCCCGAGCGCGAGATGCCGGGCACGAGCGCCGCGGCCTGGATCGTCCCGACGCCGAACGCATCCCGCCAGCCGACGCGCCTCGCGATCCGGTCGTCGGGGTCACCGTGCTCGGGCTGCGGCGCGCGACGGCGGAGCGCCTCGGCGACGAACAGAAGCAGTCCGTTGACCATCAGGAAGATCGCCGCCGACTGCGCCGAGGCGAAAACGGATCGCAGCTTGTGTTCGAGCAGCAGCCCCAGGATCCCCGCTGGAATCGTCCCGACGACCAGCAGCCAGCCGAGCTTCGCGTCGGTGTCATCGGGTGCGATCTCGCGATTGCGGAGACTCCTCCCCAGGCCGCGCAGGATCCGCAGCCAGTCGCGCCAGAAGAACCCGAGCAGGACGAGCGCGGTCGCGAGGTGCGTGGCGACGAGAAAGGTGATGAAGTAGGAGTCGTTCTGGTGGATGTTCCAGCCGAGCAGCCTCGGCAGGATGACGCTATGGCCGAGACTCGAGATCGGAAACAGCTCGCTGAACCCCTGCAGCAGGCCGAGCACGATCGCTTGTCCGTAGGAGATCGGCAACGGTCAGCCGCTGACTAGACGGCTGCGCTTCGGGGTCGCGGCCCTGCAGAACGGAACCAGGCGAAGACGAGGCACGCCAGCCCAACGAGGAACGCGGCGATCCCGTGCTTGACGTGATGGTGGTCCGACCCCGCCTCGTGGCCCGGCAGCCAGGAGGGCAGAGACTTCGCCGGCTCTACCCAGTAAACGACCGCGAGCGCGATCAGCGCGAGGCCGACGAGGACGGCGAGCGAAACGAGAAGACGGCCGCGCTCCACGACCGGGCAGCTTACGGATTCCAGTCGTTCCTTGTCGGTTGAACGCGGTGCGTGAAGCGGAGCGACGCCGCCGAAGCCGACGTCGCGGAGTCTGCGCGCGGCCGGTTAAAAACTAAAGGGCGCCCCGGAGGGCGCCCTTTAGTTCGCCGAGTCGATTTCGCTTTCGTCCACCGGATCCGCTGACCTTCGGCTTCCGCCTACTGCCTTCGGTTCCGGCTTCGACCTACTTGCGCTCCGTGCTCGGCGCAAACGGGAATCTAGGAGAGGTCAGGTCCTTTCGCAAGAGGTCTAAAGACGAAAAGGGCGCAATTTGCAAGACTTCAATTATCCACATTTCCACAGCAGACCTTGCAGCTTGTGGATAGATACCCCGGCGTCGCTCGCGATGCCGGCTTGAGGTTGTGACGGCTTTGCCGTCGCAACCGTCTAAACCCGCTCGATCGAAAGACCAGGTCGTTGATCGGCAGGCTCGAGCCGCAACGGAGCGCTCATTTAGAGTCTTGCACATGCCGCACATGCCTCGCCCGCCTTCGGTCGACCACGGCGTCATCTCGTTCCTCTGGGCCGTCGGGCTCGGCGCCTACGTCTATTTCGGCTCCCTCGCCGTCGGCATCTCTGCAGGGACGGCATTCATCTTCGCGGCGCTCGCGGCCGTGGCGATCTTCCTCTTCGTCCGGGTCTTCGGCGAAAACACGCCACCGCGGCGATACGCGGTCCGGCATCGCGCACCGCAGCGACCGACCGGCCGGGATTAGCGGTCGCGCGAGTGGTCGCGCGACCTCTTGAACGGCATCGCAAGCGATGCCGCGGCGATACCAGTCCGGCGTCGCGCACCGCAGCGACCGACCGGCCGGGAGACGGGCCGAGACTAAGGATCAGGCGGCGAAGCGGCGAGAGCTCATGCGGTGATCGCCCGCCAGGGCGATCAGCAAGAGACGCGTCAGATCGGCTCCGATCAGCCGCTGCAGGCGATCGGCGGCCGGGAGGCGATGCTCGCAGTCGCGCGCCACGCAATGGGCGATCAACAGGTCGGGTCCTCGAGAGACGATTCCGTTGTGACCTGCCGGGCTCATGTCTTCACTATCGCCCGTCTGTCGCGGCGGCTTCATCCCTGACCGGAGTGAGGCCGGGAGTTGCCTCTATTCCGGTGGCCCGTTGCGTGGTGGCGCAGGCGCCGTCCGGTCGGCAACTGTTGCCCTTGGAGGAGGCTCGCCGCGCCCGCCACGGGCGATCGGTCCCGTCGTGTCGAAGGTGTAGCCGAACACGAGACCAAGGCCGAAGGAGAGCACGGCAACGTACTCCTTGAAGTCCTTGACGAGACCGTCGATGCCGATGTCGTTCGACCACTTGCGGATGTGGTTGCGGCCCAGACCGTGATGCGGCTGATGGAAGATCACGACCCAGAGGACGGCGATGGCAACCGGGACGAACGCCCACAGGAGGACGCTGATCGAGATCCGCGGCATCCCCCACTTCGTCCAGCCGCCGAGCAACTGTGAGAGCGCCATCGTCAGGCCGGCGGCCGCGATCACGCCGTAGGTCGCCCAGTACTCCCCGTTCGAGCTGTCGCCGATCTGCGTCGCGATCCAGATCAGCAGGCCCGCGATCGCCGCGGCGATCAGCGTGACCGTTGCACGCGTCAGTCCGTACATCGAGGCACCACCTCCGCGAGGCGGTTACCCGTCGAGTCGGGAAACTATTCGACCGTCCATTCACGCAACCTCAGCGCCGATGCTCCATCAGCCGGGTTTAGACGGTCGCAGCGGCAAAGCCGCTACGCCCTCCAAATCGGCATCGCAAGCGACGCCTCGGCCCTGCCAGGTTGCGCAGACCTTAGTGGGCAGTCC
>Ga0066667_10000943_pt1 | contig 10492 bp, 9 predicted proteins | sample GraSoiAngelo_116_FD_133943 | JGI IMG/M metagenome (GOLD analysis project Ga0066667, IMG submission 133943) | Grasslands soil microbial communities from the Angelo Coastal Reserve, California, USA - 14_0903_16_30cm | ecosystem: Environmental > Terrestrial > Soil > Grasslands | place: USA...
CAACCGGCTCTTCATGTGCGGCAGCCAGTCGCTCTACGCCCTGTACGTCAACACGCAGGGCGCTGCGCCGAGCTGAGAGGACCCTCGGCCGCGAGCGCCCCCTCAGAACTCTTTGATGAACAGAACCCGCACCTGATAGTCGAACTCCCGGGCGTTCGTGACAGGCAGCTGAACACCCACGGCGAGAGTCGATCGCGGGAAGGGTTTCACGTTCAGGCCGGGGACGACGGTGACCTGGGTCCGGTGGTCCTCGGCGACGGTGGGCGTGGTCGTGCGGAACTCGACGAACGGGGTGAACCATCGGGACACCGTCCAGGCGGCGGCAAGCCCGCCGTCGAACTCCTGGGCGTTCTCGGGCTTGAATGTCCATTTGTAGGACACCTCGCCAATGAGATCGAAGGGGCCGAGGGCGATGGCGGCGGTGGCGAAGGGTTCCAGGGCGAGCTCGCCGCCGAAACCCTTCTGCTCGGATCCGCTCGGGACGGTGGTGGTGAAGCCGGCGGAGACAAGGATCCGGTCCTCCACCGAGCGGTACACGAGGAATTTGTTCTCGATCTCGAGGTCGCCGGGTCCCCCGGTCGTCGCGCCGTCGCTCGGAAAGTTGATGACGAAGGGCACCTCGAGTTCGATCTGCCAGCGGGGAAGCACCGGCCACTCGACGGCGGCCGAAAGCTCGGTCTTGCGTCCCTCGCGGTTCTTGCTTTGCTCGAGCTTGAACTCGAGTTCTCGCTCGATGACAGGTCGCCGGGTGACGATCGGGTAAAAGAACTCGAGGTTCGCCTCTTCGTAGTCCTGCGCTATCGCCACACCCGACGCGCCCATGAGCGACAGTACGGTTAGCCCAGCCCAGATCAGCTTCATCGTCATCCTCGCTCCGCCGGGGTCGCCCGATACCCGGATGCGCGCCCGGCCGCTCGATGCACGGCAACCCCTTCGGCCGGACCAAGCTCCGACGTCAATGGCTGGCGGCGCCGCCGCGAGTGGCGTGCGACTGGCTGGCAGGGGAGGTTTACTTCGGCCCCATGCGCCTTACTCCGCGATGATCCTGCCCTTGGCGGTGCTCTGGTTGAAATCGCCGATGAAGTTGTACGAGCCCTTCTTGAGCGCGGGCATCCGCAGGCGGATGACCTTGCCCGCCGGGATCACTTTCTCGATGCGGAGATCGTGGCTCTCAAACTCCTCGGGCGTTGCGTCTTTGTTGGTGATGATGAGGACGAAGGACGTGCCCGCCGTCACGGTGATCTCCTCCGGGGTGAAGCGGTGGTTCTCGATGCTGAGCGGGATCTCGAGCGCATCCGCCCACCGGGCGGGGGTACCGCCCGCGAGGACGGCGAGGATAAGCGCCCAGACGAGCAACTCCCGACGCACCATGGTCGCTCCTCTCTGGCGGCGCTCGCTCGATGGGGTACGCAATGCCGCACGAATTAGGTACACCTAATGTATTTGCGTAGTCAAGGCTAACTTCGAGGGCGCCCAACCAGGATGCACCCGATCGCATCACCGCCCAGCGACGCGAGGCGGCCTTGACAGCCCCGTTGCCCGCGCTGTATCCGGGGGGAGGATCGGCGGCAGCCACATCGGGAATCCCCGTCTAGCGCTTCGAGCGGATGCAGGACGTGTGGCTCGATCGAAGCGGTCGACACTCAGAAACGTAATCCGAGCATCACCGGGCGTTGCGAGGAGGCCACCATGAAGTGTTCGCGGGGTCCGGTCTCGGTCGTCCTCGTCGTGCTACTCGTCGCCGTCATCGCCGCCGCGCCCTTGGCGCCCGCGGAGCCGCCGTCGGGCCAGGTCACGTGGGCCATCGGGGTATCGGTGCCGCCGGCGTGGTTCGATCCCGCCGAGGCGACCGGTCTCCTCATCCCCTTCGCGGTGTATTACGCGCTCCACGATGCGCTCGTGAAGCCGATGCCCGGCGACGCCATGGCGCCCAGCCTGGCGGAGTCGTGGAGCGCTTCGCCGGACGGGCTCATGTACGAGTTCGTGCTGCGTCAGGGCGTCCGCTTTCACAACGGCGATCCGCTGACGGCCGACGACGTCAAGTTCTCCTTCGAGCGCTACCGCGGCGTTTCGGCGAAGGTGTTGAAGGAGCGGGTGCGGCAGGTCCAGGTCGTTGACCCGCACCGCGTACGCTTCCTGCTCAAAGAGCCGTGGCCCGACTTCCTCATCTTCTATGCGACGCCCGCGACCGGCGCGGCGTGGATCGTCCCGCGGAAGTACGTCGAGAGGGTCGGCGACGACGGCTTCAAGAAAGCCCCGGTGGGCGCCGGACCGTACCGGTTCGTCTCGTTCACGCCTGGCGTCGAGCTGGTCCTGGACGCATACGAGCAGTACTGGCGGAAGAGCCCGAGCGTCAAGCGCCTCGTGCTCAAGGCTGTGCCCGACGAGGTCACGCGGCTGGCGATGCTCAAGCGTGGAGAAGCCGATGTCGTCTACGTCTTCCGCGGCCCCGCCGCCGAGGACGTGCGGCGTACGCCGGGTCTCACGCTGAAACCGGTCCAGTTCTACGGGGAGCAATGGCTGCTCTTCACCGACCAGTGGGATCCGAAGTCGCTCTGGGCCGACCGCCGGGTGCGTCTGGCCGTCAACCACGCGATCGACCGCCAGGCCATCAACCAGTCGCTGACACTCGGGTTCTCGCGGATGACGGGCAGCATCATCCCGCGCGATTTCGAGTTCGCCTGGCCAGCCCCGCCCTACTCCTACGACCCGCGGAAGGCCAAGCAGCTGCTGACGGAGGCCGGGTACCCGCAGGGCTTCGAGGGCGAGCTCTGGACGGACACCGGCTTCGCCGATCAGACCGAAGCCATCGCCAGCTATCTCGCGGCGGTCGGGATTCGCATGAAGATTCGCAGTCTCGAGCGCGCCGCGTACTTCACCCAACTCCGGGAGAAGAAGCTCCGCCCGCTCGTGTACGTGGCGAGCGCGACGTACGGCAACGCGGCGACGCGCATCGACGCGTTCGTGGCGGCTGGCGGTCTCTACACGTACGGCAGCTACGCGGATATCGAGGGGCTCATCCAGGAGCAGGCTGCGGAGCGCGATCGAAAGCGACGTGAGGCGACGCTGCAGAAGATCCAGCAGCTCATGTACGAGCGGGCGATGTTCGCGCCCATCTGGGACATCGTGAGCCTCCACGGATATGGACCCCGGGTGGCCGAGCCGGCGCTGGGGCTCATCGGCAGATACCTCTGGAGCGGCCCCTACGAGGACGTCAGGCTCAGGGACCGTTGAGGATCTGGTCAGTCCTCGATCGGCTCTGACCAGAAAAAGATGTTCCTCGAACGCTCCAGGTAGTTGTCGTAGAGCTGGCGAATGAGCTCCTGGCCCGCCGCCGACGCGAGGTCCTTCGCGTACTGATCTTTGCTGCGGACTTCGATGCGCTCGATGTAATGCCACCCGGCCTGCGCAGCGCCCTCGATCGGCCCCTCGATGCGGTGGGTGCGGTAGCTGATGATCGACGGAAGTGTTTTCGCGACGCGGTAGTCGTACTCGCGCAGCCACCGCTCGTACTCCTCGGGCTTGACTCCCTTCTTCAGCGTGGTGAGCACGTAGCGCACAGGCATGGATCAGCTCAGCTCCTTTCCAGCTCCTTGCGAACGGCCGGCATGACTTCGGTCTGGAACCGTTCGATCGTGGCGATGATGCTGCCCTGTGACGCCACGGGGTACACCATGAGCTGACCGATGCCACTCCGCACGAGCCGAGCGACGCCCTTCGCGACATGAGCGGGTGGCCCGGTGAGGGTGACCGCATCCACGAAGGCGTCGGGAACGAGTGGCGCCACGGTCATGAGTGGGATGGCGTCGTGCGTGTAGGGGAGACCGAGCACTTCCGCCCGCAACGCCTCAGGGAGCTCCAGTCCCGCCGTCCGGAACGTGAAAAAGTCTGGGCGCTGCGCGACCAGGCTCCGAACGACGGTCGGGCGCATCGCATTCCGCGCGACATGACCGTCGTCGGAAACGCAGACATTGATCCGCGCGACCAGCTCCACCCGCGAGGGATCCCGTCCGGCCCGCCGTGCCCCCTCGGCCACGGTAGCTTGGAAGAAGCGGAGCAGCGGCTCGGCGACGCACCCCTGCATGATTGCTCCGTCCGCGACGCGGCCGGCGACGCGGCAGCCGGCCTCGCGCTGGGATGCGACGTAGATCGGGATATCCGCCCGCCGCGGTGCGAAGTCGAGCCGGCCGCCGTTGAAGCTCACCTGCTGGCCTTTCACGGTCACGTGCTGCCCGGCGAGGAGCTGGCGGATCAGCTCCACCGCCTCGCGGATGGCGACGGCCGAGCGCTCGGCATTGACGCCCAGCTCCCGGAAGCCGGACACGCCGGCCCCGATGCCGAGGATCGCGCGCCCGCCCGAGATCTCGTCGAGCGTCGCGATGGCCATCGCCGTCAGCGCGGGATGGCGCGAGAAGGGGTCGGTGACGCAGGGCCCGAGGCGGATGCGCGTCGTGCGCGTGGCGGCGAGGGCGAGGAGGGCGTACACCGCCCGGAAGAAGCGCTCGTCGGCCAGCCAGAAGTCGTCGTAGCCGAGCGCCTCCGCACGGGCGGCGAGATCGCCCAGCTCGCCCGCGGGACGCGAAGGCAGCAGCAAGAGCCCGGTCCGGGGCGTCACTTCGCCCGCTCTCTCAGCGCGAGGGCGACTTTCTCGGCGGTGATCGGCAGACTCGTGATCCGCACACCGGTGGCGCTCGCCACGGCATTGGCGATCGCCGCTGGCGGTTCGATGTTCGGAGGCTCGCCGACACCTTTGGCGCCGAAGGGACCCACCAGGCTCGGGTGCTGCACGAGAATCGACTCCACGCGTGGCACGTCGCGCGCCGTCGGCATCTTGTAGTCGGTGAGATTCGCGTTGAGCACCCGACCATTCTCGTAGACGATTTCCTCCGAGAGGGCCTGGCCGAGCCCCTGTGCCACGCCGCCTTCGATCTGGCCTTCGATCGCCGCCGGGTTCATCGCGAACCCCACGTCCTGGGCGACGACGTAGCGGTGGATCGTGATCTCACCGGTTTCGGCATCGACGGACAGATCCGTGGCGTGGGCGTGGAAGCTCGGCGAGTGGAACGCGGGGTATACGTGACCCTCGACGCGTTTGGTGTCGTACGGCGTCGGTGGAGCGACGAAGGTGCCGTGGGCAATCAGCCCGCCGCCCGAAGCCTGAGAGATCCGCGCGAGCTCGCCCAAGGTCGCGCGCTTGCCCGCGCCGACCACGCTTCCTTCGCGTAGCGCCAGCGCGCTCTCCTCGACCCCGAGGTGTTTCGACGCCAAGGCGAGGATCTGGCGCTTGAGGTCGGCGACGGCGGCCCGGCAAGCGTTGCCGACGGCGAACGCGGTACGGCTGCCTTGTGCCCCGAAGTCGAAGGGCGTCGAGAGCGTATCCGCGGAGACGACATTGATGTCGGCCATCTGCACGCCGAGATCCTCGGCGAGGACCTGTGCGGCGCCGGTGAGGGCGGCGGTCCCGATCTCCGCTGCCCCGGTGTTCAACGCGACGGTGCCGTCGGGATTCACCTTGACGTACACGCCCGACGAACCGCCGGTCGTCGTCCACCAGCCGCACGCGATCCCCTTGCCACGGCCAACCTCCGGTCGTCGATCCCGCCAGCCGATCGCGTCCGCGGCGCGCCGAAGGCACTCTTCGAGACCGACAGCCGTGAGCACCTGCCCCGTTGGTCCTTCTTCGCCCTCCCGCACGATGTTCTTCAGCCGGAGCTCGAGCGGGTCGAGCCCGAGGGCGTCGGCGATGATGTCCATCTGCGATTCCACGGCGAAGTTCGCTTGCGGCCCCGAAGGCGCGCGGAACGAGCCAAAGTTGGTCTTGTTCGTGTAGACGGCGAAGCCCTCGAGCAGGAGGTTGGGAATCCGGTAGGGCCCGGCCAGCATGAGCGTGGCCACCGACGCGACGCCCGGCCCCGATCCGGCGAAGGCGCCCGTGTCGAACCACAGGCGCGCTTCGCGGGCGGTGAGACGCCCGTCATTCGTGACGCCGGTCTTCACCGCGACGGTCGCCGGTTGTCGCGCATAGGCCGCCGTCAGCTCTTCCTCACTCGTCGTCATCACCTTCACCGGACGCCCGGTCTTCATGGCGAGCAGCGCGGCGAAGTGTTCTACGCCGATCCGCAGCTTGCCGCCGAAGCCGCCGCCGATCCCCGGCACGATGACCCGCACCTTCGAGGGCGGAAGCTGAAGGATCTCGGCCAGTGTCGTTTGGATCTCGAACGGAAGTTGGGTGTTCGACCACACGGTCACCTGACCCGAGCTGTCCCACTGGGCGACAGCGGCGCGGGGCTCCGTGTATCCCTGGTGGACGCTGCTCGTGGTGAAGCGGTTCTCGAAGACGCGGTCGGCCTCAACGAAGCCGCGCTCGACGTCACCCACCACGATCCGCGCACGGTTACAGACGTTGCCGTCGCGGTGGAGAATCGGCAGCGCCGTGTAGCTCGCCCACGCGTCGTGGACGAGCGGCGCGCCGGGCGCCAGCGCGGCCGCCACGTCGAAGACGGGCCTAAGCGGCTCGCAGACGACCTCGATCGCGGTCAGCGCGGCGGCGGCGGCGTCCGGCGACGTCGCGGCGACGGCGGCGAGGGGCTGGCCGGCGAAGCGGATGCGGTCACGCGCGAACACGCGTTCATCCTTCACGCTGCCGCCGTAGCGCACGTCGGGCACATCGGCTGCCGTGATCACGGCGCGGACTCCGGGGAGCCGGGCCGCGCGGCCGGCGTTGATCCGCACGAGTCGCGCGTGCGGCTCGGAGCTCCTCAGCACCTTGCCGTAGAGCATGCCGGGCAGCGCGAAGTCGGCGGCGTAGAGCGCCGTGCCCGTCACCTTGCCGGGCGCGTCCATGCGGGGAACCGAGCGACCGACGATACGTGTCGCCGACGTCATCGCGTCATCAGGCATCATCGCGTCATCGGGCGGCTTGCGAGGGTGGGGAGGTCCGCAGGGCGCGGGCCGCGCTCAGCACTGCGTCGATGATCCTCTGGTATCCGGTGCAGCGGCACAGGTTGCCGGCCAGTGCCTCGCGCACCCCGTCCCCGTCCGGCTCGGGGTTCGTGTCGAGGTACGCCTTGGCGGCCAGGATCATCCCGGGGATGCAATACCCACACTGCACGGCGCCGTGATCGATGAACGCGCGCTGGAGCGGATGCAGTTGTCCCGGAGCGGCGAGACCCTCGATCGTGACAATCGCGCGGCCCTGGCACTGCGCGGCGAGCAGGATGCACGCATTGACCGCGGCGCCTTCGAGGAGCACCGTGCAGACGCCGCACTCCGCCTCCAGGCAGTTTTCCTTCGTGCCGATGAGGCCGAGGTCCGTCCGCAGCACGTCCAGCAGAGTGCGGTGCGGCTCGGCCAGCACGTCGTGCGTCTGCCCGTTGATGGTGAGGCTCAGCGCAATCCGGGTCATGGCGCACCGAGTTTGATGCGCTCGAGGCAGCGGGCCAGCGCCCGGGGCACCAGCGTGGCCACGAGAAGCGCGCGATAGCGCGCCGAGGCGCGCACGTCGCCGATGGGGCGACACTCGGCGGCGGCGATCCGCCCTGTCTCGCGCATGAGCCCATCCGTGAGGGGACGCGCCTCGAGATGTCGCTCGGCGGCGCGCGCGCGGATCGCGGTCGGCGCCACCGCTCCCAGTGCGATGCGGACGTCCTGGCAGCGCTCGAGGCCTGCATCGAGCGTGAGGCGTGCCGCTACGCACGTGATGGAGATCTCCATGGCGCGCCGGCGACCCGCCTTGAGGAACGCGGTGGCCGAGCGAGGGGCCAGGCGCGGGAAGCTCGCGCGGGTCAGCAGCTCATTGGGCCGGAGCCCCGTGACGCCCGGTGCCGTCGCGAAGCCGTCGAGGGCCACCGTGCGCTCACCGGCCGGACCGAGGCACGTCAGCGTCGCGTCGAGAGCCAGCAGCACGACGACCACATCCGCCGCCGGCGACGCGTTGACGATGTTGCCGCCAACCGTCGCTACGTTACGCACCTGATGGCCGCCTACGACCTCGGCGCCCTCGGCGAGCCCCCGCAACGCACCCTGCAAGGCCGCTGCGCTCTCGAGCCGCCGATGGGTGACTCGCGCGCCGAGCCTGACGGCCCCGTCGACCTCGATCCCATCGAGTCCGGGGACACACTGCAGGCTGACGACATGGCGCGGGTTCAGCCGGCCTCGATGGATCTGGACCATGAGATCTGTCCCCCCGGCGAGGAAGCGCCCGTCGCCGCCGAACCGAGCGCTGAGCTCGATCGCCTCGCGGACCGACGTCGGCTCATGGTAGTCGAAGGTCACCACACCCCTCCTCGCGGGTCGCCGCGGCGATATTATGCGCCTTGACAAGGTCGACTCGCCGCAGGCACAGTCGGTCCCACTTTTGACCGTTACGAGCGCGTTCGTATGATCACGTCGCGAGGGCAGGCGTTGGGGAGGCAGACCATGCGGGCTCGAATCAGGGACGCGATCTGTGGCGCGGGTGTGATGCTGGTCGTGACCGCTGCGGGCGGGCCGGTCGCCGCCCAGACCAAAGCGCCGATCAGAATCGGTGAGATCAATTCCTACAGCGGCCTCGGCACGGTCTACACCTTCCCCTATCGGGAAGGACTCCTGATGGCGGCCAAGGAGATCAACGACGCCGGCGGCGTCCTCGGCCGGCCGATCGAGTTCATCTTCCGAGACGACAAGCTCAAGCCGGACGAGGCGGTGAAGGCCGCCCGAGAGCTGGTCGGGCAGGAGAAAGTCGACTTCCTGGCCGGCTGCATCTCGAGCGGGGTGGGCCTCGCCATCTCAGCCTACGCGAAGGAGGCCAAGGTCCTCTACATTGCGACCCACTGCCAGACCTCCCGACTCACCTGGGACGACGGTCACAAGTACGTGGCCCACACCACGAACAACGTGAACCAGTACGTGCGGGCCCTGGCCAAGAAGGCGGCAACCATGCCGTACAAGAAGTGGGCGCACATCTCTCCCGACTACGAGTACGGCCACAACGTGTGGGACGAGTTCTCCGCCTACCTCAAGCAGCTCAAGCCCGACGTGGAGGTCGTTCAGCAGAACTGGCCGAAGCTGGGCGAGACCGACCACAGCTCCTACGTCACCGCGCTGCTCCAGTCGGGAGCGGACGCCTTCCTCAGCTCGGTGTGGGGCGCGCAGGAGATCGCCTTCGTGAAGCAGGCACGACCGTTCGGCCTCTTCGAGAAGGTCCACTACTTCAGCGCTTCCGTCGGCAATCCCGACGAGCTCGATCCGCTCGGCAAAGAGGCGCCCGTGGGCGCCATCACGCCGGGCTTCGCCTGGTACGACGACGGCATGCAGAAGCGCCATCCGAAGCTCGCCGAGTGGGTCAAGAAGTACGAGGCGCGAGCGAAGAAGGAACCCACGCTCGGCGCCTCCTGGGGCTACGCCAGCGCCTACATCATCGCGGAGGCCATCAAGCGCGCGAAGAGCGCCGACACGGACAAGGTGATCACGGCCTTCAGCGAGGGGTTCGAGATGGAATTCCCGTGGGGCAAGGTCATCATGCGCGGCTGTGACCAGCAGGCGATCCCGCCGCAGTGGATCGGCGTGGTCCGGATGAACACCAAGGGTAAGCCGGTGCTGGCCGACGTCGAAGAGGTCCACGGCAAGGACGTGATCAAGAGCTGCGACGAGGTCGCGAAGCTGCGGGCGGCCGCCGCCGAAAAGAAGAAGTAATCATCGACAGTCTGTTCCCCTGGATCACCAACGGGCCGCTCATCACGGTGCAGGTGATGAGCGGCCTGAGCGTCGGCATGTTCCTCTTCCTCGTGTCCGTCGGGATGTCGCTGATCTTCGGTGTCACCCGAATCGTGAACCTCGCCCACGGCAGCTTTTATATGGTCGGTGCCTACCTGATGGTCACGCTGGTGGAAGTCCTGCCCGACCGGCCGTGGGCGTTCTGGCTCGCGTTGGTGGCGGCCCCGCTCGGGGTCGCCGTCCTCGGCGGCGCCATCGAAGTCGGCCTCTTGCGCCTGATCTATCACCGCGACCCGCTCATGCAGCTCATCCTTACGTTCGGCCTGATCCTCGTCATCAGCACGCTCGTGCTCCTCGTCTGGGGCCCCGACAACAAGAGCGTGTCGCGACCGGACGCACTAGCCGGATCGGTTCTGATCTTCGGCCAGCGTTTTCCCTCCTACTACCTGCTGGTACTCGGGCTGGCGCCCGTGGTGGCGGTGGGGCTCTGGCTGATCTTTTATCGCACTCGGTGGGGCATGCTCATCCGCGCCGCCACGGTCGACCGCGAGATGTTGGGCGCGCTCGGGGTCAACGTCGCGGCCCTCTACACGCAGGTCTTCGCATTCGGAAGCTGGCTGGCGGGGCTCGGCGGGGCGCTGGCGGCGCCGACGGTGGCCGTCGCCCTCGGTATGGACGGCGACGTGCTCACCACCGCCTTCGTGGTCGTCGTCATCGGCGGCCTGGGCAGCTTCGCCGGCAGCTTCATCAGCGCGCTGCTCGTCGGACTGCTGCAGTCGTTCGGGATCCTCGTCTTTCC